>Ga0136617_10003111_pt1 | contig 14809 bp, 13 predicted proteins | sample AntDrymUQ3222106_2_FD_129672 | JGI IMG/M metagenome (GOLD analysis project Ga0136617, IMG submission 129672) | Polar desert sand microbial communities from Dry Valleys, Antarctica - metaG UQ322 (21.06) | ecosystem: Environmental > Terrestrial > Soil > Desert | place: Antarctica: Dry Valley... | reverse complement strand
TGTGCCGGAAACGCTGTCCGATCCCGGGGCGCCACCCGCGTTGGTCTTTGCCGACAGGCCAGGTGCTATTGCCGGGGCGTCGGGCTCAGCACCCATGGTGGCGATTCCCGGCCTGCCTTCGGACGTAATGGCGCGGATCGCCCCGGCGCTCATGTCGGCTCCGGCCATCCTCGCCGGGCTCGTGAAGTTGGCAAGTCCCAGCGCGGGCGCGTGCAGCAACGCGTTACGCGAAACGCCGGCGAACGCCAACGACTTCCCCGATCTCGACCCCCTGATGGCATTGGGTACGTCATCGCCGCTGTTCGCGACACTCGCCCATTGGCAGCGCATCGATCTGCCGGCGGCGCTGGCGAAATTGGCGGGAGCGACCGCCGGCGGCGACGCGGGGGTTGCCGTGCCGCGCAATCTTATCCCGCACATCCGTGCCGCAATCGTCGATCAGATCGCGAATCCCACCGACCGCATCACGATCGACGTGATCGCGCTCCTTTTCGATTACATCTTTCGCGACCCATCGATCCCCGAATCGCAGCGGGTTATTTTCGGGCGTTTGCAGGTACCCATCGTTAAAGCCGCGCTGCTCGATCGCTCGTTTTTCTCCGATCGCAAGCATCCGGCGCGGCAGTTGCTCGATCATCTGGCGGAAGCGGCGATCGGGGCCGTCACCGACGAAGCCTACGGCATGGGGTTCGAGCTTACTGCGGCCGGTGTCGTCGACGAGGTTTGTCGCGACTTCGAGATCGACATCGTCGTATTCAGAAATGCCGACGAAAAATTGCTGGCGTTCATCGATGCCGAGCGCGCCAAAAGCACCGCCGCGCTCAAGGAAGACGTCGCCAGGGCGCTCGCAGCGGAAGAAGGTGAGGCGGACCGCGCCCAGGTATGCGCCCAGATCCGCGACAAGCTCGCGGGCCTCGATATTCCGTTCGACGTCCGCTCATTCGCGGAAACCGTGTGGGCCGAGTACGTCACGACACTGGCACAACGCGGTGACGGCGGCGAGGTCGAGGGCGCGCTGAAGACGCTCGATGACGCGCTCTGGAGCATCGTCGCCAAGGAGCGCACGGCGCAAAAGGCGCGCTTGACCAAGATGATTCCCACGTTGATCGGCAGTCTGCGCAAAGGCTGCGTCGCGTTGCGTATCCCGGACGAGCGGGCCAGCGCATTTTTCGAATCGCTCTACCAACTGCACATCGCGGCGATCAAGCCCAAGATCGAGACCACGGCGCCGGCCGGCGCGTCGGCCGCCCGCGCGCGAACGCAAATAGAAGGCGCTGGCCTGGCGAACGACGCGGTAGCTGAACCTACGGCGGCGGAACCGCAAACAGTGCCACTACCGAACGTTCACGACTACGTCAGCGAAATGGTCGTCGGCACGTGGCTCTCTTTCAACCGTCCCCGCGAGCCTATTCACGCGCGCCTCGCGTGGATCAGTCCGCTGCGCAGCAAGTACATCTTTACCAGCCGGGCGCGTTCACGCGCGTTCGTCTACACGCCTGAAGAGCTGGCGTACGAACTCGACTCGGGTCAGGTCTCGCTGGTCGTTGAACCGGTGCCGCTGTTCGATCGCGCGGTAAGCGCGGCGCTGGACAAGCTGGCGGCAAAAAAAAGCGGCGCGGAGACGCCCTCGTCGTTGGCCGCCTAGCGCGCCATCGGAATCTTCTGGTCCAGCACCGCCACCGCGGTGATCGCATTATCGGGAAATCCGTCGATCACCCGGTCAGAATAGGTCAGGTAGGTCAGTGTGTTGCGCTTGACGTCGACGATGCGGACGACGCGCACGTGCTTAAAAATGAACGACGCGCCTTCCTTGAACACCTCTTCCTGCCGCGGTAACGGTTTCACGAAGCTGATCGGACCCACCTGACGGCACGCAACGGAAAAACGCGACGGGTCATTCGCGAGCCCGATCGCCCCTTTAACACCTCCCGTCTTGGCCCGTGACACATAGCATGCAACCCCTTTGACCGACGCATCGTCGAACGCCTCGACGATCACTTTATGATCGGGACCGATCAAGTTGAACTCGGTGTCGACCGCGCCGATTTCTTCGGCAAAAACCGCGAATGACCCAAGCGCGGCGATGACGGCAAGCGCCTGCATTGCGAGTTCGCGCTTTGCCATGCGAGTCAACTCCCGGCGCGGGCTCCTGTGCGCGATGCGGCTGCTTCAGGTGGCGCAGTAAAGTGGCGCACATCGGCGATCAGCGACGAACAATCCGTGTGCGGTCGCTGGCTGGGCGTAATGAACGGAATGAGCGCCGCCAATGGGGTCGCCACGACGGCGAGTCCAACCGCCAGGCCGGTGCGCAAGGCGATCCCCGCCACGTCCGGCGTGACGGTTGGGTCTGCCAGCGTACCGGTGATGAGAATCGGTCCACGCAGCGCAAACAGGCTCCATTCCTTGGGATGCGCCACGATGCGCAGATCGAGTCGTTCGTTACCCAGCTCGATTGACCCCTCGCCCTCGAGCGTCGTATGCGCGGCGTCCAGGACGAGCGTCGAAGCATTGAGCCGCCCTTGCTGCGCCGAGAAATTGGCAACAAAGCAGCGGATGGGAATATTTTTGTCGCGGGTCAATAGTGCGGGCAGCGCATTAGCGAGATCGAGGTTCGCCAGGCGTAAGGTGAGATCGCTCATCTCACCGCCATGCATGAGAAACGCCACTTGTCCGCCAGCGGCACCCAGCATCGCCGCAATCGAGTTACCTGCGCCGGTGAGTCGCGCGCGGCCGTCAAGCGTGCCGACGGACCCCGACATTGTCTTGAGCGCTGGAAACAGCCGATTGAGATGCAGCCCGGTGAAGCGCATGTCCGCGGCCGACCGAATGACCGGGCGGCGGGCGTTCATGACGACACTACCGTCGATGGAACCGCCCGCAGCCCTGAAGCGGAGCGGGTCGAGCGTCAGTTCGCCGCGAACCAGGTGCAGGCGCGTCGACATTTCGCGCAGCGGCAATGCTTCGTTGACGATTCGGCGTCCAGTGAAGCGGATGTCCGCGTCCGCGGCGTTAAGCTTGTCGAGCCGGTAGGTGCCGGTTGGCAGCACGCGCTCGGAGCCGTTGCCCGATGCAGCTTGGGTTCCCGTGGTCTGCGCACCGACGAAACCCGCGAGGTCGCGCATGTCCAAACGCCGCGATGTCAAATCCGCACGCATGAGCTGCGGTTCCTTGCTTCGATCGAGCGAAAAATCGCCAGCTAAGTCGCTGCGGCCGATTTGACCGTCGAATTTCTTGAACTCCCATAACCGATCCCGTTGGATCAGGCGTCCGGCCAGCCGATACATCGGTGTCGGCGGAAGGGGCACGCCGAACACCGGGTACAAATCGGCGAGATCGCGTCCGGACAGTTCAAAGTGCAGGTCGAGGGCCGTGAGGCGCATGGGGTCGACCATGGTGCCGCGCGCGGCGATCTTGGTTTCGCCCGCCTTCGCCCATCCATCCAGCGTGACCTCCGGCGCTTCCGTACCGCGCGAGTGCCAAGCGACGTGTCCCGATGACGGATAACCGGAGAGCGTGCTTGGATCGAGCGTCAGATCCGCCTTGACGTCGAGGATCGGAGCCAGTTCACCGGATGCGGTGAAACGGCTGTTGATGTCGGCCTTTGGATAATCCCCGAACTGCGCCGGATCAAAGCGCACTGACTTGCCTTTCAAGGCGAACGGCTGGCGGCCGGAAAATCCAACGTCGCCGCTGGCGGTCACCCGGCCGCTGCCTGCACGCGCTTCTACGTGCGCGATACGGAGCATGCCGTCGGAGGCCGTCGCGTCGAGCGCGAAGCGATAGCGTGTTTGCGCGAGTGCCAGGACGGCGCGTTGCGCGGCAGCGCTTCCCGCCAGGGCGACATCGCCGGCCAGGCGCGTTGCACGAAGTTTCCCGTGCAGTCCGCGCAGATTGAGATTGGTAGTGGTTAGCGCGAGTGCCACCGCGTAGACGTTGGCCACCCCAGTGCCCGTCAATTGGCCCGCTTCGCCGAAATCGACGGCAACTTGGGCCAAGTCCCATGCACTCGGTATGCCGTTCAAATTGGCCGTTAACGAACGCAGCGGCAACCGTTGGCGATCCAGCGTACCGGCGGCGCCATTCATCACACGCAGCGTACCTGCGAGCTTTTCCGTCGAAGACGAGCCGCTGACATGGAGATCGACGTCGAGCGCCGCCACCGGCGCGGTCGCCGACCAGTCACGCGGATTGATACCGCGGGCCTGCGCCTGCACTGTCTCAATCGGCTGCGGCGCAAACGGTGCAAACGCTGCCAACACCGTTGCGGTGGTTGGCGCTGCTGCAGTGGTGGGCGCAGTCGCCGTCGTCGAGGCAGTTGCCGTAACAGGCGGCGCTGCGGTAGCCGGTGCCGCTGTTGTAATGGGCGGCGAAGTTGCGGCAATAGGCGCCGTTGCAGCGTTAGGCTGCACTTCCGCCGAGCCGCTGAGCTCGATGCGCGCAAGGGTCCCCGATACCAGCGCCTTCGCCGAATACAGCGGTTCAGCCGCGTGGCGCACCTCCGCGGATCCGGAGAGGGCAAACGGCGTTTTGGTGGCAATTTCCGCGGATCCGGTCAAATGACCGAACCGGGTTTCTGCCGACTTGATCAACGCGCGCCATGCTTGGCCGCCGGCGTCAAGCTCGAACGAGATGTTGGCGACGCGTTCGGAGAAATCGGGATGATTGATCTCCAGGTTCGCGACCGTCACGTCGTGCAACGACACACGAAATGGGATATGCAGGGATTCCGGAATTTGTGCCGGCGCTTCGCCAACATCGCGCAGCGTGATGCGCACGACTTCTGCTTGCAGGCGATCGATGTCGATCTTGCGCCACAAGAGCGGGAGCGGCGAGAATGCGAGCTCGCCGTTTTCGGCGGCCGCTTCGACCCCGTCGTCATGCCACGCTATGCGCGCGAAATGAATCGTTCCCAACAATGATCCCGACACCCCTGCCGTCGTCAAACGCCCGCTCCTGAACACTGCGGCGCGCTCGATGGCCCATAACAGCGTCGCTTCGCGTCCGGCAATCCAGACTCCGGTCCCTAGAACCGCGACCAATGCGCCTGCAAACCAAGCCGCTTTGCGTGTCAAGGATCGGCCGAGAACGTTTATCGTCGGGTTGTGGGAAAGCTGTTTCCATTTAAGCAATTGCCAGCGCATCGAAGCTGCCCGCCAAGACCGTTTTTTCGCGTAGGATATTCACGGACACGAGAAGTCATCCTTTTTCGACAGGAGGCTCACCCTGATGAACAAACCCAAAAGCGCAATCAACTTTCCTACGCCGAAAGGCAAGAAAGGGCAGGCATTGCCCGTTCAAGACGCGCGGCGCCGCCCGTCCGCGGTAGTGCCGCGCGTTATCCCGCGCACCAAAGCCAGTCCCAAGGGTCGCTGATCTTTTTGGTCTCAATTCCCCTATCGACGCTGGAGTTCGTTTCAATGCCGCGAGGAAAGATGGTCAAAGTCACAGCGAAAAAAAAGCCCTACGTTGTGCGCCACTCAACGATTCATGGCCGCGGTGTATTTGCAGCGCAGAAGATTCGCAAAGGTCGTCTCATTATCGAATACAAGGGTTTGCGCAGCTCGTGGGATGACGCGATGGAACGCCCGGACAGCGACCCAGACGATTCAGCGCACACGTTCCTGTTCGAAATCGAAGACGGCAGCGTGATCGACGCGAGAGTGCGCGGGAATGCCGCGCGCTGGATCAACCACTCGTGCGCCCCGAATTGCGCTGCGTACGAGGACGATGACGGTCGCGTGTTCATCGAGGCGCGGCGCGCGATCGTGCCGGCAGAAGAACTGACCTACGACTACCGTCTCTCGGTCGAGGGCCGCTTGACGAAAAAGGAACGCGCGGAATACGTCTGTCGCTGCGGCGCGAAGAAATGCCGCGGTACGTTGCTCCGCCGCCCTAAGTCGCCGTGACCGACGTCCCTGTCATTTCCTGAGATCCATCTCCCAGGTTTGCCCCACAAGGTCACGACCGAAGCTCCTATGCCGCTCCTGCCCCACCAACTTGAACCCGGCGGCAATGTAGAGCGATCGTGCCGCGCGCAAGACATCGTTGGTCCATAGCATTATCTTAAGATAACCGTGCGCACGCGCGAACCGGACGCATTCAGCGACCAGTTGCGCCCCGATCCCCATGCCGCGCGCGGCAGGCTCGACCAGCAGGAGCCTGAGCTGCGCGACCCTTTTTGACTTGCGTACAACGAATACCGAGCCTACGTTTTCGCCGCCACGCTCGGCGATCCAGCAGCGTTCGCACTTCGGATCGAAGTTGCGAATGAATTTCGCGACAATCTCGGCGACCAGCGCTTCGAACGCCTGTTCCCATCCGAATTCCTGCGCATAGACCGCCGCGTGCCGGCTAATAACCCAGCCCATGTCGCCCGGCGCATGCGGGCGTAGCACGATCGCTGCTTTCTCACGCAAATACTGCCGTCCGACCGCGCCCAAGAGCTTCTCGATTGTTTGCATCGCACTCACAAGCTCGATCTGCTCGCCGCCGGGAAGCGTTTGCAGTTTGACCGCGACTTCTTCGCGCGACCGCGCGTCGAGCGGCGCGAAAGCTTTCCGTCCTCGCGCGGTCAGTACGAGCAGGCTGCTACGACCGTCGCCGGCCTTTGGTGCTCGGCGGAGAAATCCTCGCAGTACGAAACTCTTGAGAATGCGGCTCACGTACCCGGCGTCGAGCCCGAGTTCGTCGCCCAACTGCGTCGCCGTGAGGGCATCGCGGTGCGCGAGTTCGTACAGCAGGCGCACCTCGGTCAGCGAGAATTCGCTGTTGAGCAACGTTTCGTGCAAGACGCCAATCCGCTCGGTATAAAAACGATTGAAGCGCCGCACCGCTTCGATGCGGTCGACTTCCGGGTAGGCAACGCGCTGTGCAGGTGCGGCCACTTGTCTGGGCTCCTTCTCCTAATTGACTTTAACAAGTAATTAAGTTGCCATTGGCAACTATAGCCCAGCGTCAACGCGATGACCACAAAAGGCAACTAAGTGCCCGCAACGCGCTTGTCTAGCCAATGAGCGCAGGAGGCAGTTGCGCGAATGGCCGTGAGCGCGGCCGCGTCTTGCCGGTTACAATCCCGAAATCGTAGTTGCCGCGCGCCGAATCATTAGTCGCCGCCGCGCGGCGGCATTCGGGAACAAGAACAATGGCCCGCAAATCCTCGCACAAGGCGTCCGGCACGACGGTTGTCGTCGAATTGACATCGAAGATCCTCGCTGGCAATCCGCTGCGCGATCCGCGCGTACGCAAGCTCGCCGTCTGGCTACCGCCCGGATACGACGACGGCACCATTCGCGGCCGCAGCGGAGGACGCGGTGCGCGCTTTCCGACGTTGTGGGATTTTGTAGGCTTCACCGGTTCCGGTCTTGCGCACCTCAATTGGCGCCCGTTCGACGAAAACGTCCCGGAGCGCGCCGCGCGCCTGATGCGCGAAAAGAAGATGGGCCCGTGCATTATCGTGTTCCCGGATTGCTTCACGAGTCTCGGCGGTAACCAGTACGTGAATTCTTCGGCCATCGGCAACTATGCCGACTATTTGACGCGCGAACTCGTTCCATTCGTCGATCGCGAGTTCCGCACGCTTGCCGAGCGTGAGCATCGCGGTTGTTTCGGCAAATCGTCTGGCGGCTACGGCGCAATGATTCATGGGATGAAATACGCCCGGTACTGGGGGGCGATCGCCGATCACTCGGGTGACGCCTACTTCGATTTCTGCTACCTCACCGATTGGCCGCGGACGTTGAACGAGCTCGATCGCTACCGGCGCCGAAAGCGCCGGCCAGGCCGCATCGATGCGACCGGTGACGCAAGGCGCGCCAACAGCGGCAACGACGACGGCCGAGTACGGCGTTTTCTCGCCGCGATTTGGAGAAAGGACAAGCTCTCCGACAACGAGGCACACGCGCTGATGGAGATCGCAATGGCGGCTTCCTACGATCCCGATCCGTCGGCGCCGCTCGGTTTTAGGCTACCTTTCAATCTCGAGTCCGGGGAGCTCATTCCGGAGCGCTGGCGCCAGTGGCGCAAACATGACCCCATCCACATGGTCGGGAAATACGCGGAGAATTTGCAGTCTTTGCGGGGTATCTACATCGACTGCGGCTGGCGCGACCAGTACCACTTGCACTACGGAGCACGCATTCTGTCGCGCGAACTGGCAGGGCACGGCATAGCGCACACATACGAGGAATTCGACGACACGCATTCATCGATCGATTACCGGATGGATGTCAGCCTGCCGTTCCTCTATAAAGCGCTGAAGGCGTGAATCGAACAGGTCCGCGGCCTACGAAAGGCGCCTTATAATGGACCACGGCGAGAGGGCGAGTGAGCGCGGCGGCCGAGGCCGTAAGGCCGAGGCAAGGCCCGAGAGGGCGCGTCGCCGCGCGACCGAGCTTAAGCCCGACGCGCAACGGTCGTCCTGGCTGTCGGGTCCAAGGAGGACGACGAGAATTACGCCGGCATCGAGGAGGTGACATGCGCTGGGGGGATTTCCGACGCAGTGAGAACGTAGAGGACCGGACCGGCATGCGTCCGGCAGGCGGCGGCATGCCGTTCGGCGGGGGCATGAGGATTGGTGGGGGTGCGCTGATCGTCATCGTGATCGTCGGCCTGATCTTCGGGATCAATCCGTTTCAGTTGCTCGGCATGTTGGAAGGCGGCGCACCGCCAGTGCCCGCGCCTGCGCCGCGCCAGCAGGCAATCCCGCCTGGCTCCGGACCGCAAGCTCCGAAAGCCACTGTCGACCCGCAAAAGGATCTGGTTCGCGCCGTGTTGGGCAACACCGAGGACGTCTGGTCGGCGGTGTTCAAAGCCAGCGGTTCGCGCTACGAGCCGCCGAAACTTGTGCTCTTTGATGAAAGCGTGCAGTCGCGTTGCGGTATCACGGGCTCGGCCGCGGGGCCGTTTTATTGCCCATCCGATCGCACCCTTTATCTGGATACATCGTTTTTTCGTGATTTGCACAACCGTTTTGGCGCGCCGGGCGATTTTGCGCAGGCGTACGTGATCGCGCACGAAGTCGGCCACCACGTGCAAAATCTGATGGGAACAATGGGGCAATACGAGCAGCAGGCACAACGCCTCGATCAGCGTCAGCGCAACGCGCTCACGGTAAAGCTCGAGCTGCAGGCCGATTGCTATGCCGGAGTCTGGGGGTTTTTCGCGGCGAAGCAAAACGCCCTGGACACGGGCGATGCTGAAGAAGGCATCCGCGCGGCGGGGAGTGTGGGCGACGACGCGATCCAGAAGCGGACGCAGGGTTACGCGGTGCCCGACGCTTTCACGCACGGCTCTTCCGCGCAGCGCATCAAGTGGTTCCGGACGGGCTTTCAATCCGGCGATCCGCGCTCATGCAACACTTTTGCCGCCCGCGATCCCTAAATCGAGCCCCGGCGCTGGAAGGCCTTGCGTAAATGGCCCACCGCTCGCGATAATGGCGTTGAAAGGAGGGAGCCGCCATGCGTACGCTCCTTACACTTGCCGGCGTGGCCGGCATTGCACTCTGCGCCGGCTGCGCGCAGGCCCCGTTGACCAAAGCCGACGTGGATGGACGAATCGTCTGCGATTCGGACCGGATGGCCAGGGTCGAGCACCAAGCCAGAATGGACAACAGGGAAGTGCGTTGGGTCAATTGCCCGACGGTCACCTTGCGCACGAGCTGAAAGCAGCTCCGGGTCGCGCACGCCGCGCGGCCCGAATCTGGTTCTGATGCCATCCGGCGCACCGGATGGTACGAAGCACGCTGGCGGTCAACTCGACTGCCCCGGGTGTCGCATGCCGATGCGGCAGCTCGATCTCGACCGCCAACATCATGGGCGGGTCACCGTCGATCTGTGCAATGCTTGTCAGGCATTGTGGTTCGACGCGCTGGAAAGCCTGCACCTATCGCCCGTTGGAACGCTTGCACTCTTTCGCGCAATACACGAGGCGCGACCCGAGACTCGGCGGGCACTCCCTTCGCGGGTTTCCTGCCCGCGCTGCGATACCTCGCTCACGCTGACGCAAGATCTGCAACGCACGACACGTTTCTCCTATTATCGCTGCCGCCATGGGCATGGGCGATTCACACCATTCTTCCAGTTTCTGCGCGAAAAGGATTTCGTCCGGCCCGTGCCGCCGGACGAACTTGAACGCTTGAAAAAACTGGTCCGGATCATTCGTTGCTCGAGTTGCGGGGCGCCGGTTGACCTGGAACGGGCGACCGCCTGCGGTCATTGTCGCGCACCGATCGTCGTCCTTGATCCCGATGCCGTCACGAAAGCGATCCGGCAACTCGATGCCGCCGAAACACGGCGCACCCGCACTGCTCACCCGGACCATAATCCAGCAGGAATCCTCGAAGCGGCTCGCTTCGAACGTGAAATGAAGCTGGAACAGGCGCGCATGGGCCAAGGGTCGATGGTCGATCTGGTCAGCGTCGGGATCGGTGTGCTCACCGCCGCATTGTTTGCGCGCGGCTGACGCGTTGCTGAGTCACTGCGCCGCAAGCGCGCGCAATTGCGGCAGCACTGCACGCGCCGCGGCCTCACCGGTGGCGATCGCCATTTTTCGATAGTCGGCCGAAAACCCGGTGATGTACGGCAATGTGGGGGCGATGACGACGTCCGCGCGCGACAGCTCGCGCTCAATTTTTGCGCGCCGGTCGAGCGCCTCCTGCGTCCAGTTGGCCGGCGAGCCGATCGGTGCCGGCGCGCGTCCCACGTTTTGCGCCACGTCGACCGCGATGACCTTGCGCGCGCCGAAGCTGCGCGCCACGTCGATCGGCAAGGGCGAGGCAACGTCGCCGTCCACGTACGTCACGCCGCCAAATTCCACCGGGGCGAAGCTTCCGAGCACGGCGCTCGAAGCGCGTACGGCCAACCCGGCGTCGCCCCGGGTGAAGGCGACCGGGTGTTGCGTATCGCTGCGCGTCGCTACGACGGCGACGGGCAGCTTGAGCTGGTCCAGCGGGCGGCCGTTGACCGCCTGGTTGACCCAGGACTGCAAGCCGGTTCCCGTGATCCGCCGCTGCACCAGACTGTAATCGAAAACATCGGTGCCGGTCAGCGCAAGCGCGCGGGCTTCGAGCGCGCGCGGCGACGGATCGGCCGCGTACAACACGGCGACGAACGCCCCGGACGACGAGCCAACAAGCAAGTCCGGACGAATTCCTGCCTGGTCGAGCACTTTCAAGACCCCGATATGGGCGAATCCGCGCGGTCCTCCGGACGACAGCACAAGCGCCAGTCGTGGCGTCGGCGGAATGGCGGAAGGATCAGATCTCGGCAGGTTGAGCGGCGGTGGCTCCGGTCCCAGTCCGCATGCGCTGAGCATCGCGGCAAAGAGCACAACCGCCGCGTGTCCCGCACGAGTGACTTGGCTGCGTCCCCGCAGCGGCGCTAGAATTCGACCTTGTTCAGGCAGCGCGGAGTTCCACCATGTCGCCTTCTCGTGCCCTTGTAGCTCCCCTCCTCGCGCTGATGCTGGGGTGCGCCGCTGGCACAATCTACGGGCAAACGCCGGCGCCCGCGCCCAGTGTCGCCAAGCCCGTGTGCAATAAGCCGGAAGCATTTCCGGGACGACTCGCGTCGGACAATCAGAAAAAGACCTGGCAGAAGGATGTGGTGACATGGCAGGATTGCGTGAAAGCTTACGTCAAAGAGCAGCAAGCTCTTGCCGACGTGCATCTGAAGGCCGCCAACAACGCCGTCGATGAATACAACGCGACCACCAAGGAGTTCAACGACCAGGCGCAGGCTGCCGCACGGTAGGCTCAACGCGCGCCAGCGCGCTCGATGTCTGCCACTTTGCCGCCGAGACAGGTAAACGCCATCCGCTCGTTCGTATCGACCGCCGCATCGTAGAAATATTTCGTCGCCGTGGTGAGGATGTCGGGACCTCCCAGCGTTGCCGCTGAAATTTGCACCGATTCCTTTCGGTTGGGCGGTCCCATCGTCGCCAGCGCCGAATCGCATGTACGACCGCGGGTGATCGAGTTTTGACTGTCCGCGCTGCGCCCGCTACTTGCCGCAACTGGCGGCGCGGGAGCGGCAGCTAGAGCTGCTGCACGCGTTGCCGCGGGTGCGGCGGCGAGCCGCGGCTCTTCACGCACCCAGGCCGCGACATCGCCCGTAAAGCCGACCGTCAACACCGTTGTCGTTTGCGGATAGCGCCAGATTTCGGTCGCTTTTTCGGCGGGCGAGGCGACACGAATGTCCGGCGGTGTGCCACGGGCGCGCAACACCCAGCGTTTCGGCATCCCGGGAACCACGCGGCCGGCGTCGGCAGCGACTTCCCACGACGTCGCGTCGACCGGCGCTGCATCCACTTTGCTATCGATCGTACGGCCCTGTTGGCCCGCGGCGCACGGTGCCTGCTGGTAGGTCACGTGTCCGCTTGTGTCGGTGCATTTAACGATCTGCCCACGTGCCTCGCTCCAAGCGAGGGCCAGCAACAGCGAAGCTGGCAGCAGCAAACTACGCGGAAGCATCAAACTACGCACGATCCCTCTCGTTCCTGCTTGATTGGTCCGCTTGGTTAGTCCGACTAAGTAGTCCACTAAAGTGGTCCGCTAAGAAACCCACGGTACGATATTATCGGTTGTCAAGTTCAAACGTCCACCGCCGCTAGAAGCGTGCTCGCGCCTGCCACAACTGCAATGCCGAAGTCCACCGCGGACGAGACGGCGCGCGCGATCGCCGTAAACTTGCTTGGAGGCTTCGACCGGCACTACGCGTTGTTTCGTGACTGTGCGCGAGCGGCGAAGAAGCATTTCGCGACGGGGCAGTGGCGGGCGATCGGCCATGCCGCGCGCGATCGCATCGATTTCTACGATCGGCGCGTGGCCGAGACGGCCGAGCTCATTGAACGGGATTTCCGTATAGCAGGGCTGTCCAGTGCGGAACTCGATGCATTATGGGAACGAGTCAAGCGCCACTATGTCGGCATGCTGCCCGATCACAAACAGCCCGAGTGCGCGGAGACGTTCTTCAATTCGGTCTCCTGCAAGATTTTGCATCGAACCTATTTTCACAACCGTTTCATTTTCGTGCGCCCCGCCGCTTCGACCGAACACCTCGATGCGGATCCGCCGACGTATCGCAGCTATTATCCGCGAGAGGGAGGCCTGCGGCAGACGTTGGTTGACGTCGTGCTAGATCTGCACCTGGAACCGCGCTTCGCCGATTTTCGCCGAGACTTAAGGCACGTGCTCAGGGCGTTTCGCCAGTGTCTCGCGCGGCCGTTTCGACCGGAAGCCAATCATCAGATTCAGGTGCTTTCGGGCCTGTTTTTTCGGGATCAGACGGCATACCTGGTCGGCCGGCTGGTCAACGGCAGTCAGTTCTATCCATTCGTCATCGCCGTCAAGCACACGGCCCCCGGCCGTCTGTATGTCGATGCCGCGCTCACTGGAGAAGTCGAGTTGGCGCTCCTATTTTCAGCCAACCGCTCGTACTTCCTGGTGGACATGGAAGTGCCATCGGCATACGTCGAATTCATGCGTGCGTTGATCCCCGACAAGACGGCGGCCGAGCTGTACACGATGCTGGGTTTGCAAAAGCACGGCAAGACGCTTTTCTACCGCGATTTCCTGCACCACCTCGCGCATTCACGCGATCGTTTCGTACTCGCGCCAGGCATCAGAGGGCTCGTGATGTGCGTGTTCACGTTGCCGTCATACCCCTATGTTTTCAAGTTGATCCGCGACCGCATTGCCGCGAGCAAGGACACCGATCGCGTCCGGGTCAAGCAGAAATACGCACTCGTCAAACACCATGATCGCGCCGGACGGATGACCGATATCCTCGAATACTCGGACGTGGCGTTTCCTCGCGCGCGTTTCACCCCGGACCTTCTGGCCGAGCTCAAGGAAACCGCACCCTCGCAAATCGAAGAGGAAGAAGACCGTGTCATCGTGCGCCACGTCTACATCGAGCGCCGGATGATCCCGTTGAACCTCTATCTTGAAGGTGCTGACGATGGCCAGCGCAACCATGCGATGCGCGAATATGGCGATGCGATTCGCGACCTTGCCACCGTCAACATTTTCGCGGGCGACCTCTTATACAAGAACTTCGGTGTGACGCGCTACGGTCGCGTCGTGTTCTATGATTACGACGAGATCGAGTATCTCGTCGATTGCGAGTTTCGCGCCATTCCACGCGCTCCGCCGGGCGTGGACGAGATGTCGGATGAAATCTGGTATCCGGTCGGTCCCCGCGACGTCTTTCCCGAAGAATTCGCGACGTTTCTGCTCACCGATTCACGCGTGCGCGCGTCTTTTGTCGCACACCACGGCGAACTGCTGGAACCGCAGTGGTGGCGTGAGGCGCAACGCGGCATTCGCGGCGGGCGGTTGGCCGAAGTGCTATCGTACTCGGACGACGTGCGCTTTGCCCCGCCGCTAAAATCATTCTCGACACCGGCGTGAAACCGCCCGTGCAAAGCATTTGTTCAGAATAACTTTATGACCTCGATGCCGCGCCTTCACCTACCGCACATGACGCTCGTCCTCGGCGCGATCTTGGTCCTCGCGCTTACCGGCTGCGAAAACCCGCAGAAAAAAAAGGAAGAGGAGGCCGCGCGCAATACGTTTGCCTGTACAGTCAGCGGCGAACGCCTGGTCATTCGTTTCGCGGAAGGCGAGGTGCGGCTGCTGCTCCCCGACGCGCAGCGCGTGACGCTCCACCAGATTCCCACCGGTTCGGGTGTGCGGTACAGCAACGGCAACTTGGAGCTGCACGGCAAAGGCATGGATCTCGTCTTCACGCGCGAATCCATCGCCACGCCGCTGCAGGGTTGCGCGCCGTATAGCCCACCGGTAGTCCCCGCC
>Ga0136617_10003110_pt1 | contig 14812 bp, 12 predicted proteins | sample AntDrymUQ3222106_2_FD_129672 | JGI IMG/M metagenome (GOLD analysis project Ga0136617, IMG submission 129672) | Polar desert sand microbial communities from Dry Valleys, Antarctica - metaG UQ322 (21.06) | ecosystem: Environmental > Terrestrial > Soil > Desert | place: Antarctica: Dry Valley... | reverse complement strand
TTTCTTAAGTGGTGAATGCCGAGGCCGCTTGCTCTCACGATCGCGTTCCTGAGCCTGCTCGGACCGCTGCAGACTCCTGACTTCGCCTTCCTCCAGCCATGGTTCGAAGTGACACGGGAGGAGCGCGCGAAGCTGGTGCAACGTGGTGTGGTGGTTCGTGGCCTGCCGGCTAGTAACAAGCAGATCAGCGTGATTGCTGCGTGTGCGGTCGCGATCTCTCCAGACGCGTTCGTGGCGCGCATTCGTGCGGCCGGTGATGTGAAGCGGACGGAGTCGCCGGCGGGGCGGTTTGATGATCCTCCAGTCATCGCGAATCTTGCGGGACTCTCGCTCGATGAGGGGGATCTCGACCGCCTGAGGCGGTGCCGTCGCAGCGATTGTCGCCTCAACCTCGCGGATCATGAAATAGCCGCCGTGCAGCAAGCACTTGCGTCCTCTGCTGCGGGGGACTCCACCAAGGCGCAAGGATCTTTTCGCGCCGTGGTCCTGGACCGGGTCCGTCGGTATCAATCGCAGGGTCTCGGAGGTCTTCCCGAGTACCACGATCGTCGCGAACCCGTGCGGCCGGCCGCGATCTTCTCCGACATCGTCCAGCAGACGCCATACTTGAAGACGCACGTTCCCGGCATTGCCGCCTATCTCGAAAAGTTTCCTTTCGGTAAGTCGGACGATGCGGAGTCGTTTCTGTTGTGGTCCAAAGTGACCATGAACGACAAAGCCGTCGTGATGGTGACCCACCGCAGTATTTTTCGGCTGATGCCTGGTCCGCAGGTGCCGACAGTACTGATGACGAGCAAGCAAGTGTACGCCTCGCGCTATATGAACGGCGAGCTCGCGCTGACCATGCTCTTCGCCGGCGCGGCCGGGTCGCCGAGCTACCTGGTGCACGTCAATCGATCAGAACTGGATGAGCTCGACGGCGCGTTGAGCGGACTCAAGCGCGCGGTTATCGAACGCCGCATCAAGGAAGAAGCGGCGAGCAGGCTCGCCGTGATGCGGGACGGATTTGAGCGCGGACATTGAGGTCGCTGACACCGCGGATGTCGAAGTCATCCCCATCCAGAAGGTCAACGAAGCCTATGAGAGACTGTTCAACTCGGACGTGAAGTACCGCTTCTCCATTGACATGGCTTCTCTGCGGACGGAATAACAATGGACGATCCCTCGCAGCCGCTTTCCGAGCGCGAACAGACCGACGAAAGCCTGCGTCTCGAACGCGAGAAGGCGGATCGGGCGCTTGACGACGACGTCTCGGCGGCCGATGAAACGGCGGACGCCGTCATCAGCCGCGCGCGAGCGCGTGCCGACGCGCTGCTGGCCGCCGCCCGTACCAAGAACGATCAGAGGTCGACGGGCGATCAGCCGACCGAGGCGCTGAAGACATCGAGAGCCATCGAAGACAACACTCTCCAACGGGAGCGCGTGACCGCCGACCACGCACTCCGTGACGAGCGATCCGAGCACGTGGCCCTGCTGTCGCACGAACGGCAGGCGACGGACGAGGACTTGTTCAACGAACGCGCGCGAGCCGACCAGGCGCTGGCCATGCGGGATGATTTCATGGGCATCGTCAGCCACGACCTGCTCAATCTGTTGAATGCGATGGTCTTCGTTTCGGCGCTCATCGAGAAGGAAGTTGCGCAGGAGAACCACGTCGAGCGCGTGGTCGCGCATGCGCGGCGCGTTCAGCGATCCGGTGCCCGGATGCGACGACTCGTCGGCGACCTCGTGGATGTCGCGAGCATTGAAGCGGGTATGCTCGCGGTGACGCGAGCGGTTGGCCAACCCGCAGACGTCGTGACCGAGGCGGTCGAGACGTTTCAGGCGCAGGCCTCGGGAAGCGGGATCTCGCTGATGGTGGAGATCGCGCCCGCGGTGCCACCCGTTGCGTTCGATGCCGCACGGATCCTTCAGGTGCTCTCCAATCTTCTGAGCAATGCAATCAAGTTCACGCCCGCGCAGGGGACCGTGGGCGTACGTCTTGAACAGGTTGGGGACGACGTCGTCTGCTGCGTCAGCGATACGGGCGAGGGCATCCCCGATGACAAGTTGGAGGCGATTTTTGACCGGTTCGTCCAGCTGACAAAAAATGATCTACGGGGTGTGGGACTCGGTCTGTTTATTTCCAAGTGCATCGTCCTCGGTCATGGCGGACGAATCTGGGCGGAAAACTTAGGCCGCGGAAGCATCTTCTGTTTCACCCTGCCAGTCAACGCGGCTTCAACCGACGGAGTCCGCTAGGCCACCCACGGCCGGACTATAGCCCCGCTACTTGTCAGCGGAAAAAATCAGCGGCAGCCCATTCTTTGCGTTACCGACCACGACGACCTTCGAGTTCGAGCTGCGCGCAAGCTCCATGGTCGCCTCGATGCCCTTCCACTGGAGCAGTTTGTCGCTGATGCCTTGAGAGACGATGTCCTGGAAGTCCTTGATGCCCGCTGCTTCAACACGCTTGCGTTCCGCCTCCTGCCGCTCCTTCTGCAGCACGAATTCCATCCGCTGCGCATCCTGCTGCGCCTGCTGCTTGGCTTCGATCGCCTCTTTGAGCGTTTCGGGCAGCTGCAGGTCCCGCAGCAGGACGTTCTCCACCAGGATTCCGCGCGGGTGTACCTGGCTTTGGAGCTGAGTGAGCACCTGCTGCGCCATGGCATCGCGCGCATCCGAATACAGCGCACTTGCCGTGTTGGCCGCAGTGACGGCGCGCATGGAGGAGCGGAAGTTCGGTATCAGCAGCACTTCCCGGTAGTTCGGCCCGATCTTCTGGAACAGTTCTGCGGCGCCGGCAGGATCGAGATGGTACAGAACCGAGGCCTCGAGCCCCATGATCAGCCCCTCTTTCGAAGGCACTGCCGCGCGTTCCTTGATTTCCTGACTCTTGATGTCGAGTTGGTGTACGCGTGCGAGCGGATTGACCAGATGGATGCCTTCACCCATCGTTCGCCCGGTCACGCGGCCAAAGACCGTGACTACGCCGACGTGTCCCGTGCGCACGCACGACACGGAATTCGCGGCGCCAAGCGCCAGAATCCCGACCAGCAGCAGAGTCGCGCCGCTTCTCCGTACGAGCCGTTCGCGCCCCGGGCCCCGTTCCATCATTGATTCGGCCATTTCATTTCCTCCACCGCCGGATCTTTGTCACCAGCGGCACAGTGATCATATCGACGCCATATTTCGTCGGCGTTTCTGGCAATGGGGCATTTAAGTACAAGAGCCGGTTGTACTTAGGCCGGCGATTCTTGCGGGGGTGCGCCGGTAACGATGTAACGATAGACTGTCCCCTTTGCGGACGCGGAGTTGATGCGCCAGACCGTCGGACATTACGCAATCACAGGCACCCTCGGCGAAGGCGGCATGGGCGTCGTCTATTCGGCGCGTGATGAGCGTCTCGGTCGCACGGTCGCGATCAAGATGATCCGCGCGTCGGTCAACGATCCGGCGGCGCGCGACCGACTCTATCGCGAAGCGCGGTCCGCCGCCAGCCTCAACCATCCCGCGATCTGCCAGTTGTACGAGATCGGGGAAGCCGACGGCGAATTGTTCCTCGCCATGGAACTGCTCCAGGGAGAGTCGCTGGCGTCACGGCTGACGCAGGGCCCGATGTCGCTCGGCGAGGCGGTGTCGACGACGCTCGGCGTGCTGACCGGCATTGAGGCGCTGCACCGCCAGGGTCTGGTGCACCGGGACCTGAAGCCGTCCAACATTTTTCTGACACCGCACGGTGTGAAGCTGCTCGACTTCGGCCTCGCGACGTCGACGAGTGATCCATCGCCGACCGCCGCCACCGCGGTGCGTCTCACCGAGCCGGGGACCGTTGTCGGGACGCCGCAATACGCGGCCCCCGAGCAACTCCAGGGAGGAGAAGTCGATACCCGCACGGACCTCTTTGCCACCGGCGCCGTCCTGTACGAAATGCTCACCGGCAAGCCGCCGTTCGGCGGCTCGTCACCGATGGAGGTATTTCACGCGATCCTGTACGACCAGCCGCCGGTGCTGACCGGCGGCCCCGCGGTATCCGCTCTCGACCGCGTCGTGCATCGCGCGCTCGCGAAGAAGCCCACCGAGCGGTATCAGACCGTAGAGACGATGGCGCAGGACCTTCGCCAGGCGCTCGCGTTCGGCGACACCGGCAGCGGCGCCTCGGCGCGCGCGCTGACGCGGCTGATCGTTCTGCCGTTTCGCGTTCTTCGGCAGGATCCGGAAACCGATTTCCTCGCGTTCAGCCTCGCGGACGCGTTGACCAGCTCGCTCTCCGGCCTCCAGTCGCTCGTCGTCCGCTCGAGCGCCGCCGCTTCACGTTTCACCGCGGACGCGCCGGACCTCAAAGTCATCGCGACCGAGACCGAAGTGGATCTCGTGCTCCTCGGCACGATCCTTCGCGCGGGGCCGCAACTCCGCGTGTCGACACAACTCGTGGATGCGAGCGGCGCTACGGTGGTCTGGTCGCACACGGCGCAGGTGCCGGTCGGGGATCTCTTCAGTCTGCAGGACGACCTCGCGAGCCGGATTGTCGAATCGCTGTCGCTGCCGCTGACGGCGCGCGAGCGCCGCATGCTGAAGCAGGATGTTCCGTCCTCGTCGGCGGTCTACGAGATGTTCCTCCGCGCGAACGAAATGAGCCGCGACGCGCGACAGTGGCGCCCGGCGCTGGAGCTGTACGAGCACTGCCTCACCGACGATCCGCATTACGCGCCGGCCTGGGCCGGAGCCGGACGGATGCACCGGATGATCGCAAAGTACGTGGAGGGGGAATTCTACGACCGTCAGTATCGCGCTGAATCCGCGCTCAAGCGCGCGCTGGAGATCAACCCGGACCTCTCGAGCGCCGAGAACGTGCTCGCGCATCTCGAAGTCGATCTCGGCCGTGCCGAAGAATCGATGGTGCGACTGCTTCGACGCGCGAAAGACCGCGCCGCCGATCCGGATCTCTACGCCGGACTCACGCACGCCTGCCGCTACTGCGGGCTCATGTCGGCCTCTCTCGCCGCCACCGAGCAGGCGCGCCGCCTCGACCCGCGGATCCGGACCAGCGGTGCGCACACGCATTTCATGCTCGGCGACTACGAGAAGTCCCTCAATTTTCAACCTGAGGGGATTCCCTACATGACGAATCTCACGCTTGTCATGCTGGGTCGCAACGCTGAAGCGCTGGAGGACCTGAAGCGGATCGACACAGGGATTGTGAGCCGCCTGGTGTTCTTCACAGAAAGTCTCTGCCGGCTCATCGAGGGACGCACCGAACAAGCGCTCGAGAGCCTCAGAAGACTCACGACGATCCCGGACCCGGAGGGGCGGTGGTACGTCGCGCGAACGATGGCGTATCTGGGAGCGAAAGACGAGGCACTGAGCCTTCTCGGTTCGGTCGTCGAGGAAGGCTTTTACTGCCTGCCGGCCTTTACGCGAGATCCGTGGCTGGATTCAGTCCGCGGCACGCCGGAATTCGCCGACATCGTCCGCCGCGCCGAGGCGCGTCATCGCCAGGCGCTGATCAGTTTTCTCAACGCGGACGGAGACCGCATTCTCGGCGTCGCGCATCCCGTTTGATACAATTGGCCGATGGGCGCGTCGAATCGCGGCCCGGAACCTGTGCAATCTCAGCCTGCGAACCGCGTCAGGGCCGGAAGGCAGCAGCGCTAAGTAGTCACTGACATGTGCCGCAGGCCTCCCGGGTCGCGGTTGGGCGCGCCTCAACCACATTCTGCCTTCAGCATTGTCATACCAGGTCCTCGCTCGCAAGTGGCGGCCGCAGCGGTTCGATGACGTCATCGGACAGCGCGGCGTCACGCAGACGCTGCGCAACGCGATTGCGGCCAATCGCATCGCGCAGTCCTTCGTCTTCGCCGGCCCGCGAGGCGTCGGCAAGACGACGACCGCCAGGATCCTTGCCCGCGCGCTGAACTGCATCAACGGCCCGACGGCGGATCCGTGCGGCGAGTGCGACGCGTGTATTGAAATCGCCGCAGGACGGGACCTGGATGTCGTCGAAATTGACGCGGCAACGAACACCCAGGTGGACAAAGTACGCGAGGTGATCATTTCCGGTCTCGGCGTCCGCCCGGCCCGCGATCGCTACAAGATCTTCATCATCGACGAAGTCCACCGTCTGTCGAACAACGCCTTCGATGCGCTGCTGAAGTCCATCGAAGAGCCGCCGCCCCACGTCGTTTTCATGATGGCGACGACCGAGATCGAGAAGGTGCCTGCGACGATCCAGTCGCGGTCGCAGGTCTTCGAGCTCAAGACCATCGGCTTGAAGCAGATCGCCGACCAGCTCCGTACGATCGCGGCGGCCGAACAGATCGACATCGACGAAAGCGCGCTGATGCTGGTCGCCCGGGCAGGGGACGGCAGCATGCGCGATGCGCAGAGCTCCCTCGACCAGGTGATTGCATTCGCCGGGCAGAGGATTGCGGCCGATGACGTCTCGACGGTACTCGGCCTGGTTCGTCGCGACCTGCTGCTCGACATCGCGGATGCGGTCGCTGCTGAGGACGGGGCCGCCATGTTCGTGCTCGCCGCGCAGGCGGTGGAGTCGGGTTACGAGCTGCGTTCGGTCGTCCGCGAGCTCGCGCGCCTCACGCGCGACCTGCTGATCGTCAAGGTCGACGCCTCCCGCGCGAACGATCCCGAGATTGCCGCGGAGGCCGAGCGAGACCGCCTCCGGTCCATTGCCGCGAAGTTCTCGCAGGAAGACCTGATGCGCGCGTTCGACGTGCTGACGAAGGCCGAGTACGACATCCGCGCGTCGGCGAATCCGCGCTATCACCTCGAAATGGCGCTGCTGCGGTGGGTGCATCTGCGCAAACTCGTCCCGCTGAGCGAACTGATTCAGGGTCTCGACAACGCAGGGCCGGCGAGTGTGTCACCAGGCCGCACCGTCGGCCAGAGTCCCGCCGTGTCGCGCACGGCCCCGCCCCCGGCGGCCGCGCGTCCATCGGCTGTTCCGTCGCGCCCCGGGATCGCATCCGCGACCGTCAAGGCTGTCGAGGCGCGCCGCGAGGCGGTCGTCGCGATTCAGCCGGTGGCAGCCGGCGAGATCAAGAACGCGTTTCTGGAAGAGATCCGCAAGGCCAAGAAGTTCTTCTACGGGACCGTCGTCGCGCAGGCGCAGCGGATAGACGTCGAAGCGGACCGGATCGTGTTCGTGTTCGCGCCACAGCACCGCGCGCTGCGAGGGCAGCTCGACCAGACGCGCGCGTATCTCGAGGAGCTCGCGACGCGCCTGTCGGGACGCCGGATGACTGTCGCGTCTGACGAAGGCACGCCAGGCACGCCCTCGAAACCAACCGCCGACGCAGTGCCGTCCCCCCCCGCCGGCGGCGCACCGTCCACGGGCCATGGCACCCCGCCCGCGCTCGCCGGTTCAGAGGAAGGCCGGCGGGCCGATCTGAAACAGCAGGCACTGGCCGACTCCGGTGTCCAGGCGATGCTCGACGTCTTCGCCGCGGAAATCAAGGATGTCAAAGAAAGGTAAGCACGTCGCACGTGACAAGGATCACCAATGAACATTCAGCAGATGATGAAGCAGGCGCAGGAGATGCAGGACCGCATGCAGAAGCAGATGGCCGAGATGAAGGTCGAGGCGACTGCGGGCGGTGGCATGGTCACGGTCGTCATGAACGGCGCGAAACAGCTGCAGTCGCTCACAATCGATCCTGAGGCGGTGTCGAAAGACGATGTGGAGATGCTGCAGGATCTGATTCTGGCGGCGATCAACGACGCGCATCGTAAGGTGGACGAGGAGCTGTCGAAGCAGATGAGCGGGATGATGGGCGGCATGAAGATCCCCGGCATGTTTTGATGACCCGTCCCGATCCGCTGACGAAGCTGATCGAGCAGCTTCAGCGCCTGCCCGGCATCGGTGCCAAGAGCGCCCAGCGGCTTGCGTTTCACATTCTCAAGACCCCGCGTGAAGAGATCGACCGGCTCTCCGATGCGATGCGCGAGGTCAAGGATCGCGTCACCTACTGCTCCGTCTGCAGCAACATCACTGATGTCGACCCCTGTTACTTCTGCACGCACCCGGGCCGCGACCATCGCCTGATCTGTGTCGTCGAGGAGCCCGAGAACGTCAGCGGCATCGAAAGAACGCGCGACTTCAAGGGCGTGTACCACGTCCTGATGGGCGCGCTGTCACCGCTGCACGGCGTCGGCCCCGACGACCTGAAGATCAAGGACCTTCTGACGCGCGTCGGCAACGGCGGCGTGGAGGAAGTCATCCTCGCGACCAATCCGAACGTCGAAGGGGAAGCGACCGCGATCTACCTGGCGAAGTTGCTGAAGCCTCTGGGCGTGCGCGTGACGCGCATCGCGATGGGCGTACCGGTCGGCAGTGATCTCGAATACGCCGACGAAGTCACCATGCACAAGGCCATGGAGGGCAGGCGGGAAGTCTAGACCGCGACCGTCTCCTCCCGATCGTCTCGCAGCAGATCCTTCAGTTTCAGCGTGAGAGTGAGCCAGTAGAGATTCGATCCGAGCGCTGCCAGGACGAGCACGACGGGTAGCGCGTCGACAACCGCCAGGACCAGGATGCCGTAGGGCATCGCGGCGCGAGTGCAGACAAAGCCCACGCGCCAGGTCAGCTTCGTCCACAGGGACGGATCCGCTTTGAAGCGTGCCTTCGCTACCGCATGCAGCCTGGTTGGCTGCCCGGGCGTGATCCGGGCCCGCAAGTAGATCAGCAGGGCGAAAGTCACCAGCGTCCCCGCGAGGGCCATCAGACCGATCCAAAAAAACAGCACCGATCCGGTGTCGCGCCCCACCCCGATCGTCAACCCGAGAAAGACGGCCAGGTAATACGAGTAGTCCCCGACCGTTTCGATCCAGCAACCGAGCGCGGACTCCTGGTACTTGAGGCGCGCGATCTCACCATCGCAACCGTCGAGGATGCTCGCGCCGAGCGCGAGGGCCGCCGCCAGGACCGCCGCCCCATAGTGGCCGACGCTGAACAGCCACCCGGAGTAGAAGCCGAGTACGACGAGCAGGATCGACAACTGGTTGGCGGTCAGCGGCGTTCTGATCAGCGCGATGCTGATCGGCAGCGAGATGCTGCGGTTGAAGCGAGCGACCTTCGCGTCCGTGTCCTTGTAGCTCGAGCGGCGCAAGGTGCGGTCGGCAGGCTCGATGTCCGACGGGCTCACCATCTGAATGGCGAGTTGCCCGCGCCCGTACGACACGTCTTCTCCCGAAGGCCGCGAGAGCACCCTCCGTCGCGCGGCGAGCGCCGTGCTCACGGCAGAAGGATCCGCAGCATCGGCTGCCGCCAGTCTGATGACTCCGCTGATCGGCCAGTCGGGCCCGGCCGGCACGTCGACGGGCGCGGCTGGTTCCGCTGCCAGGAGTGCCGCATGAGACAGCAGGGTGGGTGACACGACGGTGCCGGCGCCCACGGCGGTCAGGGCCTGCTGTTGATCCAACGTGCCGATGGCGCGCTGCCATTCGTCAACCGTGGATACGACCGTAACTCCATCGAGCTGATGCGCGAGGCGCGCGAAGAGGCGCGATTGCCGCGGACGTGGCGGTTGCCAGATGAGAACCGTGCCGTAACCGGCGCGCAGCGCGGAGCGGACGACGCGTTCGCCGGCAGCCATGCCGCACAGTCGCACATCTGGGGAAACCGGCACCGACGCGTCGCGCGGGATGTACAGGAGAACCGGGCGCGGCGTCGCATCCACGGCACTTGGAGAGCTCGCAGCCGTTGCCTTGTAGTCACCCGAGCTGATCCTGCGCTGCGTCTCTCGCGGATAGATCGCCAGGCCGATCCCTGCCCAGAACAGGCCCCGCAGCCGGCGCGCCAGCGCCAGCGCCGCGCCGCCACCGGCGACGCCGATAGCCGAGACCGCCGCCAGGCTCGACGCTTCGAGTGCCCCGAGATTGGCGGGGATGAACGCCGACGCAAAGCTCGCGACTCGCGAGAACGTCTCGACCGTGAGTGCATCGATCGCCGAGATCGGCGTTCCGCTCGCACGCAGGATCACCCAGGCCTCGAGCGCCATCAACGTATACGCGGCGATCGTCGCGCACATGAGTACCGCAAGACGCCTGGGGTTGCCGCGGACCAGGTCGAGCATCTGGCGTTCGACGGCACAGGTGAAGCGGCTGATGCGGCCGCCCGCGATCGAGGTGCCCCAGCGGCGGTCGACGCGGGTAAAGCAGGACTGGATGTACGTGCCGCGACCCGAAATCAAGATCCCGGTCAGGGCCGCGATGACCGCGGCCCCGATCGCGAACGCGCGGAACACCCGGAACCACAGGCGCGTCAACGGCAGGACGGCGAGGGCGATCACCGAGAGCACGCCGACGATCACCGTCGTGCCGATCATGTATGCGACCCGCTCGAGGGCGACGGCCGCGGTTGCTTCGCGCGGATCGACGCGGTCACTGAGGAGGACGACTTTCAGCGGCTCACCCGCGATCCCGCGCAGCGTCAGGTAGCTGAACGCCTCGGCCGCAAGACGCACGCGTGCGAGTCGCAGAAAGGAAAGGTTGCGGTCCGGGGGGAAGCACCAGGACCACGCCCAGGTGCGCACCAGGTGCCACAGCCCGCTGAAGAGCAGCGCGAGCGGAAGCGCGACGCCAAGGCGCCGGATCGTGCCGACGGCCAGCGAAATGTTGATGTAGTAAAGCGCCGCGGCGAAGAGAACGATGCCGACCGCCAGCGCGCCCCAGCGGACGGCGTTGCTGCGCGCTCCCGGCGTCATGCCGGGTCGGGCTCCGATCGCAGCAGGGATTCCGCGGCGCTCAGATCCGCCATCGTGTCGACGTCACACCACGACGCGCCGGCGACGTCGGCGCCGATCATCCGCCCTCGGGCCGCGAGCCGCTGCACGCCCGCGCTGAGCGTCGTCTCCCCATGGTCACGCGCCTCGTCGAGCGCCTCGAAGAGGGAGGGCGCGAACACGAAGACTCCCGTGTCGAGCGCGTCCCATGGATCGACGTGTTTGCCGATTGCCGTGATCCGCCCCGCCTGCATTCGCACACGCGTGGCTTCAGCGGCGATCGATGGATCCGATGGCAGCAAATCGACGGCGAGTACCGAATCGCCCGGCGGCACATCCATCGTGAGAACACGGCGCAGTGCGGAAGTGGGGAACAGATGGTCCCCCATCATGAGTGCGAACCGGTGACCGTCGCAGTAGTCACGTGCGGCAAGAGCGGAGACGCCGTTCTCGAGCTGCCAGTCGGGGTTGTGAACAAAGTGGACATCGACGCCGGGCGGCTGCCGGGATTCGATCAGCGACCGGACGCGATCCGCCTCGAACCCGATCACGACGCAGAAGGAGGAGATGCCCGCTGCGGCAGCGCGTTGCAGGGTGCGAACGATCAACGGCTGCCCGGCGACCGGGTGCAGCAGCTTTGAGTGATGTCCGTCGTTCTTGAAACGGTCGCCATTGCCGGCGGCGAGGATCACGGCCCGGGTTGGCGGAACTGAGCTCACGAACGCCTCGAATCTCCACGCCCGGCGACGGCCGGGCTCCCTATATGACGTGCATTCCCCCTGCGTCGTTTCAGGACTCAGGGCATCCCACTAGTCTACTGCGCGGTTCCGGGCCGTTCTGGCTCAGGCTCCCCGCGCGTCTCCGCGAGGTCGCGGGGACGGATGCCACGCCGCGCGAGCAGCGCGGCCCCTGCCAGCGCCCACGCAGCCATCCGGGCCTTGCGGATCACGGCGACCGTGACCCCGATCGTCGCCCCAAGCCCGAGCACGTTTGTCACCGCAGCCGTGCCGAGCTCCCCAACCCCCATTTGAAACGGGACGACCTTGAAGGCGACGGTCATCGCTCGTTGAGCCGTCTCGAGAATGAACGCCGTCAGCAGCAGCGGCGGCTGTCCCGTGAGGGCGTCCAGCGTGATGTATGCCTCCACGACACCGAGCGCATGGAAGACAACCTCACACCCGGCAACGGTCGCCAGCGCGGCGGGCCGGCGCACCGCGAACGTGTAGATCTGCTGCTCCAGCACACGCACCCGCGCGGTCTGGGAATGCAATGCTGAGCCCTCTCTGGCGACCAGGGGGATCCACCGGCTCAGGAGCGCAGGCTGCCGCCAGAGAAGGACCAGCGATGCGGCAAAGAGCACGATCACGCCGCCAACGGCAATCTGCCCGAGCTGCCGGATCTGCGGCGGCAGTTCGAAGGTGAACAGCAGGGCCAGGGTCCCGGCGGCGATCATCGCTGCAGCAGACAGCGTATACAGGAGGTTTTCGACGGCCAGCGCAGTCAAGGCAACTTCGACGGGCACGCGGCCGCGTACGTACGCCGCTTTCGCGGGCTCGCCCAGCACGGGACCGAGCGGCGTCAGGTTGCCGACGGTATCGCCGGCGACCACTCCGGCAAACGCGGTGACGAAGGACAGTCGATGCGGCGGTTCGACGCAGATGGTCCATGCCGCGGCGCGCGCGAGAAACCGGAGGCCGCCGATCACGACGATCGCGGAAAACCACCACCCGAGTCCGACGATGCCCTGCCAGACTTCGCGGGGATCCGCGCGCCACAGCACGATGGCGAACAGCGCCGTACCGGCGACGACGCCGAGGAGGCCGGCCGCGTTGAACGCCGCGCGGCGCGGGTGTTCCGCCACCGCGCCATCATATCTTTCCGGGGGGCTTCGCCCCGCCGGACCCCCCTACACGCGCCCTCGCTCGCCGCTTCGCCGGCTCGCTCCGGTCGCGTGGCTCACTCGCTGCGCTCGCTTGCGCACGAAATCTTCATATAATCGGCGGATGATTGCGTCGCGAACGAGCGCAGCGAGTGAGCCGCCGGAGCGGCGCGGGGCGACAGGGGTCCTCGCAAGCGACGGCGGAAGGGGTCTGGGGACGAAGTCCCCAGAATAAACATGCTCCCCGCGTCTTTCCAGACGCCTGCGGCAGTCATCCTCCTGGTCGGTGGACTGCTCGCGTGCTTCGCCGGCTATCGCATCTTCCGGATCGTCCTCGGCATCTATGGCTTCATCGGCGGCGCGCTGCTGGCCAGCAACATCGTCGGCACCGACCACACGATGTGGATGATAGGGGCGGCGGTCCTGGGCGGCGCGATCGGTGCGCTCATCCTGATCGCGGCGTATTTCATCGGCGTCGCGCTGATCGGCGCCGGGCTGGGTGCGGTGGTGGCGAATCTCATATGGGCAGCGACCGGAGGGGAGCCGCACATTGCGGTCGTCATCGCGCTGGCCATTGTCGGCGCGCTGGCGGCGCTCGCCCTTCAGCGTTACGTCATCATCGTCGCCACAGCCTTCGGGGGTGCGCAGACGGTGGTCGTGGGGGGTGCGGCGCTGATGGGGAATCCGGTGGCGGCCGACGCGGCGGCGCGGGCGGTCTACAGCGTGTATCCGCTCAATCCGTTGCCGGGTACCCTGCTCGACGCGGCGGCGGCCTTCGTGCTCGGGATCGCGGGGCTTGCCGTACAGTTGCTGGTGACGGCGAAGGGGAAGAAGAAGTGAGTGAGCTGATCGCTCTTTATTGATTACTTCAAGCGAGGATTCAATGGCGACGTTTTCGAGGACAGTGACAGTGGACTGGTCGGGGCCGATCATGGAGGGCAAGGGGATCGCGAAGGCGGGGAGTGGCGCGTTCAAACTGCCGGTGACGTTTCCGTCCCGCGTCGGTGAGCCGGCGGGTACGACGAGCCCGGAGGAATTGGTGGCCGCGGCACACGCATCCTGCTTTGCGATGGCGCTCAACGCCACGCTCGGCCGCAAGGGGGGCGCGGCGTCACGCACCGTCGTCACGGCGACGGTTACCGCGGACAAGGGTGATGCCGGCATCAAGCTGACGACGTCGAAGCTGCACGTGGCGGCCGAAGGCGTGACCGGCATGGATGCCGCGCAGTTCAAAGAGGCGGCGAAAGAGGCGGAAGGAAAGTGTCCGATCTCCAACGCGCTCAGGGGCGCCGTCGATATCCAGCTGGAAGTTGACGTAAAATAGCTGTTTCCCGCCCCGATCCTCGGTAGCTCAATGGCAGAGCATCCGGCTGTTAACCGGAGGGTTGCTGGTTCGAGTCCAGCCCGAGGAGCCATCTTTTCAAGCATTTAGCGCGATCGCGGCCGTGAACAATTTCGGCTCGTGAGCATCCGGTCAGAACCGGAGTGTACGTATTCAGTAAACCAAGCTGGCTGAAAAAGTTAACGCCGTGAGCAGCTTCGTCGGAGTATCGCTTTCGAAGAATCTGCGCCCTGGAAAATGCACTGCACTGGCGTCCCCGTGCTACAAAGCGTCTCCAAACAGCCTTCGGCAAGCAGCCCGTCCTGCGACGTGTTCAGTTGGGCGGTGGAAGCCGTCGAGCCGTCGAGCAAAGGAATTCAGTCCGTAGCCCGCGTGACAAGCCGATTCACCTGCGCATTCCCACAACGGAAGCGCAGTGTCGTCGTTCCGGGCGGTCGGCTGTGCGACCCGATGTGGCAACGCATCGTGGGAAAAAGCCCGCAACAGGCGGAGGCTTTCATTCGCGCGTTTTCACCGAGGATGATGGCCGACTCGCCTATTTTTACGCCGCGATGGATGTTGCCGAGTCTACCGCCCGTTTGGCTTTTTCCGTGCGGATAGATTGCCTCTTCGCGCCCGATTCTTCTGGGGCTTCGCAATCCCGTGGAAAGTCTTGTGTTAGCATCCGCGCATCAGCGATTTTGGACGCCGGGCCGCCGGCCGGTCGTTTTTCTGCCGGCTGCTGACGGGTCGCGGTCGACAGGGAATCCGATCAAATCTAGCCAGGGCGCGATGAGCGACGTGATGGGCCGGTTATCGAGCGCCCTGACGGCTCGCTACCACCTCGAACGACAGATCGGCGAGGGCGGCATGGCCTTTGTCTATCTGGCGCGC
>Ga0136617_10003109_pt1 | contig 14812 bp, 12 predicted proteins | sample AntDrymUQ3222106_2_FD_129672 | JGI IMG/M metagenome (GOLD analysis project Ga0136617, IMG submission 129672) | Polar desert sand microbial communities from Dry Valleys, Antarctica - metaG UQ322 (21.06) | ecosystem: Environmental > Terrestrial > Soil > Desert | place: Antarctica: Dry Valley... | reverse complement strand
GAGCGCTTCTCGCCCACCTTCGACGAGCAGGCCGACGCTGTCCTCGCCGCGCGCCCCGCTGCGTTCAGCTTCGTCTTTGGCGTCCCGGACGACCGCCTGCTCGCCGCGTTTCGCAAACGTGGCATCGCCACGATCGGCACGGCGACGACGCCCGACGAGGCCGTCGCACTCGACGAGGCTGGCGTCGATGCGATCGTCGCCTCGGGCGCCGAGGCCGGCGGCCACCGCGGGGCGTTCCTCGCGCCGGCCGAGGACTCGCTGGTCGGGACGCTCTCGCTCGTCCGCGTCGCCGTCGCCGAGGTCAAGGCGCCTGTGATCGCCGCCGGGGGCGTCGCCGACGCGCACGGCGTCGTCGCCGCGCTGGCCCTCGGTGCCGAGGGCGTGCAGGTCGGCACCGCGTTCCTCGCCACCGAGGAGTCCGGCACCACGCCCGAGCACCGCGACGCGCTTCGCAGCCCGGATGCCCGTCACACGCGCCTGACCCGCACGTACAGCGGACGCCTCGCGCGCGGAATCCCCAATCGCCTGACGGAGGAGCTCACACGCGGCGGCGCGATCGAGCCCTACCCGTATCAGGGGCACCTGCTCAAGCCGGTCCTGGCTGCGGCGCGCGCCCAGGGCCGCACCGACATCGTCGCCCACTGGTCGGCCAGTCCGCCCCGGTCCTGACGCACGGCCGGGCGACCGAGCTGTACGCCGCGCTCGTCGACGGGGCCGAGCACCTCCTCACCACGACCACTCTCACCACCACAGGAGCCCATCCGATGACGACCGCCGTCCAGCCCTTCACGGGCGCCTTCACCGCCGACCCCGACCACCCGTCCTTCCAGGCCGAGCTGCGCCATACGGGCGTCGGCTCGTTCCGCACCGGTTTCGAGGACGTCGAGGCGCGCATCGAGCCGACACCTCACGGCGGCCATCGCCTCGTCGGCCGCGCGCGCGTCGACTCGATCACCATCAAGCGCCCGCCGGAGCTCCGCGCGCACGTCGTCGAGGGCGAGGACTTCTTCGACGCGCCCAACCACCCGGAGCTCGTCTTCGCATCCGAGCGTCTCGCGTTCGGCGAGGACGGGAGCGTCGCGCTCGAAGGCACGCTGTCGATGCGCGGCGTCGAGCGACCGGTGTCGATCACCGGCACGTACCACGAGCCCATGGAGGACATCTACGGCGGCCGGCGCGCCGCGCTCGACCTCACTGCGACGATCGACCGCCGCGACTGGGGCTTCACCTTCCAGGCCGATCTGCGCAAGGTGCTCACGACCGCCGGCGCCCGCGTGCTCGATGCCGAACTACCTCTCGGCGACGCGCCCGCCGCCTTCGACGAGGACCTCCGCCTGGTCGACGCCGGCGTGGCGAGCGCTCTCGTCGCGATCCTCGACGACCTCCTCGCGCCGACGTCGGAGTCGGCGCACCGGTAGGCGCGACGGCTTCGGCAGGTGGGCTAGGAGGAGACGGCGCCGAGCAGGACGAGCCCGCCGAGCACGAGCGCGACGCCCAGCCACTGCACGGGCGCCGGACGCTCGTGCAGGACCGCGACGCCCATCACGATCGGAATCACCGCGTAGGGCGCCGAGGCCGTCGCGACGATCGACGTATCGGCGTGGCGCACGCCGAGGTTGAACGCCACGTAGCCGCCCGTGTCCAGCAGCGCCAGCACGGCGATCGTGCCGAGCAGGCTCGGCGACCGGTCCGGCACGTCCAGCTCGCCCGTGCGTGCCGCGACGAGCAGCAGGAAGATCGTCGTGCAGGCGCGCGCGAGGAAGATGGGCACGAGCCAGCCCAGCGCCTCGCTGTGATAGGCCACGCCGAAGACGAAGCCGCCGAGCAGCGCCATCGCCGCCAGCGCGAAGCCGATGCCGGCCAGAGGCGGGCGGTGCTGGCTGCGGAGCTGTGCGAGGTCCGAGGATGCGAGCACCACGCCGAGCATGGCGACGAGGATCGCGAGGGTCTGGCCGATCGACGGGCGGTCGCCGAGCAGCGCGATGGCCAGCACCACCGTGACAGCGGCGTACCCGGAGACGATCGGGCTGACGACGGAGATCGGCCCGATCGCCAGGGCGCGGTAGAAGGCCAGGTAGGAGCCACAGCCGACGGCGCCCAACAGGGCGAAGTCCAGCGGATCGGCGTCGGCGAGGCGCCCGGCCTCTCCGCTGGCCAGCACCGCCAGCGCCACGACCACCGTGGCGACGACGTGGAAGCCCAGCACCACGCGCATCGACCCGATGCGGCGCGAGGCCATCGCCGCGCTGTAGTCGGCCAGCCCCCACGAGAGGGCAGCGGCGAGTCCAAGCGCGATTCCCATCGTCGTACGACAGGCGGGCTTGCTAGGCCCCGGTGAGCCGCTCGGACAGCTCGCGCAGCGCGCGGCGGTCGTCGGGATCGAGCGCCTGGCCGTGCGGGCGGCTCTCGCGCGTGCCGTTGAAGTAGCGGCCGCTGACGCCGTCGAGCGCCGGATCGGCGATCAGGCGCCAGGTCGCCTCCACCCCGTGGTCGAGCGGCGTGACCGGCGCGATGCCGGCGGCGGTGACCATCTTGGTCGGCATGTACGTGCCGGGATGCAGAGCGTTGGCGGTGACCTCGCCCGCGTCCTGCTCGGCCGCCAGGTCGAGCATGAACATGATCTGCGCGAGCTTGGACTGAGCGTAGGCGCGGGTGCCGTCGTAGCCGCGCGTGAGCATCACATCGGCGAAGTCGATCGGCGCCTGCCCCGCCGACGCGACGTTGACGACGCGCGAGCAGAGCGGCGCGGCGACAGCCGGTGGGGAGGCCTCCGGCCGAGGCAGGTGCGCGGATGCGCGCAGAAGCCCGAGCAGGTGTCGGGTCAGCGCGTAGCCGGCGAGGTAGTTGACCGCGAAGCGCAGCTCGTGACCGTCCGCGCTCTCCATCCGCACCCCGCCCCCGGGCTCCGTGAACCCGATCCCCGCGTTGTTGACGAGCACGTCGAGCCGCTCGACCGCGCCGCCGACCTCGTCGGCCAGCGCGGCGACCGCGGCCAGCGACGCGAGGTCCGCGCGGAACGTCCGCACCCCCTCGAGCTCGGAGGCGAGCGCTGCCAGCCGCTCCGCGTTGCGACCGTGCGCCAGCACCGCCCAGCCGTCGCGGTGGGCGCGACCCGCGAGCGCCCGCCCGAGCCCGTCGGTGGCGCCGGTGATGAGGACGGTGCGGCTCACCCGCCGCAGACTACGGTGCCCGGAGCGGGAACGACCACCGAGCGCTCGGGCAAGCGATCATACGCCGTCCCGGCGCGCGCGCTCAAGTCACACGGAGGAAACCGCGGTGTGCGCCCTGAGCACCGGCGCCGGCGCCTCCGCCTCGGCGGCCAGGACGGCGAGGAACGCCTCGACCATGCGCGCGTCGAACTGGGCGTGCGCGCCGCGCAGCAGCTCCGCGCGGGCCGCGTCGAACGCGAGCGCGCGCCGGTAGGGCCGGTCGGCGGTCATCGCCTCGTAGGCGTCGGCGACGGCGAGGATGCGCGCCTCGGCCGGGATGTCATCGCCCGCGAGGCCGCGCGGGTAGCCCGCGCCGTCGATCCGCTCGTGGTGCGCGAGCACCCAGGCGGCGACGTCGCGGAGGTTCGCGTCCTCAAGGATGCGTGCGCCGAGCTCGGGATGACGGCGCATCTCCTCCCACTCGTGCGCCTCCAGCCGCCCGGGCTTGTGCAGGATCGCGTCGGAGATCCCGAGCTTGCCGATGTCGTGCAGGATGCCGGCGGCACGGACGCGCTGGACCCGGGCGACGTCCCAGCCCAGCGCTCGCGCGGTCTGCTCCGCGTAGCGGCCGACGGTCTCCGAGTGGCGGGCGGTGCCGACGTCGCGCAGGTCGAGCGTCTCGGCCAGCAGCATCGCGGCGGCGAGCTGCTCGCGCGCGGCGCCGTCGGCGTGCCGGACCGCGTCGAGCATCTCGAGCGTCTGTGTGTGGTAGGCCACGCAGCGGTCGCGCCCGAGGTGCTTGGCGGCGTAGAGCGCCCGATTTGCGGCGCGCATGAGCACGGCCGCCGTGGTCAGCTCGGCGCCGGTGGTGGCGACGCCGACCGAGACCGACACGACCGCGGGATGGTCGGCGAAGTGCTCGTGCACCGAGCGGCGCAGCCGTTCGGCGACCGCCATCGCCGCCGGCGCGTCGGCGCCGGGCAGCACGAGGGCGAACTCCTCCCCGCCCAGCCGGGTCGGGACGTCGGAGGTCCGGCTGCACGCCCGCAGCAGCTCCGAGAAGCCCTCGAGCACCTGGTCGCTCGCCTCGTGTCCGAGCGAGTCGTTGACGCGCTTGAAGTTGTCGAGGTCGCAGATCAGCAGGGAGACGGACTGGCCGCCGGCGATCCCGCTGTCGATCCCGTGGCGAAAGCCGCGCCGGTTGCGCAGGCCGGTGAGCGGATCATGCTGGGCGAGGTGGCGCATGCTCGCCAGCTGGTGCGCTGACTCGATCGCGCTCGCGGCCTGGTTGGCGAACGCCCGCAACGCCTGCAGGCGTTGCGGCGTGGGCAGCAGGCGGTCGGCCGGGTCGTCGACCCAGATGAGCCCGCTGACGGCTCCGCCGCGGTCATAGAGCGGCACCAGCAGCCAGTGCCGGTCCCACGCCGCCGGCCCGCGGCCGTTGCGCCTGTACGAACCGATGTCGTGCAGACAGGCGGGCAGGAGCGCGAGCGCCTGCTCGAGCTCGAGCAGCGCACAGCCCTCGCGCAGCAGGCCGGGGGCGAACAGGCGCTCGACGACGTCGAGCCGCGGGCGCGGCAGGGCGGCGAGCTCGCCCGCCTCCCACCCGACGGACGCCTTCGGGTCCAGCGTGGCGTCGTCGCCCTCCGGCAGCAGCACCATCACCTTGGCGAAGCCGAGCGCGTCGCGGATGCCGGCGCACACGGCGCCCAGCACCTCGCCCGCCGACCGGCCGGCGCCGACCTGGGCCGAGACGCGCAGCAGGTGCTCGACCGCCGCGCTGTCGCTCCGTGCGGCGGCGGTCGCTTGGGCGTGCTCGATCGCGGCGGCGGCGTGGTCGCAGACGGCACAGAGCAACTCGAGCGTCGCGGGCCCGGGCCGGCGCCGGTCGAGCGGCTCGTCGACCGAGACGATCCCGAGCAGCTCGCCGGACGCGCTGCGCAACGGGACGAGCAGCGCGTCCTCGGCATCCCACGCGTCCGGGTCATCGGAGCGCTCGATGTCCGGTACGTAGGACGCGCTGTCGAGCGTCCAGTCGGCGTTGCCGGCCGGAATGAAGTACGCCCCCGCGTGGTCAAAGTCCTCGTGCAGCAGCCCGGTCCACTCATCCCACTCGGTCGTGGCGCCCATCAGCGCCGCGTGCGCCTCTGGACTGCCCTCCACCACGACGACCTCGAAGTCGTCCCACGCCGCGCGGTGCAGGTTGATCACGACGGTGCCGAAGCCGGTCGTGCGTCGCACGGCAGAGGCGACGGCGGCGAGCATCGCCTGCGGCTCACCGCCGGCGCGCAGGGCGCGCCCGATCTCGAGCAGCCCGTGCAGCGGCTCCTGGCCCGCGCGATCAGGTGAGTCGGACACCGCCCCGGATGATCGGCCGGTGGCCCGAGACCTGTTGGTCAGAGCGCCAGCCGCACGTCCCACAGCTCGGCGAAGAAGCGCCGGTCCACGGTGCCGCGCGGGTACTCGACGCCCGGCGAGCCGCCGGTGCCGGGGCGCGTGCCGATCTCTCGCGCCGCCATCAGGGCGTGGTGGTGACGCCAGCGGGCGACGCCCTCGTCGTGGTCGACCAGCAGTTCGGCGACGTCGTGCCAGGCGGCGCGCAAGGGGTCGCCGGCGTGGTCGCGGTAGAGCTCGGCCAGCGCGGCGAGGCGCTGGTCGCGATCGTCCGGCAGCTCCAGGCCGCGGCAGAACGCCGCGTACAGCGACGCCCCGGCGGGCGGCTCGCTCCTGCCTCGGCCGGAGGCCTTTCCTGCCTCGCGCTGCGCGCTCGTCACCGCTTCGCTCGCTCGGCCGGAGGCCTCGCCACCGGCTGACGCCTCGCCGCTTCGCTCGCCGGGCCAGGTGCCGCGCTCGCCCGAGAGCCACTCGATCTCCCGGAACTGGCGCGACTGGAATCCGAAGGCCGGCGCGAGCGGATCGCGGAACTCCAGGAAGCCCTCCGGCCCCATCGTCTCCAGCACGCCGAGCTGCTCGAGCAGCAGCTGCTCGACCGCCACCACCCGGCGCAGCCGCGGCGCGGCGGCGTGCGGGCGACCATCCTCGAGCGTGTCGCGGGCGCTCGTGAGCTCGTGCAGGATCAGCTTGAACCAGAGCTCGTAAGCCTGGTGGACGACGATGAACAGCAGCTCGTCGTGCGCCTCGGGCGTGAGCGGCTTCTGCAGCGCCAGGAGGTCGTCGATCAGCAGGTAGGTGGCGTACTCCGTTCCCCCCGCCGTGACCTGCTCGGGCAGGACGCTAGGTGACAGCTCCTCCCCGTTGAGCGCGCGGTTGACGAGCGCATCGGCGGCCGCGTTCTCGGCGCGCGGCACCGAGCGCATCGACCAGCGGTCGAAGCCCGCCAGCAGCGCAGTCGCCTGCTCGTGCAGCCCGCGCAGGTCGGCGTGCTTGACCTTGTAGGAGCCATCGACCTGCCTGGCCACCAGCTCGGAGTCGTTGACGACCTCGACCTCGGTCGCGCCGAGCGACCGCGCGCGTTCGAGCCCGAGCAGGAGCCCGCGGTACTCCGCCACGTTGTTGGTGGCATGACCCAGCGTGACGGCGGCCTCGTCGAGCACCCTCCCGTCGGGCGCGGACACGACCGCGGCGGCGGCGGCGGGCCCCGGGTTGCCGCGGGCGCCGCCGTCCACGTGGACGACGACCTGCACGGTGGGAAGTGTACGTCCGTCGACGGACAGGCGTGCGACCGGCTGCTAGGGCCGGTTGCCGTCGATCGGCGGGAACTCGCCCGCCACGCGCGGGCGGCGGCGGTCGCGCACCTCGCGCTGCCCGCCGCCCGTGGAACGGGGCTCGCGGCGCTCGGACTTGCGGCGGTCGACCATCACGGTGACGTTCGGGTCCGCCTCGTAGTAGCCGGCGAGCCGGCCGTAGAGCTCGTCAGCGAGGGGTTCGGGGACGACGCAGTAGATCACAAGGGCGATGCTACCCGAAGCCCAGCGGCGTGAGACTCGACCATCCGTCGAGTCCACGGCGGCGTCCGGTGCGCCGGGTCACCCGGCCGGCGCGGCGAGGTGCAGGCCGCCGCGCTCGTCGGCCGCGGCGTTGACCACCTGCTCCTCCACCGACAGATCCTCGAGCTCGGCGCCGTGCCCCTCGCGGCGCACGCCGCTGCCCTCGTCGGAGAGGTCGACCTCGAAGCGGTACCAGCTCAGCTCCCACATGACGGCGATCACCACGACGCTCGGGCGCTCGGGCAGCGGCCGCACGGAGACCGCAGGCGGCCCGAGCGAGCGCGCCACCCCGCCGACGGTGCGCACGTGGTCGGACGCGTTGAAGACCTCGACCGCACGCTCCATCTTCAGCTCGGCGTTGGTCGGCACGGCGCGGACGTTCCGTGGACGCCGCGGCGGCTCAGGCGCCGACGGCTCCGCCGATGGACGCGCGGGCGGGCTGTCGAAGTGCACGCCCGCCTCGGCCAGCTCCTGGGCGGCCTGCGCGTCGGTGACGTCGCGCGCGCGCTCGCGCCGTGAGCGCAGGCGGTCGACCAGCCGGCTGCGGCCCTCGTGGCGCGAGCTGCGCAGGGTCAGCTCGTCGGCGCCCGACTCGCGGATCCAGCCCTCGTGCTGCGCGCGGGCGGTGCACAGCTCGCACACATGCCGGCGCGCACCGCCGGCCAGGAACGGCTCGGCGCGCTCGCCGCGCAGCAGCGTGCGGCCGCAGACGTCGCAGGAGACGTCCTGTTGGTTGGTGCGGATGTCGCGCGTACGGGCCATCGTCGGCCCGTGAGGGTAACAACGGTCCGGCCGCGCTCAGCCTGAATCCAGGCTCAGGCGTGCACTTCCTCCGCCTGCGCGGCGACCTTCTGCGCCAGGTGCGCCGGGAGCTCGTCGTAGCGCTCGAACTCCATCGTGAACTCGCCCTGGCCGCCGGTGATCGATCGCAGGTCGGGCGCGTAGGCGAGCATCTCGGCCATCGGGACCTCGGCCTTGACCTCGGTCATGCCGCCGATCGCCTCGGTGCCGAGCGGCCGCCCGCGGCGCGAGGAGAGGTCGCCCATCACGTCGCCGACGCTGTCGTCGGGCACGCTGGCGATGACCATCATGATCGGCTCGAGCAGCACCGGGCTGCACTGCTCGAGCGCTTGGCGCATCGCGATCGAGCCGGCGAGCTTGAACGCCATCTCCGACGAGTCCACGGAGTGATAGGAGCCGTCGAACACGGTGACGCGCACGCCCTTGACCGGGAAGCCCGCCACGGTGCCCTGCGCCATCGCCTCGCGCACGCCCTTCTCCACCGCGGGGATGAAGCTGCCGGGGATCACGCCGCCCTTGATCGCGTTGACGAACTCGAACTCGCCGTCGGTCAACGGCGCGACCTCGATGTGGCAGTCGCCGAACTGCCCGCGGCCGCCGGACTGCTTCTTGTGGCGACCGTGGGCCTTGGCCGAGCCGCGGATCGTCTCCTGGTAGGGCACGCGCGGCGGCATCAGCTCCACCTCGGCGCCGAAGCGCGACTTGAGCCGGTCGACGATCACCTCGACGTGGATCTGCGAGAGCCCGGCGACTATCTGCTCGCCGGTCTGCTCGTCGCGGTGCAGGTCGATCGTCGGGTCCTCCTCCTGGAGCCGGCGCAGCGCCGTGAAGACCTTGTCCTCGTCGCCCTTGGCCTTCGGCTCGATGTGGAACGCCATCACCGGCGCCGGCAGCTTGACCGCCGGCATGTGGATCGGCTGGTCGCGCGCCGCGAGCCAGTCGCCCGCGCGCGTCTCCTTGAGCTTGGCGACCGCCCCGATGTCGCCGGGGCCGAACGCGTCGGCGTGGTCGACGTCCCTGCCGCGCGGCTCCAGCAGCTGCCCGATGCGCTCCTTGTTGTGGGTGCGCGTGTTGAGCACGTGCGTGTCGTGGCTGATCACGCCCTGGTAGACGCGGAACAGGTTGATGCGGCCCGCGAACGGATCGGCGCGGGTCTTGAACACGTAGGCGAACATCTCGCCGTCCTCGACCGGCTCGAGCGTCATCTCACCTGTGCCCGCCGGCGAAGCCGGCTGGGTATCCACCGCGAGCCCGCCGTGCTGCACCGGCGACGGGAGGTCGTCGACGATCGCGTCGAGCAGGCGGTCGGCGCCGAGCCGCGTGGTCGCCACGCCGCAGGTCACCGGGAAGATGTGGCCGTGGTCGGTCCCGTCCTCGAGCGCCGAGACGATCTCCTCGTGCGAGATCTCCTCGCCCTCGAGGTAGCGCTCCATCAGCGCCTCGGAGTTCTCCGCGACCTCGTCCATCAGCTTCTCGCGGTACTCCTGGGCCTGGGCGACCATGTCGTCGGGGATCGGCATCTCGGAGCCGTGCTGGCCTGTGCCCGCAGACGAAGTCTGCTGGGTAGACCCGTCGTACTCGTAGGCCTTCATGTCGACGAGGTCGATCACGCCGCGGATCTCGTGCTCGGCGCCGATCGGGATCTCCGTGGCGACGACGTGCGCGCCGAAGGCGGCCTTGAGCGACTCGAGCGTGCGGAAGAAGTCGGCCCGCTCGCGGTCGAGCATGTTCACGTAGATCAGGCGGGCGACGCCGAGCTCGGAGGCGCGCTGCCACAGCCGCTGCGCGGAGACCTCGACGCCCATCACGGCGTTGATCACGAAGACGGCGGACTCGCATACGCGCAGCGCGCCGAGGGCGTCGGCCACGAACGAGGGCTCGCCGGGCGTGTCGATCAGGTTGACCTTCACGTCGCGCCACGTGAACGAGGCCAGCGACGCGGAGATCGACATGCGGCGGGCCTTCTCGTCCTCGTCCGCATCGGAGACGGTGGTCCCGTCGGCCACGGTGCCGAGCCGTGTCAGCGCCCCGGCCTCGAACAGGAGCGCCTCGTGCAGCGAGGTCTTTCCGCTGCCACGGTGGCCGACGAGCGCCACGTTGCGAATCCTGCTGGCGGCATGGGGCATGCCTGCGCCTCCTTCTTCGCGCCCGCCTCCGTCACGGCAGGCTTGTGAAGCGGACAGTAGCGACTGCCGCGCTAGTTGCGCAGGTTGTCGCCCTGCAGGCGGCTCTTGAGCCGCAGCACCGCCTTGGTGTGCAGCTGCGAGATGCGCGACTCCGTCACGCCGAGGACCTCCCCGATCTCCCGGAGCGTCAGGTTCTCGTAGTAGTAGAGCGCGATCACGAGCTTCTCGCGCTCGGGCAGCGCCGAGATCGCGTCCGCCAGGCGGTCCTTGAGCTCTGAGGCGTCGAGCAGCTGCTGGGGGTCGGGCGCGTCGGGGTCGTGCAGCGTGTCGAGCAGCGAGACCTGGTCGCCGGAGGAGTCAGAGACCGCCCACAGCTCGTCGAGCGCGACCACGGTCGAGTTCGAGATCTTGACCAGCGACTCTTGGAACTCGTCGACCGAAAGGCTGAGCTCGATCGCCATCTCCTCGTCGGTCGGCGTGCGGTGCAAGCGGTGCTCGAGCTTGCCGTGCGCGCGCTCGATCTCACGGGCGCGGGCGCGGACCGAGCGCGGCACCCAGTCCAGCGCGCGCAGCTCGTCGATGATCGCGCCCTTGATCCGCGTGATCGCGTACGTCTCGAACTTGATCTCGCGATCGACGTCGAAGCGCTCGATCGCGTTGATCAAGCCGATCAGCCCATAGGAGATGAGGTCTGACTCCTCGACGTGGGCGGGCAGGCCCGAGGACATCCGGCCGGCCACGTACTTCACGAGCGGGGAGTAAGCGACGACGAGCTGCTCGCGGGCGCGATCGGATCCGGACGTCTTGTACTTGCGCCACAGATCCTTCAGCTCGATCGCTTTGACGTTGGTTTGCAGCGTCGCTCCCTTGCCGTTCACGCCCGTGGATGGCTGCGTTCATATGCAGCACGCAGGCGCGCTGACTCTACCCGAGTGTAGACCTGGGTTGTGGATATGGACGCGTGACCGAGCAGTGCCTGGATAGCCCGTAGATCGGCACCGCCCTCCAGAAGATGAGTCGCGAACGAGTGGCGGAGCGCGTGCGGGTGCACCGCGCCCTGCGACGCTGCGTGGCGCGCCCAGGTCCGCAGGCGGCGCCGGACGTCGGATGTCGAGAGCCGCCGGCCGGTCTTGGACAGAAACAGCGCGGGCTCCCCGCCGCCGACGTCCAGCGTGCTCCGGGCGCGCTCCAGGTAGCGCGTCAGGGCGGCCAGCGCGTGCTCGCCGACCGGCACGAAGCGGGTCTTGCCGCCCTTGCCCTCGACCCGCACCTGCTCGGCGTCGAAGTCGATCGAGCCGACGTCCAGGTCGACCAGCTCCTCGGCGCGCAGGCCGCAGGCGTAAGCGAGCTCGAACAGGGCGCGGTCGCGCGTCTCCAGCGGCGTCGAGGCCGGGATCCGGTCGAGCAGCGCCGACACGTCGGCCGGCTTGAGCGCGCGCGGCAGGCGCTGGGGCAGCTTGGGCGACGCGAGCAGCTCGGCGGGGTTGGCCTCCATCCGGCCGTGTTCGACGAGCACGCGGAAGCACCCGCGCAGGCCCGCGAGCTTGCGCGACACGGTGCGCGGCGCGAGCCCGCGCTCCGCCATCTGCGCGGCGTAGCGCCGCAGCCACGGGTAGTCGATCTCCGCCGGCGCGAGGTCATAGCGCGCGGCCCAGCGGCCCAGCTCCTCGACGTCGGAGGCGTACAGGCCGCGGGTGCCGTCGGCCGCGCCTCGGCGCCGCAGGTCCTCGTCGAGCAGCGTCATCGCCTCGACCCACGCGACGGGGAGCCCGGCGCCGGCCGAGGGAGCGGCGACCCCGCCGCTACCGTTCGGTCCGATGGCGTCGTTCCTCATCGACACCGACACCGGTCAGGTCGCCACGCTGCGCCAGCTCATGGAGGCGGGCATCGCCGATGCCGCCACCGGCACGGCGCCGCGCCCGTGGCACCCGATCCAGGGCACGGGCGACGCGACGACGATGTGGTACGCGGTGATGCGCAAGCAGGAGCGGGGCGTCTTCATCGGCACCCTCGTGCTTCGCCACTCCGAGCGTCAGGCCTCCCTGGTGCACAGCGGCTGGCAGGAGGTGCCGATCCCGGACATCGGCCCTACTAGCTGATGTACACGGGAGCGTTGACCGGGACCTGGTCGTAGAGCTCGATCACCTCGGGGATCCGCATCCGGATGCAGCCGTGCGAGGCGGCGGTCCCGATCGAGCCGTCGGCATCGGTGCCGTGGATGCCGGCGCCGGCGTAGATCCCCATCCAGCGCGCCTTGAGCGGGTTCTCCGGGACGCCGCCGGGGACGACGGTGCCGGCGAGGTCGCCGGCCCAGTCGGAGTTCGGGACGCTCCAGGCGGGGTCCACGGCCTTGTTCTGGATGTGGTAGAGCCCGGCCGGTGTCTCCAGGCCGATCTGGCCGACCGCGATCCCGTACGTCTTGACCGCCTTGAGCTCCTTGTAGAGCGTCAGCTTGAAGCCGGCACGGTCTATGACGAGGATCGCCGGGTACTTGGCGGCGAGCTCCTCCGTGGTGACCTCCGGCTTGACCACCTCCGTGCGCGCGCGCACGGTCTTCACCGGTCCGACGTCGAGCAGCCGCTTGCGCACCTGGCGCTTGAGCCGCTTGGCCAGCAGGCGCCGGCCCTCCGCGGACTCCTGCGGTGTCACGTCGCCCTGCTCGAGGTTGACGTGCGCGTCGACGGCGGGCTCGTCGACCGCCTTGCCCACGCGTTCGACCAGGCGGCCGATGGCCGCCTTGGAGTAGCTGATGTCCAGCTCGAGCTCCGCGGCCAGCGACGTGCCGCGCAGCCCGCGCCAGGTCCGCGTGAGCACGCTGCCCTCGCGTGAGCGCGCCATCGCGGCGCGCACGGAGCCGTCGATGTCCACGCCCACCTGCGCGCGCTCGGCAGTCAGCTTGTAGCGCTTGCCCATCGCCCGTACGACGACGGGCCGGCTCAGCGGGTCGAGCACCGCGCGGCGCAGCTTGGCATGCGCCTGCTCGGCGGTGAGGCCGCCGACGTCCACGCCGCCGACCCGGACGCCCTTGACGATCTGCTCGGCGCGGGCGTGGTCGTACGCGTAAACGGCGCCGGCGCCGGCGAGGACGAGCAAGCCGACGACGGCGGCGATGACAGCGGCACGGGTACGCATCGGGGGTCTTTCATGGTAAAGCGCAAGCGCGACGGAGATAACCCCTGCAAGCGAGCTGGCGTCGCGGGGGTCCGTCTGGACGTCGATCCACGTGTGCTCGCCGAGGAAGTCGGATCAGTGCCTGTGCTCGCCGAGGAAGTCGGATCAGCGCCTGTGCTCGCCGAGGAAGTCGGATCAGTGCTTCAGGCGCGCTCGGCTTGAGCCGATGTACGACGAGCATGCCTGCGCGCCGCCGTCCGACCGCTCGTGAGCGCCTGCCGGGCGTCGGGCTGCAGACGCGGCTCGTGGCGGGGGCGGCGGTGCTCGTGATGGCCTGCGGCGGCTTCCTCGCCCACCGCGCCACGGCGGCGATCGGCGACGCGTACCGCTGGACGGGCGAGGCCGAGGCGGCCACGCTGGCGCGCAGCTTCACGCAATCGCTGAGCCGCCGCGAGCTGCGCGACCTCGACCGGATCCGCGAGCGCGCGACCCGCCTGAGCGGCGCGCACCCCGACCTGACCGCCGTTGCCGTCCTGGGGCCCACCGCCGATGCACCCCGCGTGGCGCGCTACGCCCAGCGGGGCGCGACGAGCGAGCTGGTCGCTCCGGTGCTCGACGGCCGCGGGCGGCCGGTCGCGGTCCTGCGCCTGCGCTTCGCGCTCGACAAGCGCGCCGAGGCCCTGACCGCCGGCCGCCGCGAGGTCGTGCTCGCCGGCGTCGGCGCCGCCCTGCTGCTGGTCATCGGCGTCGGCGCGCTCGGGTGGCTGCTCGTCGTCGGGCCGGTCGAGCGGCTCTCGCGCGTGGCGATGGGCCTCGCTGCCGGGAAGCCCGGCGAGCCGACCTGTCTCGGCCGGGCTCCGCGCCACGGCTTCGCCCGCTCGCCCCGCCGGGACGCCGTCGGCGCGCTGGCCGGCGCGCTGGATGCGCTCGGCGGAACGATGCAGGCACTCCAGGCCCGGATCGACGGCCTGGTGCTCAAGGACCCGCTCACCGGCGTGCTCAACCATCGCGGGCTGCACGATGCGCTGCACGACGCGCTCGAGACCGCCCGCGACCGCAAGGAGAAGGTCGCCGTCGTGGTGCTCGACATCGATCACTTCGAGCAGCTCAACGACGCCGTCGGGCACGGGGCGGGCGACGAGGCGCTGCGCATGGCCGCCCGCGTGATCCTCGGCGAGCTGCGGCCCGGCGACGTCTGTGGGCGCACCGGCGGCGACGAGTTCCTGCTCGTGCTGCCGGACTCCGACGCCTGGGGCGCCGAGCGCGTGATCGAGCGCCTGCGTGGAGCGATGGCGTCGGCGCCCCTGTCGCGGCCGGAGGCCTCGCCACCGGCTATCGCCTCGCCGCTTCGCTCGCGCCAGGGCCACACGGGGCTGACGTTCAGCGCCGGCATCTCCGAGTTCCCGCGAGACTCGCGCGACCAGATCGGCCTGATGCGGCTCGCCGACGGCGCGCTGTACCGCGCCAAGCGCTCGGGCCGCAACCGCTGCGTCGTCTACTCCTCGTTCGTCGACGCCCCGCTCTCGCTGCAGGAGGAGGCCGACCGCGCGCGCACCGCCGGCCTGGCGAACACGGTCTACGCGCTCGCCCGCGCCGTCGACCTCAAGGACGGCTACACGCACCAGCACTCCGCCCGCGTGGCCCAGTACGCCGCGGTGCTCGGCCGCGAGATGGGGAT
>Ga0136617_10003107_pt1 | contig 14821 bp, 13 predicted proteins | sample AntDrymUQ3222106_2_FD_129672 | JGI IMG/M metagenome (GOLD analysis project Ga0136617, IMG submission 129672) | Polar desert sand microbial communities from Dry Valleys, Antarctica - metaG UQ322 (21.06) | ecosystem: Environmental > Terrestrial > Soil > Desert | place: Antarctica: Dry Valley... | reverse complement strand
TCACCTCCTGCTCGGGCATGGCCTCGCCCTCGAACGGCTGCGTTCCGAGGGTGGAGACAACCAGATCGGGGTCACCCTGAACCTGCATCCCGCGCATCCGGCTCGTGACCGTGAGGCGGACACTGAAGCAGCGCGCCGGGTGGACGGACAGGCAAACCGGCTCTACCTGGACCCGCTGTTCCGTGGCGAGTACCCGGAAGACCTTATCGCCTTCTACCGGGAGCGCGGCGTGGAACCGCCGCCGGTGGAGGATGAGGACATGGAGTTCATCTCCCGTCCCGTGGACTTCCTCGGCGTCAACTACTACTTCCGCCACCACGTCCGGGACGCCCCAGGCGAAACACTGTCGAACACGCCGTTCTCCGATCTCGCCGCCAGGCCCATAGTCCCGCATCTGGCGGAGAAGACCGCGATGGGCTGGCCCGTCGAGCCGGATGGGCTGACGGAGATGCTCGTCCGGCTCAAGGACGAGTACACGGACGTGCCCATCTACGTTACCGAGAACGGACGCGCCGTCCACGACTACGTTGACCCAGAGGGCAACGTCAAGGACGAGGAGCGCATCTCCTACCTCGACTCCCACTTCCGGGCCGCGAATGCCGCGATGGAGCGGGGCGTGGACCTGCGCGGGTACATGGTGTGGTCGCTGTTGGACAACTTCGAGTGGGCCGAGGGGTACTCCAAGCGGTTCGGGATCGTGTACGTGGACTACCCGACGCAGCGGCGCATCCCGAAGTCGAGCGCCCGCTGGTACGCGGAGGTCATTCGCCGCAATGGGCTGGAAAGTTAAGATTGCAAAGTCATGGTGCATCAAGTCTCAGCCCGCCAGCGCTCGCTAGATGCTACACACGGAGTGGCCGCCACCCGCGCCACCGCAGATCCTCCTGTGGACCGCTTCCTGCATCCCATTCTCCTGTAGATGTCTACAGCGCCTAACCTTGAACCTTACCCCTTCCGAGCGGCGCGACTACTTGAGGATGCGTTTTTGCGCAGCAATACCATTCGGGCTTTTCCGACGGCGATGGTCTGAGTGGCGGCCGTTCTGCTGGTAGCCTGATTCCTAGCGTGGCTCCCCTTCGCCCGTGTCCTCGTAAACCGTCCCTACGAGTCCAGATGAATAGCCTTCCTCCAACGTGGTAAGGCTCCAGACGCCCATGTCGTCTGCCTCCGCCACCACCAAGGGGCCGCCCTCGGGGTCGGCCTCCAGTTCCGCCCTTATTTCCTCGATGACCCGATTCGCACCGGTGTTGTCGTCTGAATAGACGGCGTCCGGAACTTTTTCGTTCATCTCTAGAAGCATCCGGTTCAGCGGCTTCTCGTGACTCTCTTCGCGCTGGTCTAAGAGGTCTCGGATGGCAGCGTTTGGATCTGCGGTCTGCCTCTGCACAGCTTTGAGCAGATCGCGCACTGGGCTGACATTAGGAACCCGGTACAGGCTCCGTCCCTCGTGGTCCACTATGTCCAGCGCGATGGCCTCCCGGTCCCTGGGCTGGCCGGCGAGCTGTCGCAACACGGTCGGCATGAACGGGTTTGACACGGCTTCCACCCACCTGCCCTGTAGCCTGTACGTGCGGCTCTTGTATGTCGCGTGGTAGGGTGGTGTGGTCGGGTCCCCTCTTCCCGGGGCAGAATTATCTCCCATCTCCCATCGGAGCTCTTCGCTCTGGGTGAGTTCTATCATGCGGGTAACGGCGTCTATCCACCGTGCTTCTTCGCTGCCCGCCTGTTCACTCTTGGTCACCACTTCTACCGCTCCAGTCGCCGATTTTGTACATGATGTTCGACCCTCAGCGCCACTTGGCTGATCTGCCGATACGCCTCCCAAGACGTGTGGATGTCGAGGTGGTCCTTCTCCCGATATCGATTCAACTCAGTCCTCGCCTTCTCTATCTCCAATATTAACCCACGCCGACTACTCCAGAAAAGAAATCGTCCACCTATATCTCCCTTCAGACTGACGAGCACGGCTTCGGCGTCGGAGAAGCACCCGAGCATGACCTCCTGATCGTCGGCGACGTTGGGAGCAGCATCCGAGATTCTCGATGCCACTTCTGTCAGCTCGTCTCGCAACTCCTGAATCCTCAGGAGGTTGCGCCACGCACTATTCAGCCTCCTGACTCCCAACGCCGCCCAAACTGCGACTACAAAGCTGACGATCGATAGCATCCCGGACAATCTTTCGATCCACTGCAAAGCTTGATCGAACAGGTCCATGACGGGTTAGGTAAGTTCTTGGATCTTGGGACGACACGCGCCGTTGCGAGGCGCGACCCAAACCCACTCGCGCTCCTTTGTAGGAGAAGTTATCGTAGCGGAAAGATCGTATGGCATGGGCCTCCTCAATCCATCCTTAGCCGCAGATACGGTGGTTAATAACTCCTAATTATAGACAACGCGAGCATGGTTACCTCAAAGGGCTAGTTCACTGTGGACTTACGGCCCCATCGTGCGACCTCTGCTATGGTGAACTTACTCCAGAGACAATTTGCGACATCGTAGGGAGGCCTGTAAGTTGGGACAAGACAGATGAGACTATTGTTGGTGCGTCACGGTGAGACGGAGGGGAACGTGCAGCGTAAACTCCAGGGTGCCGACGACCCGCTAACGGAGCGCGGCCGGCGGCAGGCGCGCGAGCTTGCGGCGCATCTCTCCGAGTGGAAAGACATTTTGGCGCTGTACACGAGCCCTTATCCGCGCGCCCTGGAGACGGCAAAGGCCATCGGCGGCGCGCTAGGTATGGAGCCGGTATTGTGCCAGGGGCTCTCCGAGATAGACGTGGGCCGGGCCGCCGGGTACGGCTTCGAGGAATGGGCCGAGGCGTTCTCCGATGAGGCGGAGCGGTTCAGGGAAGAAGGCCTGGACTATACGTGGCCCGGTGGCGAGAGCGGCCGGCAACTCGCCGCACGTGCGGCCGCCGAGGTGGACGGCATCATCGAAGGACACCGGCGGGAGGACGGCGCCGCAGTCGTAGTATCGCACGGCGGGACGCTGGCCTGGATCCTCTCCCACCTGCTCCAGGAGCCGGGCGACGAATGGCCCGGCGAACACATGCGCCTCGAAAACTGCTCCGTAACCGAAGCGGAGATTCCGGTCGGCGGCGTGGGACCGGCAACGCTTCTCTACACCAATGAGATCGGCCACCTTTCGTCCGGCCCCGACGCCGAGGTCGCCACGGGACAAGAAGATGCCGGCTGACCGAATCCGCAAGGAGGAATCTTGAACTATCGGAACCTGGGAAAGACGGGCATGCGGGTCTCGGAGATAAGCCTCGGGACCTGGGCGCTCGGGAGCGAGTGGGGGGATGTGACGGACGAGGACGCATACGCCACGCTCAACCGCGCGGTGGACCTCGGCGTCAACTTCCTCGACACGGCGGACGTGTACGGCGACGGTCGCAGCGAGAAGCTCATCGGGCGTCTCCTGAAGGACCGTCCGAACGATGAGTTATTCGTCGCCACCAAGGCGGGCCGCCGCCTCGATCCGCACACGGCGGAGGGATACAACCACGAGAACATCTCCGCCTTCGTGGAGCGGAGCCTGGGGAATCTGGGTGTCGAGGCCCTGGATCTCCTCCAGCTCCATTGTCCGCCGACGGAGGCTTACCGTCAGGACGATACCTTCGAGGCGCTGGACCGGCTCGTCCGGGATGGGAAGGTGAAGCACTACGGCGTCAGCGTGGAGAAGGTCGAGGAAGCGCGGATGGCGCTGGAGTATCCTGGCGTCGCGACCGTCCAGATCATCTTCAACGTCTTCCGCCAGAAACCGGCAGAAGAATTCTTTCCTCTCGCGGAAGAGAAGAATGTTGGCGTCCTGGCCCGCGTCCCGCTCGCCAGCGGCCTCCTATCAGGCAAGATGAACGCAGGTAGAAAGTTTCCTGAGGACGACCACCGCAACTTCAACCGCGATGGCGCAGCCTTCGACAAAGGCGAGACCTTCTCGGGCGTCCCATTCGAGAGGGGCATCGAAGCCGCTGAAGAACTCAAGGAGCTCGTCCCCGAAGGTTATACGCTGGCGCAGTTCGCATTGGCCTGGATCCTCACGCACCCAGCCGTATCCTGCGCCATCCCCGGCGCCAAGCGCCCGGACCGGGCCGAAGACAACATAGCCGCCGCCGACATGCCCCCGCTCTCGGACGAAACAATGGCCCGCGCCCGCGAAGTCTACGATGCCGTCATCCGCCCCGAAGTCCACCACCAGTGGTAAGAGGACCGCATGGCTGAAGCAAAACCGAAAGTCCTCCTGACGGGCGCAACCGGGTACATAGCCGGCCAGTTGCTGCCAGCCTTCCGCGAATGCTACGACCTCCGGCTCCTCGATGTGCGTGAGGAGAGCAACTCCGGAGACTCCATCGAAGGAGTCGAGATTGCTGACCTGATCTCAGACGCGGACGCGGACCTCGAACCGCTCTTCGACTGGGCCGAAGTCGTGATCCATTGCGGCCATCTCAAGCCGGAGGGAGAAGACCTCGCGTCGCTCTACGAAGGCGAGCGGCGCAACCTGGACATGATGCACCGCGTCTACCGGCTTTCGATGGAGAACGGAGTAAACCGGGTCGTCGCCGCCAGCACCAACCAGGCCGCGAAGTGGTACGAGCAACCCTACTACGCCGGGCTCAAGGACCGCGTGAGCCCGGAGGACTATCCACGCCCGGATGGGTTCTACGGTTGGGCGAAAGCCGCCTGGGAGCCGCTCGGGTTCCTGTACGCCTGTGGGTCTTTGGGCCGCAAGCTCGAGGTAGTCCAAATCCGAATAGTCGTCCCGCGCCAGATAGACGCCGACGACTTCGTGGACGAGCCGCCCGAACGCTACGTCCGCGAGCTGGCCGGCTACATCAGCGAGCGCGACATGCGGCAATTGTTCTGCAAGTCCGTCGAAACACCGGACATCGAGGACGAGCACGGCGTCCCGTTCCACATCTTCTACGGCGTCTCGGACAACGCCCGCAAGTTCTGGAGCATCACCAACGCCCGCCGCGTGATCGGCTACGCGCCCCAGGACGATTCCGAGGGCATCTTCTCCGAAGATATTGCCCGCCTGTTGCACCACGGGAAAGAGCCTGGATGAGCGAAAACCTCCCGCGCCCCGAGTATCCCCGCCCCCAACTCCGCCGCGAACGATGGACCAACCTCAACGGCGAATGGTCCTTCGCCTTCGACGACGGGGATAAGGGACTCGTGGCGGGCTGGCAGAACGTATCGGCGGAACAACTGGGCGGGCATGGATCTCCGTTCGACCGGAGGATCACCGTTCCCTTCTGTTACCAGTCCGAACTCTCTGGCATCGGGGACACAGCCTTTCACGACGTGGTCTGGTACGCGAGGACGTTCGATCACGAACTGTTGAGGGACGAACGTCTCCTGCTCCACTTCGGGGCTGTGGACTACCGGGCGGCGGCGTGGGTAAACGGCGTCCAGGTCGCGGAGCACGAAGGCGGGCACACGCCTTTCTCCGCCGACGTGACACACGCTTTGCAAGAGCGGGACAACACGCTCGTGGTCAGGACGGAAGACCCTTCGCGGGACACCACGGTCCCACGCGGCAAGCAGTATTGGCGCGAGGAGTCCGAGGGCATCTTCTACACTCGCACCACCGGCATCTGGCAGACGGTCTGGCTCGAGCCGGTGAACCGCCGGAGGCTGGGCTCCCTGCGCCTCACCCCGGAGTTGGACTCCGCGAGCGTCGAGACGGAAGTCCACATCGAAGGTTTCGAGCCCGGTCTCTCAATGCGCCTCGTCGTGGAACTAGACGGAGAGCTGATGCTAGAGGACCGGATCCGCGCGCTCTCACCAGTGATAAAGCGGCGTCTGCCCCTCGTGCGTCATGGCGAAGCGCCCGATACCCCGCACATCGGCGAATGGACCGCCCTCGCCCTCTGGAGCCCCGAGCATCCGAACCTCTACGACCTGAAGCTGGATCTTCTCGGCGCTGACGACGGCACGGTCCTGGACTCCGTGGAGAGCTACTTCGGGATGCGGAAGGTGGAGACGAAGGATGGCAAGGTATTCCTGAACCGCCGTCCGTACTACCAGCGCCTCGTCCTCGACCAGGGCTACTGGCCCGGCGGCGTATTGACTGCGCCCACGGACGACGACCTGAAGCGGGACATCGAGCTTGCTAAGGAGATGGGCTTCAATGGGGCGCGCAAGCACCAGAAGGTCGAGGACCCGCGCTGGCTGTACTGGGCCGACCGGCTCGGCTTCCTGGTCTGGGGCGAGATGGCGAACGCCTACCAGTATTCCCCGGATTACGTCCGGCGCATTACCTCGGAGTGGCAGGAGGCCGTCCGGCGCGACTACAATCACCCGTGCGTCGTAGCGTGGGTGCCGATCAACGAGAGCTGGGGTGTCCCCGATCTCGCCACTGACCCGGCGCAGCGCGAGCACCTCCTCGCCCTCTACCACCTCACGCGCTCGCTCGATTCCACCCGTCCCGTGGTCTCCAACGACGGCTGGGAGCACGCGAGGACGGATCTCCTCGCCCTCCACAACTACCGCGACGCGGAGGACCTCGCCGCGAGCTACGCCACCATCGAGTCCTCCGTTGCCGCCACGCCCGCGAACCGTCCCGCCTACGTCTCGGGGCACGGCTACTGGGGGGAGCCGGTCCTCATAACCGAGTTCGGCGGCATCGCCTTCGCCGGCGGCGAGGGCAAAGACTGGGGATATACGACCGTCACGAGCGCGGACGAGTTCCTCGAACGCTACGGCACATTAATAGACGCCCTGCTCGATTGCGATCCCGTCCAGGGCTTCTGCTACACGCAGCTCACCGACGTGGAGCAAGAGGTCAACGGTCTCCTCACCTACGACCGCAAACCAAAGGCCAACCTCGCCCGCATACGCGAGATCACGACCCGGAAGGGCTCGGCCGGAGGCTAGGAAATTTTCCTGGAGGCAGCACCGGCGCCCGACATAGTGAGGCAGTGAAGCCGGAGCCTCCCGCGACGAAAACTCTTCCTGCGCGCTCTTTGGATGCCGTGCGATGATTGCAGTTCTGGCGGGCCAGGAGTTCCCGCGTGGGGCATCGCCTGCGCCACTCCGGCACGCGCAACGCCAGGGTCTGGCACAAACCAAGCTCGTCATCGACTTTACGCAGCTACGGTAGCCCGCCGTCGAAGACGCCCAACTTCGCCCCGGATGTAGCGACATGGCTGACCGGAGCCCTCTCCTGTCTATCCTTCGTCGCCGGTCGGAATGACCCCCGCGCCCTCGATCATGAGGATCACGCTCCGCTCCGGAGCCCGCGTCCGATGCACCACGCCTCTGGGCACCGTAAACCCCTGCTTCGGGGCGAGTTCGACCGTCCGGTCCTCTGCTTCCAGGTCGATCAGGAAGCGCCCGTCCACCACGTAGAAGAACTCGTCCTCGGCGTCGTGGTGGTGCCAATGGAACTCGCCCTGCATCACTCCGAGCCTTACGACGCAGTCGTTCACTCGGACGAGCGTCTGGTTGTACCATTGGTCCTCCACCGAGTCGGCGAGGGCCTGGACGTCGATGAACCGGAGCGGGCCGAACGCTTCGTCCAGGTTGATCGAGTACGGTGTCTGGTCGCTCATGTTGGCCTCCTCGTTTAGCCCGCGAAGCGATGTGCGCTTCTGGTCTACTCGTCCCGCGACGAGAGAACGACATCGTAGTGGGTAACCGTGTCCTCGAACCGGGAGAGGAGATGCCTGGCTTCCGAAGTGACGTGCGCGGCGGTGGGATCGCTCCCGGCGAATGCCCGGATGGCCTCCATCGACTCGAACAGCGTGATCGCCGCGATCTCGACCTCATCCTCCGTGTCTCTGCGCAAGACGTATGCTCCCGCGAAGCCTTCGATGCCGCGTAGCTCGGGGAGGATGCGCTCCCTGAACAGCTTCTCGTAGGCACGCGCGTTCTCGTCCGTAGCCCAGCCTTTCCAGAGTCTTCCGATCACGCTCTCCTCAACCTCCCCGTCAAACGTTTCCTATCCATCGCGAGCTTAACCCAGCCTCCCGCTTGCGGACGTGATCGGACGCGGCATCCACGATCGGCGCGTCCGATCACGTCCGCTTCGTCGCTAGCCTCCATCTCGAAGGTCAGCTTGCGCTCCTCCACTCGGGCGGGGTTGCCGCTACATGGCTCACGTCCACATGCGTGCCCACGGTCTGATGGCGGCACGCGGAATGCGAATTCGTGTTTGATGCCGGGTTGAGCGCCCCCTTCATTTGCGAGCGACCAGACCTTATGCGCCGAGCTTCTCCGCCAGATCCAAGACGTCGTCTGCTACGACGTCGTACTCTGACTCGTCCGGCTTGCGGATCTCATCTGCCCGCTCCCGCCCCCACTCAAGTGGACGGTGGATGAAGGCCGTGTGAAGACCCGCATTGCGTGCACCCTCGAGGTCGTACTCGTGGGCGGCGGCCATCATCACCCGTTCGGGCGGGAGGTCCAGATAGTAAGCACAGGTCAGGTAGGTCTCCCTGTCAGGCTTGTAGTGGCGGGAGAGCTCAGCGGAGAGGACGAGATCCCACGGAATCTCCGCTCGCTTCGCCATGTTCGCGAGCAGCCTGATGTGTCCGTTGGAGAGCGGTGCGATCAGATAGCGTTCGCGTAGCCGCCCCAGGCCTGGCACGGAATCAGGCCAGGGATCGAGGCGGTGCCAGGTTCTATTGAGTTGGTCTATCTCCCCTTCGGTGAGACCTTCCACGCCGAAGCGGTCGAGCACCTTCTCCAGGGAGTCGCGGTGGAGATCGTCGAGCTTTGACCAGGGAACATCTCCCTGCCGCACGCGGTTCATCGAGGGATGGTATTCCTCGCGCCAGGCATCGGCGAAGGCCGCCCAGTCCACGTCGATCTCCTTCTCGCGGCCCAGCTCCTCCCCGTCACGGACGATGCTACCGCGCCAGTCCACGACTGTGCCGAAGACGTCGAACAGCACGGCCTCTACCCGTGGCACAGTCATCAGTACCTCACCGCCCCGGCGCTCGACCGCAACAGCTCCTTCACCGTTACCTCCCCTTTTCTAACCGGCTCCTCTCGACCACACTTTAGACCCGTCCAAACGATGCGTCCAATACCGATTCTCCCCGCTTTCGATACCCGCAAGGTATGATAGTAGCGTGGAGCTCAGGCACCTCAGGTACTTCGTGGCGGTGGCGGAGGAGCGTCACTTCGGGCGGGCGGCCGAGCGATTGCGTATCGCCCAGCCACCTCTTAGCCGCCAGATACGTGACCTGGAGAAGCGTCTCGGGGTGAAGCTTTTCGAGAGAGGTCGGCGAGGGACCGAACCGACCGAGGCGGCCCGCATCCTCTTGCCTGAAGCCCGCGCGGCATTGGCCCACGCCGGGCGCGTGGAGAGGATGGCGAAGCGTGCTGGCCGGGGAGAGTTGGGAAGCCTGGCCGTGGGTTTCGTGGGCTCGGCGACCTATGCCGCCGCTGTATCGGAGATCTTGCGGCGATTCCGCAGGCGCTTCCCGGATGTGGAACTGACCCTGAAGGAGATGACTACGGCTGAGCAGGCGAGGGGGCTCAACGACGGGCTCATCGGGGTGGGTTTCGTGCGGCCACCCGTAGGCGGTGAGGGAGACTACTTGAACGTGCGGGTGGTGCTGGAGGAACCTCTGATCGCCGCTTTGCCGGAGTCTCACCGGCTTTCGCGGGAAGAGAGCATCCGGCTCGCCGATCTCTCGGGAGATCCCTTCGTGCTGTTTCCGCGCCGCCTTGGTCTGAGCTTCTACGATCTGGCCGTCGATGCTTGCCGTGGGGCTGGCTTCGAGCCGCGGGTGAGTCAGGAGGCCACGCACATGCAAACCATAGTCGGGCTGGTGGCCGCCGGGACGGGCGTGTCGCTGGTCCCTGTCTCCGTGGCGGAACACCGCAAGACCGGGGTAGCATACAGGCCGCTCGAAGACGAGACGCCGCCGGCAAGGATCGCCGTGGCGTCCAGATTGGGCAATCCTTCGCACACCGTGGGGGCTTTTCTACGAATCGTCGAGGAGTTGGATGTTCGCGGCGGATCTTCACATTGATCCGGCTCCGGCCATACGTTACGGACTCCATAGCTGTAAATTTCTGGTCTCATGGATGATTCAGGCTAGCTCGCCGATATCCGGCCGGGCGTGACGGCTGTGTGGAGTGGCGACGATGGTCTGCACGCCGGCCAACTCTATCTCCCGGAGCATCTCCTTGGGGGCTTGTTCGTCGGTGATGAGGACGTCTATTTCGGAGAGTGCGGCTATCTTCGCCAGGGCGACGACACCCAGCTTGGTGTGGTCCGCCACGACAACGACCTTCCGGGCGCCTTGTATAAGGCAGTGGTTGGTCTCTGCTTCGGCGACGTTGGGCGTGGTCAGGCCCGCGCTCGGGTGTACGCCGTGTACCCCCAGGAACAGAACATCGGAGTTCAGCGCGCGCAGCGTTCGGTCGGCGTAAGGCCCGACCAGGGCGTCAGAGGGTGTGCGGAAGCTGCCTCCTGAAAGCACGATCTGCATCCACCCGTTCTCCTGCAACGTGAGCGCGATGTTGGTCGAGTTGGTGAAGAACGTGAGGTCCTTGTGGTTCTGCTGGAGCGCGGCGGCCACGTGCCAGGTGGTCGTTCCCGCGCTGAAAGCCACCGTGTGGCCGTCGCCCATCAGGGGCAGCGCCGCCCGCGCTATGGTCTCTTTCTCGGGACGGTTCAGGCGCCGCTTCTGCACGAAGTGCGGCTCGGCCGCGGCCTTCGACACCGGGATCGCCCCGCCATGCACCTTCCGCAGCAGCCTGCGCGCCGATAACGCCTCCAGGTCGCGCCGGATCGTCATGTCCGACACGCCCAATCGCTCCGACAACTCCGCGACCGAGACACTCCCCGCCCGCTCCAGGTCGTCCAAAATCTCCTGCTGTCTGCTCTCCGCCAACATCCCTCTAACCCCCGATGACCTCGCTACTATCCTAGCCCACGAAATGCCTATTGTAGACGGCGCCACGAGCAAAAGCAACACTTAATCTGTACGTTCAGGTTGACTTATGTTTAAAACGCCGTTAACATGGAGATGTTATTTTCGGACTTCCGGTGTGGGGACCTGGGGCGAGGAGAAGGAGGCCGGTATGGGTGAGGGACGAGTGGGCCGCGGTCTGACGCGGCGGGATTTCCTGGGGTTGAGCGCTGGGGCGGGCGCGGGGCTCGTGTTGGCAGGATGTGGTGGAGGGCCGCAGAACAACCCGGCGGTGCAGGGCACTGGGGGTGGCGGCGGTAAGAGTTATGACGGGCCGAAGGTGGAGCTCGCGTTCTGGAACGGGTTCACGGGCGGCGACGGCCCGTACATGCGCCAGCTAGTGGAGCAGTTCTCCTCCGAGCACAAGAACATCCAGGTCAAGATGAACACCGTGGACTGGGTGGACTACTACCAGACGGTCCCGCAGGTGGTCAGGAGCGGCAAGGGGCCGGACGTGGGCATCATGCACAGCGATCAGCTCGGCACCAACGCGGCGCGGGCCGTCATCATCCCGCTCGACGACGTATCGAGCGCGCTTGGCCTCAAGGAGAGCGACTTCGCGTCCCTGATCTGGAACGCCGGCATCTACAACGGCAGCCGCTACGGCATACCCCTGGACTCGCACCCTCTAGGTTTCTACTACAACAAGGCGCTCATGGAGGAAGCGGGCCTCGATCCGAACAAACCGCCCCAGACGCGGGACGAGTACGAGGCCGCGCTCGAAGAGTTGAAGAGCGCCGGCATCCAGGGTTCCTGGGTCTCGCCTTTCCCGTTCACGGGCGTGCTGCAGTGGGAGTCGCTCCTGTGGCAGTTCGGCGGCGACCTGTACAATGGGGACGTCACGCAGGCTACCTTCAATTCCGGTGCCGGCGTCGAGGCTCTGGAGTGGATGGTGGGCCTCGTCGAGGATGGGCATAGCCCCAAGAACGTCGCCCAGGACGCCGAGTACGTCGCCTTCCAGAACGGCAAGAACGCCTTCCACTGGAATGGCATCTGGCAGATAAATGCCTTCAAGGAAATCGAGGACCTCGACTGGGGCGTGGCCCCGGTGCCCCAGATCGGCACCGAGAACGGCGTGTGGAGCGGATCGCACAACTTCGTCATCATGAACCAGCAGCCCCTCGACGACAACAAGGTGCAGGCTTCAAAGGTATTCATCAACTGGATCAGCCAGAAGTCCCTGGAGTGGGCGAAGGCCGGACAGGTTCCGGCGCGCAACAGCGTGCGCGAGAGCAGCGAGTTCCAGAACCTCGAGGAGCAGTCCATCCTCGCCCAGCAGGTGGACTACGTTCACTTCGTCCCGGCTGTGCCTGGCATCGGCGACGTTCAGGTCGGGAGCTTCGACATCGCCGTCAACGAGGCTATTCTTCTCAGGAAAGAGCCGAAGGCCGCCCTCGACGAGGCAGCCGGCAAGGCCGACCAGCTTCTGGAGGAGAACCGCCAGAAGTACCAGGCGTAGGACGGGCGCATGACCACAGGACAGATCGGGCAGTCGGGGGCCGCGCCTTTGTCCGCCACCAAGGGCTCTTCGCGTCGGCGGGAGAATCAGGATTTCATCGGGGCGAATCCCGTCACGCCGTACCTGTTTCTGGCGCCGTATCTGCTGCTCTTCGTGGTGTTCGTGGCGATACCGGTCGTTTACGGGTTTTGGATCAGCCTGCATAGTTGGGACTACCTCCTGCCGGGCAAGCCCTGGGTGGGACTGAAGAACTACGCGGACCTGTTCACGCCTGGCTCGGTGACGAGCGGCCCGTTCTGGAACAGCATGGGGGCCACCGGCAAGTACACGCTCTACTCCGTTCCACTGCTCGTTTTGGTGCCCCTTCTCGTGGCCCTCGTCCTTAACCAGAAGTTCCCCGGACGGGCGTTCTTCCGCAGCGTGTATTTCGCGCCCTACGTGCTCGGCGTCGCCGTCGTGGGTATCCTGTGGCGCTTTCTGCTCGACCCGAACGTGGGGCTGGTGAACTACTACCTGGGGCAGATCGGGATAGGGAACGTGCCCTGGATCACCGCGCTGCCGTGGGCCTGGATCTCGCTGGTCGGGATGACCGTGTGGTGGACGCTCGGGTTCAACGCCATGATCTACCTGGCCGGGCTCCAGGACATCCCCCGCGAGCTTTACGAAGCCGCCGCCGTGGACGGGGCGAACGCCTGGCAAAGGTTCCTCAACATCACCATACCGGGCCTGTGGCCGGTCCTGCTGTTCGTCGTCACGATAACCATCCTGCGAGAGGCCAACATGTTCGGCCAGTCATACATCGTCACCCAGGGCGCCCCGGGCGAGGAGACGACCACCGCCATCATGTACATCGCGGAGACGGGCTTGAGGCAGTTCAACATGGGCGCCGCTGCGGCAATGAGCTACGTGCTCGCCCTTTTCTTGCTCATCATCAGCATCGCGAACTTCGCGTTCTTCCGGGTGAGGGAGGACTAGCATGGCACAGAACACGGTCCCGGCGGAGATCAAGACCGAAGGCGGCAGCCGCCGCCGGGCGACGAGGGTTCTCTCCTACGTCGCCCTGATCCTGCTGACGCTCGCCTTCGTGGCGCCGCTGCTGTGGATGATCTCGACCTCGTTCAAGACCAACCCCGAAACGACCCGCTGGCCTCTGGCCTGGATCCCGCGCGAACTCTCCGTCGAGGGATACCGTGAGATCTTCAACCCGACCTCCGAGACGCCGGTCATCCGCTGGTTCTTCAACAGCCTGATCGCGGCGACGGCCCACGCGGTTCTCGTGCTCGTCACGGCGGCCCCGGCGGCATACGCGCTTGCTCGTATGCACTTCCGCGGCAAGGGTCTGATGTTTGCCATCATCATCTCCACGCTGTTCATCCCGCCCATCATCCTGATCACACCGCAGTACCTGGTCGTTGACTATTTGGGCTGGCTGGACACCCTTTGGGCCGTAATCGTGCCGAGCGCGGCGGGCGCTCTGGGGGTGTTCTTGCTGCGCCAGTTCTTCGTCTCGCTGCCCCGCGAACTGGAGGAAGCGGCAGTCCTCGACGGGGCGAACAGGTTCCAGATCTTCACCCGTGTCGTCCTGCCGCTCTCGAAGGCGCCTCTGGCGACCCTCGCGCTCCTGAGTTTTCTGACCAACTGGAACGACTTCCTCTGGCCGATCTACGTGCTCTTCAGCCCGAAGAGCCTCGTCCTACCGCCGGGACTCTCCAAGCTCCAGGGCGCCTACGACACCGACTACGCGGTCATCATGGCCGGCGGCGTGCTCGCCAGCATCCCCGTCCTGATCCTGTTCTTCATAGCCCAGAGATACATCATCGAGGGCGTCTCCCGCAGCGGCCTGAAAGGATGAATTCATTTTGACGACGGTAGGCAACCTTGCGTTTTTCCGGCTCTTCGCTCTCACGGTCGCGCTGGTCACAGGCGCTTTGCTGATGTCTGGCTCGGGCAGCGCGCAAGAGACCGACGGCACGTACGTGAATCCGGTATCCAAAGGCTTCGCCGACACCTTCGCCGACCCGGCGGTCATCAAGGCGAAGGATGGATACTGGTACTCCTATGGCACGAGCGACCCGCTGCGCGAGGGCGAAGGCACGTCTCACCCCATCCCGATCTCACGCTCCAAGGACCTTGTGAACTGGGAGTACGTCGGGGACGCTTTTGACGCCTCGAGCCGTCCGTCGTGGGCCGCTCCCGGAGCCGGGATCTGGGCCCCCGACATCCGCTACCTGGACGGCAAATATTACATGTACTACGTCGTCACCCGGACGACCGTTACGCCGGAGCGCGACGACAACGCCATCGGCGTCGCCACCGCGCCCACGCCAACCGGGCCCTGGACCGATTCGGGCGCGCCGGTCGTGGGACCGCGCCGGGGCAACGGCGGTTTCCTGTGGACGTTCGACCCGAGCGAATTTACCGACTCAGAC
>Ga0136617_10003106_pt1 | contig 14822 bp, 11 predicted proteins | sample AntDrymUQ3222106_2_FD_129672 | JGI IMG/M metagenome (GOLD analysis project Ga0136617, IMG submission 129672) | Polar desert sand microbial communities from Dry Valleys, Antarctica - metaG UQ322 (21.06) | ecosystem: Environmental > Terrestrial > Soil > Desert | place: Antarctica: Dry Valley... | reverse complement strand
GCCGAAGAAGTACGCCGCGTCGACCATTCTCTTGGCGTTCGTTCCCGGCGTCTTTGAGTAGACGCGGTAGGAGCCGCGCAGGGTCGGCGTGCCCGGCTTGCCGGACGAGACCGGGTAGATCCGGCGTACGCGGCCGTCTTCGATCAGCGCGATGACCTGGCGCGAGAGGTCGGCCTCGATGTGGCGCCCGTGCTTGCGAAACCTGATCGCGAAGTGCCCCGCGCCGCGCGCGATCTTGCGCATGAAGCTCGGCGACGCGCTCGTCGTGCGCGCCATTGCGGTGACCTTTCGAAAGGCCAGCACCGCGCGCGCGGTGCGCGCGTCGAAGGAGCCCGGCGCGCCCGTCACGTAGCCGAGCCGCTTCAGCCTGCGCTGAAGCGCGCGGATCGACGCGCGACCGCTCCTGGGCAGGACGCGGCGCGGGAGGACGTCGACGGAGGGCGCCTTTGCGACGATCGCGCCAAGCACGGGTGTCTCGTCATGCGTCGCGCGGACGACGAGCGGGCCCGGCCGCAGCGGCCTGTAGGAGAGCACGAAGGCGCCGCCTCCGTCGGCGCCTGGCTGCAGCGTGACCCGCCGGGCCGCCCGTTTCCTGCCGGCGATGAAGAAGCGCACGGTGATGGTCTCGCCCGGGGCGAAGACTGCCGTCGCTCCGCGAACGCGCAGGCGCGCGCCGGTCAGCGCGGTCGCGCGCAGACCGCCGACGCGCTGCACCGTCACCGTCATCGCCGTCTGCACCGGCGGCGAGGCGGGTGCTGGTACCGGCACGGGAGCCGGCGGGACGGCCGGCGGCACGGGAGGCTGGGCGCGCGCCGCCGCGGGCGAGTAGGCCGCCAGCAGCAGGCCAGACATGACGACCACGCGACGCATCCGGCGCCACTATGCCATGCGGGGGCGAGCGGGCGGTGACGTTCAAGCGGGGCCGGGCACGGGCGCGCTGACCGCGTCCGGGCGACGACCGTCGCCGATCGCCCGCGCCAGCAGCCAGGCGCAGGCGAGTGCGCTGGGCGTGCAGACGACCATCATCACCGGGATCTGCCAGGACCAGTCGAGGTTCGCGCCGAGCGCGAGCGAGTTGTTCAGCGCGTGCAGCGCGATCGACGGATACAGCGAGCCGGTCCACTCGTACAGCAGGCACAGCCCGATGCCGAAGAAGGCGAGCGGGACGAGGTAGCCGACCGGCGACGAGCCCGCGTGGATGCCCCCGAAGACGAGACCGGTGAGCACCGCCGCCAGCCAGGGGCCGTGCCAGTTGCGCAGCGCGCCGAAGAAGAACCCGCGGAAGAACAGCTCCTCGCCGAGCGGCGCGACGACGGCGATGAGCACGACGACCGCGAGCACGTTGGGCAGCGGACCGTCGGCGCCGAGCTCGTCGGGCAGGTTCTGCTGCTCGTTCAGGCCAAGCGCCGCGGCCCAGACCGCGGCCAGGACGAAGAAGCCGATCCAGACGGCGACGAGCAGCCCGACGCTGCGCCACAGCCGGGTCGGGCGCAGGCCGAAGTCCGCCGCCGCCGGTCGGCCCTGCAGCGCCGCGAAGCCGTATGCCGCGCCGACGAGCGCGACGTTCTGCACGAGCGTCAGGCCGATGTTGATCCCCGGGGCCTTCTGCGACACGCCGAAGACGCTCACGCCGACGATGACGACGAAACCGAGCACGATCGTGATCCCGAAGCCGGCGGTGAACGCGGCGATCGACAGCCACGGCGGCCATCCCGCCCGCCCCGGCGGTGCGGGTGCGGGCACGGGCACGGGCACGGGCGCGCCGGGCCGGAACTGTGGCGGGGGCGGGACGCTTGACATCGCCGCGCAGATTACGCGGCGAGCGCCGCGAGCCCGGCCAGCGATGCGACAACCGGCACGCGGTCGGGCACCCCGTCGGGTACTCCCGTGCGGGCGACGAGCACCGCGCGCAGCCCGGCTCCGAGCGCACCCGCGACGTCGAGCTCCAGCGAGTCGCCGGCGTGCAGCGCGGCGCCGGCGCCGGCGCCGGGGTCGCCGCCGGCGAGCGCGAGCGCGCGCCGGAAGATGCCGGGCGCCGGCTTGCGCTCGCCCACCTCGGCCGAGCTGATCGCGCCGTCGACGAGCGCGTCGAGCCCGGTCGTGCGCAGCATCTCGTGCAGCGAAACGTCCCAGTTGGACACGACGACGAGGCGATGCCCCGCCGCCCGCAGGTCGACGAGCGCGGCGCGCACGTCGTCGAACGGGCGGAAGCGCAGCGCCGCGAGCAGCGCGTCGCACAGCGCGTCCGGCGCGAGGCCGTCGATGCCGACGCCGGCCCGTTCGAGTGCCGCGCCCAGGACCTCGGCACAGCGCGCGCGCAGCAGCTCGAGCGAAGCCGCGTCGACGCCGCGGTCGTGGTGCGCGCGATAGTACGCGATCTCCTCGGCGAGCGCGGCGGCGGCCTGCGCCACGCTGACGTCGACGCCGCGCGCACGCAGTTCGGCGGCCAGACGCGGGGCGGGACGCTCGAGCTCGACGAGCGTGCCGAGCGCGTCAAGCGTTACGACGGTCGGCGCTACGCGACCCAGTGCCACGTCGCGAAGATGCCCGTGTAGACAGCGAGCGCGGCGGCGAACGCCCCGACGACGAGCCGCTCGCGCAGCGCGCGGCCGGTCATCCACAACGCGAGCCAGATCGCGAGCGGGAAGAGCACGGCGACGAAGCGCGGCAGCGACATCAGCGGCTGCGGGCCGACCGGATAGGAGAGCGGCAGCGCAAGCGCCGCGACGACGTACGCGCCGTACGCGGCGGGCAGCCGCCGCAGCACGCCGGCGACCGCGACGAGCGCCAGCGCGAGCCACACGAGCAGCTCGAGGTTGTGTCGCGCGACGACGAACGGGTCACCGCCGGCGGCGGTGAAGAAGACGGGCTCGCGCGCGCCCGACAGCAGCTGGCGGGCGCCCTGCAGCCCCGCGACGAGGCCGTCCCAGGCGCCCCCGAAGGGACCCGCGAACGACCGAAACCAGACCTCCTGGGCCGCAAACGGCGCGAACGCGTCGTGGCCGCCGAGTGCGAGGAAGCCGCAGTAGGACACAAGCCCGAGCGGGACGAGCGCGAGCCACAGCGCGTCGGCGCGCAGCGGCCGGCGCGTACGCAGGCTCGGCCGGCCCGTGTCCCACAGGTAGATCATCGCCAGCGGCACGAGCAGCAGGACGCCGGCGCTGCGCGTCGTCGCCGCGAGCGCGCCGAGCGCGCCCGCCCAGGCCCAGCGCTCGCGCCGCGCGGCGTAGACCGCACCGATCGAGAGCGCGAGGAACAGCGACTCGCTGTACACCGCCGAGAAGAAGAACGACATCGGAAAGAGCGCGGTCACGAGGACGGCGTTGCGCGCGACCGCCCGCTCGTAATCGAGCGCGACGAGCCGGTGCAGGAGGACGAGCGCGACGCCGAGCAGCGCCGTCGAGAGCAGCGCGCCGCCGACGAGCGTCGACTGCAGCGGCGCGCCGGCGACCTTCACGAGCAGCGGGTAGAGCGGAAAGAACGCCTCGCGCGCCCCGTCGCCGTAGCCGCTGGTGGCGATCGTCATGTACCAGACGGAGTCCCAGCGCCCGAGCGGCGCGGCGAGCACGTCGCCGGTCGACCCGAACGGCGTCGTCAGCCCGGCCGGGTCGAAGTCCGGGGCGCGCCCCGAGAGGCCGAACAGGACGACGGACGCGACCGCCGCCGCCCACACGAGCAGGCGCGAGATCCACAGCGCGTGCCAAGCGTCGGCGACCGCATCGTCGACGGCCAGGACGGCGCGGGCGGGCAGTGCGCGCGACAGCATCCGCTGATCTTGGCAACGCGCGACGGCGCGCGTGCAGGGGCAGGATCACGCAAGCGGTAGGGCGAACACCGGACCGACACTAGAATCCGTCGTTGCGCGCTTCCCATGAGGGGCCGTCGCGCGAACCCGACCCGATGTCCGCTCGCCTCGAACGCCAGCGTCGACGCCGCCAGAGAGGCGGGGCCGGCCGCGTCATCATCATCACGATCTCCGTGCTGATCGCGGGGGCCGTGATCGGGGTGCTGAGCGCCGTCGGCTACGTCGTCGGCATCGCGAACTCGGCACCCGACCTGAACTCGCTGAAGGCGCAGGACCCGGGGCGGATCTCGAGCGTCTACGCCTCCGACGGCACGACGAAGCTCGGCATCATCCAGAACGACGTCCTGCGGATCCCGATCCGGTCTAACCAGATGCCGAAGAACGTGCGCGACGCGACCGTCGCGATCGAGGACGAGCGCTTCTACCAGCACAGGGGCGTCGACTTCGAGGGCGTCGTGCGGGCGGCGTTCAAGAACGCGAGCTCGGGCAAGGCGCTGCAGGGCGGCTCGACGCTGACGATGCAGCTCATCCGCACGCTCTACACGGGCAATCGGGAGAAGACGTTCAAGCGCAAGGTCCGCGAGGCCAAGCTCGCCGAGGAGCTCGAGAACGTGCATCCCGGCAAGGCCGGCAAGAACTGGATCCTCACGAAGTACCTCAACTCCGTTCCGTTCGGGACCAACGGCGGCCAGCAGGCGATCGGCATCCAGGCCGCGGCGCGGGCGTACTTCGACAAGCCGGCATCCGAGCTCACGCTCGGCGAGGCGGCGCTGCTCGCGGGCCTGCCACAGGCGCCGAGCGCCTACAACCCGTTCCGCGAGCCGGGCGCGGCGACCGCGCGCCGCAACCAGGTGCTGCAGAAGATGGCCGACCTCGGCTACATCAGCGACGGCGAGGCCGCCGCCGCGCTCGCCGAGCCGCTCGAGCTGCACCCCAGCGGCTACTTCGCCGCCAAGCGCGAGAGCTACTTCTTCGACTACGTCACCGACGAGCTCGTCAAGAAGTACGGCGTCAAGGCGGTCCGCGGCGGGGGCCTGCGGATCACCACGACGATCGACCTCGACCTGCAGAAGAAGGCGCGCAAGGCGATCGCCGACAACCTCAACTTCTCCGGCGCGCCGTCGTCGGCGATCGTCAGCATCGACCCGAGCAACGGCTACATCCGCGCGATGGCGTCGTCGGCGAAGTACCGCAGCTCGAAGTTCAACCTCGCCGCCGACGCCAAGCGCCAGCCAGGATCCGCGTTCAAGATCATGGCGCTCGTCGCGGCCCTGCGCGAGGGCATCAACCCGGCCAGCCAGAGCTACACCTCCGGTGCCCTCAACCTCGGGCCGAACTACGAGAACGTCGAGATCAACTGCTACGGCGGGCGCTGCTCGGGCGGCTCGAAGAACCTCATCGCCGGCACGCTGAGCTCTGACAACACGGTCTACATCCGCCTCGCGCTCGACCTCGGGCCCAAGAAGGTCAAGAAGGCCGCGCAGGACCTCGGGATCACGTCGACGCTGCAGGCCTATCCCTCCGAGACGCTCGGCGGCCTGGAGCGCTGCTGCTCGCCGCTGGAGATGGCCAACGCGTACGCGACGATCGTCGACGGCGGCTGGCGTAACACGCCCAAGGCGATCACCGAGGTGCGCTTCCCCGACGGCAAGGTCGACGACCTGTCCGAGCCGGACCGCAAGAAGGTCTTCGACGAGGCGGCGATGTACGAGGTCGTGAAGATCCTCGAGATGAACATCAGCAAGCCCGGCACCGGCGGTCGCGCGAAGACCGGCTGCCCGGTCGGCGGCAAGACCGGCACGACCGACCAGAACTCCGACGCCTGGTTCGTCGGCTTCTCCCCGCGCCTGGCGACATCGACGTGGGTCGGCTTCCCACAGGGACGCGTCCCGATGGGCCCGATCTTCCACGGCGCCAACGTCGACGGCGGCACGTACCCGGCGCAGATCTGGGGCCAGTACATGAAGATGGCCGCGCGCGGCTTCTGCGGCCACTTCAAGAAGCCGTCCAAGTCGTTCAAGCCGCGCCAGTTCAAGAGCAGGTCCCGGGTCCAGGCGCCGGTGGCGCCGGTCGCGCCGGCGCTGTCGCCGGCGGAGCTGGCAGCGCAGGCCAAGAGGGCACAGGAGCAGGCGAAGGCCGACAACGGCGCCGTCAAGCCCGGCCCCGGCGCGCCGACGCCGACGCCGACGCCGCAGACCGGCGGCAACGGCTACGACCCGGGCGCGTACAACCCCGACGTCTACAACAACCCGCCGCAGGAGGAGCTGCCGCCCGAGGACCCGACGCCGGACGGCCAGGGCACCCCGCCGTAGCCCTGCGCGCACAGTGCGCTACCGTTGCGGCGCAAATGGCCAAGGAAGAGAAAGTCGAGTTCGAGGGTGAGGTCATCGAGGCCTTGCCGAACGCGATGTTCCGCGTGAAGCTCGACAACGACCACGTCGTGCTCGGGCACGTCGCGGGCAAGATGCGGCGCTTCCGGATTCGCATCCTCCCCGGCGACCGGGTGCGCGTCGAGCTGTCGCCGTACGACCTCGACCGCGCGCGCATCGTCTACCGCCACCGCTGACGGACGAGTTCGATCTCATCGCCGCGCTGCGGGAGCGCTTCGCTCCGGCGCCGGAGCGCGTGCTCGTCGGCAGCGGCGACGACGCCGCGGTCGTCCGCGCGCGAGCGCTCTGCGTCACGTCGACCGACGCGATGGTCGACGGCGTGCACTTCCGGCTCGGCGAGACCGCGAGCCCGGCCGATGCCGGACACCGCGCGCTGGCCGGCGCGCTGTCGGATCTCGCGGCGATGGGCGCCGATCCCGGTGAGGCCTATCTCGTGCTCGGGCTGCCGCCCGCGTTCGCTCGCGCCGACGCGATCGCGATCGCCGACGCGATGGCCGCGCTCGCGCAGCGCTGCGGCGTCGCGCTCGTCGGCGGCGACATCACGTCCGCCCCGGCACTGACGCTCGCGGTGACCGTCGTCGGCTGGGCCGACGAGCTGACGCAACTCGTGCGCCGCGCGGGCGCGCTGCCGGGCGACGTCGTCGGCGTCACCGGTTCGCTCGGCGCGTCCGGCGCGGGGCTCGCGATCCTCGAGGGCCGCGCACAGGGCCCGCCGGCGCTCGCCCTCCGCCACCGCCGCCCCGAGCCGCGCCTGGCCGAGGGCCGGGCGCTCGCGCAGGCCGGCGCGCACGCGATGATCGACCTGTCCGACGGCCTGGCGTCCGACGCCGCGCACGTCGCGCGCGCGAGCGGTGTCACGCTCGAGATCGACCTCGACGCGCTGCCGCTCTCCGACGGCGTCGCGGACGTCGCACAGCAGCTCGGCGTGCCCGCATGGGAGCTCGGCGCCGCCGCGGGCGAGGACTACGAACTGCTCGTGTGTCTCGCCGACGCCGACCGCTGTGCGGCGGAGTCGGCTGCGCCGTTGACCTGGATCGGCACCGTCAACGACGGCCCGCCCCACGTCACGTTGCTGTCGGCGGGCATCGCCCACGCCATGCGTGGGTTCCAGCACCGCCTGTGACTGACAGCGTGGCGCAGCATCGCCTCCGCGACAAGCGCGGGGTCGACGACGTAGTCCGCGCGTTGCACGCGCAGCTTGAGTTCTTGCGTTCGCATCCCGCGAGAGGTATCGAGCGCGCCGCCGTCGCGCTTGAGCGCAACGTCCACAGCGTCCGCAAGTATTCATCAGCCGTCGAGCCCGCGGCGCGCCACGGGTGCCACCAGCGTCTACAGCCGTGCCGCGCCGCGTGCCTGTGCGGCGACGAGGCGGGCGAAGACGACGATCCGCTGGGCCGCGCTGTAGAGCGGATGGCAGGCCGACAGCACGAGCCGGTCGTACCGCACGCGGTGGATGACCGACACCTCCGTCGGTGCGACGATGCGCGTCTTCTCGACCTCGTAGCTGAAGCGGCCATACGGCATCTCGACGACGACCTCGTCGCCGCGCTCGAGCTCGTCGATCTCGCGAAACGGCGCGAGGTACGTCGTGCGATGACCCGCGATCGCGGTCGTGCCCGGCGCGCCGGGGAACGGGACGTCGTCGTAGATCCCGGGGCCCTTGCGCAGCGCGGTCGCATCGGTCCCGTTGACGAGCACGAAGCTCGCCTTGATCCTGCCGATCTTGACCCGGCCGACGGCGGCGCGGCTGCCGGCGTCGGCACGCAGCCGGCGCGCGAGGAACGCCATCCGCCGGCGCTCGGTGGCGAGCTTCTGCAGCGCCGCGACGTCGATCGTGCTCGGCCGCTGGAGCTCGAGTTGCTTCAGGTCGTCGCCGAGCCGTCCCTGGACGATCTTCGCGTAGGCCGCCGACACGGGCTCCTGCCAGACGAGCGTCAGGCCGGCGTCGCTCAGCATGAGCACACCGGCGACGATCAGCACGGTCGAGAGGGCCCGCAGCCCGGATCGACCGGGTCTCCTCCGTGAGCCTTCGCGCATTCCTGCCGTCATCTTCGCAGAGCCGACTCGGTGCCCCCGAGTGAGCCGGGCCCGGCGTAGGTCTTGGGTCCGCGCACGGTGATCGGGATCTCGTCCTCACCGACCGGCGCGCGGCCGTGCGCCGCGACGAGCAGCGCGCTGACGCTACAGCCCGCGACGAGGCTCCACAGCAGCACGCTCGCCGCCGAGACGTGGCCGCCGGCCGTGAGCAGCAGCAGCTCCCAGGCCGCGTCGACCGCGCCCAGCCCGAGCGCACGCGCGAGGGCGATCGCCACGAGCGCGACCGGCAGGGCGCCGAGGCCGACGACCGCCAGGCGCACCCCGCGCGCCATCCGCAGGTCCGGCGCGAGCGCGAACAGCCAGACGTGCAGTGCCGGGATCAGCAACGCCGCCGCGTACGGGTTCGCGATCCAGATCAGGCCCGCGGCGACGACGGCGACGAGCACGACGGCGATGCCCGCGGCGGGCTCGGAGCGATCGGCGGCGCCGGCGGGCAGCAGGCGCAGCACGGCCGGCCGCAGCCAGGCCCAGCCGAGCGCGAGCACGCAGATCACGGCGAGCAGCGCCGGCAGCTGGGCCGGCAGCGCCTGTGGCGCCACGGGCGCTCCCGGCGCGTCGACCAGGCCGACCGCGCCAAGCGCGACCGCAAACAGCGCGGCGAGCACGAACGGCAGCGCGCCGGCGAGCGTCCAGCCGAGCCAGAGGGTGACCCGCTCGCGGCGGCGCAGGAGCGCCGCGAACGCGTCCACGACCGTGACGAGGACGGTCAGCAGCAGCGCTCCAGTGAAGAGCCGCAGCGCCCAGATGGGCACGATCTTGCGGCTCGTCAGCAGGTCGCGGCTCGAGGCCTCAGGCGCCACCGGGCTCGCCGCGGGCGCGGCGTCGAGCACCGTCACCGTGCGCAGCGCGGCGCGGCCGAACGTCTCCAGCCGGTCGCGCGAGATCGCCGCGTTCGCCGCGGGCGGCCGGTCACCGCCGCTGGAGAGCAGCACGGCCGGCAACCCGTGTGCGAGCAGCGTGCCCTGCTCGCCGAACGTCGCGGGCATCGCGAACCGCGCGAACTGGCTCAGCGCCCGCGGCGGGCCCGAGCCCGAGCCGGTCTCGACGCGCACCGCCTCCTGGACCGTCGCGCGGAGCCGCTGCGGCGTCGCGCCGAGCGCGTTGGACCAGGACGTCACGAGCGGCGCGCGCACGTTGCGCGACGCGAGGTCGCCGAGCACGAGCACCGCGCCGACCGGACCGGTCAGGTCGCGTGCGAGCTCGGCGGCGCCGGCGGCGCCGCCGCTGCCGCCGCTCGTCGAGACGAGCGTGAGCGTGCGCCGTGTCTGGCGCGGCGCGCCGAAGATGCGCGCGAGCTCGAGCAGCGCGGCCGTGCCCGACAGCTCGGCCTGCGCGCGACGGCCGGCGGCGTCGCGGTGCGCGACGATGACGATCCGCTCGTCGATCGTCCCGGCGCGCTGCGCGACGACCGTGCGCAGCGAGCGGCGCCCGTCGATCGTGTCGCCGTCGTGCACGATCGTTCGCACGCGGAAGCCCGCGGCGCGCATCTGGCTGGCGACCTCGGACGCGAGGCGGTTGTCCGCGGCCGAGCCCGGCCGCCGCTGCGCGAAGCGATCCGAAAGCCCCGTGCCGGGCTCGTACGCGCGCTCGAACGCGCGATCTCCCTGAAAGGCGTCGGGCGGGACCGGGGTCCGCATCGGCTGCGGCCTGTCCTCGAGCGAGAACGCGAGCAGCACGAACGCGAAGAGGACCGGGATCAGCGCGGCCCGGTAGATGCGCGGATCGATCATCGTCGTTGTCACACTATTGGGGATGGTGGATCGTGCTCCTCGCATCCTTCTCGTCGATGACGAGCACGCAATCCAGACGCTGCTGTCCTATCCGCTGCGAAAGGACGGCTACGACGTCGTGCAGGCCACCGACGGCCTCGCCGCGCTCGCGCGCTTCTCCGAAGGGACGTACGACCTCGTCGTGCTCGACCTCATGCTGCCCAAGCTCGACGGCCTCGAGGTCTGCCGCCGGATCCGTGCCCGCAGCACGGTGCCGATCATCATGCTGACCGCCCGCGCGGAGGAGATCGACAAGGTCGTCGGCCTGGAGATCGGCGCCGACGACTACATCACCAAGCCGTTCTCGATGCGCGAGTTCCGCAGCCGCGTGAAGGCCGCGTTGCGGCGCGCCGAGATGCAGCCGCACGAGGGCGCCCGCGACGGCGGTGCCGGCAACGGCCCGCTCGAGATCGCCGGCCTGCGGATCGACTTCGACAAGCGCGCCGTCTGGGTGCGCGGCGATGCCGCCCAGACGACGTTCGTCGAGTTCGAGATCCTTGCCGCGCTCGCCAACTCGCCGGGCCGCGTCTTCACGCGCGAGATGCTGCTGACCCGGATCTGGGGCGACGCGGCCTACCGCGACCCGCGCACGATCGACGTCCACATCCGCCACCTGCGCGAGAAGCTCGAGCTCGACGCCAAGCGGCCCGAGTACCTCTTCACCGTGCGCGGCGTCGGCTACCGCTTCCGCGACAACGCGGAGCGCTAGTGGGCCTGCTCGTGCAACGTCGCGAGAAGGCTCGCTGGATGCGCTGGCGCTCGCTGCGGACGCAGCTGACGATCCTGTCCTTCGCCGTCACGCTCGTCGCGATCCTCGCGGTCCTGTTCTACGTCACCCCGCAGCTTCGGTCCTCGCTGCGCGACCAGAAGCTAAACGCGCTCGCCGAGACGGCGCGCGCGTTCACGCCGCCGATCACGATGCTCGTGCGCAACAACGGCAGCGATGACCAGATCGACCGCCTCGTCTCGACGACATCGGACCGCACGAGCGCACGCGTCACGCTGATGTCGGTCGGCGACGGTACCGAGGGACTGCAGCTCGCGATCTTCTCGGACTCCAACACCGAGAACCGCATCACCGGCCTGAACCTGAAGGTCGCCGAGGTCGCGGCGCGCGCCGGTCGCATCACGGTCGGCTCGGAGCCCTCCAAGGAGGGCGAGCTCGGCCAGATCGCCGTGCCGATCCGCGACGAGGGAACCGTCAGCCGCGTCGCCGTCTTCTCGACGCCGATGGCCGACGTGCAGGGCAACGTCGCGCTGATCCGCCGTCAGATCATCATCGCCGGCGCGCTCGGGCTGCTGCTCGCGCTGCTCGGCGGCTTCGTCGTCTCGCGTTCGATCGCGCGGCGCGTCAGGGTGCTCGAGCGCGCCGCCGACCAGGTCGCGGCGGGCGACTTCACCGCCGTCTTCCCGACCGCCAGGAACGACGAGCTGGGCCAGCTCGCGCGCGCGCTAGACGACATGCAGCACCAGCTTGCGCAGCTCGAGAGCGCGCGCAGGCGCTTCATCGCGACGGCGTCGCACGAGCTGCGCACGCCGATCTTCTCGATCGGCGGCTTCCTGGAGCTCATGGAGGACGAGGAGCTCGACGACGAGACGCGGCGCCAGTTCGTCGCCACGGTGCGCGAGCAGGTCGAGCGCCTGGGCAAGCTCGCGACCGACCTGCTCGACCTCTCGCGGCTGGAGGCGGGATCGCTGCAGCTGCGCCGCGAGACCACGGACCTCGGGGAGCTGACGCGCGCGGTGAGCGCGGAGTTCTCCCCCGCGCTCGACAAGCACGAGTCGACGCTCGAGGTCCGGCTGGGCGAGGACCGGATCGACGCCGTCTGCGATCCTGAACGCGTGGCGCAGGTTCTGCGGATCCTCATCGACAACGCCCTCACGCACACGCCGGCGGGCACCGGCGTCGTCGTCTCCGCGGTGCGCGACAACGGCGCCGTGCGGCTTGCCGTCAGCGACGACGGCCCGGGGATCAGCGACGATGCCGCCGCGCGCGTCTTCGAGCCGTTCTTCACATCCGACGACGCGCAGGGCTCCGGGCTCGGGCTCGCGATCGCGCGCGAGCTCGCAGAGCGGATGGAGGGCTCGCTCGACGTCGACCCCGCGCCCGGTCGCACGACGTTCGCGCTGGAGCTGCCGGCTTGAGGAGCGCATCGCTGCTGATCGCCGCCGGCCTTGCGGGGCTGGCGGTCGCGGGCTGCGGTGGGTCGGGCGGCGACGGCGGCAGCTCGGACGCGGGCGCGTCTCGCCCGGCGCACGACGGCGCGGCGGCGACCGTCCGCACGACGACCGTCGAGATCGTGCGCAGCGCCCGCGGCGACGGCACGTTCGACCCGGCGGCGATCTACGAGCGCGACGCGCCCGGCGTCGTGACGGTCTTCAGCGTCCTGCCGGGCGAGTCCGGCGTCGGTGGCAGCCGCGGGCAGGGCCTCGGCACGGGCTTCGTCCTCAACGCGCGCGGCGAGGTCGCGACGAACGCCCACGTCGTGACCGAGGGCGAAGGTGGCTCGATTCGCAAGGCCGAGGAGGTCTACGTCGCCTTCGCCGACGGCAACCAGGTCGCCGCGCGAATCGTCGGATATGACCCCAATGCCGATGTCGCGCTGCTGAAGATCGATCCAGCCGGGCTGACGCTGCGCCCGTTGCGGCTCGGCACGGCGCAGGATCTGCGCGTCGGCTCGCCGGTCGCGGCGATCGGCTCGCCCTTCGGCGAGCCCCAGTCGCTGTCGGTCGGCGTCGTGTCCGCGACCGACCGTTCGATCAAGTCGCTGACCGGCTTCGAGATCGCGGGCGCGATCCAGACCGATGCGGCGGTCAACCGTGGCAACTCCGGCGGCCCGCTCGTGAACGCCAGGGGCGAGGTGCTCGGCATCAACTCGCAGATCCAGACGACGTCCGGCGGCGGCGAGGGCGTCGGCTACGCGGTCCCCGCCGATACGGTCAGGCGCACGCTCGCCGCGCTGCGCAAGGACGGCCGGGTCCGGTACGCCTACCTCGGCGTCGCGACCGCGCCGATCTATCCACAGCTCGCGCGCCGCTTCCGGCTGCCGGTGACGGCCGGCGCGTGGGTCCAGGAGGTCGTCGCCGGCGGACCGGCGCAGGACGCCGGCCTGCGGGCGGGCGAGGACACGGAGCGCTTTCAGGCGCGCACGATCGCCGTCGGCGGCGACATCATCACCGCCGTGAACGGCAGGAAGCTCGCCGACGAGGCGGCGCTCGGCGTCGCGCTGCTCGATTTCGAGCCCGGTCAGAAGGTCACGCTGCGGGTCTACCGCGACGGCAAGCCGCGCGGCGTCCGGGTGACGCTCGGCTCGCGGCCACAGCAGACCGATGCCGGGGCGCGCCCGTAGCGAGGACGTGCGACGGCCGACGCACCGGCGATCGTCGAGCAACGGCGCGCGTCCGTAGAATCGCCTGCCGATGTCCGCATCCAAGGGCAAGCAGCAGGCGCCGCTCGTGCTCGTCTCCAACCGCGGCCCCGTGACGTTCGACGTCGACGGTTCGTTCACCCGCGGAAGCGGTGGCCTCGTCACCGCGCTGACCGGCCTGGCGACGCACCGCGACGCCGTCTGGATCGCGTCGGCGATGACCGAGGGCGACGTGCGCAAGTCACGCGAGCGCGACGGGCGCGCGTTCAAGGTCGACACGCCCGCCGGCGAGTTCCACGTCCGCCTCGTCGTCTCCGATCCCGAGGCCTACGACCGCTTCTACAACGTCGTCGCCAACCCGCTGCTGTGGTTCATCCAGCACTACCTCTGGGACCTTTCCAACGCGCCCGACATCCGCGAGAACGAGGTAGAGGCCTACGAGGAGGGATACAAGGTCGTCAACGAGGACCTCGCGCGGGCCGTCATCGAGCAGGTCGAGGGCGAGGACGAACCGGTCGTGATGGTTCACGACTACCACCTCTACACGCTGCCGGCGCTCGTGCGGGCGGCGCGGCCGGACGCCTTCCTGCACCACTTCATCCACATCCCCTGGACGCAGCCCGACGCCTGGCGGGTGCTGCCCAAGCGGGTCCGCAACGAGATCTACGAGGGCGTGCTGGCCAACGACATCGTCGGCTTCCACACGCGCTCGTACCGCTGGAACTTCCTGCAGTGCTGCCGCGACCTGATGGACCTCGAGGTCGACTTCGAGCGCGGTGTCGTGCACATCGACGGGCGCGAGGTGTGGGTGCGCTCCTATCCGCTGCCGATCGACTACGAGGCGACGCGCAAGGTCGCCGCGAGCGATCGCACGATGCAGTTCGAGCGCGAGATCGAGCGCCGCCGCCGCAAGCACATCATCCTGCGCGTCGACCGCGCCGACCTGTCGAAGAACGTGCTGCGCGGCTTCACGGCGTTCGACCAGTTCCTCGACGAGCATCCGGAGTTCCACGAGGACGTGACGTTCATCGCCCAGCTCATGCCGTCGCGGATGGACGTGCCCGAGTACCAGGAGTACCTCGAGCGCATCGAGGCGCTCGTCGCGATCGTCAACCACCGCCACGGAACGCCGGACTGGATGCCGATCCAGCTCAAGCTGCGCGACGACCTCGAGGAGGCGGTCGCGGCCTACAAGCAGTACGACGCGATGATCGTCAACGCGATGTTCGACGGCATGAACCTCGTCGCGAAGGAGGGGCCGCTCGTCAACGAGCGCAACGGCGTCTCGATCCTGTCGGAGAACACCGGCGCGCACGAGGAGCTCGGCGAATGGGCGCTCAGCGTCAACCCGTTCGACATCAAGGAGACGGCGGACATGATCTACAAGGCGCTG
>Ga0136617_10003105_pt1 | contig 14826 bp, 15 predicted proteins | sample AntDrymUQ3222106_2_FD_129672 | JGI IMG/M metagenome (GOLD analysis project Ga0136617, IMG submission 129672) | Polar desert sand microbial communities from Dry Valleys, Antarctica - metaG UQ322 (21.06) | ecosystem: Environmental > Terrestrial > Soil > Desert | place: Antarctica: Dry Valley... | reverse complement strand
GCTCCTCACCGATGATGTGCGGGTCGACCTGCCGCGACGTCGAGTCGAGCGGGTCCACCGCGGGATAGATGCCCAGCGACGCGATATCGCGCGACAGCACGACGGTGGCGTCCAAGTGGCCGAACGTCGTCGCCGGCGAGGGGTCGGTCAGATCGTCCGCCGGCACGTACACGGCCTGGACCGACGTGATCGACCCGGTCTTGGTCGACGTGATGCGCTCCTGCAGTCGGCCCATTTCCTCGGCCAGCGTCGGTTGATAGCCCACGGCGGAGGGCATCCGGCCGAGCAACGCGGACACTTCGGTACCGGCCAGCGTAAAGCGATAGATGTTGTCGATGAAGAGGAGCACATCGCGGCCTTCGTCGCGGAAGTATTCCGCCATCGTCAAGCCGGTCAGCGCAACGCGCAGACGGTTGCCTGGGGGCTCGTTCATCTGCCCGTAGACTAACGCGACCTTGTCGAGAACCTGCGAATCCTTCATCTCGTGATAGAAGTCGTTGCCTTCGCGAGTTCGCTCACCCACGCCTGCGAATACGGAATAACCCTCGTGGGCAACGGCGATATTGCGGATCAATTCCATCATGTTCACCGTCTTGCCCACGCCGGCGCCGCCGAAGAGGCCGACTTTGCCGCCTTTCGCGAAAGGACAGACCAGGTCGATAACCTTGATGCCCGTTTCGAGGAGCTCCGTGGACGGCGCCAGTTCCTCGTACGACGGCGCTTGGCGGTGGATGGACATCGTCTGCTCGGCGCCGATGTCGCCGGCTTCGTCGATCGGGCGGCCAAGCACATCCATGATGCGGCCGAGCGTCTTCGGGCCGACCGGCACCATGATCGGCGACTTGGTGTTGACCACCGGCATGCCCCGCCGCAACCCGTCGGAGGAGCCGAGCGCAATCGTGCGCACGACGCCGTCGCCCAATTGTTGCTGCACTTCAAGGGTCAGCCCGATTTCGTCGAGCTTGAGGGCGTCGTAGATTTCCGGGATGGCATCACGCGGAAACTCCACGTCGACCACCGCGCCGATGCATTGAACAATGGTGCCTTGACTCATGACGTTCCTAATATGTTGTCGCAAAGGCGTCAAACGGCGGCCGCGCCACCGACAATTTCGGAGAGTTCCTTGGTGATCGCCGCTTGCCGTGTCTTGTTGTAGATGAGCTGCAGCTCGTTGATGATCTTGCCGGCGTTGTCCGACGCGGATTTCATCGCCACCATCCGCGCCGATTGCTCGGAGGCCAGATTCTCGTTGACCACCTGGAACACGATGGCCTCGACATAGCGGCGCAGCACGCCGTCGAGCAATTCCCGCGCATCCGGCTCGTAGATGTAGTCCCACGAGCCGCTCTGCGCTTCCGGTTTGTGCACGCTGCCGTCCGGCGCGCGATATTCATCCGGGATCGGCAGCAATTGGCCCTTGAGCGGCACCTGCCTCATCGTGTTGACGAAACTCGTGTAGAAAAGGTGGACTTCGTCGACATCGCCCGCAACGTAGGCATCGAGCAGCACCTTGATCGAACCCACGAGACGTTCCAGATGCGGGCGGTCGCCCAAGTGCACGACCGAGGAAACGACGTTGCCGCCCATCCGCTGCAGGAAGCCCAGTCCCTTGTTGCCGATGGCCGCGTAGTCGATCTCGATCGCCTTCGCGCGCCAATCCTTGTGTGCTTGCGTGACGAGCCGCAGCACATTGGTATTAAGGCCGCCGGCCAGGCCCTTGTCGGTCGTCACGACCAGCACGCCGACGCGCTTCACGTTCTCGCGCTTGATGAGGAACGGGTGTCTGTACTCGGTATTCGCTTTCGACAGATGAATGGCGATTTTCAGCATCCGCGTCACGTATGGGCGCGTCGCGCGCATCCGGTCCTGCGCCTTTTTCATCTTCGACGCCGCGACCATCTCCATTGCCTTGGTGATCTTGCGCGTGTTCTGCACGCTCTTGATCTTGGTGCGGATTTCTTTGGATCCGGCCATGTCAATCGCCGCCTATACCGTTATCCACGCCCGAGCCGGTCAAAACGTGCCGGTCTTCTTGAAATCCTCGATCGCGGCGGACAATGCCTTTTCGTCGTCGGCGGTCAAGTCGTTCGTCTGCGCGATCTTGTCGACAATCGCCGCATACTTGCCGTGCATGAACTGGCGCAACGATGATTCGAACGCGAGCGCCTTTTCAACCGGCACGTCGTCGTAGTACCCCTTGTTGACCGCGAACAGCGTGAGCGCCTGATCGGCGACCGATAGCGGCGAATACTGGGGCTGCTTCATGAGCTCCGTCACCAATCGGCCGCGATCCAGCTGCTTGCGCGTGGCTTCATCCAGGTCCGAGGCGAACTGCGCGAACGCCGCTAGCTCGCGGAATTGCGCAAGCGACAAACGCACGCCGCCGCCCAATTTCTTGATCACCTTCGTCTGCGCAGCGCCGCCCACGCGTGATACGGAGATGCCCGCGTTGATCGCGGGGCGAATGCCGGCGTTGAAAAGGTCGGTTTCCAGAAAGATCTGGCCATCGGTGATCGAAATCACGTTCGTCGGCACGAAGGCCGTGACGTCGCCGGCCTGCGTTTCGATGACCGGCAACGCGGTGAGCGAGCCGGTCTTGCCCTTGACCTCGCCCTTCGTGAATTTTTCGACATACTCCTCGTTGACGCGCGCGGCCCGCTCGAGCAGGCGCGAGTGCAAATAGAACACGTCCCCGGGGTACGCTTCGCGACCCGGCGGCCGGCGCAACAGCAGGGAAACTTGCCGATACGCCCAAGCCTGCTTGGTCAGATCGTCATAGATGATGAGTGCGTCCTGGCCGCGATCGCGGAAGTATTCGCCCATCGTGCAACCCGAGTACGGCGCGATGTATTGAAGCGCTGCGGATTCGGAAGCCGACGCGGCGACGACGATCGTGAACTCCATCGCGCCGTTGTCCTCGAGCTTTTTGACGACGTTCTTGATCGACGACGCCTTTTGACCGATGGCAACATAGACGCAAATCAGATCCTTGCCCTTCTGGTTGATGATCGTGTCGACCGCCACCGCGGTCTTGCCGGTCTGGCGATCGCCGATGATCAACTCGCGTTGACCGCGGCCGATCGGCACCATCGCGTCGATCGACTTCAATCCGGTCTGCACCGGTTGCGAAACCGACTTGCGTTCGATCACGCCAGGCGCGACCTTCTCGATGACGTCGCGCATCTTGGCGTCCACCGGGCCCTTGCCGTCGATCGGACGGCCGAGCGAATCGACGACGCGGCCGATCAGCTCGGGGCCTACGGGGACGTCGAGAATGCGCCCGGTGCATTTGACGGTATCGCCTTCGGTGATGTGCTCGTAAGCACCGAGGATCACTGCGCCGACCGAGTCGCGCTCGAGATTCAAGGCGAGACCGAAGGTGTTGCCCGGAAATTCGAGCATCTCGCCCTGCATCGCGCTGGAGAGGCCGTGAATGCGGCAGATGCCGTCGGAGATCGACACCACCGTGCCTTGCGTCCGCACTTCGGCGGCGGTATCCAGGTTCTGAATCTTGCTCTTGATGAGCTCGCTGATTTCGGACGGATTCAAATGCATCTCGGCTCCTTCGAACAACAGTAAAAACCTAACACCTTACGCGACCCTAAGCGCCATCCAGGCCCTGCCTCGGCCCAGACGGCTTCCGCCGCCGCTTCGGCCTCCTTGGACCCAGCAGCTAGGCCGCAACCGTCGCGTGTCGGCCTCAAGCGCGCAGCCCGGCCGCCATCACCCGTAACTGCTCCTGCACCGAGCCATCGAGGACAGTGTCCCCAACGGTGACCCGCGCGCCGCCGATCAATTCCGGCTTCACCGCGACGGTCGCGTCGATCTTCTGGCCAAAGCGCCGTTCCAGCGCCAACGTCAAATCTTTCAGCTGCGTATCGTCCATCGGAAAAGCCGTCTCGATCGTCGCTTTCGCCACGCCGTCGCTGGCATCCTTCAGTTTTTCGAACATTTGCGCGATCGCCGGGAGCAGCGCGATCCGGTCGGCCTCGATCAACACGCGCACGAAACTGCGTCCTTCGCGGTTCAACTTGTCGCCCAAAACCGAGAGCAGCAGCGCTTCCTTGTCGCCGAGCGTCAGCTTCGGGTGGTCGAGCGCAGCGACCATCTGCGGATCGGCCAGCACCGAGCCCGCAAACCGCAGCATTTCCGACCAGACCGGCAGCACGTTGCCGTCACGGGCAAGCGCAAACGCCGCTTCGGCATACGGTCGGGCGACGGTGGTCTCTTCGGCCATGGTGCGACGCTCTGATGCCAATTCCGAGCTAGAGCTTCTGCTTCAACTGTGCGAGCAGTTCCGCGTGCACGCGGGCGTCGACATCCTTTTGCAGAATCTTGCTGGCGCCTGCCACCGCCAGTTCCGCCACCTGATCGCGCAATTGTTCCTTGGCGCGCGCGACTTCCTGCGCGATTTCCGCCTTCGCGACAGCGAGGATGCGATCCGCCTCGACCCTGGCTTCGCCTTTCGAGCTCTCGATCGCCTCGGCCTTGAATTTCTCGCCGGTCGCGATAATCTCAGCCGCTCTCGCCTTCGCCTGGGACAAGATTTCGGTCGTCTTGTGTTCCGCGTTGATCAAGTCCTTGCGGCCCTGCTCACCCGCGGCCAACCCATCGGCGATCTGCTTTTGCCGTGTCTCGATTGCGCGCATTAGCGGTGGCCAGATGAAGCGTGCGCAAAACCAGATAAAAGCGAGAAAGGCTCCGGCCTGCATGAAAAGCGTCAGATTGAAGTTCATTGCGGCACTCGTGCGGGAAGGTTGCGGCGCTCGCCCGCCTACTGGACCACTGCGAGCAGCGGGTTGCCGAACGCGAACAGCATCGCCAGGCCCACGCCGATGATGAACGACGCGTCGATCAGGCCCAGGAGCAGGAACACTTTCGCCTGCAGTTGCGGCATGAGCTCGGGCTGGCGCGCGGCGCCTTCCAGGAAGCGCGAGCACATGATGCCCACCCCGACGCACGCGCCCAGCGCGCCGAGACCGATGATGAGACCGATCCCGATGGCGGTATTGGCCTGGATCAACGCCAGCAGTTGCAGCTTGTCTTCCATGTTGCTGTCCTTTCGATTGCGGGGTGTGTGAGAGCGAATCTTTAGGAAATGATACGAATTACCGTCTGGAATTCAGTGGTGCTCCTCGGCCATCGCCAGATACACGATCGTCAGCATCATGAAAATGTACGCCTGCAGCGCGACGATCAGGATGTGAAAAATGGCCCAGCCGAGATTGAGGACACCGCCGAAGATGGTGCCGGCAAGACCCGTGGCGGCCCAGAGGCCCAACAGCAGGAAGATGATTTCGCCCGCATACATATTGCCGAACAGCCGCAGGCTGTGCGACAACGGCTTCGACAGGTATTCGACGAGCTGGAACAGGAAATTGAATGGCCACAACAGAACATGGTTGCCAAACGGCGTCGTAAAGAGTTCCTTGACCCAGCCGGACAGGCCCTTGGCCTTGATGCTGAAGACGATCATCAACACGAACACCGAAAGCGCGAGCGCGAACGTCGTATTGACGTCCGCAGTGGGCACGCTGCGCCAGTTGTGCTGCTGCAGCACGTGCTCGTAGAACAGCGCCATGATGTCCACCGGCAAAAAATCCATCGCGTTCATCAAGATGACCCAGATGAACACCGTGAGCGCGATCGGCGCAACCCAGCGGCTGTCGCCGTGGTAGATGCCGCGCACCTGCTCGTTGACGAAGTCGACCGTCAACTCGACGAACGCCTGCACCTTCGAGGGCACGCCCGCAGTCGCCCGGCGCGTCACCAGCCAGAGAAACCCCAGCCCGAGAACGCCGAGCAGAAGCGAGACCACGATCGTGTCGACGTGGATTGTCCAGAAGCTTCCCGCCCCGACCGGCTTGGCCAGAAAGGTCAGGTGGTGCTGGATGTACTCGGTGGGGGAAGCGTAGGTACCGGCCGGCATGGAATCGGTAGAGATGTTACGAGTTGCGGTCGAGAAGAGCCATTCGATTGAGTAAGACCGTGACGACGAACGCCAAGAAAAAGGCGGCCAGCACGACATCCTTGTACGTCGCCAACACCAGCCAGAACTCTCCCAGGATCACCAGAATCTTGCTTGCCTCGGCGCGAAACATCGTCACAAGGGTACCGCCAGCGGTGGTCGGCCTGGAGAGCGCAAGCACGAATGCGTAGACGGCGGACGCGGACAAGCTGACGACCCCTCCCAGCAAGGCCGAAAGCGCTGCGTGACCACCCGCCAGTAACCCCGCCACCGCAGCGAGCGCGAACGTTGCGATTGCCTGCCACTGCAAAACCAGGCGGTACGGTTGAAGGGAAAGCGGCAAGGTAGACGCTCGGCTCGCTACGAGGCGCCCAACGAGTGCAACTGCTAGGTCCTCGCAAACCTGTCGATTTTAACTGGATTCGGCCGTCGCAGGCAACGGGATTGTTGCACCGCAATGCGACGCCTGTTGCCCCTCGTCGCGTGCGGCGCCGCCGATTGTTGTGTAAGCGCTTGCTATCCGCCCGAGAGCGCAGCGACGATCATGATCTGCACACCCGGTGATAATTGCGCCTCCAGATTGCGCTCGACCGCGGCGTTGACAAAGATCTGGATGTGCGGCCGCAACCGGTTTTGCTCGTCGATGATGCGAAAGCGAATCCCAGGGTGGGCGTGCTCGAGCGCGGTGAGCGCGCGGCCGAGCGTGAGGTTGCGGGCGGGAAGGGCAACTGTGACCCGCGTCGCCTGACGCGTGTACGAGCGCAGCGGCCCGGGGATGTCGATGCGCACTGTGTGTACGTCCACGGCGGCGTGTTGATCCGCGGCGCGACTTGCAACCCCGCCCTCGATCACGCCGTTTCCACTGCGTAGATTTGAGGAAGATGGGCGGACAGGCATTTCCAGGTTCCTCCCTCGTCGCGGCTACCCCACACTTCCCCCGAGGTTGTGCCGAAGTACACGCCCGCCGTCGGGAATCGATCGACGGTCATGGCCTGCCGCTTCACCGTCCACCACGCCTGCGTCGGCGGCATACCTTCGCGCTGCCGCTGCCACGTCGTGCCGCCGTCGCGTGATCGGTAGACTGCCGGTTCCCCGCCAGGAGACACGCGCGGCCAGACGTCCGAGCCGTCCATCGGAAACACCCAGAGCGTCTCCGGATCGTGAAAATGCGTGACCAGCGGAAAGCCGATCGCGCCGACCGTTTGCGGCATCCCGGCGCCGATGTCCCGCCATTGCGTGCCGGGCCGATCGAGGCGGTAGATGCCGCAATGGTTCTGTTGGTACAGACGGTCGGGATTGCCGTTCGCGAGGCGCACGCAATGGGGATCGTGCCCAAACTCCGGCGTGGGTTCGGGCAGAAAGTCGGCGCGCACGCCTCGATTGAGCGGTCGCCATTCGCCACCTGCGTCGATCGACTCGAACACGCCGCCGCTGGACATGCCGATGTACATGTGGTGCGGATCGCGCGGATCGATCAGGATCGAATGCAATTTCGGTCCGTCGGGGGTGCCATCCTGGTCGCCGCCGCACCAGGCCTTGCGCTGGGGGTGCGAGTTGAAGCCGGCCACGCCGGACCAGGTTGCGCCGTCGTCTTCGGAACGAAACAGTCCTTGCGGCGACGTGCCCGCATACCATACGCCCGGTTGCGACGCATGGCCGGGCGTCAGCCAAAACGTGTGATCGACGGTACGGCCGCTGCCGAGCCCGAACGCCGGCGGTTGCGTGGCTTCCTGCCACGTGGCGCCGAGATCGGTCGAGCGGAAGATCGTCGGACCGAGGTGTCCTGTGCGCGCCGCGGCCAACATTGTCCTGCGCGTGCGCGAATCGACCATCGCATGATGCACGATATGGCCGAGAAACTGCGGTCCGGCAAGCTTCCACGTTTGTCGCGCGGGGTCGCTCTCCAATGTCCAGAGTCCCTTGCGCGTCGCAATCAGCAGACGAACGTTATTTGCGGCGGTGCGTGCGTCAGGGGTACCCGTGGGCGGAGCGTCGATCATCGATCCTCCTGTCCTGGATAAATTTGTCGTTCATGACGCCTCTGCGGGGCGCGAAGCCTCGGGCAATACTTCGTGCCATGATAACCGAGACGATTCTCGTACAATCATGACTCGTCCTAAACGTAACGTAAGGAGATTTCCATGTCGATCAAAGTCGGCGACAAGCTTCCCCCTGGAACGCTTACCGAATACAACGAAGTCGAAACCGCCGGTTGCCCCGTCGGTCCGACCGATGTCAAAGTCGAGGATCTGACGAAGGGCAAGAAAGTCGTGATCTTTGCCGTGCCGGGCGCGTTCACGCCAACATGCTCGGCCAAACATGTGCCGTCGTTTTTATCGAATGTCGACAAGTTGAAAGCCAAGGGTGTCGACGAAATCGTTTGCCTGTCGGTCAACGATCCGTTTGTTATGGGTGCTTGGGGACGCGAGCAAAAGACGTCCAACAAGATTCGGATGCTCGCCGACGGCAGCGGCCACTACACCAAATCACTCGGCCTCGAATTCGATCTCAGCGCTCGCGGTCTTGGCATGCGCTCGCAGCGCTTTTCCATGCTGGTGGACGACGGCGTGGTCAAGACGATGAATGTGGAAAACGCGGGCAAATACGAAGTGTCGGATGCAGAAACCTTGTTGAAGCAGATGGGTTGACTGGCGCGCAAACTTGGGCCAGATGCGAATGGATGCAGCAAAGGCGACGAAACCCTGACGAACGCGACGCGACGACGGTTTCTTGGCCGTCGTCGCTTAGGCAGCGGTCGATCCGAATCCGAAGAACTGCGTGTCGCAGAATACACTGCGGCAGCCGCATTCCGTCGCGCGCCGGCTACCTAAGCTTCGCCAAAATCCCGTCGAGCTGCGCCAAGCTCGAATACGCGATGACGAGACGCCCCGCGCCGCGCCGGCTGGCTTCGATCGTCACTTTCGCACCCAACGCTTCCGCGAGTTCGGTTTCGAGCCGCGCGGTGTCGGCGTCCTTTTTTTTGCGCGCACTTCTCCCGACCGAAAGTGTCGCCGGATTCAAGAGCGTAAAGACGAGTCGCTCGGTTTCACGCACGGACATCTGCTGCTCGACGACGCGTCCCGCAGCAAGGGTCTGCTGTCCGGCCGGCAGCGATAGCAGCGCTCGCGCGTGGCCCATCTCCAGGGCTCCGTTCAACAGGGCGGCCTGGACCGGTTGCGCCAGTTGTGTCAAGCGCAGCAGGTTGGTGACCGCACTGCGCGAACGGCCGACTGCTTTTGCGGCCGCCTCATGCGTCAGACCGAATTCCTCGATCAGGCGCTTCAAGCCGGTCGCCTCTTCCAGAGGATTTAAGTCTTCGCGTTGAATGTTCTCGATGAGCGCGAGCGCTAATGCCGCGTGGTCCGGGACTGCCTTGATCAGAACGGGAATCTCTTGCAGACCTGCACGCTGCGCGGCGCGCCATCGCCGCTCGCCGGCGATAATTTCGAAGCGTCCGCCGGCCGCAGGGCGCACCAGGATCGGTTGCATCACACCCTGTTCGCGGATGGACAGCGCGAGTTCGTCCAACGCCGTCTCGTCCATCTTTGAGCGCGGCTGAAATTTGCCGGGATCGAGACGTTCGAGCCTAACCGTTGCAAGCGTTTCGCGCGGCGCCGAATCCTCCGCCCCGGACAGCAACGCGTCCAACCCTCGGCCCAATCCTTTTGGTCGAATCATTCTGGCCCTAACCTATGCTACGGCGGCAGCTTTTCACACCTATGCTGCGGCGGCAGCTTCTCATACTTACGCTGCTGCGGCCGTCGCCGGCGGGGCCGCGGTGCGCGCATCGTTTCGGCGCAGCACTTCTCCCGCGAGCGCGAGATAGGCCTGCGCGCCCTTGGACTGAACGTCGAGCTTCAACGCCGGCAACCCGTGCGACGGCGCTTCGGCAAGCCGAACGTTGCGCGGAATAATCGTGCGATAGAGCTTTTCGCCAAAGTGACGCTCGAGTTCTCCTGCGACGTTCAGCGCCAGCGTGTTGCGCGGGTCGTACATTGTGCGCAGCAATCCTTCGATTTCGAGATGCGGATTCAAATGTGCTCGTACTTTTTTGATGGTCTGCACGAGATCCGACAGTCCTTCGAGCGCGTAATACTCGCACTGCATCGGAATCAGGACCGAATCCGCCGCGCACAACCCGTTCAACGTGAGCAGTGACAGCGAAGGCGGGCAATCGAGCAGGATGAAATCGTACGCCGGCGCGACTTCGGTGATCGCTGCTTTCATTTGCGACAACGCTTGCGTCAATGCGTCCTTGAGGCGCGTCTCGCGCTCGGGTAATTCGACGAGTTCCAACTCGGCGCCCGCAAGATCGCGATTCGCGGGGACCAGGTCGAATCCGCCACTCGGCGAAACAACGCGGACGTCCTCGATCTTCTGCTCGCCCAACAGTACCTGGTAGACCGTTGCCGCAAACGACCGTTTGTCGAGCCCGGCTCCAGTCGTGGCGTTGCCTTGCGGATCGAGGTCGACCAGGAGGACGCGCCGATGCATAGCCACAAGACTCGCCGCCAGATTGACGGCGGTGGTCGTCTTGCCAACGCCGCCCTTCTGATTGGCAATCGCGATGACCTTCGTCATCGTGGCGCACCCGTCGCGAAATCCCGAAGTTCCATCATGACCAGATGGCGCGCTGCGGCGAGGCCAGGCACCGTTAGCGTGGTGACGGCCAAAACGCCGATTTCGGGTGGCAACGTCGCGAGTTCTTCCGCAGGATAGACGCCCTTCATGGCGACGAGCCGACCGCCAGGCGCTAAATGCCGCGCCGAGCACTGCACGAACGCCGCAAGCGCGGAGAACGCGCGCGCAATCACCACGTCGAACGGCTTAGGCGCCGCAAACGCCTCGACACGCTCAGCAAGCGCTTGGATATTCGCCAGCTCGAGCTCGATCGCCGTTTGCGTCATGAACGCGACTTTTTTCTGACTGGAATCGAGCAACGTGACATCCCAGTCCGGCCGGGCGATTGCGAGGGGTATCCCGGGAAGGCCGGCACCTGCGCCAACGTCGAGCAGGCGCACACCCGTTGGCACCGCCAACAGCGGTACTAGCGCCGGCAACACCGACAGCGAATCGAGCACATGATGCGTGACCATGCGCTCGGGCTCGCGGATCGCCGTTAGGTTGTAGATCCGATTCCACTTGGACAGCAATTCGACGTACGCAGTGAGCTTTTGCCGCGCGCGCGCCGGAACGTCGAGTCCCAGTTCTGCAAGGCCTCCGGCGAGATCGACTTTGGCGCCGGACGTCTCCGCGGCTACGATCATGCCGACAACGCTTTGCGATCGGACCGCTTGTGGCCGATGCGTTTCAGGTGGACGAGCAAGAGTGAGATCGAGGCAGGCGTGACGCCGGAGATACGCGCGGCGTGGCCGATCGTTTCCGGCTTGTGCTGATTGAGCTTCTGTTGCGCTTCGGCTGAGAGTCCACGGACGAGCTGGTAGTCGAGGTCGGCGGGTAGCGCCGTCGTCTCAAAGGTCTGCCGCCGGGCGACCTCATCGGTTTGCCGTTCGATATACCCGGAATATTTCGCCGCCACCTCGACCGAGGCAGCAACGTTGGGGTCGGAAACCGGCTCTCCGGCACCTGGCAACGTGAGCAGCAATTTGTAGGATACCTGCGGTCGCCGCAATAAGTCAGCAAGCGCATACTCTCTTTCCAAGCTCTGTCCGAGAACGCGTTTCGCCTCGCAATCTGCAACAATCCGAGGATTGACATAAGTCGATTTCAGTCGTTCTGTTTCTGCCGCGATCGCATCCCGTTTGCGGCAGAACGCCTCCCAGCGTCGGTCGTCGACGACTCCCAGCCGACGACCATTGTCGGTGAGCCGGAGATCGGCATTGTCCTCGCGCAACTGCAGCCGGTACTCGGCGCGCGAGGTAAACATCCGATAGGGTTCGGATACCCCTCGGCTAATCAAATCATCGACGAGAACGCCCATGTAGGCTTCGTCGCGGCGCGGGTTGAACGCCTGCTCATCGCGCACGAATTGGGAGGCGTTGATGCCGGCGAGCAGCCCCTGCGCCGCGGCTTCCTCGTAGCCGGTCGTGCCGTTGATTTGCCCGGCGAAAAATAATCCACGAATCGCTTTGGTTTCCAGCGATGCCTTGAGCGCACGTGGATCGAAATAGTCGTACTCGATCGCGTAGCCGGGGCGCAGGATATGCGCGCGCTCGCAGCCCCTGATCGAACGAACCAGAGCGAGCTGTATGTCGAATGGCAACGAGGTCGAGATCCCGTTGGGGTAGATTTCACTTGTGTGCAAGCCTTCCGGCTCGAGGTAGATCTGGTGGCTGTCACGCTGTGCAAACCGGACGACCTTATCCTCGATCGATGGACAATAGCGTGGGCCGGTACTTTTAATCACTCCCGAATACATCGGCGATCGGTCGAGACCGGCGCGAATGATGGCGTGCGTGTGCGCATTGGTATGCGTAATCCAGCACGGCACTTGGCGCGGATGCATCTCGCGCGTGCCCAGGAAGGAAAACACTGGGGGCGGGTCGTCGCCGGGTTGCTCCGCCAGGAACGAGAAGTCGATGGTGCGGCCATCCAGCCGGGGAGGGGTGCCCGTCTTCAGCCGACCCACGGGCAGGTTCAATTCCCGTAGCTGGGCACCAAGCCGCTTCGCCGGCGGGTCGCCCGCGCGCCCGGCTTCGTAATGGGTCAGGCCGACATGAATCAACCCCGAAAGGAAAGTGCCGGTGGTGAGGACCACGGCGTCCGCCTCGAATGCCAATCCGAGCTGGGTCAGCACCCCCGTTACACGATCGCCTTCCAACAAGAGGTCATCGACGCCCTGCTGAAAAAGCGTCAGGTTCGCCTGATTTTCGAGGCGACCGCGGATTGCCTGCCGGTACAGCACGCGATCCGCTTGCGCGCGCGTTGCGCGTACCGCCGGACCTTTGCTCGAATTGAGAGTCCGAAATTGGATCCCCGCCTCATCGGTTGCTATCGCCATCGCCCCGCCGAGTGCGTCGATTTCGCGCACAAGGTGCCCCTTGCCGATCCCCCCTATCGAAGGATTGCAGGACATCTGTCCCAGCGTTTCGAGGTTGTGCGTCAGCAGCAAGGTCCTGCGACCCATGCGCGCCGCAGCGAGCGCCGCTTCCGTGCCCGCGTGTCCGCCGCCAACGACGATGATGTCAAAGCGGTGGGGAAAATTCATGTTTTCGGGGTGGACCTAAATTTTGAACAGCAGCGAATTTTACCGAATTACGATCGCATAGGTTTCACGTGAAACAATGAGGTCGGACGCTGCGTGGCGGCGACTGAAGACATCGCGGGCGTGGACGCGACGATATAATCCCGTTATCGGCTATTCGTAAGGGAAAACGGTGAACGATCGTGAGCGACTGCGGACGCTGATTCAAGAACTTTGTTTGCTGGAAGGCGATTTCACGCTGAGCACGGGTGCGAAATCAAGATTCTACTTCGATTGCAAATGTGTCACCCTCGACGGCGAAGGTCTAACACTCATCGCCAAGGAACTTTTGAAGGCGATAGAGGGATTTCCGGTTCAACCCAGCGCGATAGGCGGCCTGACCATGGGCGCTGATTTCATTACCGCAGCTGTCGCGGTTCTGTCACACCAGACGGGCGGCCCCATCAAGCATGGGTCTATCGCGCGGAAAGAAGCCAAGAAGCACGGCACGGCAAACAAGATCGAAAACGAGCTTCCCCCTGGCACGAAAATCGTCGTCGTTGACGACGTGATTACAACCGGTAAGGCAACGCTGGAGGCGTGCAAGGACTTTGAAGAAGCCGGTTATACGGTGGTCGGTATTTTGGCGGTAGTCGATAGGGAAGCCGGGGGAAGAGAAAACCTGAAACGAACCTATCCGATTGTAGAAGTGTTGTTTACCAAGTCGGACTTCCCGGAGTTGGCTACCCCGGCGAAAGATTTGTCCGCTGGAATGCCTGCGGGCGCTAATTAACGATTATTCACTGCAGTTGTCGATTTCGGGCTATGCATAGCATTGTGCTGCCGGCGTCCGTTAGGTGCACTGCCGGCATCGCTGTATGTGGGTACTCACACCGTGAGCTGCCGCGCAAGCCGATCGCGCTCTGCCTGCAGCGCCGGCGGGCGTTTGCTTCCCAGCTTGGCGAATAAGGCGTCGTGCGAGGCAAGCTCGCGCGCCCAGAGCGCGCCGTTGACGTCCATGATCCACGCGAATCGCTGCGCGTCGAAATTGCTGCCGCACCAATTGAGATCGGCGAACGACGGTGCGAGCCCGACTGCGGTTTCGGTCGCCCGCGCGCGGCCAAGGCAGCGCTCGACCACCCACTGCAGGACGCGCATGTTTTCGCCGAATCCGGGCCACGCGAATTTTCCGTTGGCGTCCTTGCGAAACCAGTTGACGCTGAAAATCTTCGGCGGGTGGGCAACGGCTTTACCCATCTCGAGCCAGTGGCGAAAATAGTCGCCGACGTGGTAGCCGCAAAAAGGCAGCATCGCAAAAGGATCGCGCCGCACTTCCCCGACCGCACCGCTGGCGGCCGCGGTCGTTTCCGACCCCATCGTGGCCGCCTTATACACACCCTCTTCCCACGTCCGTGCTTCGGTGACAAGGGGCACGGTATCGGACCGGCGTGCGCCAAAGATGAAAGCCGAAATGGGCACCCCAGCGGGGTCGTCCCACGCCGGGTCGAGTGACGGGCATTGGGCCGCCGAGACGGTAAACCGGGCGTTCGGATGCGCGGCTCGGCGTCCGTTTCGGCCATCTTCCGGCGTCCAGGCACGCCCCTGCCAGTCGGTCAGGTGCGCGGGCGGCGTCTTGGTCATGCCTTCCCACCAGACATCGCCGTCGGCGGTCAACGCCACATTGGTGAAGATCACGTTTGCCGCGAGGGTCCTC
>Ga0136617_10003104_pt1 | contig 14827 bp, 14 predicted proteins | sample AntDrymUQ3222106_2_FD_129672 | JGI IMG/M metagenome (GOLD analysis project Ga0136617, IMG submission 129672) | Polar desert sand microbial communities from Dry Valleys, Antarctica - metaG UQ322 (21.06) | ecosystem: Environmental > Terrestrial > Soil > Desert | place: Antarctica: Dry Valley... | reverse complement strand
GCGCGCGTTTGGCCGTCACCGCGAACGACGTATTTGAAGGTGGTTAACTGCTCGAGACCAACGGGCCCGCGCGCATGCAACTTGCCCGTGCCGATGCCGATCTCGGCGCCCATCCCAAATTCGCCGCCATCGGCGAATTGTGTCGAGGCGTTGTGCAGAACAATCGCGGAATCAAGCCCGGAAAGGAACCGCTCCGCGGCGGCCTCGTCTTCTGTGACGATGCATTCGGTGTGCTGCGAACCGTAGCTTGCGATGTGACAGATCGCCTCCTCGACCCCTTCCACCGCGCGCACCGCGATGATGGCGTCGAGATATTCGGTGCGCCAATCCTCTTCCGTAGCCGGTTTGGCGGACGGGTAGGCGGTGCGGACCTCCTTATCACCGCGGATTTCGCAGCCTGCTTGCGCGAGGTCATCGAGGATCGGCACGAGATGCGTGGATAGAATGCTGCGATCGATCAGCAACGTCTCGGTCGCCCCGCAAACGCCGGTGCGGCGCATTTTCGCGTTCAAGACCAGCGCGCGCGCTTTGGCGAGATCGGCCTGGGCGTGCACGTAGGTGTGGCAGATGCCTTCGAGATGTGCGAGCACCGGCACGCGCGCTTCCGCCTGCACGCGCGCGACTAGACTTCGACCGCCGCGCGGCACGATCAGATCGATGGAGCCGGAAAGCCCCGCCAGCATCATCCCGACCGCGGCGCGGTCCGTCGTTGGGACCATTTGAATAGCTGCTTCGGGGAGACCCGCTTTGCGCAAGCCTTCGACCAAAGCTGCATGGATGGCAGCCGACGAGCGCGCTGATTCCGAGCCGCCGCGCAGAATCGCGGTGTTGCCCGATTTCAGGCAGAGCGCGCCGGCATCCGCCGTCACATTGGGACGGCTCTCATAGATAATTCCGAGCACACCTATGGGTGTCGCGACCCGCGCGATGTCCAATCCGTTAGGCCGCGTCCAACGCGCCAGCTCCCGCCCCACCGGATCGGGGAGCGCGGCGACCTCCGCCAAGCCTTGTGCCATCGTTGTGATGCGCTCGCCGTCCAGTCGCAAGCGGTCGAGCAGCGCCGACGACAGGCCGCGCGCTTCCCCCGCTCGCATGTCGTCGTCGTTGGCAACAAGGATCTTGTTCTTGTCCGCGCGGATGACTTCGGAAGCGGCCAGCAAAGCGTCATTCTTCGACGGCGTCAAAGCTTCGCGCAGCACCGCGGCCGCCGCTCGCGCCCGTTCGCCCATCGCATGCATCTCGACCTCGTGCGATTGCTTCATTGGTCCTCTCCGCCGCTGCTTCCGATCAGCACCAAGTCATCGCGGTGGATCATCTCGTCGCGCCCGCGATAGCCAAGAATGGTTTCGATCTCGACCGTGCGGCGCCCGACTAAGAGGCGCGCTTCCTCGAAATTGTAAGCGACGAGCCCTCGCGCAAGTTCGCGTCCGCTGGAGTTTCTGACGATTACCACATCGCCGCGTTCGAAAGCGCCCTTGAGAGCGGTGACGCCCGCAGGCAAGAGGCTCTTACCCGAAAGAAGCGCGCGTTCCGCACCTGCATCGATCACGACGGCAGCTTGCGCTGAAAGGCCGCCGGCAATCCAGCGCTTGCGAGCCGCGCCCGGCGAGATGGCCGCTACGAAAAGCGTGCGTTTGCCGGGCGTGTCGATGGCGCGCAAAGGGTGCAGGAGATGACCGCTGGCGATGAGAACAGAGGCACCGGCGGCGGTGGCGATCTTCGCCGCCGCAATTTTTGATTCCATCCCACCGCGGCTGATGCCGGAGACGGGGCCTCTGGCCATGGCTTCGATCTCGGGCGTGATCGTCAGCACCTCCGGGATGTGTTGCGCGGACGGATCACGCTGCGGGTTTGCGGTGTAAAGCCCGTCGATGTCGGAAAGCAGGACGAGGCAGTCCGCTTCCACCATGCCGGCAACGCGCGCGGCCAGCCTGTCGTTGTCGCCGAAACGGATTTCGGCCGTGGCCACGGTATCATTCTCGTTAATCACGGGAACAGCGCCGAGCGCGAGCAGCGTCCGCAAGGTTTCGCGCGCGTTCAGGTAGCGCCGCCGCTCTTCTGAATCCTCCAGGGTGAGAAGGATCTGGGCCGCGATTAATCCGTGAACATGGAACGCCTCGACGTAGGCCTGCGCGAGCCGCACCTGACCGACGGCGGCCGCGGCCTGACTTTCCTCGAGCCGCAAGCCGCCATGCTTGAGATCGAGCAGGCGCCGCCCAAGAGCGATCGCGCCGGAGGAAACGAGGAGGATTTCCTTGCCGTCTTCTTTCAGCGCCGCGAGGTCGGTGACGAGACTGGTGAGCCATTCGCGGTTGAGCGCGCCGGTGGCGGAATCGACTAGCAACCTGGAACCTACTTTGACGATGATGCGCCGCGCACGCGAGAGATGACCGGTCATGGGAGTGGAGACTTGCTCGCTAGGTTCTCTCTCAAAGATCACAAGTTAATTCCTGAAATCTCATCTCCCAGACGGTTTGCGAGCAGGGAGGGTGCGCTAAGTTAAGCGCATGATTCGGATCGAACCGCTCTCGGATGATAATTGGCTGGTCACGGTCACAGACGGCGGCACCACCACGCAGCATCGTGTGCACGTCACCGCGGCAGATGCAAAGCGGTCCGGCGGTCCCGCCAGCACGGTCGAGAAGCTGCTCGAGGCAAGCTTTCGTTCCCTCCTCGAACGCGAGCCAAACACGGCCATTCTGCGGGACTTCGAACTTTCCGTGATCAAGCGTTATTTCCCGGAGTATGAGCGCGAAATTCCGCGGTATCTCGCGAAGGAATAGTAGGACGACCCGAGCATCTGCCAAAAGAAATTTCCGGCTGTGTCACGCGCTGGTTAGCGTGCGCTCTCCTCAGCGCATCGGCGCAGCGCCTGGCGACGCCAAGAGGTCCGCTGAGGACAGCGGACGCTACAACACGCCTGGATGTGGCAATGATTTTTGACAGGTGCTCTAGACGAAATCGCGCTGCGCGAAATCTGGAAGCCGCTCCGTGTTCACGTAAAGTCCGTCACACATCGATGCGCGCCCGTTCAAGCGCAGTGGCTTCGACGTGTCAACGAGCACGAACTGATGGACTCCGGTGAGAATCTCGTGCACCTCGCCGAACCAGGACCCTCCAACGTATTGCGGCATGTAGTTCAATTCGACCAGGGCGAAATTCGTCTTCGATAGGCACTGCCTGGCTCCGGCGAGAACCTGCTTTTCGAATCCCTGCACATCGATTTTCATCAATGAAATCTCTTTCATCTCGCCGAGCAGCGCATCGAGCGTTTTCATTGGCACCTCGATTTCCGATTCAACAGTCCAATTCCGCCCGACAAGTTCGGACATCTCAGCGCGTGGTTTCAGGACTGATGCGCCAGTGGTATCGCGGGTCACGTTGAGACGCGTTGTTCCGTCGGCGTCACCCACGGCAACGTTGTGCAGCTGGACGCCTGGGCGGCCGCCGAATTGAGCTTGCAGCTTCGCGAAGGCGGCCGGCTCCGGCTCGATCATGACCAGAGAATGCGGCGTGAGTAAATCAAGTAGCATGGTCGACCACTGCCCCACGTTTGCACCGACATCGACGACATGGGTTAAACTCTCCCAATGCCCGGGCGGAAAGAGATCGAGGCCGGCGGTGCGCGCTTCGTGCACCAGCCATTCGCTGCGCCACCAATCGCCGGGTCTGCGGACACGCCCCAGCTCCTGCAAAAGCCGGCAGTTCCGCGGGATTTCGACAAGCGCGTGCGGGAGTAAATACTTCAGCGCTCTTCGCCAGTCGCGAGAATTCAAGAAACTGCTTTTGCCAGCGGCGGTGTTCGCGCTGCACCATTGCCCTTCAACTCAGCAAAGACCAGTCGCCCGGCTGCGGTCTGGAGTGCACTCGAGACAACCACGGTTTTCGAGCTGCCAAGGTGCGGCCGTCCCTGATTCACCACGATCATTGTCCCGTCCGGCAGATATCCGACCGCTTGATGCGGATCACGCCCTTCCTTGACCAGATTCAACTCCAGCTCATCCCCGGCCAGGACCACGGGTCGCAAGGCGCGTGAAAGATCGGAAAGGTTGAGCGCCGGGACTTGCTGCAACCGCGCGACCTGGCAAAGCGCCACATCGTTCGTGAGCAACCGCGCCTGCAGCAATTTGGCTGTCCGGACAAGACGCGCATCTGTTTCGAGATCGGCATCGCCTGTGGTGTCGTGAATGGTTAACTCCATTTCGCGCGACTGCTGGAGTTGGTTGAGAATTTCAAGGCCGCGGCGGCCGCGCTCGCGTTTTATCGGATCGCGCGAATCAGCCAGGGTTTGCAATTCGCCGAGAACAAAACGCGGCACGATCAGCGCGCGACTCAAGAACCCAGTCGCGCACAGATCAGCGATGCGGCCGTCGATAATCACATTCGTATCGACGATGAGCGGTTCGTGTTGTGTCGTCTCCCGCGCGAAGCGCACATAGGGAATGATGAGGGAGAATTCGTCCCGGTTGCTGCGCATCGCCAGCATCATCCCGAGATAACCGAAGGTGCAGTAAACGACGAGCCGCGCTGCCCACTGCGCCATCTCCGACTGATAGCGCAAGATATCTGACGCCATGAGCAGGTTCGCGAACAGCATTCCAAGCAGGAGACCAAACGTGGCGGAGGAAAAGGCCCGGAGCGAAAAGCCTTTCAAGAGTCGATCGACCAGCACCACGAGTAGGCCGAAGATGACGCCGATAACAATTCCCGGCAGAGCGTTGCCGTGAGTTTCCACCGCGACGAGGCCGCCGATGCTTGCGCAGAAGGTGACAAAGAGAACGCGCAACAAGTTCAGGGTCAGGAGCGGCGTCATTAACGTCCCCTCCTTCGTGGCGCCGGCGTTTCCTGTCGGGATTGAGCCGCGCGCTCCTCAGTTTTCCGCGCGCTGTCCCGATAAAAGAGAACGCCGTGATCGCGCATGTTGCTAATCAAGGCCCGCAGGTCCTTCGCCACTTCCTGGTTATTCAACAACGTCGCGAGTAGACCATTGCCGGTCTTCGCTTCCCGAAAGACATCCGTCGCCGTCTGAATCGTCTTGCGCGCATCGGCGATCGCGAGCTGCACATCATCCGCTGCCTTCTTCGTCGATTCCATGGTCGCGCCGGCTTTCTCGATCACGCCGTCGATCTTCTTGGAGGACTCCGACAGATTGCCGGTAGCCTGATTGAGCCGATCGATACTCGACTTGAGGTTGTCCATGTTCGCCTGAGAAAGCGCCAGCTCGTTCAAACGGGTGAAGGTGGAATTGATATTTTGCACCGTGCCGCGCAAGTCGTTCACGAGAAATCCCCCTTCGCGGGTCAGGTCGTCCATTCCCGTTTCACGGGTCCCAGCGACCTCAGCATCTTTGGGCAGAAAGTTGCTCGGTTCGCCCGGTGGCGGCTGTACGTCAACGAACCGGTCGCCCAGCAGTCCCGAACTTCCGACTCTGAACTTGCTCTCAGCCGGAACCTTCACGTAATCAAAGACGCGCAGCGGGACGGAGACTCCGTCGCGGCCTGCGATCAAACGCGGGCCGCCTGAGACGCGGCCGATCTTAGCTCCCGCCAGCAGCACATCGGACCCTTTCAAGAGTCCGCTCGCATTCGGGAACTGGACCGTGATTGTGTAATAGGTTTTGAATCCTTCCCCGACGCGTCCGAACTGCACCACCAGCGCCGCCAGCACCGCGAGTCCGACCACAACGAACATGCCGACCCTAAATTCCAGACCTCTTCCGCGCTGATTCATTTTAACTTCGCGCTCGGAATAGACTGCCGAACGCGCCGGAATTTAACACGCCTTTGCCGTGCGTCACTTACGGCAACCCATCGGAACGTCCGAGGAGAAAATCCTGGATGAGCGGGTCCGCTGAGCGTTCGAGCTCGGCAGGCGACCCATGAAAGTAAATCCGGCCCTCATGCAAATAGGCGATGTGATCCGCGAGGTGAAATGCGCTCTTCATGTCATGCGTCACGACGATGCTGGTAACGTGATATCGCTCCTGCAGGCGGCGAAGGAGTTGGTTGATGCTGTCGGAGACCACCGGATCAAGGCCGGCGGTCGGCTCATCGTATAAAACGCAGGACGGGCGGCGGATGATGGCGCGCGCCAAGCCGACGCGCTTCTTCATTCCCCCGCTGAGGTTCACCGGCATTTTGTCCTGCTGCCCCTCCAGCTCGATCACGTCGAGCATCTCGTTCACTTTTTCGCGGATGACGCTAGCATTCCGCTCCCCTGCCTCCAGCAGCGGAAAGGCGATGTTTTCTTCGACCGTCATCGAGTCGAAAAGCGCTCCGCCTTGAAACAGGATGCCGACTTTGCGCCTGATCGCCGCCAGTTTGCGTTCACTCAGCCCGATGATGTTCTCCCCTTCGATCCAGATCTCACCCGTGTCCGGCGACATCAAGCCGACGAGATGTTTCAAGAGCACGCTCTTGCCACCGCCGCTGCGTCCAATGATCACAAGCGTTTCGCCTTTCACGACGTCGAGATCAACCCCGCGCAAAATCTCCTGCGGGCCAATGCTCTTCACCAATGAGCGGACCGAGATCATCGGTGGTGCATCGAGTGGCGCGCCTTGCGCAGCGCGCAGAGGCGAAGACGACGCTGCGATCATCCCTTGAACCTCACCCTATTGATATCCCGCCGGAAAAATGATGTTGAGCAGCATCGTGAGGAAGAAGTTGAAGATGAGCACGGCGAGCGAGGCATTCACCACCGCTTCTGTGGTTGCTCTTCCGACGCCAACCGCCCCTTCCCGCGTCGTCAGTCCTTTGTGACAACTGATAAAGACGATCAGAATCGCGAAACAAAAGGCCTTCGACAAAGCCATTGTGATGTCTCGCATTCCGGTCCAGCGCACCATGTTCGCGACGTAGTAAGTGCCGTTCACTTCCAAGAGGCCAATCGCGACGAAATAGCCGGCGGCGATGCCCACGCCAATGCACTCCGCCACCAACAACGGCATCGAAACCATCATAGCCAGAGCGCGCGGGACGACCAGATAATCGATCGGATGGACAGCGAGCGAGCGCAAAGCGTCGATCTGTTCGGTCACTTTCATGGTCCCAATCTCGGCCGACATGGACGCGCCGACCCGGCCCGTGACCATGAGCGCAGTCAGCACAGGGCCAAGCTCGCGACAGATCGAAACCGAAACCACCGCGCCCACGGCCGAGCCCATCCCGAGCTTGTTGAACTGAAAAAACGTCTGCGCAGCGAAGACAGCGCCGGTGAACGCGCCCGTGATGACAACGACCGACTGCGAACGTAAACCGATCTCAACGATCTGATTGAGAAAAAGTCTCCAGCGGAGCCTTTGCGAAAAAATGGAGGCGAACGTCTCTCCGGCGAGAACCACGATTTCACCGATGTAGGTGAAAGACGAGATCACGCGAGCGCCGACTGCGCTGATAAGTGAGGCCATGTTGCGGAAGACGAGCCGCGGTGTTGCGGCGCTACTGACTTAGAAGTTGCGTCTTCGTCTTCGGGCGCAGTTCACTTGGGATCGCACCGACGAAGCGCGGCTCGAGCCCGAGCTTGCGAAAACTAGCCCGGATCTCGCGAAATGTGACCGTCGGCTCCTCCAGTTCAAGGTAAACGAGATCGTGGTTGCTATCGACCTTGTAGCGAAGGCCGGCGACTTTTTCCAGCTCATGATCCAGCTCGAGGATCTTGTTCAGATCGCGAACGCCGGCCGCGTAGACTTCGAGTTCGAGCATGGGGCGCAACTTAGAACAAGCATCCCACGTTGCAAAACCGGATTGCTGGACTGGCTACACTCCCGTCGCAGATCCCTCGTATCAAAGAAAGATGAGAAGAATGTCGCCGCTCCTTGCGTCCTCCTTTGCTCTGCGATAAAAGGAGCCTTGTTCCAAACATGAAACGCGCGCTTCGTTTTTTCCTCTCCACGCAGGTGGCCGCCGCCGCGCTTTCTCTTTCCAGCTGCGAAACCGGTGGGGTCTCGCAAGGCATCCAGCAGGCCCGGCTCGAAACCGCGGCGAGGATTCAAAGCGAAGCGCCGGGCGATTACTACGTCGGTCGACGCTATTTCAAACGGAACTACAAATTTTGGGGTTACATCCGCCGACCTGGGCAACCGTGGAGCACGTCGAAGCTGGTGATGTTGAACGAAAAAGAGAAGCTCGCCCCCGATCGTGCACAGGCGAGTTTCGGAAGCGATAGCAATTACGAATACAAACTCTACGGCAACTTCAGCGGGGACACGGTCTACGAGCCGGCCAGCAATGGTTTTTATCCTGAGTTCAATCTGAAGAACTACGAACTGATCTCGACTAATCCGGCGCCCATTTTCAAGAGCCAGTACAACGGCCGGTCGCAGGCGGCGGTCGGCGCCATGACGATTGAGAAACCGGAGTAGCGCGGAAACGCCTCCGCCGCGACGCGATCCGCTCGCGGACGAGTTTCTGCGTTACCTCGAGGTCGAGCGCAACGCTTCGCCCCGCACGATCATCGCTTATCGTCGGGCACTGGCCGCGTTTCAGGGAGAGAAACCAGAACACGACTGGAAGAAGTGCGCTGCGGATGATTTCCGCGATTACCTTTTCGAGGCGATGAAGAAGAAGCAGGCACGTTCTTACATTCGGCTGCAGTTCTCCGCATTCCGCACCTTTTATCGATTTCTGGTCGAGCGGAAGGGTTTGCTCCGCGATCCAGTGCGCGAATTGGAGCTGCCAAAATCGGAGAAGAAGCTTCCGGTGGTCCTTACGCGCCAGCAAATCGACGAACTGCTCTCCGCCCCGCTGCGGGTTCCGAAACATCAGAGCGCGCCGAGCTGGATGCCGCTGCGGGACGCGGCGATCATGGAAATGTTTTACAGCAGCGGATTGCGTTTGGGTGAGCTCGCGTCGCTAAATGTCGCCGATGTTGACCTCTATACGGAGTCGGTGCGCGTGCTGGGCAAGGGACGCAAAGAGCGTGTCTGCCCCGTCGGTGCTCCCGCGCTGGAAGTAGTCTCCCGTTATCGCTCCTCCGCCAACGTGCAAAGCGGTCCGCTCTTCATCAACAAAACGCGGCAGCGAATTTCGCCGCGCTCGATCTGGCTAATCCTGAAACGTTATCTGCGCCACACCACGATCCCGGTCGCGATTAGTCCTCACAAACTGCGGCACAGCTTCGCCACCCACATGCTCGATAGCGGCGCCGATTTGCGGAGCGTGCAGGCGTTACTCGGTCACGTCAGTCTCTCGACCACGCAAATCTACACCCACGTCACGGTGGAACGTTTGAAACGCGCCTACAACGACGCGCATCCGCGCGCGTAAAGTTCGATCTAGCTCGCGCTGGCTGCAGGGCTCCCTTGTGGCTCAGCCACCCGGAAGACCAGCTTGCCCGCGTCCATCGTCACCTCGACGAGATCGCCGGCCTTGACCGCGCCTTTCAGCAACTCCTCCGCGAGTGGATCCTCGAGATAACGCTCGACTGCGCGGCGCATAGGACGCGCGCCATAAGTCGGATCGTAACCCTTTTCGATGACAAACTCGTGCGCTGCTGAATCCAGCACGATCTCGATCTCTTTAATCCGGAGCCGTGCCTTGACCTTGTTCACTTCGAGATCAACGATCCGCATCAAGTCCGGTTTGTTCAGGGTGTGGAAGACGATGATTTCGTCGAGCCGGTTCAAGAACTCCGGTTTGAAGACGCGCTTTGTCTCCTCCATGATTTTATCCCGCATCGTGTCGTAGTCGCCGATATCCTTCGAAGCTCCGAAGCCCATCGTTGTTTGACGTTTAATCAAGTCCGCGCCCACGTTCGAGGTCATGATGATGATCGTGTTCCGGAAATCGATCTTTCGGCCTAACGAGTCCGTGACCTTGCCGTCTTCCAAGATTTGCAGGAGCAAATGCATCACGTCCGGATGCGCCTTTTCGATCTCGTCGAAGAGCACAACCGAGTACGGACGCCGCCGCACCGCTTCTGAAAGCTGACCGCCTTCTTCATAACCGACGTAGCCCGGAGGGGAACCGATCAAGCGCGAGGCGGTGAACTTTTCCATGTATTCCGACATGTCGATTTGAATCAACGCGTCGGCGTCGCCGAACATGAATTCCGCGAGGGTCCGGGCGAGGAAAGTCTTGCCGACACCAGTGGGTCCAAGGAAAACGAATGAGCCAATCGGCCGCTTCGGATCCTTCAGGTCGGCGCGTGAGCGGCGGAGCGCTTTACTAATGGCGGTGACCGCTTCGTCCTGGCCGATGACGCGCTGCTTCAAGTCAACCTCCATTGCGAGAAGCTTGGCCGTTTCCTTCTGCTCCATCTTCTGGAGCGGAACACCGGTCATCTTCGAGATGATGTTCATCATGTCGTCGGCACTGACGAGCACTTCTTTTTCTTCCCGCTCCTCGCGCCATTTCGTCAGAATCGCTTCCAGCTTGTCCTTGGTTTGCTTCTCCTTGTCGCGTAGTGCGGCTGCTTTTTCGAAATCCTGCGCTTTAATCGCGGCTTCTTTCTCGATGTGGATCTCTTCGATTTCTTTCTCGATTTCCTTCACGTCGGGCGGTCGGGTCATGGCGTTGATCCGCGCGCGTGCCCCAGCTTCGTCCATGACGTCGATCGCCTTGTCGGGCAGGAAGCGGCCCGTGATGTAGCGCTCGGAAAGTTTCACCGCCAATTCGAGCGACTCGTCGGTCAGCTTCGCCTTGTGGTGCGCTTCGTACTTCGGGCGCAGTCCTTTAAGAATCAGGATCGCTTCATCAACTGTCGGCGCCTCGACTTTCACGGTCTGGAAGCGTCGCTCCAGGGCCGCGTCCTTCTCGATGTATTTGCGATATTCATTCAACGTCGTCGCGCCCACGCACTGCAATTCGCCGCGGCTCAAAGCCGGCTTGATGATGTTGGAAGCGTCCATCGCTCCTTCGGCCGAGCCAGCGCCGACGATAGTGTGCAGCTCATCAATGAAAAGAATCACATTCTTCGAGCGGCGAATTTCATCCATGACTGCTTTGATGCGCTCTTCGAACTGACCGCGGTACTTCGTCCCCGCGACCATCAAGGCCAAGTCGAGGGTGATGACCTTCCGGTCGCGCAATAGTTCCGGCACGTTCCCGCTCGCGATCTCTTGCGCGAGACCTTCCGCGATCGCAGTCTTGCCGACCCCAGCTTCACCGAGCAAGACCGGGTTATTTTTCGTCCGCCGACAGAGCACCTGAATCACGCGCTCGATTTCGTTTTGCCGACCAATGACAGGATCGAGCTCCCCCTTCTTTGCCAACTCAGTGAGGTCGCGACCAAACGCGCGCAAGGCCGGCGTCTTCACATCTTTCTTGCCGGATGGCTCTCCGCTTCCGCCATTCTCTTCCGCCTCGGGTGGGGTGAAGTTTGGATCGAGTTCCTTCAAGATTTCGTTGCGCGTCCGCTCGATATCGACCTCGAGACTCTTCAAGACCCGCGCGGCCACGCCTTCACCTTCGCGGAGTAGACCGAGCAAAATGTGCTCGGTGCCGACGTAAGAATGGTTCAGCGCCTTCGCTTCCTTGCCTGCGAGCGCGAGGACCTTCTTGACCCGCGGCGTGTACGGAATGTTCCCGACCATTTTGGTTTCCGGTCCGGAGCCGACTTGTTTCTCGACTTCCATCCGCACCGTCTCCAGATCCATCCCCATTTTTTGCAGCACGTTGACGGCAACGCCCTGCCCCAGTTTGATCAGGCCAAGCAAGAGATGCTCGGTTCCGACGTAGTTATGATTGAAGCGGTCAGCTTCTTTTCGAGCGAGGGCCAGGACTTGCTGGGCTCGCGGTGTGAAATTGTTCATTGGTTGTTTGGCTCGGAGGTCGCTTCGTTCCCCGACTCCCGCGCCACTTTACTGATATCAGGTTTAGGGAAGACCCGCAAACGGTCGCGGATAATCTGCGCGCGTAACTCGTCGCGTTCTTCGGCATTCAGTTTCTGCTGCGAGCTTTTTTGAAGGTGCGCCGGTTGGGTGTCGATGAAGAGCTCATCAATCGGCAAACGGCGATCTTCCGGGAATGCACCGAGATCGACGCCGAGCTTGATGATCGAGAGAAGATTGAGCGCTTCCTTCGAAGTCATGGCGTGAGCGAAGGTGAGCACCCCATATGCCCGCCCGATCTGATCCCACAGCGTGTTCGATTTTTTCTGAATCAAAACCTGCCGTGCGTCGTGTTCCTTCTCGATGATGGTCTCGATCACTTTGCTGAGGCGGTTAATGATCTCGTCCTCTTTTTCGCCGAGCGTGGTCTGATTTGAAATCTGGAAGAGGTTGCCCATAGCCTCCGTGCCTTCTCCGTAGAGTCCGCGGACCGCGAGGCCGATCTTGTTCACCGCCTGGATGACTTGATTGATCATCTCGCTTAAAACGAGACCGGGAAGATGCAGCATCGCGGAAGCGCGCATTCCCGTGCCCACATTGGTTGGGCACGCGGTCAGATATCCGAGTTTGGAATCGTAAGCGAAATCGAGTTTTGCCTCGAGCGTGCTGTCCACTTTGTCGACCAGCTTAAACGCGCTTTTCAATTGCAATCCGGAACGGATCGATTGCATGCGCAAATGATCCTCCTCGTTCACCATGATGCTGAGCGTCTGCCGCCGATTCATGACCACGGCGCTGCCAACGCTTTTCGCCGCATGCTCGCGACTGATCAGATGCCGCTCGACCAGCACCTGTTTTTCGAGGGCGGAGAGATCTTGCAACAACTCCGAAAAGGAATCCTGCATCTCGGGAAGTTCTTCCACCCGCGGCTTGATCAGCTCCAGGACCTGGGTGCGTTCCGCCTTCTTGGCCCAGCCAGGGAAAGAGCGCTGCCGAAGATTACGCGCCAGGCGCACCCGACTGCTGACCACGATCTGATGATGCGGCCCCTCGCCCCGCAGCCACTCGCCGCCGCTGGCCATGATATTGGAAAATTTCATCTCAGGTCGTCAATTCGGTTTCGAGTTGTTTGATCTGATCGCGCAAGGCGGCCGCACCCTCGTAGTTCTCTTCCGCGACAGCCTTCTCCAAATTATCTGTCAGGGCGCGCATCCGGTCGCTCAGCTCCATCTCGCGGTGGGCGCGTTGTGGCAGTTTACCGACGTGTTCCGTCCCTTTGTGCATCGCCTTAAGTAAACTGCCGAGCCCTTCCGAGAAAGTAATGTAGCAGGCGCTGCAACCAAGCCGGCCGGTCTTTTTGAAATCCGCCTGCGTAAATCCGCAGACCGGACACTTCTGCGTCGGCGCACCTTTTTCGATTTCTTCGGCCGCACCGATCCCGAGTAGCAAATCGGCGAGCGCGAAGCCGGTCGGATCCTGCACGCCTTTTTCCTTTGAGCAGGCGTCGCAGAGATTCACCTTCTGCATTTTTCCTTCCAGGATCTGGGTCAGGAAAACTGTCGCGTCATTACACTTGCAAACGTCGCACAACATTTCTCTGCATTAGACCTCAATAGGTGGGAAACATTCAACTCCCACGATGTCTAGCACCTTCTGCGCCGACACCGCTAGATCTACGAATAGATCGGCGTGCCGGTTTCCCGCGTTAGCTCGCGGAAGCGCGCGATGATTTTGCCAGTGATCGGCCCGGGCTTGCCGTTCCCGATGATGCGCCCATCAGCCTTGATTACCGGGATGACTTCTGCGGCCGTGCCAGTCAGGAAACATTCATCCGCGATAAAGACATCGTGCCGTGTAATGTCCGCTTCCTTCATCGGGAAGCCGAGCTCGATCGCGGCATCGAACGCTACCGAACGTGTGATCCCCCGCAGCGCTCCGGCCGAAATTGGCGGGGTGAAGATCTGGCCTTTCTTGATGATAAAAACATTGTCGGCCGTGCACTCCGCGACGTTCCCGGCGTCGTTCAGCATCAGAGCTTCGTCAGCGCCTGCGAGGTTCGCTTCGATCCGGGCCATCACGTTGTTCAAATAGTTGAGCGACTTGACTGCGGGATTAAGCGTGGCCGCGCCCGTCCTGCGAGTCGCGCAAGTCACCACCGTTAGCCCGCTGCGGTAAACTTCCTCCGAATACAATGCGATCGTGGCCACAATAATGATTACGCTCGGCCGTTTACACTGGAGGGGGTTCAAACCGAGATTGCCCACGCCCCGCGTCACGATTTGGCGAATGTAACCGTCGCGCAGTCCGTTCCGACGGATGGTTTCCAGGAGCGCCTCCGTCATCTCCGCCTTGCTCATCGGGATTTCGAGACAAATCGAGCGCGCTGAATCCCAAAGACGATCGAGATGTTCCTCCAGGCGAAAGACGCGCCCGTTGTAGAAACGAATCCCTTCGAAAATTCCGTCGCCGTAAAGCAAACCGTGATCAAAGACCGAAACCTTCGCTTCACTTTCCGGGAGAAACTCGCCGTCCAGGTAGATTGTCGATTGCTTCGTGCTCGAGGAAGCGTCCGTGCACGCTTCGTTCGCCGGCTTCACCGCGGCATTGGGTGACGCAGCGCCCGCCTTTGGTTCGTCCAGCACCATGGTATCGGCATCGTTGGATTTTGTTGGCACAGAAAAACGTTCGACCGTCCGACAGGCAATTCAAGCAGCAATTGGTTCGGTCTCGGCCAGCGCGCGAGAAAAACCGGGCCATTTCTCCTCTTACGCCAAGAGCCCGTCCACAATCTGCAGCTCGCGATCACCACGCGCGGACAGCCGAGCATCGTGCGTCACGACGAGCAGCGTTTTCTTTCGGTCGCGCGCCAGGTTCAACAACAGATCGATGATAGCGTCGCCGGTTTTAGAATCCAGATTCCCTGTCGGCTCGTCCGCAAAAATGATGTCCGGATCATTCGTTAGGGCACGCGCGATCGCCACCCGCTGCTGTTCACCGCCGGAAAGTTCGGCCGGCAGGTGATGCATGCGTTCTGCCAAACCGACATCGCGCAAGCTT
>Ga0136617_10003103_pt1 | contig 14828 bp, 12 predicted proteins | sample AntDrymUQ3222106_2_FD_129672 | JGI IMG/M metagenome (GOLD analysis project Ga0136617, IMG submission 129672) | Polar desert sand microbial communities from Dry Valleys, Antarctica - metaG UQ322 (21.06) | ecosystem: Environmental > Terrestrial > Soil > Desert | place: Antarctica: Dry Valley... | reverse complement strand
GCGACGAGCTCGCCGCGTCGCACGTTTCGGGCAACTCTGCCACTCATCGGCTCGCGGAGCGGGTCATCGACACGCGGGTGATCCACCGCGGTCACTACCTGGAGTTCCGGGTGCTGACGATCGCGCGCGCCGACGGCACGACCACGCAACGCGACATCGTGGGCCATCCTGGGGCGGTCGCGATCGTCGCGCTGGACCCGGACGAGCGCCTGCTGTTCGTCCGGCAATACCGGCTGGCGGCCGGCGCGGCGCTCCTGGAGCTGCCGGCCGGGACGCTCGACGTGGACGCGGCCACGGGCGAGGTGGAGCCGCCGGACGTGGCCGCGGCCAGGGAGCTGGAGGAGGAGACCGGCTACCGCGCCGGCCGGTTGGAGCGGCTGAGCGACTTCTGGACGGCGCCGGGTTTCGCGACGGAGCTCATGACGCTCTACCTGGCCACGGATCTGCGACCGGCCGACGAAGGCGATCGCCTCGGCGCCGACGAGGACGAGGTGCTCGAGCTGGAGCGGTTGACGCTCGACGAGGCGCTCGCGGCGGTCGACTCCGGCGAGATCCGGGACGCGAAGTCGATCGTCGGCGTACTTCGCCTGGCTCGACTGAAGGACCGCGGCTCCCGGGCCTGAGAGCCCTTCGACGAGACCTGGCGATCCCGGGCCGTGCGCCAATCATCCGGGGCGCGAGGTGTGGATCAGGCAGAGTCGGCGGCAACCCCTTCGCTGGGCTCGGCGGGCGGGGGTCCCAGCCGCTCGAGCGCGCCCCGGTAGAGCGGCGAGGCCGGGGCCAGCGCGACGGCCAGCCGGAGGTGCGTGCGCGCCTCCCTCGGCTGCCCCAGCTGCTTGAAGCTCTGGCCGAGGGCGTAGTGCGCGTAGTGCGCCGACGGATCGACCTCCAGCAGCTGCTCGAACGTCGCGCGCGAGCGATCGTGCTGGCCGCTGTTGTAGTACGCGCGGCCGAGCGCCTCGAGGATCGATCCCTTGCCCGGCTCGATCCGCGCCGCTCGGGCGAGGACGATCGCGGCCTGGGCGTGATGCCGCATCCGCATCAGCTCGTGGCCGCGCTGGAGCAGCGAATAGGCGCCCTCGTGATCGCCCGGGCTGCGCGGCTGATGCGGCTCCTGCTCCGGCTCGAACGCTGCCATGGGCGCAATCGTCGCACGGACCGCCACGGGACCGCGATGCAGCCGCGGCGTCAGGCCTGGCCGTCCCGCCAGGCGCCCAGATCGACCGGCTGGAGTCGGGGGCTCACCGTCGGGCCCGGGATCCGGCCGCGCTTCGCGATCGGCCGGCCGTCGATCTCCTTGATGTCGCCGGTGAAGTCGATCGGCGCCGCGCCGCTGATGTACGAACCCACCCCGTACGAGTCGACGGGCGCATCGGCGTCCTTGAAGTACTGGATCCGCTCCGGGTTGAGCCCGCCTGAGACGACGATCCGGACGTGGTCAAAACCGGCCTGGTCGAGCCGTGCGCGGACCTCGTGGACGAGATCCGCGGTGACCCGGCCGCGCTCGGATGGCGTGTCGAGCCGGATGCCGTACAGCCGGTCGCCCAGCGCATGGGCCACCCGGAGCGCCTCCTCGGCCTCGTCCTTGAACGTGTCGACGAGCACGATCCGGGGCACCTCCGGCCCGAAGCCGCGGTCGAACGCCAGCGCGGCCTCGACGGTGTCACCAAAGATCATCACGAGCGAGTGGGGCATCGTGCCGCTGGGCGCGAGACCGGCCAGCCGCGCACCGGCCGGCGTTGACGCGCCCACGCAGCCGCCCACGATCGCCGCGTAGTCGAGGACATCCGTGATGTCCGGGTGCACGTGGCGAGCCCCGAACGAGATGACCGGCTGCGGCGCCGCCACCTCGACGCACGCGCGGGCCGCGGTCGCCCAGCCGGTCGACTGGGCGAGCATGCCCAGGATTGCGGTCTCGTACAGCCCGAACCGGCGATAGCGAGCACGGATCCGGAGCACGATCTCCTTGGGCCCGATGGCGTCGCCGTCCGACAGCGCCTCGACCGACGTCTCGCCCGGGTCGCAACGGGCGAGCACATGGCCGATCAGGTTCTTCGCCTCGTCGATCCCGCACAGCACGGCCTCGCGGCGGCCAAAGACCTCCATGGTCACGAGCGGGTCGAGACCCTCACGCTCGAGCACGGTGTCGGCTCGGGCGAAGTACACATCGGCGGATTCGCCGGACATGATCTCGGCGGACGGCCGGGTCCGGAGCAGGCCCATCAGCGGATGTGGTTCGGGGCCCTGCCGGCCGATCGGATCACGTTGTGTCGTTCCCTCACTCATCGGTCCCGGCGGCGGTCGCGGGCGCCGAGTGTAGCGCACGGCCCCGGGCCCGCCGTCCGCTGACGGCCGACACGACGACGGCGATCGCCAGCAGGACGAGCAGCGTCAGCCCGATGCCCACCAGCAGCCGGTTGCGCCCCAGCTCTCCCGCTCCTTCCCACAGCGACTGGGCCGCCACGGCCTCGCGGGCGGCCTGCTCGAGCTCGCCGGCCGCGAACGACGCGCGCGCACCGTCCAGGCGGGCATCCGGCTGATCGCCCATCAGCCCCAGCCACTGGAACGGGTCAGGAGCAGCAGGGCGCGCGGCGGTCGCGCCGGCCAGCAGGTCCATCGCGGTCGCCTCGGCGTCGGCCTCCGCGGTCGCGGCCGCGAACCCGGCATCGCTCTCGAAGACGGTCTCGAGACGCGACGGCAGGCGCAGCCCGGCGGCCGCGGCCGCGGACTCCAGCTCCGATCGCCGGGCCAGCAGGGTCCGGGCCTCGTCCAGCAGCCCCGTCGCGGTCTCGAACTCCCAGGCGCGGAGCGCGCCACGGACCGCCCGCGGCAGCTCCCAGCGACCCGCCTCGCGGAGCACCTCGGCGTACGTCTCCCGGGCCGCGCGGCGCTCCGTCAGCATGCCCTCCTCGTCATCGCGCACGACCCACTCGAGCCACAAGTCGTCGTATGCCTCGCCGGTCTCGTCCTCGAGCAGATCGAGCAGGCCGCGCCAATCGGGCGCGCCCTCGGTCTGCTCCGGACGGCGGTCCACGGCGGCATCCACGAGAGGTGGCTGGTAGGCGGCCTCGCGCGCGGCGGCTGCCAGCCACACGCGGCGCAGACCGTCGTGGCCGGCTCGCCTGGCGATCTCGCGGGCCAGCTCCAGCGATGCCGCGTAGCCGTAGGTCTCGGCGGCGTCCACCGTGCCGTCGCCCGAGGCCCAGGCGTTCAACGGGAATGCCGCCGCGTCGACCTCCTCGGTCAGCTCCGGCATGGCGATCGTCTGCTCGAGCCGCCCACCGGCGGACTGCGCGTAGTACGACGCGAAGGCCTCGTTCGCCCAGCGATCGACGAGCAGCGCACCGTTGAACCACGCGTGCGCGGCCTCGTGCAGCACGACGAAGGCGTCGGCGTAGTAGGCGACCTCGATCCGACCCTCGCGCGGGTCGAACATGCCGGCGTAGCCGCCGCTCGTCCGGCTGACCGTCTCCTGGACGATGAGCGGTTCGGGACGGGCCCACGGCAGCCCGATCGCATCGCCGAGCACCGGCAATCCCTCTCGGAAGAGGAGGCCGACACGCTCGGCCCACTCGGGGTCGTCGGGCCAGGCGCGGATCGTGACCACGGCCTGCTCATCGCCGACCGGGACGGTCACCCGCTCGTCGGTGTACTCGATCAGCTCGGGCGGCCGCTCGGCGACGAAGTAGGCAAGGAACGTCAGGGGATCGGCCAGCTTGGCGGTCGCGAAGATCGTCCGACCCTCGGCGTCGACCGTGGGCGCGGGCAGGTCGCCAGTCTCGACGCGGGCCGTGAAGCCGCGCGGGAACACGACGCTGACCGTGCTGCCCGGGGTCGACTCGGAGGCGTAGGCCCAGGCGGCGAACGAGGTGAAGGTCTGGCCAACCCGGAACTCCCGGTCGGGTGCGCCGCCCGGATCGGGCAGGTCGAAGCGGAGCTGGAAGGCGGCGCTGCGCTGGGCGTTGATGCGCTGCCCGAAGGTGAGCGCCAGGACCTGGTAGCCGTCGCGCTCCTGGGACACGCTCACGGCCGGCGAGCCGTTCTCCGAGGTCAGGCTGAAGTCCGTCGCACCGGAAGGGACCGCGAGGAAGGCCCGGTCGAAGTAGAACCGCCGCGTGGCGGTGTCGCGGAGGCGGTTCGTCGCGACGATGTCGACGGTCACGCGGACTCTCCGGTCCTCCGGCTGGACCTCGTAGCGGGCGTTCGACACGAGGGTCAATTCGGGCAGCGCGGCGCGGACGGGCGGCGCTGCCGGCGGCGCGGCCACGAGGCCCATCGCCAGCGCCATGGCCACGAGCCCCAGCACGAGGCGCCGGCCGGTCACTCCACCAGCTCCGGGAGTCGGTCGGCGTATCGCTCGAGCAGTGCGGCGTGGCGCGACGGTCGCTGCCCGTAGTCCGCCGGTCGACGGCCCCCCAGCCAGAGCCACCCGGCCGATTCGTCGAGCAGCCGGTCGCACACCGCCAGCAGCCGGGCAAGGCCCAGCCCGAGCCTGTCCGCATCGACGTCGCCCCGCGGCAGCTCCGCGATCAGCACCGGGCGTTCATCTTCACCGACCGCGAACTTGACGAACGGCAGCTCGTCGTTCCAGCGCAGGAGCTTCCGATACGACTTGCGGAACAGGTCGCTGATCGGTGGCGCGTAGTGAGCCCAGACGATGAGCCCCAGCGCGGGGTCGAGGATGAGCGTGACGCGGAGATCGAAGCGCCGCCGCCCGTCGAGGACGAGGTCCCAGGCGACGATCCCCTCGCGGTCGGCCCGCTCGAGCGGCTCGATGCCGAGGCCGGCCAGCCAGCGCTCCACGTCCGCCGGGCGGGGCCCCGGGCCCACGCTCGCCGGGGATTGCATGGCGGGCAGTCTAGTCCCCCTGCCCGGTTCGGCGCCCCTGGCGGCCTAGCGCCGGCGTGCGCCGGCCCCGCCCTGCGTGCCCTTCGCGCCTGCCACGACCTCGTTCGTCTGCGAGTCCCGGCGCGGTCCGTCGACCGAGGTGCCGCTGCGGACCACGCGGCCCCGGAAATCGGCCGTCCGCACGTCGGCGCCGATGCGCACGTTGCGACCGATCCGGGTCGAGCGCGGGATCATGGTCCGCTTGCCGACCACCGTGATGCCCGTGTTGAGGCGCCCCGGCTCCTCGCGGTTCGGCGTGTCGAAGTCGTCACCGTCACCGACGATCGCGCCCTGCCCGACGACGACCTCCTTGTCGAGGATCGAGCGATCCACCACTGCGCCGGATCGTATGATCGAGTCGAACATCACGATCGAGTCGCGCACGACCGCGCCCACGTCCACCCGGACGCCCGGCGACAGCACGCTGTTCACGACGGTGCCGTTGATCACGCAGCCGTGGGAGATGAGGCTACGGTGGACCTGGGCGGTGGGCCCGATGCGGGCCGGCGCGCGCTCCTCGGATCGGGTGTGGATCAGCCACTCACGGTCGTACAGGTCGAGCTCCGGCTGGTCCACGACCAGCGCCATATTCGCTTCCCAGTACGACTGGATCGTCCCGACGTCCTGCCAGTAGCCGTCGAAGTGATAGCCGAACACACGGGCGCCGCCGTCGACCATGGCCGGCACCACGTGCCGCCCGAAGTCGTGCCGGTCGTCGCCCAGCCAGCGCTTGAGCGCCCGCTTCGAGAAGACGTACACGCCCATCGACGCGAGGTCGCTGCGGGGCTGCTTGGGCTTCTCCTGCCACTCGACGATCCTGTCGGTGTCGTCGAGGGCGAGGATGCCCATCCGGCTTGCCTCGGCGAGCGGGACCCGGCGTACCGCGATCGTCACGTCGGCGCGCTTGCGCCGGTGCGCCGCGATGAACGGCTGGTAATCCATCTTGTAGATGTGGTCGCCGGCGAGAACAAGCACGTTGTCGCCGGCTTCGTGCTCGATGACGTTGAGGTTCTGGAGGACCGCGTCGGCCGTGCCGCGGTACCACTCGGCGACGCGGCCTCTGGCGATGTATGGCTGGAGCAGCTTGACGCCGCCGTGGTTGCGGTCGAGGTCCCACGGTCGCCCCAGGCCGATGTGGTCGTTGAGGCTCCGCGGGTTGTACTGGGTCAGGACGACGACGTTGTTGATGTCCGAGTTCACGCAGTTGCTCAAGGTGAAGTCAATGATCCGGTACTTGCCGCCGAATGGAACGGCCGGCTTGGCCCGGACCCCCGACAGGATCGACAGGCGCTCGCCCTCGCCGCCCGCCAGGATCACCGCCATCGTGCGCTTCATCGGGCGTCCTCCCGGGACCGTACGGGCCGCGGCCCCACCCAGCCCGGCCCGCCGGTGACCCTTGGCCGATGCTAGCACGGGGCCGGGCCCCGCCGGTTCGAGCCCACGGCGGCGCCCGGCGGGGACTTTCGTGCGGCGCCCGCCGCGCGACCCCGGCATAGACCCGCACCCGCTGATGCCCATGGGCCGCATCACCAGGGACGCCGCCATGCTCGCGCCGACCGCGACACAAGGCGCACCGGCCCGGGCGATGCGTATGCGCCGCATCAACTCGCGGACACCGCGCCCAGTCTCGCCGGGCCCCATCCGATGCGGTCGCGCCGCATCAACGGGCTGGGCAGGTGGGCGCCGTCTCCGCAGGACCGTGTCCAACGCCCATCCGATGCGGTCGCGCCGCATCAACGGGCTGGGCAGGTGGGTGGACATGGACCCCGGGGAGCGTGAGATCCCCCCGGTTGATGCGGCCCATGGGCATCGCGTGGAGATGGGCATCGGGCCAGACACGACGAGAAAGCGCCCCCGGAACACCAGCGGCAGTGACTCGAGCGGGCGCGAGAGCGCACCGCAGTCACGCCCCAGGGCGTAGAAGATGGAGGCATGGCAAGAGGGCGTGACTCGACCTGCGGCGATCTCCTCGACTTCGAGGAGGTTCGGCGGCGGCTCCAGCTGGGCACGCGGACAGACATCGGGACGCTCGAGATCCCCGTCGCCGACGTCATCGGCTCGGTCAGCCGGGTCCACGAGTTCGACGGCTGCTTCCGCCCCCGAACGAAGCGGCTGCGCGCCCTCCTGGTCCAGATCCGCGCGGCCCGGCCGGACGCGGCCGACATCCCGATCCTGGTCTACCAGGTCGACCACGCCTACTTCGTCGTCGACGGCCACAAGCGGCTGGCGCTGGCCGTCGAGGAGGGCCGCACGTTCATCGACGCCGAGGTCGGCCAGTTCGCGAGCCGGTTCCATGTGGCCCGAGGCACGACGATCGACGAGATCCGGGCGACCGAGATGGAGCGCCAGTTCCGCGAGGTGACTGGGCTCGACGCGGGCGTCCCCGACGTGCGCTTCCCGCTTGCCGACCCCGATGCCTACCTCGAGCTCGCCGAATCGGTCAAGTCACACGCGTACGACCTGTCGCGCGACGAGGGGCGCATCATCGAGCCTGCCGAGGCGGCCAGACACTGGTACGACACCGTCTTCGCGCCGGCGGTCGAGATGGCTCGCAACGCCGGCGTGGCGCGTGCGCTGAGCTCGTGCAGCGAGCCCGAGCTCTTCCTCACCCTCCGCCGCGGCATCCGCGAATCGATGGACCCGGGCTGGCAGATCCCGCCGTCCGCAGCGGAGCGCGGAGTGGCCAACCTGCGCGCCGCGGCCCCGGGCCGCGTGCCGTCCGCGCTGGCCCGCGTGGCCGGTCTCTCGCGCTCGAAGCCGCGCGTGCTCGACAAGGGCGACGTCACGAGCGAGAGGACGGCCGGCTCCCCGTCGCTGATCCGGCGGCCCCGCCGGGAGACCGCGCCCCCCGAGGAGTGATCGGAACCCCGACGCGTGCCGGTGTCTAGAGGAACAGCCGCGGGTTCACGAACTGGCCGTTCAGCTCGACCATCCAGTGCAGGTGACAGCCGGATGAGTTGCCGGTCGTGCCTTCGTACCCGATCAGGTCGCCGGCCTTGACCTGCGCGCCCGGCACGATGCCCAGGACCGGTTTCGTATCGAGGTGCGCGTACCACGTCTTGAGCTGGGTCGAGTGGGCGATGACCACGATGAACGCGGGGTCCGGTCCGTCCGCCCAGTTCCAGTCCACGTAGGCCACGACTCCGTCGCCGGCGGCGACGATCTCCGCTCCGCATTCGTCAACGATGTCGATGCCGTTGTGGAAGTGGTCGCAGCCCGGACCGCCGGGACCGTAGCCCTGATACAGGCTGCAACCCCACTCCCCGCTGATTCGCGAGACGAGCGGCCACACGAACGTGCCGTTGTACTCGGACGGGACGTGGCCCAGGCGTGCCTGCTCCTCGATCAGCCTCGAGATCGACCCGGCCAGGTCCTGCTGGGCGAGCTGCGCGTTGGCGATGGCGGCCTTGAGGTCGGCCCGGCTCTCGGACAGCCGCTCGAAGGCTTCCTGCTGGATCTTCAGTTCACGCGCGGTCTGCGCCTCGAGCTCGGCAAGACGGACCTTGGTCTCCTCGAGGAGGACCAGCTCCGCGTCCAGCCGCTTCTTCTGGACCGCCGTCTCCTGGCGCACGAGGTTGGTCTGGGTGCGGGTCGACTCGATCGTCGCGCGCAGGACGGCCAGCGTTTCCTGGTCGCGCTTGATCCGCTCGGCCAGGGCGCGATCCTGCTCGCCCACGTCGAGGTGGTACGAGACCTCCGCCAGCACGTCCGAGAACGAGCCACCGGACAGGAACATCTCGAGCAGTGTGGTTCGATCGGTGTCGTAGGCAGCCCGCATCCGGTCCGCGAGGAGCGCCTGCCGGTCGCGCAGCTCGACCCGCTTGGCGTCCTCCTTGACGATCAACTCCGCGAGCTGGCCGTCGAGGTCCTCCAGCTCGGCGACGAGCTGGGCGTACTTCGCCTTGACCTGCTCGATCCGGTCGACCAGGACGACGATCTGCTGCCGGACGGCGGTCAGGTCCGCGTTGATCGCGTCGAGGGCGGTCGCGGTCTGGTCGATCTCGCCCTTCAGCTCGTTCTGGAGTACCTCGAGCTCGGCGACCTGGCGCTGCTGCTCCGCGAGCCGCTGGGCGAGGAGCTCCTGCTGGGCCTTGGCCTCCTCGAGCTCGTCGTCGATGACGACGGACGTGCGCGCGCTCTCGCTGGGCGCCGGGCTCTCCGCTGCGAGGCCAACGGGAGCCGCGCCGAGCACGACGATGAGCGCGAAAGTCCGAAGCAACAGGGGCAGGCGGTGACGGTGGCGGTGCGTGGCCATCGTGGGCAGGCAGGTCTCCACGGCGCGCGGGAACATTCGGCTGGATGCTGACCACCGAAGAGTACGCGCGCGCGTCTCGCCCACGCATCGTCCGAACGTACCAGTGCGCGGCCGACCGTCGGCCAGGTCAGCGGAGGATCCCGAACAGCGCGCCGAGGATGAGGAATGGGCCGAACGGCACGTACGTCTTGCGCCCGATCCGGCGCGTCGCGAGTAGCACCACCAGGACCACGCCCGAGATGAGCAGCCCCGACGTCAGGCCACCGAACGCCCGGACGAGCCCGAGCATCAGCCCGATCCCGACCAGCAGCTTCACGTCGCCCAGCCCGAAGGCGCCGCTCCCGAACAGCAGCGACGGCAGGTACAGGACGGCCGGGATCACGGTGGCCGCGGCCAGTGCCGGCAGCAGCTCGTCGCCGACAAGCGGGTTCAGACCACTGATCGCGTACACGAGCGCGATCGGGATCACCGGCAGCGTCAGCATGTCGGGCAGACGACGCTGGTCCAGGTCCGTCGCCAGGCCCACGACGAGCGTCGTGATCCAGGCCGTGAAGAGGGCGAGCGCCAGCGGGTCGGCCCCGAATCGGTGGGGCAGCACGCCGAAGGCGACCGCTCCCGTCACGGCCGTGACGACCGTCCGCCACCCGAGTCTGCGACCCGGCGGGTTCTCCTCGTCATCGTGCTCGGGCCAGCGGGTCGCGAGTCGGTCCGCGGCCAGCCCCAGGAGCAGGCCCACGACCGCGAAGACGACCTGTGCGAGGGGAAGGCTCAGTCGTGGCCGCCCTGGGGCGCGACGAAGACCGCGGTCGTCCAGGCCGGCACGGTGAACGCACCGATCCGTCGGTCGAAGCGCGACGAGCGCACGATCCGGTCGGCCGAGCAGCCCCGGGACCTGGTCCGGCCCGAACCCGCGAACAGGAGGGCGATGCCGAGCACGCCAGCGAGGCGCGAGCGGCCGCCCGCGCGACGGGACGGACGTGACGGGAACCGCATCAAGTCAACCTTCGCGGAGGTACATGGATCAGCCTGGCGCGCCGTCAGGATGCGACCCTGCTCGCGGCCGTGTCAACGCCCGCTGGTCGATTGCAAGGTGGTTCAGCTCGCCCCCGCCAGCGCCAGCTCCACGAGCGTGGCATGGGTGACGCCGGTCGCACCACGCGCGGCGTATGGCGCCGCCTTGCGGAAATAGGCCGAGCCGCCAATATCGAGATGCACCCACGGCACGGTCCGGAATTCGCGCAGGAAGAGGCCGCTCTTCACGAGCGACCCCTCGGCCGTGCCGGAGTTGACGAGGTCTCCGTACCAGCTCTCCAGCTCCGGCATGTACTCGTCGACCAGCGGCACCTGCCAGTACCGCTCGCCCGCCCGATCGGCCGCCTGCATGACCTCGTCGTACCACGGCTGGGGCGTTCCAAACGCGCCGGTGACCAGGTGCCCGAACGCGCGCGAGACCGCGCCGGTGAGCGTGGCTACATCCACGAGGTGGGTCGCGCCCAGCCGCTCCGCGTAGGTCATGGCGTCGCCCAGGATCAGCCGGCCCTCGGCATCGGTGTTGGTGATGTCGACCCACTTCTTGTTGAGCGCCCGGACCACGTCGCCCGGCCGGGTGGAGTGCGCGCCCGGCATGTTCTCGACCGCCGGCGCCACGGCCAGCAGCGGCGTGCCGGGCGCCAGCCGGGCGACCGTGGCGATGGCCGCGATCACGGTGCACGCACCGGTCTTGTCCATCTTCATCTCTTCCATCCGCTCGGACGGCTTGATCGAGATCCCGCCGGAGTCGAAGCAGACGCCCTTGCCCACGATCGCCAGATGGCGGTCCCGCGCGTCGCGCTGGCCCTCCTTGCCGGAGCGCAGGAGGATCATCCGGGGCGGGTTGTCGCTGCCCTGCCCTACCGCCATGAACATGCCCATCCCCAGCTCGGTCGCCCGGTCCGGGCCGATCACCTCGATCCACAGGTCGTGCTTGCGGGCGAGGGTGCCGGCCTCGTCGGCCAGGACCTCGGGCGAGACGTCGTTGGCCGATCGATTGGCGAGGGTCCGGGCAAGGTTCGCGCCCTCGCCCAGGATCTGGCCGCGCTCGGCGGCCTTCGTGAGCGCGCCCTTGTCGGCGTCGGGTGCGACGAGGATCAGCTCCTCGATCGCCGGCGGCGCGGTCTCGACCTTCTCGCGGTAGATCTGCTGCGGGTCGAACGTGCCCTCGACCACGCCCCGTGCGACCAGCTCCGCCACCCGCTCGAGGCCGCCTTCGAGCACCCCCAGCGGCGTCAGCCAGACCGCAAGGCTGGCCGCCTTGCGCCCGCCCAGCCGCCGCTCAACGGAGGCCGCGATCCGCACCACCGTCTCGCGATCGAGCTTCTCGGCCTCGCCGCCGCCGACCACCACGAGCCGGGCGGCCTTGAGCTCGCCCGCCGACGCGAGCGCGGTCGAGAAGCGCTTCGTCGACAGCTCGCCGAAGTCGGCGAGGGCCTTGAGCTCGCCGCCGGAGCGCTTGTCCAGCTCGCCCAGCGGGCCCTCGAAGACCGGCTCGTCGAGCACGGGGATCGCGAGGACGTCGGCGCGGACATCCCAGGGCTGATCGGTGACGACGCGCAGCTGCACAGGCGGAGCTCCTCGGGTGGCGGCGGCGCGCCGTAGCGCGACACGGGCTGGGGGCCGGTTCAGTCGCGCGAGTGTAGTGCCTCGAGCGCGGCCGCCAACTCCCCCCGCGCCACCTCGATGCCGATCACCGCCTGGTTGAGCCCGCCCTGCCCGATGTCGGCCATGATGATGCTCAGCGCGTTGGTGTTGCCCGGGAGCTGCGCGCGCGCCGCCGCCTCCCCGGTAAGCGCCTCGCGGATCGCTGGTGTGGACCGTTCCGGCGACGCGGCCGTCGCCTCGTAGAGCGTCCTGAGGGCCGCGTCGTAGTCGCGGTTGCGCCGGATCCACTCGACCAACGTGTCGACATTCGATGTGTTGGCCAGCTGGGCGCGAAGCCGGTCGGCCTCGGCGAGGGTCGCGGCCGCCGTGCGGATCCGGCGCAGCGCGGAGGGGTATGACCCCTGGCTTCCGACCTCGATCGCCGATGCCACCAGGGTATCGTGCTGCTCCAGCAGCCCCGAGAGCCGCGACGCGCCAAGGCCGCCGGCCTCGAGGCGGACCCACTGTTCGGCCAGGCCGTCGGTGCTGTCGAGTGCCGCCACCAGCGCCGCGTGCCGGGCGCGGGTCGCGGGCGAGAGACGCAGCTCCGCGCCCGGCCCGAACGCCGCGAGACCGGCGAGCCGGCTGCGCAGCGTGGCACTCCGGCTGCGCAGGTCCGTGACCAGCAGCCCGCCCTCGGCGATCGCCGTCTCGAGGACGGCGAACTCGCGCGCGCCCATCGCCGCCAGCGCTCCCCGGCCGCGCACCCCCAGCGCGTCGAGCTGCACGGACAGTGCCTCGAGCTCTTCGGTCGAGGCTTCGAGGGCCGGCGCGGCGGCCGAGTCGGCGGCCCACGTGAGCTCGGCTCGCGCGTCCGTGCCCGGCTGATGGTCGAGACCAGTGACGACGCTGGCCAAGCCGACGCCGATGAGCGTGACCACGACCAGCCAGACCGCGCCGAACCCCAGCCGCTCGGCCGCCGGCCCGATGTTCACGCCCCGGCCGGCTCCTGATCGCGCAGCTTGCGCCGCAGGTAGCCGAGGTTGCCGTCCATCGGCCGCGGCTCGAACCCGAACGACCGCTCGACGGAATCGGGCGCCGTGACGTTGTCGAGCGCCAGCTGCCGGAGCTGATCGCTGGCGACGGGGAACGGCACGCGGACCGCCTCGGACAGGCGGGCGATCAGCTTGATCAGTGGCTGCGGCACCGGTGCGATGACCCGCCGCTTGCCCATCCCGCGCAGCACCTCGCGGGTGATGTCGCCGTAGGTCCAGAACCCGGGCCCGCCCAGCTCGTACGTCCGCGCGACGGTAGACGGGTCGCTCACCACCGCGGCCGCGATCCTGGCGAGGTCGCCGACCCACAACGGCTGGAAGCGACTCCGGGCGCGGGCCGGGATCGGGACGACCCCGGGCGACATCCGCACGAGATCGGCGATGACGTTGAAGAAGCCGTCCCGCTCACCCCACAGGAGCGACGGCTTGAGGATCGTCCACTCGAGATCGCTCGCCGCGACGAGCGCCTCGCCCTGGGCCTTCGACGACGCGTAGTGGAGGCTCGGATCGTCGTGGACGCCGAGCGCGCCCTGGTGGACGAAGCGGCGGACGCCCGCCCGGCGAGCGGCCGCCACGAGGTTGCGGGTTCCCTCGGTGTTGACGAGGCGCAGCTCCGCGCCACCGCTGAAGTCACGCGGGATGGCCACGAGATGCAGCACGGTGTCGATGCCGGCAAGGACGGCGGGCAGGCCGTCGGGCTTGGTGACGTCTCCGGTGCGTGCCTCGGTGCTCGCCCGCTGGGTCGCGGAGAGTCGCCTCAGGACCTTCTCGCCGGCCTCGGGCGAGCGAACCATCGCGACGACGCGGTGATCGGCCTCGAGCAGGCTGGGGACGACGTGGCTGCCGACGAAGCCGCTGGCGCCGGTGACGAGGATGTTGGACATGACGCCCTTCACTTCGGGTCCGGGAGGGGTCCGGATGCCGTCACGTACCAGCGTACGATTCCTGCCATGGACTCGGCGCTCACCGGCTCACCGCTTCGCCGCCTTGTCGAGGCGATGCCCAAGGCGGAGCTGCATCTCCACCTCGACGGGTCACTGCGCGTGGATACGGCCCTGGAGCTGGCCCGGACACGGAACGTGGAGGCGCCGCGGGATTGGGCCGGCATGCACGCGGCGCTGGTCGCCCCGGAGCGCTGCGCGAACCAGGCCGAGCTGCTGCGCGCCTTCGACCTGCCGATCGAGCTCATGCAGGACGCCGAGGCACTCCAGCGCATCACCGAGGAGCTCGTCGAGGCCAAGGCGGCCGACCGGGTCCGCTACCTCGAGATCCGCTGGGGTCCGCTGCTCCACGTCGCCCGCGGCCTTCCGCTCGCGGACGGGATCGAAGCGGTCTGCCGGGGAGCGGCCGCGGCGGCCGCCCGGACGGGCACGGTCGTCCGGCTCATCGCGACGGGCCTCCGATCGCACGACCCGGCGGCCAACGTGCGCCTGGCCGAGACCGCCGCCCGGTTCCGGTCCGCCGGCCTGACCGGCTTCGATTTGGCCGGTCCCGAGCAGGCATTTCCCGACCCCTTCATGCATCGCGCGGCCTTTGACGCGGCGCGGGCGGGCGGTCTGCGGATCACGCTCCACGCCGGCGAATGGGGCGGCGCGCACTCCGTCCGTCGCGCCCTGGCCCTCTTCCCCGAGCGCATCGCGCACGGCCCGGGCACCATCGATGACGAGGTGCTGTGTCGCGAGCTCGCCGATCGCGGCATTCCCCTCGACCTGTGTCCCACGTCGAACGTGCAGGCCGGGATTGTGCCATCCGTGGAGGCGCACCCGCTGACCCGGCTCCACCGCGCGGGCGTCCCGGTCACGCTGTCGACCGACGACCTCACCGTCTCTGACATCACCCTCTCCGACGAGTACGCTCGAGCGGTCGAGCGGAACGGGCTGACCGTGCCGGAGCTGTGGGCGATCGACCGGCGGGCGCTCGACGTCGCGTTCGCCGACGAGGCGACCCTCGCGGACCTGCGCTCCTCGTTCGACACGTGGGCGGAGGTCGTGCCCGACGTCCATCATCGGGCAGCG
>Ga0136617_10003102_pt1 | contig 14829 bp, 15 predicted proteins | sample AntDrymUQ3222106_2_FD_129672 | JGI IMG/M metagenome (GOLD analysis project Ga0136617, IMG submission 129672) | Polar desert sand microbial communities from Dry Valleys, Antarctica - metaG UQ322 (21.06) | ecosystem: Environmental > Terrestrial > Soil > Desert | place: Antarctica: Dry Valley... | reverse complement strand
GCCCCTTTCTGGTTGGACTTTCCAGCCTCGTCCAGCAACCGTTCGGCGCTCATGCGCTGCCTGTCCTGCGCCGTGGCCGCCGCCTTCACTTCCAACCGCACCCGGTATGACCCGGCGAGTGCAGCGGAGCCGGCGGCACGTACCGTAAGCCGATGCTCCCCGCCCGTCGCTGCTTCCGCGGAGAGCGACTCCAGCCCGCCGACCCCGGTGAGGTCGATCTCGGCCACCTGCTTACCGTCCGGGGCCGCCAGCGCAAGTGTCACGTCAATGTCTTTCTGCTCCAACACGACGCGCACGAACTGTTCCGGCTGAAGCGCAATCCGGTAGGCGTGCGACTCGCCACCCGCGATCTCGCGCTCGACGCTCTGGCCGGGGACAAGTTTCTGCGAATCCTGTGGACCCTGCGCCACTACGCACATGTGATAACAACAGAGCACAAACAAGAGTATGAAAGTTCTGTTCATTACTACTTCTCCCTCCGACGTCGAACTTGTGACTCGACGAGTAACTCACCTCCACTCGCCCTGCATCGTGAACGCAGCCCAGTAATAAGGCGATTGCCATTGCTTCTGCTGCCACATTTCCACCTGCGCCGCACGCAAGGCCGCCGCCGGTCGCTGTCCTTGCTTCAACATCTTCTCGTAGAACTTGGTCATCAGGTCGGCGGTGGCTTTGTCGTTCACATTCCACAGACTAACGACCACGCGGGCGGCTCCTGCGTACATGAACTCGCGCGTCAGCCCGACTAAGCCTTCGCCTTTGATCTCTTTGCCGAGTCCCGTCTGACACGCGCTCAACACAACCAGTTCCGCGGGCAACTTGAGGTTGTAGATGTCGTTGGCTCGCAGAAAGCCGTCCTGGGGCTTGCCTTGCGGGTCCACCATCGACAACACGAGCGAAGATAGACCGGGTCGTTCGCTGTCGAGCAAGCCATGCGTTGCGAAGTGCACGTAGCGGTACTGGCTCAGGTCACCGTTGAGAATGGTTGCGCGGTTTGCCTGGAAATCAATCGCGCCAAAGCTCGAACTTTTCGGTGTCAGCGCGAGCAGTCGCGTCGCCTCCTGTCTGGTGAACGGAAGCCGCGGAATCACGAGTCTCCGTGTCGCGACTGACTTCTCGTCGGATCCGGCGAGGTGCTCGATGCTGCGGACGTCGTTGAAGGCAACAGTTTGCGGCTGAGCTTCATTCTGATCTACCGCTTTCGTTTTGAAACGCTCGTCAGTGCGATCAAAGACGGGATCGGCAATCACAGCGAGCATCTTCGGAGCGGCTTGGCGACCGATCAACTCCCCGCGTTGAATCGCTAGTGCCGAGGCCGACGGCAGGCTCACAACTTCGTGACCGACGATCAAAGGCTGAGAGACCATGGATGCATGATCAGCGCTGCGTCGCTTTCCGCGTTCATCCTTTATCCTTCCGCCTTCATCCTTTGGTTTCGGCAGCATGGCGAAAGGGATGTATTGCAGCGCGCCGTCGGCGACGATGACCAGCCGTTTGTTGCGGAGTTGAGCTGCGACGGGCCCGAGCAGAGTCTGGCTCAATGATTGTGCGGCGGCGACAAGCGCGGTTTCACCCTGCGTGACGCGTTCGCTTCGTTGCAGAGCAGTCTCGCCGCTTTTGTTGGTACCGCGGACGGTCAGAAGCGCGTAGACCTGTCGCGCGTTCTTATCAATCAACTCACCCTTCGGAAGTTCATAGCTGCTCAGAGAATCTTTGCTGATGGCCCAAAGGTAGCTGCGCTCCTCGCCGAGGGAGTATTCGAGCAAAAGCGAGTCGGCGTCGAGTTGCGCCTGAATCTCTGTGAGCTTGAGCGGCTGTGGCTGGACGAGCGCGGCATAACGTGGGCTGGCCTTTCGGATGGCGGCCTGCGCCCGCTCGTAGTCGTTTTCGAGCTGGCTGATCTCCTGCTTCAGGGCGGCGGCCTGTTCGGGTTTACCCGCCTGCGTCAGGCGCCGCGCCTTGTCGTTGAGTTTCCTGCCCAGGTCGCGCTCACGTTCAATGAGCGCAGCGTCCAATCCCCGGCGCAGGTCGGCGCGGGCCTCCCCTAGCAGGTCGAGCAGACTGCGGGCGCGCTGGCGTTCGCTGATCTCGACAGCAAGCGCATCGAAGCGTTTGGTCGGTTCCGCTTTGTGTTGATCCATGAGAATGTTCGTGTAAAGCCGATAGGAAGGTTGCACGGCGGCGAGAAATGAGGTGCGGGATTCCGGGTGCCGAGGCCTGCCCGTGTAGCCTCTCCAAGTTTCAGGCTCTCCTCGATGTGGGTGCGTGCTGCCTCGAGATTGCCCCGCGCGTGTTCAACACGGGCGAGGCCGTACAGCGCTACAGACAGTTCGTGCCTGGTCTGGATTTCACGAAGAATCGCGAGCGACTGCTGGTAACACTCAATCGCTTTTTCGTAGCGGATCAGACCGCGATAGGCATTGCCCAGACTGCTAAGGGTGAGCCCTTCTAACCGGCGATCCTTCACCTCACGATTTATCGCTAGCGCCTGCTCGTAATATTCAATCGCTTTCTCGCGACGGCTCAGCCGGTCATAGACATTGCCCAAACTGTAGAGTGTATTACCCTCTTCGACGCGATTCGTCATCTCACGATGGACCGCCAGCGCCTGCTCGTAATACTCGATCGCTTTCTCATGACGGGCTTTCAGAAATTGATTGACCGTTGTCCTCAGTCCGGGACTGCTGATGGCTCCGCGGTCTTTGGAGTTGGCAAAGCCCTTGATTGCCTCCATCTCAGGTACGTCCTTCGCAGCCCAGACGACCCAAATCTTTTCCGTGCCCTGTTGCTCATCGAATTGAAACCAACTCTGCTGAGGAATTTGAATCTCCTGATTTTCCCTCAAAAGTGCCGAGCCGTTGTTGGCCGTCTCAGATGGAAACAAAACGTTAAAGGTAGGTGTTGCATCGGCTCCCACTGGACCCTCGTTCAACAAATAGAGACGCCCGCTCTGTGCGCTGGTGATGTGCAAACGAATTCTATAATCCTTCTCGAAATTAATGTCGTCTCTGAGCCGGAAGGGATCCTGATAGGCCTTACCGTCGCGATACTTCTGCACCGTTATCCAGTAGCTCATCACGCGTTCCGCAGTTCTTGCTGGAGCAACAATAGCAGGCGTTGATCCTCTGCGCTGCCAGAGCACCGCACCGGCAATCGCGAAACCTGCGAGCACGAGGGCTGCCAACGCCACCGGTACAAAACGCCTGTTGGGGCGTGCTGGTTTTAGAGCCGACGGATCGGCGGTTGTAGCAACTACCCGGTTTTGAATTGTGGTCGGCGCTTCGGTCGCAGCGGGTTTGGTAGAGAGTTCCGCGCGTGAGCGCGGCGGTGTTGAACGTTCGAGTTTCTGTGCGAATGACAGCTCTTCGTTCAAGGTCTTGAGGTCGATCAAAAGGTCTTTGATCGTCTGATAACTAACAGCAGGGATGGAAAAATTTCGAAATTATTCGATCCAATCTTGGTTGTCGTATCAAGCTGTGGCCTGCTCCAGAAATTATCTTAATCAAAATCATTGTTGCCAGCTCGCTGCGCCACACGCTGTAACAAAAAGAGTTCCCGTACTTGCTGATTTTGATCTTCGTCGTTCATTGTGTCTTTCAAGCATTCACGCCTCGATTCATTTCACTGGATGTTGCCTCACGTCGGGAATTGAGTGGCTGCCCGCGTGAAGCATTCAAGACTCCAGGTCAATCTCATCTGCTCGTCGTTGAATGTGCTTCCAAGCCTGCTCGACATGGCGTGACTCCGTGTGATTTTGTCCAACGCAGAAGCGCAGCGTGACACGATTGTTCAGCTTGGTATGCGTCAGGTAAATTCGACCGTCATAGTTAATGCGTTCGAGCAGCTTCAGGTTCGCTTCATCGCCCTTTCGATGGCGAAAACAAATCAGGTTCAGAGGGATCGGAGCCATGATTTCAAATCGCTCATCCTGTCGCAGCCAACCGGCGAACATTCGCGTCAGCTCGACGTGGCGGCGAAGGTGAAAACGCAGGCCCTCGATCCCGTAATGGCGAATCACAAACCACAATTTGAGCGAGCGGAAACGTCGCCCGAGCGGAATGTGCCAATCACGGTAATCGATCACCGCGCCGGATGCGGTCGCGTTGTTTTTCAAATATTCGGGCAGTACGCTCAACGTTTGAATCAATCCTTTGCGGTCGGCAACATACAGACAACTGCAATCGACGTTGGTGAACATCCATTTATGCGGGTCGAAACAATAACTGTCGGCGAACTCTATGCCGTCGTGAATGAACCGAAATTCGGGGCACAGCGCCGCTGTCCCGCACATCGCGGCGTCAACGTGCAGCCAGAGATTTTGCGCGCGGCAGATGCTTCCGATCTCCGGCAGCGGGTCAAGCGCGTTTGAAGAAGTCGTGCCCACCGTGGCGCACACGAAAAACGGAATCAAACCTTTATGTTTGTCTTCGGCGATCTGCGCGGCGAGAGCGTCCGGGCGCATAGCAAAATCGTCATCCACCGCAATGAGGCACAGGCGCTCTCGCCCGATGCCAGCGATCATCGCGGCTTTTTCCACCGACGAGTGGGCATGAGTCGAGGTGTAAGCGATCAGCCGCCGGTCGTTTCCGTGTACGTTAGTCGTGTAGTTGCTCGCACGTTCACGCGCCGCCAGCAGGGCGCACAAATTCGAGCTGGAAGCGGAATCTTGAATCACGCCGCCGCCCGCTGTGCTTGAAAGGAAGCTTTCGGGCAGCGCGAGCATTTTCACCATCCAATCCAAGACATGTGTTTCCAGTTCGGTGCAGGCCGGACTCGTCGCCCACAACATTCCCTGAACTCCGAAACAAGCCGCCAGCATCTCGCCGAGAATTGAAGGCTCGGAAGTATTAGCCGGAAAAAAGGCGAAAAAGTTTGGTGACTGCCAATGCGTGATGCCGGGCAAAATTGTCTTTTCGACGTCTCCTAAAATGGCGTCGAAAGACTCGCCGCTGGTCGGAGGCTCAGGCGGCAGTGCCGCACGAGTCTGACCTGGTTCGACTTGAGACAGAACGGGGAAAGTCTCGATGCGCTCGAAGTACTCCGCGATCCAATCAACCATCGCTCGACCGTTTTGTCTAAACTCTTCCGAGGTCATGTGAAAACTCTGTCGGGACACTTTTATTCCTCTCTCAGGCGCTTTGCAACCATTGAATAAAGTCTTCGCCTTGTCGGCCAACGAGTTCTAGAAACGACGAAAACTTTTCGGCCCGATCAAGCAGTTGAGCCGAAAGTCGATAATTGATTTTTGCTTATTGGAGTGCGATCAGGATTGTATAATCCTGCTGTATTGACCGGGAGTGATGCCCAAGATGCGTTTGAATTGCCGGTGCAGATGGCTTTGGTCGACGAAACCGGTTTCCACCGCAACTTGAGCGATGGGGTGTCCTGCGGCGAGAAGTTGTTTGGCGCGTTTTATCCGGACTTGAGTTAAGTACGCATGCGGCGGGATACCGACCTCGTGTTGAAAAACTCGAATCAAGTGAAACTGACTGAGCCAAGCCACGCGAGTTAATTGCTCGATGGATACGTTTTCGCTGTGATAGGCTTCGAGATACTCTTTTACTTTTTTGACCCTTTGAGTTTCCTGGCCGATCAAGCGCAACGGTGGCGATTCGTCCGTGTGACGCATCACCATTTGCGTCATGGTTGAAATAAAGAGGGATTCCTGTTCGAGCGCGTTGTTGTTCGATTCTTCGAGAGCGCGATGCAGATGGTAAAGACTATTGGCTAACGTCGTGTCAAAAATTACTCCGGCGCGGAAAAATGGCATATTGACAGATTTACCCGCAGCTTGCGAAGCCAAATTCGTGAGCCAATCCGGGTGCAGGTAAAACATTCTGTAGGTCCAGCCTTCACGAACGGCGGGATGTCCGGTGTGAACTTCACCGGGATTGCACAGGTTGATGCTGCGCGGCGAAGCCACCAGATTTTCACCGCGATAAAAGAACCCCAGCGCGCCTTTTTCAATCACTCCGATAGCAAATTCTTCGTGCATATGCCGGGCAAAAGAATGATGGACATATGCGGCATGGAGTAAATCAAGCCCGTCCAGTGTCGGCACGCGCCAAAATTTCGTTCGCTCAAGAGATTCCATTGTTAACGCCAGAACTGAGCCGCCGCCCGCGAATAGCATCCAAGCAACGAGGAACAAAACATCATGAGAAATAGGATGAAAGCCGGGCTCTGCATTTCATCCATCATCGGTGCTTGTTTACCCACCGGCAAGTCGCATCGTTTATATCATCCCGGCTCTGAACCTTGTCAACAGAGGAGGTACTTGTATTGTTGCAGCAGCGTCCGGAAAAGGAATCGACGAGCAGCTACAGAGTACTCTGAGTGATAGCCCTAAATGCAAGTATTTAAACCTGAGATGATATTTTCGGGACCCACACCTACGCACATCTTGGTTGCATCGTCAGTTACACGCGACTGCCTATGCAAGAGAAGGTGCTGCTCACTAGTCATGTATCGGGGCTGACATAGGTAGGTTGTGGACAGTCTATCTCATTGAACAGACCAGTTCTCTCGCAACGCCTCCTGAAGAGTGAAGCGTGCCTCGTAAAGAGCTTTTCCAATAATCACGCTGTCAATGCCGCATGCGCTCACATTCCTGAGTCGCCTGATATCATCGAGTGATGAGACGCCGCCGGAGGCTGTAACCTTCAGACCAGACTCGCGAGCAATCATGCACGTCTGTTCAACGTTGATGCCTCCGAAAGTGCCGTCGCGGGCCACATCCGTATAGACGATTCGCTCGACGCCCGCATGTGCTACGCGGCGCGCTAATTCGACTGCCTCGATTCCCCCCGATCTCTCCCAGCCGTGCGTCATGACTTGCCCATCTTGAGCACCAATCCCGACACAAATCCCAGAGCCGAAAAGGTCGACGAGTTCCTCCAAGACCTCCCGTTATTCGGCCGCGAGCGTGCCGAGCACCACTCGGCCTGCTCCCATTGAAATAAACTCTTCAACATCAGCTCGGTTGCGCAAGCCGCCACCGAACTGCACCGGAATGCAAATGGAGCGAATGATCCGCTGCGCCACTTGGCGGTTGAATGATCGATCTTCTCCAAACGCGCTATCCAGATCAACTATGTGAAGCATCCGCGCGCCATTGTCCTGGTAACTTTGAGCTATCTCGATAGGTCGCCGTCGTAAACTTTCAAGTCCTCTTTACGGCCCTGCGTCAGGCGCACGCATCGGTCATCACGGAGATCAATCGCAGGTATTATCAGCATCCTTGTCTCTTATGTCTCTCTCACGATCTCCATCACGCTATCAAATAGCAGCCCGTTAGTGGAGATGGCATTGCCTCCGTGAATCGTGCGCTTTCCATCCAGTCGGTGAACGTGCCCCCAGCCTCCTCCTGAATGGGCAGCAAAGCGGCACAGTCCCAAACGTTCATGACGGGATCAAGCATGATGTCGGTCCGGCCTGTTGCGACGAGCATATGCCCGTAAGCATCTCCCCATGTGCGCCGCGCCTGAACCTGGCGCTGTAACGATTCTGCCGCCGGACCAAATCCATATTGCTCACACACTCCGAAGTCAGTTGATAAAAGTAGCGCCTGGTCGAGCGCAGAGGTGGCCGAGACGCGAGCAACCTCTCCATTCCAGAAGCAGCCTAATCCCCGCGCCGCATAGACTAGCTCACCTAGCGCCGGGAGGTTAACCACTCCTAAGACCGGTTCACCCTCAAATGAGCACACCGTAGAGCGGCACTCCATGCACGAATGAATAGTGCCATCTACCGGATCAATGATCCAGCGACGGTTCGATGTGCCCGATTTTTCACCCTCTTCTTCACCGAGAATGGAATCATCAGGGAAAGCCTCAGCGATACGTGCGCGCAGGTGTCTTTCGGCTTCTCGGTCAGCGACCGTCACAAAGGAGTTGTCAGCTTTGCGTTCTGTCAAAAACGATCCTTTGAAGTGGCGATAGGTGATTGCACCCGCACCGCGCGCTATGTCGACGGCAAAATCCAAAAGCTTCTTGAGTTCCACTGCATCTGAGGTCATTCACCATCCCTCTTTTGCCTGCGGTGCACCAGTTCATCGCTCACTTCTTCCGTGAAAAAACTCTCCCAAATTAAGGGTAGCGAGAGGCGATTGGTTTCGCTCCCCCTCCCTCCGAACCGGACAGGCGGGTCTCCCGCATCCGGCTCTCGAGTTGATGGTCTTACCTCCGAGAGGACTGACAGAGCCCCTGGTGGGTTGTGATCGGCGAGAACAACCCATGCGTGGCAAAGCAGGCATTCGGCCAGCGCTGATGATCGGTACCACGTCCGCGACCAGACGCCATAATGTTTGCGGAGAATACTGCGCAGCCTCCGTTTTACGGTTAGGCGTGATTTCATGCGCGCATTCGTAATCGCCGTGTCAATGGCGCATTTCGACTTACTTCTTCGTCACACTCAACAGGGAAAACACGGCGTTTTCAACTGTCGCCCAAGCCGGTGAGCTTGGCGCAATGACCTCGAAGTGCGCGGTATTGTCTAACACAATGAGTTGGACATCATCCCCGCTATTTTGAGCAGCGGCCGCGTAAGCCTTACTGTGTTCCGGTCGTACTATAGTGTCATGCGCTCCGACTATCAGCGTTTGTTTGACTCCGAGCGGGAGCATTTCGATAGGAGAAGTTTCTCGGTATCTTTCCGGCGCTTCATTGGGTGATCCGCCAACCAGCCTAATGATCGGTTTGCCGCATACTGCCGACTCTTGTAAATAGCTCTTGAGATCGCTTATGCCGCCAAGATTAATCGCTCCGCGCACGGGCAACGGATTTTTTATGAAGAGCGGACTCTTCTCCGGCAGACGATGACGCGCTGCCGCCCATAGTGCCAGATGTCCTCCCGCGGAGTTGCCGATGATGACAACTCGCTTCAAGTCGAGAGGATACTTCGTTGCGAGTTCTCGCGCATGATCTACAGCATTGGCAACATCGAGAAGCGTGCCCGGCCAGCCGCCGCCGGGGTTGTCAACGCGGCGGAATTCTACGTTCCAAGTGGCAATGCCGGCGCGAGTGAGGGCGTCTGACAGAGGCGCTGTCAGTCGCAGGTCTGCGAACGCGGACAGCCAGCAACCGCCGTGAACCACGATAGCGACGGGATGCGGCCCCTTGCCCTTTGGCAAACGCAAATCTCCGAATTGGAAAGGATCTTTTCCGTATGGAATACGATGGTCAGCAGGCGCGGCAGGCAGCCGGGCGATGTCCTGCTGCGTGAGAAACTGCGCGATGGCAGAGCTATTACTAAAGGCATACATAAACACCAATGTGACGAATGTGTAAATTCGTTTGCAGTTCATGATTATTCCTGTCTCCATCTTACGTAGTCTTGTCGGTACGTCGCGGGCGGCGCACGAGTTCGCCGCCGCAGTTCGGGCACATCGCTTTCATCTCGTTCGCGCAGCTCGTGCAGAACGTGCATTCGTAGCTACAGATATACGCTTCGCTCGATGCCGCAATCTCCGCCTCGCATTTCTCGCACTTCGTTCTCATCTCTAGCGCCATCCGATTGCCTCCTCAACATCTTGTTCTCCCGTGTGCCTCGTATAACTTCGCGCGTGAGCGGGCGGCTCGATGTCTTGCGGCAAACGCGGGTCGCTGATGGGCGGCGCAGCCGCAAAGGAATCACGCCGGCCCACACGGGAAGCTGATAGTCTTCTTCATCATCAATGGGCGGCCCCGTGCGTACTTTGGCCGAAACTTCAACCAGCGGCAGCGCCAGCACCAACGTAGCTTTCAACTCTTGTTCATTCGGCGCGCGCACCTCAGACCAGCGATGCGGAATGATGTGATTGGAGAGGGCTTCGAGCGCGATGAGCTTCTCCTGCTCATCTTCGACCACAGTTGCCTGGCCTAAGACGACGACCGAACGATAGTTCATCGAATGATGAAAGGCTGAACGCGCTAACACCAGACCGTCAGTCAAAGTCACGGTGACGCAGACATCAATGCCTTTGGCCAGATTGCGAAGCATACGGCTCGCCGCCGAACCGTGAATATAGAGCGTATCGCCGGCGCGACCGTATCCGGTGGGAATCACATAGGGCTGCCCGTCAACGACCAAGCCAACGTGACAGATGAAAGCCTCATCGAGAATTTGATAAACCAATTCGCGGTCATAAGAACCGCGCTTTGGCAATCGGTGCAATTTTGTTCTTAAGGTTTGGTGCAATTCCGTCACGGATAGTCTGGTTAGCGGCTCAATATGGAGAGCACAGCTCAGTACCCCCCCCCCCGCGGTAGCGGGCAGGTTTATCGTCGCGTCAAGATCCGCCCGCTACCGCAGGCGGTGTACAGACATCTCCGGCTTTGCCGCCGCGCTAATTTCTTCGAGCAACGGATGGTATTTTTCTTCGATGATTTTAAGATGATGAATTTGATGACCGATGATACTGAAGCCCATCGCCAGCACTGAAATCTCGTATTTCCAGTTCGTACCTCTGTTTTGCAGAATTTCATCATTGAAACTATCAAACATCGATTTCGTCGCCAAACGAACAATCTTTAATTCATCAATCAATTGATCAAGCGGGCGTTTGTCCGCGTTCATATTTGCCGCCAGCAACTTTTCGTCAACGCTTTGCGGAACCGACCCTTCACTTCTCGCAAAGAGTAGGGTGCGGTAAGACAAGATCCTTTCAAAATCAATGATGTGCTGGAGGAGTTCTTTCACGGTCCACTTGTCGGGCGCGTATTTTTTGCCGTCGAGCCTTGTCAAAAGATTTCTGTCTAATTCATTTAACTGACCGATGCTGTCGGCGAAAGCCTTTGACAATTCGACATCAGCCACTAAGTTGATGTAGCGGTCGAAATATTGCGGCATTGGATTGATGTCTGATCTTTTCATTCTTGTCTTTTCACTTTTGCCGATAGGCCGTCATATACCAATTCCACTCCCATGTCTTTCCATTATCGGCCGAGAACGCCTGACTCCATACCGGAATGTCGGGGTTGGTTCTGTCCCAGTGAAACAAAACGATTATCGGCTTTCCCTCAAAAACATCTCTCGCGTAAAACTTCCCCGTATCGCCGTCGAAAGAACCGACTTGCGGAACGTCTAACACGACCGCACTACTGTCTGCCCAGTAGAGACTCCAAAGTTTCGTCTGAGGGTTGAAGAGGCGCAGCGTCATGCCTTCAAACGGCGCGCCGTTGAGCTTTCTCCGATACTGATTGATATTTCCGAACCCGTTGAGAATTTTGTAGCAGTCGTCAGTTGCCGCAAACTCGATCCATTCCGTGCAATTGCTCAGCCTCGTCTTCAGTTTTCGGTTGTGGATTTTCCATTTCCCGAGATAAAAATCAAAGTCGTTTGGCGAAGAACTTTTCGAGGCAGCGATGTTCAAATCGCCAGCAGAGTTGAATGACTGTTGCTTCATGTTTTTAAACATTATCGAATAACGAACCGACAAAAACCCTTTCCAGAAATTGTCTCCTGCTTTGCGGCATAGATGTGTCCTCTCATGCTAAACGAAAGTGGTCTTTGCGCAAGAGCCACTTTTCGACAAAACAACCAGACCGATTTACAATCGAAGCAATATGATTCCATTTATCCAACTCGATGATAGAGATTCCGCCGTGCCGCTTTACCGGCAGATTTACGAAGCCGTTCGGCGGGCAATTTTGATCGGAGAATTCGCAGCCCCTATGCGGCTGCCTGCGACTCGTTTGTTAGCAGAGCAACTGGGAGTTGCTCGTATGACAGTTGTTAATGCTTACGAGCAGCTGCTTGCCGAAGGATATGTTGAAGGAAAAGGCGGCTCCGGCACTTACGTTGCGGCGATGCTTCCCGAAGAGCTGTTGCGCGTCAGAGAAGAAAAATTATTACGGAGCAAAGAATCGGCCAAACCGCGCAAGCCATCTCTCTTACGACGTGGAAAATGGCTGGCTTCAACCAGTGTGACGACGCTTCGGGTGCAGGCTGACGGTGATCACTACGCGTTTCAGAATGGCCTGCCGGCCCTTGATGAATTTCCCTTCAAGGTTTGGTCGCAACTCGCGTCGCGCCGATTGCGAAATCCGCCGCGAGAGCTGCTCGGTTACGGCGACCCGGCCGGCTATCTGCCGTTGCGAGCGGGCATAGCCGCGCATTTGAAATCGGCGCGGGCCGTGCATTGTGATGCTGTTCAAGTAATCATTGTCGCAGGCGCTCAACAGGCGCTTGATTTGACCGCGCGCATCCTGCTCGATCCCGGTGACGTGGCCTGGGTCGAAGACCCTTGTTATCCCGGCGCGCATAACGCGCTGCTCTCGGCGGGAGCAAAAGTCATTCCCGTGCCGGTTGATAAAGAAGGGTTTGATTTGGCCAAAGCCGCGCGACAGAGCAAGCAGGCACGCCTCGTTTACGTCACGCCGTCGCATCAATTCCCGCTCGGCGTGACGATGAGTTTGTCGCGTCGCCTGGCGCTGCTCGAATGGGGGAGAGTTCTGGCGCTTTTGTGATTGAAGACGACTACAACAGCGAGTACAGATACGCGGGGCGCCCGCTCGCATCTTTGCAGGGACTCGATAAAGACGGCAGGGTGATTTACGTTGGGACGTTCAGCAAGACGATTTTCCCCTCATTGCGTTTGGGCTGCATCGTGGCTCCGAAAGATTTGACACATGCTTTTATCGCCGCGCGCGCTCTCGTTGACAGGCATTCGCCTTCGCTAGACCAGGCGATACTCGCCGACTTCATCAACGAAGGACATTTCGCGCGTCATCTACGCAGGATGCGCTCATTGTATGCAGAGCGACAGGAAGTTTTGGTCGCAGCGGCACAACGAGACTTGAAGGGTTTGTTGGAAACTGCGCCGGCGGAAGCAGGAATGCACTTAGTCGGTTGGTTGCCGGAGAAGAAAAGCGATAAAGCGGCATCCGCAAAGGCTGCTCGTTACGGCGTGGAAGCTTCACCGCTCTCTGTTTACAGCACGAATCCTCAGCCACGCGGCGGCTTAGTTCTCGGTTACACTGCGGTGAACGCGAGAGAAATCAAAGATGGCGTACGACGGTTGGCTCAAGCCCTCTCTTGAAAAGTGCGCCGAGTTATAATGACTGCCACTAAGATTATGAGTGTACGTGCCTCCGCACCCTGGATAGTCCTGCGTGTCGGCGGCTGCCAGCAAGCTCCACTTGCCGGTGTAGCGCGACGCGACGATCCGGGTCCAACCTGTAAAAGGCCCGGTGAGGATGGCGAGGGCCGGCGGCGGCGTGTTGTCCGTCATCTCAGAATGGCGCTCGCCGTGCCTCTGCGTGCCGCACACTTCGACCTCCTTCATGGCGGGTCTTCTTTGACGACGGCAGTTGCCGTCATCTTGTTTTTGTTGGCGCTATCCGGCGGTCAGCGCGCCGTCGCCCTCGACAATAAGAAGGCGCTCTTTCAGTACAACCTTCGCGTCTGGCAGACGCGGGACGGACTGCCGCAGAACACCATCCAATCGGTCATCCAGACGCGCGACGGCTACATCTGGGTGGGCACACTGGAGGGGCTGGTGCGCTTCGACGGCGTACGCTTCCAGACTTTCGACCGGCGCAATACGCCGCTGATGCCCAGCAATACTGTGCGTGCCCTGCTGGAGGGCAGGCGAGGCGAACTCTGGATCGGGACGAACGCCGGACTCCTCCGCCTGCTTGACGGGCAATTCACCGCCTACACGACCCGCGACGGGCTGACGCACAACCTCGTGAGTGCCTTGTGCGAGACAGACGACGGGAGCATCTGGGTGGGCACGGCGGGCGGCGGACTCGACCGCCTGCGCGACGGTGAGTTGACACATTATTCGACACGGGAAGGACTGGCGGGCGATGTCGTGACCACGCTTCACGCGGGCGCGGACGGGAGCGTGTGGGCCGGAACGACGAAGGGCCTCAGCCGCCTGCGTGGCGGGCGATTCGAGTCTTACACGACCGCGGACGGTCTGGCGACCGACCTCGTGCAGGCACTCTGCGGCGACGGCGCGGGTGGCGTCTGGATCGGCACCGAAGGCGGCTTGCACCACCTGCGCGACGACAAACTCACGCTCTACGACGCGCGCAACGGGTTAGCCGACGGCGATATTCACGCGCTTTACCACGACCGCGAAGGCTCGCTCTGGGTGGGTACTTCCAACGTGGGTGTGAGCCGCTTCCGGGACGGAGTTTTCACCGCGCTCACGCGCCGCGACGGGCTGTCCCACAACTACGTCTGGTCTCTGTATGAGGATCGCGAAGGAAGCCTCTGGGTCGGGACGAGCAACGGACTGAACCGCCTCGCCGACGCGAAGTTCACCGCCTACAGCGCCGCGAGCGGGCTGCCAGCCGAAGGCGTCTGGACGGTCTTCGAGGATCGCTCCGGGGCGATGTGGGTCGGCACCGACGGCGGGGGCTTGAGTCGTCTGGAGGGCGAAAAGTTCGTCGACGTTTTGGCGCGCGGAGGGCTGCTCGACGGCGGCGTGCTGTCGCTCCACGAAGACGCGGCGGGCGACCTGTGGGTCGGCGCGCTCGGCGCGCTCGTGCAGGTTAGACGCGGCGGATGCTGAGGGTTTACACGACACGCGACGGGCTGGGCGGCAACTCCGTGCGCGACATCGCCGAAGACGCGGGTGGGCGGCTGTGGATCGGCACCAACGCCGGGCTGAACAAATTGGAAAACGGGCGTCTCACACGACTCACCATGCGCGACGGGCTGTCGCACGACAGCATCAGGACGCTGCACTTCGACCGTGCCGGTAACCTCTGGATCGGCACCATCGGCGGCGGACTCGATTGCCTGCGCGACGGCGTGTTCACACACTACACGACCGCGCAGGGGATGCCGAGCGACGGCGTGCGCTCGATCTACGAGGACGCAGACGGCACGCTCTGG
>Ga0136617_10003101_pt1 | contig 14830 bp, 15 predicted proteins | sample AntDrymUQ3222106_2_FD_129672 | JGI IMG/M metagenome (GOLD analysis project Ga0136617, IMG submission 129672) | Polar desert sand microbial communities from Dry Valleys, Antarctica - metaG UQ322 (21.06) | ecosystem: Environmental > Terrestrial > Soil > Desert | place: Antarctica: Dry Valley... | reverse complement strand
AGGCGACAGGAGTGTCGCCACTCCGTTGAAGCGACTAACGCTCTCTGAGCGGTTGATGACTCTGCACTTTCACGCGGCGCAGTCGCACCGCCTGGTCGAGAGGAAGTGCAGGTGTGGTGTGGTCGGGGGGTATCCCCGATCACGATGCAGACTTATGCGATCTCACGAAACACCTAAGCCTCGGCGAACAAGCGCGTGCGGAACGTCTTTTAGGCGAAAGAGACCCGATTATACGGGGCGCGGTCGTTTTCGAAAACGTGTAGTCTCTCTTCAAGATCTCTATGAGCCAATCCTTCGAAAGTTCCCGCGCACCCGAACCGGTCGGCGCGTTCCCGCACGCGAAGCGCGTCGGCAATCTCCTCTTTCTTTCCGGGATCGGACCACGTGTGCGGGGCAGCAAAGACATTCCCGGCGTCACCCTTGATCAAGCGGGCGTTATTTGTAGCTACGACATTGAAATACAAACGCGGGCCGTGTTTGAGAACGTGCGCCTTGTGCTCGAGGACGCGGGCGCGACTTGGAATGATATTGTCGACGTCACCGTTTTCCTCACGGACATGAAGCAGGATTTCGCGACCTATAACCGCATCTATCCGGAATATTTCGCAGGTCCCGGGAAACCAAATCCCACGCGGACGACCGTGGAAGTCGGCGCGCTTCCCACCCCCATTGCCATCGAGCTGAAGGTGATCGCGGCGGTGGCGTGAGTGGGAGATAGCGGCTACAAACAGGGCATGGCCATGACGTTTTCGGCGAACGAAAACTTCGCGCTGCAACTGGATGCCGAGGATCCTCTCCGTCAGTTCCGAGAGCGCTTTCACCTTCCGGTCGGCACGGATGGCAAACCCCTTATCTATTTGGTCGGCAATTCGCTCGGCCTGATGCCGAAGACGACGCGCGGTCTCGTGGAGCAGGAGCTGGATGACTGGGCGACTCTCGCGGTCGATGCACATCTCGATGGCGCGACGCCCTGGTATTCTTACCACGAGACGGTGCGGGAAGGGGTCGCGCGGGTGGTAGGGGCGCAGCCTAACGAAGTCGTCTGCATGAACAGCTTGACGGTGAACCTTCACCTCATGATGGCGACGTTTTATCGGCCGACGAAAGCGCGCTTTAAGATTTTGATGGAAGAGCCGGCGTTCCCTTCCGACACCTATGCGATCAAATCGCAGATCGCGCACCACGGCTTTGAGCCTAACGAGGCACTCGTGCTGGCGCGGCCCCGCGATGGACAATTCACTGTTCGGCAGGAGGACATTGAGGCCGCTCTGGAGAAGGATGGTGATCAGATTTCGCTCGTGCTTCTTGCTGGCGTGAATTTCTTTACCGGTCAGCTTTTCGACATCGAGAAAGTGACGGCTGCCGCGCAAAAGCGCGGAAGTGCGGTCGGGATTGACCTCGCGCACGCGGCCGGGAATGTCTCGTTGAGGCTTCACGATTGGAACGTGGATTTCGCCGTTTGGTGCTCTTACAAATATTTGAACTCCGGGCCGGGCGCGGTCGCGGGAGCGTTCGTGCACGAGCGTCATGCCAAGAACACCGAGCTGCCGCGTCTCGCCGGTTGGTGGGGGAACGATCCCAAGACGCGGTTTCGCATGCACCTGGAACCGGACTTCGTGCCTGTATCATCAGCCGATTCCTGGGCAGTCAGCAATCCGCCGATCTTCTCATTGGCGCCGCTGCGCGCGTCGTTTGCGATCTTCGATGAAGCCGGCGGAATGGAAGCGCTGCGCGCGAAGTCGATCAAGCTGACCGGCTACTTGCACTTCCTCCTTGATCGAGCCCCCTCGGAGATGTTCACGGTCATCACACCGCGCGAGCCGGAGGCCCGGGGCTGCCAGCTTTCGATTTTGGTTCACCAAAATCCGAAAGAGCTTTTTGCCAAGCTTGAGAGCGCGGGGGTGAAGTGCGATTTCCGCGAACCAAACGTGATCCGCGCCGCGCCCACGCCGCTCTACAATTCATTCCACGAGGTGTGGCGGTTCGCGAAGTTATTGGCGGAACGCTGAGCAAACCCGACTGCAAGTTTGGAGAGGACACGGATGCAGACCAACGACGAAGCGTTGCAAGATCTGCTCGCGAAACTCTTTCAAGCGCACCCGTGGCACGGTGTCGCACCGGGCGGGGATGCGCCTGCCGTCGTGAACGCCTTTATCGAGATCGTCCCCACCGATGCGGTCAAGTACGAGCTCGATAAACCATCCGGGCATCTCCGGGTTGATCGCCCCCAGCGCTTCTCTAGCATGTGCCCGGCTCCCTACGGATTCATCCCGCAGACCTTTTGCGGCGCTTCCGTGGCCGCGCTCTGCGAGACTCGCGCAGGGCGCAAGGATATTCACGGCGATGGCGACCCGCTCGACATCTGCGTGCTGATGGAGCGACCGGCCTCGCATGGCGGCTATTTCGTCCGCGCATTGCCCATCGGAGGGCTGCGCATGATTGATGGAAACGAAGCGGACGACAAAATTATCGCGGTCCTCGAATCCGACGTGACCTACGGGCATTTGCGAGACATCGCCGACGCTCCGACCGCACTCATCGATCGGCTGCAACATTACTTCCTGAGCTACAAGCAGCTGCCGCAGGAAGCGCTGCGGCGCGTGGAGATCGGAGAGATTTACAATCGTGCCGATGCTTTGGAAGTGATCCGCCGGAGCGTGGCCGATTACCGTGCCACTTATGGCGAACCCGACGAGCGGATTCCGGACTTGCGGCGTCTGCTCGCGGACGAAGGGTAGCCCAATTGCCGCAACTCTCGCCCGATGCGCCGGCCACACGGCCGTGGGACGATCATTTCGCCGCGAGCCTGCGAGGGTTCGGTCCAATCGGGATTCTCGCGATTGGCGCGGTCTACCTCGGTAACTCGGTCTTTGTGCCGTTCGGCGCTATTCTGGTGTTGATCTGGGCCTGGCGCTCACGGACGCCGTGGAGCGAGATCGGTTTTGTCTTGCCGGAGAGGTGGCTGCGCACCGTCGCGATGGGAATTGCCTTCGGCGTTGCATTCAAACTCGTGATGAAGGCACTCGTGATGCCGCTGCTCGGCGCGCCGCCGAAGAACCAGGCTTTCCAGTTCCTCGTGGGGAACACGGCGGCACTCCCTTATATCCTTTACGTGGTGCTCGTCGGAGCGGCCTTTGGAGAGGAAGTCTTGTTTCGCGGCTACGCCTTTGAACGCTTCGGGAAATTATTCGGTCGCAATCGAGGGGCGAAGCCGTTGATTGTGCTGATCACCGCCGTGTGGTTTGGACTGGAACACTACACCCTCCAGGGAACCGCGGGCGTCGAACAGGCCACGATTGTCGGTCTCGTCTTCGGAACAATCTTTGCCATCACTGGCCGGCTCTGGATGTTAATCGTCGCGCACGCCGCGTTCGATCTGACCGCGGTCGCGATCATCTTCTGGGATTTCGAATGGGACGTCGCGCATTCTGTTTTTCGATAGCCAGGGAAATCACTGGCTGAGACCTCGACTTCGATCCTTGGCAGCGCTTAACGGAGCAGTTCCTTCACGCAGCCAATGAGACCTTCGATTGGAAAAGGCTTGAGGAGGAATTTCACTTCATTTTCGGTTAGGAACTGTCTGATTTCGGGATCGGTCGAGTAACCTGTGATGAAGATGAAGCGATCCGTCAGGCTGGGGCGAATTTCCCTCGCCTTTAGATAAAACGCGTCGCCTTGGAGGTGCGGCATCTTCACATCGCAGATCACTGCGTCGTATACGTGAGCCCTCACCTTCAAAAGCGCTTCCCTGCCGTCCAGGGCCACATCGACGAAGAAGTTCTCGTCCGCTAGGATCCACTGCAAAGCGGAGGCGAGCTGTTGATCGTCATCCACTACCAGAATTGCCTTTAATTCCAACGCATGGCCGCGGCGTTTGGCTTCATCGGGCGGCGGTTCGGGTTTCATCACAACCATGGCTAGCTTAGCAGTCGCGGTGCCAGTCAAGGTTTCGCGAGCCCGGCCTTGGAAGACAGCGGTTCCGAACGTCTTCTTTTGCTACTTGAATTTTCCACCTTTCCGCCACGCCCCTTCTTTTCCTGCTTTCCTGAGTTCCTGAATCATAGATTCTGAGCCGTGCCCCGATTCAATCTCATCGGCAGCGGACTCGCTGGCGGAATGATGGCCGCGTTTCTCGGGCGGCGCGGTCATGAGGTCGACCTCTACGAGCGCCGTGCCGATCCGCACGCGGGCAATCTGGTCGGCGGGAGGTCGATCAATCTGGCGCTCTCGACGCGCGGGATCCACGCGCTGCAACAGCTTGGAATCGCCGACGAAGTGATGCGCCACGCCATCCCGATGCGTGGACGAATGATTCACGATAAGTCCGGGGATCTGCATTTCGCCCCCTACGATCGCGACCCGAACAAGTGCATTAACTCGATCGGCCGCGGCGCGCTCAACACTGCGACAATCGAGGCCGCGCAGCGTTACCCAAACGTGCGCGTGCACTTCAATCATCGCTGCACCGGTGTTGATTTGGATTCTCCAGCCGCGCAACTTCTCGACACTTCAACCTCTCAATCGGTGCAGGCCTCCGGCGATGCGATCATCGGCGTGGACGGGGCCTTCTCGGTCGTGCGCCGCGCGATGCAGCGGCTCGACCGTTTCGAGTACAGCCAGAGTTATCTCGCGCACGGCTACAAGGAGCTGACCATCCCGCCCGCAGCCGATGGGTCGTGGCGGATGGAGAAGCGCGCGCTCCATATCTGGCCCCGCCAGAGCTTCATGATGATCGCGCTGCCTAACCCGGACGGCTCCTTCACCTGCACGCTCTTCTGGGAATTCGCCGGGCCGCGGAGCTTTGAGACGACAAAGACCGACGCCGAAGTCCACCGCTTCTTTGGCGAGGAATTTCCCGACGCGGTGCCGCTCATGCCGGCGCTGCTCGAGGATTTCCGGGAAAATCCGACCGGGTCTCTCGTCACAGTTCGGTGCGGGCCCTGGCACTATGTGGATAAGGTCGCGCTCGTCGGTGACGCGGCGCACGCGGTCGTGCCTTTCTACGGCCAGGGGATGAACGCCGCCTTCGAAGATTGTGTTGTCCTCGACGAATGCCTGGCCGAATTCCCGAACGATCGCGCGCACGCCTTCGCGCAATATTTTTCCCGGCGGAAAGAGAACGCCGACGCGCTCGCCGACCTTGCCGTGCACAACTTCGTCGAGATGCGCGACAAGACGACATCAAGCGCATTTCGGGCGAAGAAAATGCTCGATCATCTGCTCGAGGGCGTGCTTCCCGGCATCTACCTGCCCCTCTATTCGATGGTCTCCTTCACGCGCATCCCCTACGCCGAAGCCGCGCGGCGCGCGCATCGGCAGGACCGCATCATTTATGGCAGCCTCATTGTCTCGATGACACTGATTTTGGCGCTGGCGATCGTGGTGTTTCTTTCTGCTCGTTGACCGAGTCGCATGCTCTCAGGGGGAACCAGATGCGTGTCCAAGTTTACGGCTGTAATTACATCAGCGGAACGATCATGTCTTCGAGTTCGGCCACCCGCGCAACGCGATGTGCGCGACCCGGCGGAGTTCCCCCACGTCTGCGCGCACCCGCGAGAGTGCGACCATTCCTTGCAAAACGGTGGCAAAGTAGTGCGCGAGAGAGCGAACGTCCTCCTTTGGTGAAAACGAGTTTTGAGAAAGCCGTCCTTCAGTCGCCCGTGCCGGTCGTGGTGGATTTTTGGGCTCCATGGTGCGGCCCGTGCAAAATGATCGCGCCTATCCTCGAGGAGGTGCGAAGGAGAGCGCCGGTCGCTTCCGTGTCATGAAAATCAACATCGACGAAGAGCCGGCGTTCATGCAGCGGTTCGGTATTCGCGGCGTGCCCGCGCTCTTATTTTTCAGTGGCGGCCAGTCGCGCGATCAAATCCTGGGGGTGGCGGCGAAGAAGGCGATCGTGGACAAGCTCGCGGCGCTCGCAGGAACTGTTTCGACCTAAAACGGTCTCCCGCCGATGGGCTGGAGCTACAGCACTTCGGCCCACTTCGCTTTGTCTTTGAGCATGATCTCGCGGAGCAGGCGGATCGGAGGCATGCCGTGCTTCAGCATTTCGTCGTGGAATTTCTTGAGCGAAAAGTTCGCAGCTTCCTGCGCTTGGTAATCGGCGCGCAGTTTCAGGATCTGGAGCTTGCCGAGCGTGTAATTGAGATAGCCCGGATCATAAGTGCCGCGCATTGCTTCCTGTCGGGCGGGTTTCTCTTCGTAGTAGCTGTTGTCTATGAAGAATTTCGTCGCTTCGTCCACGCTCATGCCCTGGGTGTGCATCCTGACCGAAGCAATAAGCCGGCATAAGCGGAGGAGCGCTTCGTTCGATTGCGCCATCCGATACTTGGCGGCGCGTTTCACTTCTTCGGCGCTCGGTTCCGGGCTTGTGCTCCTGCCAAAGCCTTCGTCGAGCATCATCTTCTCGGTGTAATGGGCCCAGCCTTCCACGAAGGCATAGCTCGCGAAGATCTTCGCGGCCTTCGACGCATCGGAAGCATTCAGATGAAGGAATTGCGTGTAGTGACCTGGATACGCCTCGTGAATTGAAACCACGTCGGTAGTGAAATAGTTAAATGCGGTTAGCCATTCCTCTTTCTGCTGATCCGGCCATTCTTTCTCGGTCGGCGTGACATAATAGTAGGCCTCGGATGCTTTCTTCTCGAAGGGACCGGGCGTGTCCATCGACGCGAAGGAAGTGGCGCGCGCAAACTGCGGTGTCTCCTTCACCTCGGCCCGGACTTTCGAAGGGAGAGTGATGAGGTCTCCGTCACTCAGGAACTGACGGATCGCTTCCAAATTTTTCGCCGTGTCAGAGATCAGGCTCTCCGGCGTTGGATGTTCCTTTTGGACATCCTTGAAGACTTCGACCGCGGGCTTGTTCGGATCGATGATCAGACCCGCCTCGGCGAACGCCTCCTGTTCGCGCTGCAGCTCCGCCATCCCAATCTCCAGCACCTTGGCCGACGGCAAGTCCACTAGTTCGCCTTCGGCCAGCATTCGCCGATACTTCTCTTCGCCGAGCGCCCACTGCCCATTTGCCTTCGGGAGCTTCTCCTTTTCCAGCCAGGACGCGTAATCCAGCAGAGCCGCGGCGGCTTTCCGGTTCGAAAGCGCGAACGCTCCGCGCAGCTTCTCGTCTTTCAGATCTTTCAGCGCTTCGGCCAGGTCCTTCTTCAGGAAATCGGCGGAGCCCCGCGCGATCTGAATTGCCAGCTCGACGTATGGCCGGGGCAACACCGGCGCGAGATTCGTCTTCGCGGCGATGATGATATTGGGTGTCTGGTTCTCAATCGTGATGATGCTGCGCGCGCGGTCTTCCAGCGAAGAGAAGTTGCGCTTGATATAGACGTTCACGTCCAGCGCCTGGGCGTAGGTCATGGGGTTGTTCTCGAAACTCGCCATGTCCTGGAAATCGAAGAGGTCTCGCTTCACCGCCGCCTGCAGGATGCGCAGATCGACCGCCGCGGCGGAGTTGAGCTTGGTCGCGTCGAACCTCTTCAAGCGCTCATCAAAACGCTTCAAGCGCGATAACTCGGCGTCGATCGAAAGGCGGGTAAAGTCATTGATGCGGCCATCGTACTCGTGCAACCCGAGAGAGGTCGCCTGGAGCGGATGCGCGGCGAGCCAACCCTTAATGTATTCCTCCGCGACCTTCTCAAACTCCGCATCTGGACTTTGCTCCGCGGCGTAAGAAGAGAGGAGAGAAGGCGTGCTCACGAAGAGGACGAGGAAGAGGGAGCGGACCAAGCGGGCAAGTTTCATATCAAGTCGGGATGGAGGCGCAGCTTACCGAGCGTTTGCTCGTTGCCAAAAATTTCCCGGTGAGCGATGATCCTTGCCCGGTCACACCTCCATTTACACGAATGAAGCGGCGCCTCCTCCTCAGCATCCTTGCATGCCTGCTTTTCATCAATGTCTTGGTGAGCTTTCGCCTCTATTCGGCACGCGCGGCGAGCCCTGAGGAAGACACGGGCTACGCCCAAATTTCGGTCTTCACGAGAGCGGTCCAGCTCATCCGACAGGATTACGTCGATAGCAAGAAGACGAGCTATCACGACCTGATCTACGCAGCGATGAAGGGGATGCTCGCGTCGCTCGATCCGCACAGCCAGTTCATGGATCCCGACGACTTCAAGGACATGCAGGACGATACCCGGAGCCGTTTTAACGGGCTCGGCATCGAGGTCTCGGTCAAGAATGGGCTCCTTACCGTGATCACACCCATGGAGGATACGCCCGCCGCGAAGGCCGGAATCCTTTCCGGTGACCAAATCCTCCGAATCAACGGCAGCTCGACGGAAAGAATGGAACTGCAGGATGCGGTCAACACTTTGCGCGGCGTTCCAGGGCAGAAGGTAACGCTGACCGTGCTGCGTCCCGCGACGAAAGAGATCAAGGATTACGCGCTCGATCGCGCCGAAATCAAGGTGCAGAGTGTGAAAGGCGCGAAGCTTCTCGACCCGGAACTGAGCGGACCTTTCAAGATCGGGTATGTCCGCTTGATTCAATTCAACGAGCCGACCGCGGACGAGCTGGAGAATGCACTCGATGAACTGCAGAAGCAGGGGATGCAGGCGCTCGTGCTCGATTTGCGCAATAATCCGGGTGGGCTGCTAAATAGCGCGGTGGATGTTTGTGCGCAGTTCGTCCCGCCGAACACGACAGTGGTTTCGACCCAGGGTCGCGTGGCCTCGCAGCAGAGCGATTACAGCACTTCGGGCGTGTCGAAACAGCGTCCGCGCTTCCCCATGACGGTGCTGGTAAACGAAGGAAGTGCGAGCGGCGCGGAGATCGTAGCCGGCGCGCTGAAGGATCTAAAGCGCGCGATCATCGTGGGTGAAACGACTTTCGGGAAAGGGTCGGTGCAAAACGTGATGCAGTTGCCCGACGGATCGGCCCTGCGCTTCACCACGGCGAAATACTACACGCCGAGCAAGCAGGTGATCCACGCTAATGGAGTCACTCCGAATATCCGCGTGCCGCTGACGAGTGAGCAGGAGCGAGCGCTTTTCGCCGCGCGCAGCAGTGATAATCTCAAGCCCGAAGACGAGAAGAACATGATCAAGACGAAGGATCCGCAAATGCTGCGCGCGATAGACGCGCTCAAGGGCGTGATGATCTACGCGCAGGAAGCAGCGCCGAAGGTCGAGGCGGTCAAGAAGTAGCGGCGCTCTGCTAGCGCAGGTGCCTCGCCCGAGGTCTCAACAGGCAAGGGCCTGTGCTACCGTCTCGCGACATGGGCGCTGCGTGTACTATCCTCGCTCTGGAGACGTCTTGCGATGAGACGGCTGTTGCGATCCTGCGTGGTGGAAAATTGCTCGCGAGTGAAATCGCTTCTCAAACGGCGGTGCATGAAAAATACGGGGGCGTTGTTCCGGAAGTCGCCTCACGGAATCACCTCGTGCATGCGCCGCGCCTGCTTGCTTCCGCAGTTAGTTCGGCTGAAATTTCACTCGAGGAAGTGAGTTGCTTCGCCGCGACGAGCGGACCCGGGCTTGCGACTTCTCTCATGATCGGCGCTTCGATCGCAAAGGGATTGTCGATCGGATTGGGTCAGCCGTATCTCGCCGTGAATCATCTCGAAGGTCATCTCCTTTCGCCCTTTTTCGAAAGCGTGGGTGAGATCGAGCCCAATGTCTCACTCATCGTCAGTGGAGGGCATACGCTACTCGTCGATGTCTCTGGCGTGAACGCGTATCGTATTCTGGGCCAAACGTTGGATGACGCCGCCGGCGAAGCCTTCGACAAGGTGGCCAAGATGCTGGGCCTCCCTTATCCGGGCGGACCAGAGATTGAGCGCCACGCTCGCTCCGGAAATCCGGCACGGTTCAATTTTCCTCGAAGCATGCTCGATTCGCGCGATCACAATTTCAGCTTCAGCGGTCTGAAAACGGCCGTACGATATCTTCTCCTGAAACTGACGAACGGTTCGGCTCCTTCAGCCGAGCAACTCGAGACGCAAACTTTGGACGACGTTTGCGCATCCTTTCAACAGGCGGCCGTGGAAGTGTTGGTGCAAAAGGCGATCACTGCCGCGAAGGCGCGCGAGGTCGGAGTGGTGACGTTGAGCGGGGGCGTGAGCTGCAATCGCGAACTGCGAGCGCAGCTTGGATCGGCCTGTAATCGCGCGGGTTTGCGCTTCCTCGCCGCCCCGAAAGTTCTCGCGACGGACAACGCGGCGATGATTGCGTTCGCGGCCGGACTTCGCTTCGGGTCCGGATTTATTTCGAGCGTTGCAGAGGAGATTGATCCGAATCTCAAGCTGGCGTGAAGCTGTCGCGACGCGCCCAGTGCAAGGTCAGGCGGTTGCCTCAGTATTCGCGTTCGAGAAGGTGGTTCGCGAGTTGGTGGAGGATTTCGGCTTCCCCGCCAAAGACTTCGAGTGCCTTGCCCGCTTGCCGTGTCAATCGTTTGGCTTCGACGCGGGATTTCTCCAATCCGATGACAGCAGGATAGGTCGCCTTCTGCGCGGCCACGTCTTTGCCTGCGCTTTTGCCGAGCTTCTCCGATGTCTGCGTTACATCCAGAATGTCGTCGATGACTTGAAAGGCGAGTCCGAGCGCGCGACCGAACTGCGTAACCGCTCGAAGTTGTTTCGCGGACGCGTTCGCGCTCATCGCGCCGAGGCGGACGGATGTGGTGAGCATCGCGGCAGTTTTATTTTCGTGAATGTAGCGGAGTCGGGCGCGATCGATCGACTTGCCTTCGGCTTCAAGATCGGCGACCTGCCCTGCAATTAGCTTGCGGCTTCCAGCGCCGATCGCGATCTCACGCAGGATTGCGCGCAGATCGTAGCGACGAGGCGGCTCGGCGTGGGTCGCGATTTCAAATGCGATTGTCAGGAGCGCGTCGCCGGCAAGAACGGCGATCCCTTCTCCGAAGGCCTTGTGGCATGTCGGCCGGCCGCGCCGGAAATCGTCGTTGTCCATGCTCGGGAGGTCGTCATGAATGAGCGAATAGGTGTGGATACATTCGACCGCGCAGGCGAGCGGCAGAGCGGGTTTCCTACCGCCGCCGCAGGCTTCCGCTGCTGCCAAACACAGAATCGGGCGCAGTCGTTTACCGCCAGCGAAGAGACTGTAGCGCATCGCTTCGTGGATGGTTGCCGGCCGCGTGGTCGGCTTCGGAAGGAAACGATCAAGAGCACGATCGATCTCCGTTTGGCGCGCCTTGAGATACGCCTTCAGATCCATCAGAGGCCGACTCTGATGAATCCAACCGGGTTGGCAAATGAAAAGCGGCCAGTCGGCATTTCGGAGGTGTGACAACGACGAGAGGCCAGCCGAACATTCCGCCATGCAGCCGCTTACTGTGGAAGAGGAACTGGCAGCGCTTGAGGCCGGCACTCTTGATCCCGCGACTTTTCCGCATCGAGAGCACCTGCGCCTTGCTTTCGAAATGTTGCAGCGTCATACATTTGCCGAGGCAGCGGTTCGATTTTCTCGCGGGTTACGATGCGTGACGGCCGCGGCCGGGAAACCTGAGATTTACAACGAGACGATTACGATTGGTTTCCTGGCGATCATTGGCGAACGGCAGGCGCGGCAGCGATGCAAGGATTGGCTGGAGTTTATTGCGCGAAACGGTGACCTCGCGGACAAACGCATCCTCGAACGTTGGTATGAAACCACGCTGCTAAAATCGGAGGTGGCGCGGACGACATTTGTCCTGCCGCCCGCTCAAAACGCAGACTGATCAAAGCGCTTCCGCAGTTTCCGCCGCACTCCGCTGCGATTTCACTCGCATGGCAAGGAACGCGCCGAGCAGCAAGATCGCGGCGCTCCAGAGTTGTTCGCGGGTCAGATGCTCGCCGAACAGCCACGCTGATAAGCCGAGTGCCAGGAGAGGGCAGACCAATTGTAGTGTTTGGGATAGGGCGACACCGAGTTCGCGAATCGCGACGTAATAAAGGACGTGGGCGATGCTGATGCATGTCACGGCCGAGATGAGCAGGATGACATTCACGCGTGTCCCCACGTGAAAGGGCGTGGCGATTTCGCCAAAGGCGAGGGTCAGAGGAAGGAGAAGGACCGAAGTCATCAGGCTGATCAACGCGAAACTCCGCACCGAACCGAGTTGAGCCGAGGGCCTCTTCACCATGACTCCATAAAGCGCCCACGAAAAGGCCGCGGTGAATGCGAGCACCAGCCCCATCATCGGAAGACGCCCAGCTTCACGGCCGGGTTGATACCAAAGGACCCCAACCGCTCCGAGCAGACCTAGCAATGTCCCGAGTTGAAACTGCCACTGCCGGATAATCCACCGCTCCTCAGGGAAAAAGATCAACGCAAGAATCGCGGTCATGATCACAGTCGAACGCATGAAGATCGCATAGACACCAGGCCCCATGTAGAAGAGCGCCATAACCTGCGTCAGCTGATGCACGACATTCGGCAGCGCCGGGATGAAGCACGCCAGGAGGAGGCGCGAATCGAGCCGGGCGGCTTTCCGTTCGAAAGGAAAGAAGACGAATGGTATGACCGCGAGGCAAGCGAGAGAATAGCGGTAAAAATTCTGCGCGTAGGGGTCGTAGTATCGGTTCAGGTAGAACATGAATAACGACGGTGTCGACCAGATGAGGACCGTCCCGAAAATTGCGGCGTAGCCTTTTGCAAAATCCCCGCCGGGCTGCTCGGCGAGGTGATTTTCGGGTCCGCGCGCTCTCGTCATGGCTGATAGAGCAGTTTAATTTGCTCGCCTGCAATCGAGGACTCGCTCAAAAACGAAGAAACCTAGGAGACGATTATATGGCAAGAATCCCAACCCTCACCCTCACGGCCGCCGCGCTTCTCTGCTTCGCGCAGAGCGGCATGGCGCAAGCGTCAAAGAAAAAAGCCGCCAACGCGAGCGTAGAGCATGCGAATAAAGGCGTGCAGCTCGCGCAGGCCAACGCCTACGACGAAGCGATCAAGGAATTCACGCTCGCGATCGAGGCCGACCCGAAGGACGCGCGGCTCTACCGTGACCGGGGGATGGTTTTGCTGACGACGAAGAAGTTCCAGGAAGCGATGGCCGACTTTACCAAGGCGATCGAGCTGGCACCGACTGATTTCGCGAATTACTCCGCCCGCGGCGCGGTGCTGAATGAATTGAATCAAATCGAGCCGGCCATGGCGGACCTGAATAAGGCCCTCGAGATGAAACCGAACGATCCGCAAACATTGGAGCGGCGCGGTCTTTCTTATTACAAGCAGAAGAACTATCCCGCCGCCCTTGCCGATCTCGATAATGCGCTCACGCAGAATCCGAACAGTAACCTCGGGCTGAGCCGCCGTGCCGACACCTACGCGGCCATGAGCCAATGGGCGAAGGCTCTGCCGGATTTGGAGTTGGCGGTCAAGCTGCGCCCGGATGATTTCAGCGCACAGGATCGTCTTATGAATGTGAGGTCTAGGCTAGCTGCCGCGAACGCGCCGCCCAGGCAGCCGGCTGTGGCCACCGCGACGCCGCTTCCCACCCCGCCGCCAAAACCAAAGCTGCTCACGCGCACGAATATTTTCATCGCGTTGGGCGGGTTGGTGGTGTTGGGGATCATCGGCGTGGTAGTCGGGAAAGCTATGGCGACGCGTAGCGTCGACTAGATTCCTCCCAAAGCTTGCAAATAGGGGCCGCTTCCCGTTATTTTCATACCGACTATGATTTATACTAAAGCACGAATCGCGAAATGGGTGACGCTGGGGTTGTTCGCGGCGGCACTGGCAGGAAGAGTCTGCGGCCAGGAGGATGGAGGGACGGACTCGTCGCGCAAGGGCATCGAGCTGGCGAAGAAGGGTGACTACGAAGCCGCGGCCGTGCAGTTCTCGCAGGCAATCAAGGCGAATCCCAAGAACGCCCGCTACTACAGCAATCGGGGAAAAGCCTATCGGGCCGGGGGTAAGCTGGCCGAAGCCGAAGCGGACTTCACGAAACTTATGGAGCTGGATACGGACGATGCGAATGCCTACAGCGAGCGCGGAAAGGTCCGCGTCTCGCAGAAGCAGTTCGACACCGCGATCGCGGACTTGAGCAAAGCGATCGAAATGTCGCCCGGCGACATCGACAGTTATCGGTTCCGGGCGTTCGCGCACCTCTCGAAAAATGATTTTGAGAAGGCAGTAGAAGATTACAGCTTCGTCCTGGAGGAGAAAAAGGGTGATACGCAGGCGCAAGAGCGGCGTGGCTTCGCTTACATCAGTCTGAAAAAATACGACGAGGCGATTGCGGATTTCGACAAGGTGATCGCCAAAACTCCGAAAGACGCCGAGGCTCTGCGGCGGCGCGGCTATGCGCATGCGATGGCTGGCAATAAAGACAAGGCAGTCGCCGATTATCAAGCGGTCTTAAAGCTTAAACCGGGTGATGCGGACGCGGCGACGCGATTGAAAGCGATCGAGGCGAAAACCGCGGCTCCGGGAGCGTCGCCGGCAGCGGCTGGTGCTCCACCCGCGGGTCGGTAAGGTTCCAACACTCGCGCTTCCCTGTCATGTGCCTGTAGGCCGTGCGGGAAACGCTCCAGTCGAAGCCTGCTACCGCACGCCCCACTGGGGACGTGGCTACATCGCGGAATGCTGCCGGCGGTGGAGGACTGCACTCCCACCGTTCTCCTCCACGAAATGTCTTTGACACCCGAAAGTGCGCTGTTAGCTTGCCGACGCTTTTTGCTGGAACGAGGAGTCCCACGGTCGTTCAAATTGCAAAGTTTGACGCGGCTTTGGGACTTTTATCTCTCTGGCAGGGAGCAACCGGTTTGTCGTTAGGCTCGGCCCGCGAGACGGCGACAAGCAGCGAAATGACGATACGCCGCCCACATAGCTCAGTTGGTAGAGCACGTCCTTGGTAAGGACGAGGTCACCGGTTCAATCCCGGT
>Ga0136617_10003100_pt1 | contig 14830 bp, 14 predicted proteins | sample AntDrymUQ3222106_2_FD_129672 | JGI IMG/M metagenome (GOLD analysis project Ga0136617, IMG submission 129672) | Polar desert sand microbial communities from Dry Valleys, Antarctica - metaG UQ322 (21.06) | ecosystem: Environmental > Terrestrial > Soil > Desert | place: Antarctica: Dry Valley... | reverse complement strand
GCCGCGGCTACCTCCCGGGCATCGGAGCCCTGCTGGCGATCGTCGTCGTGACGCAGATCGTCACCGCGCTGGGTGCTGGCGCCTGGTTCCCATGGGCCGCCCCCGGTTTATGGTCTGGCTTGGCCGAGGCCACCAGTGAGACCGCACGTCACGCGCCTGGTTTGACCCAACGACCGAAGACGTCATGACACCCGAGGCAATGGCTTTGCTCCTGACGCATTGGGGGCAAGGCGTGGGGAACGGGTGCACTGCGGCTGCGCCTCTCTGGGCCAAGCCACCTGATCAGGCAGCTCGCAGCCGGCGGACCCGCGTCGCGTCACTGCGCTGCTGCTCGCTACCGGGGACTGACCATGGCTATATGCCGATCAGACTGCCAGGTCCGGCCGCGTGATGCTGAACATGTAGCACCCGGCGAGCATGTTGCGACTGTGTAGGTAGGCGACGTCAAGGCTCGCGAACAGATCGGATATCGCGGCCTCTGCCTCGCCTCCTTCAACGATGCGGTTGTCGACCTGGCGGCCCTGGGCGTCGTAAGCCCTGAAGAGCTGACTGCGGCGCCGGAACCCTGCCGGATAGGCATTGTGCTTGGCATAGCCCGCACAGGGATCGGCATGAATGAAGACGGGGCCGACCTCGGCGTACGCGCCGCCCACATCGTGGGGCCGCCAGGCGATGAGCGCGACCCGCTCCCCGACATTGGCATCCCGCAGGCAACAGCGCAGGGGCGCACCGTCCTCGTCTTGGACGGTCACCACCCATTCGTTTCCGAAGTCGTCTTTCTCCTGGCTACGGATGCGGGCTAGGTCGCCGGTCGGCAGAGCGGACACGCAGAAGTCAGTGGACATGGGTTCCCCTCGTCGAGCCCCAGGAAGTCGGGGCGTTGGTCACCCAGGTAGAACGGCTGTCAGTCGACGTACGTGAGGTCGTTTCTCATACTTGGTGGGCTCGAGGGCGATGAGAGAGGTACGCACTACGCGCTAACGATCACCAGAGCGCCAGCAGCCCGCCGTGCTGGCCGGCACGGCGGGCTGCTGACAGATCGGGCTAGGAGTGCTTGGCGCGCCTGCGGCTGGGCATGATCAGCAGGGATGACCCGACGAGCAGTACGCCGGCGCCGATCCCGACCAGGGGTAGGACCGGGAGCGTGGTTCCGGTATAGGCGAGTACATCGCCGTTGCCGTTGCCGCCGCCGTTGCCGTTGCCGCCACCGCCGCCGCCGCCGCCGCCGCCGCCACCGCCGCCGCCGTTGGAGCGCGTCGTCGTCGCAGTGCCGGTGTCGGTCGAGGTTGTGGCTGTGGGGCCAGGACCGGGACCGGGACCGGGGCCAGGGCCAGGACCAGGGCCGGGGCCGGGGCCAGGACCGGGGCCAGGACCAGGACCAGGACCAGGACCAGGACCGGGGCCGGGACCAGGACCGGGGCCGGGACCAGGACCGGGGCCGGGACCAGGACCGGGGCCGGGGCCGGGGCCGGGGCCGGGGCCGGGGCCGGGGCCAGGGCCAGGGCCGGGGCCGGGGCCAGGACCAGGACCAGGACCAGTCGTTGTGGTCGGCGCCGTCGTGGTCGTTGGCGCGGTGGTCGTGGTGGGCGCCGTCGTGGTGGGCGCCGTCGTGGTCGTGGCTGTCGTTGTCGACCCTGTGGTCGTGGTCGTGGCTGTCGTTGTCGGCGCTGTGGTCGTTGTCGTTGCCGTGGTGGTGCTCGCGGTCGTTGTCGGCGGCGGGGGAGCGTTGCAGGTCGGCAGGTTGAACACATTGTTGATCAGCGTGACTGCGCCGTTGCGGGCCAGCGCCCGCCCCGTGACGGTGGTCCCGTTCTGCAGAGAAATCGAGGTCAATGCCAGGATCGTGCCGACGAAGGTGGTGGTCGTGCCCAGGGTCGCCGAACTCCCGACCTTCCAGAACACGTTGCACGGATCGGCGCCGTTGATCAGCGCGACCGTGGCCCCGGTACCGGACCCGGTGATCAGAGTGGAGTCAGCCTGAAAGATCCACACCGAGCTCGGGTCCCCGGCCCCGTCGAGAGTGACCGTCCTGGTCAGCCCGAGGGTGGGGTTGTGATACACCCCCGCCTGAAGGGTTTTCCCGCCAAGTTCGGTGGCCGCGAGTTCGGTGGCCGGCCGCCCCGCCGCATTGTTGTAGGCGACGACGAGATCGTCCTTGGCCTTGAGCGCCACCGCGTCAGCGATGTGCTGCTCTCCGTTGACTGTGCCGGGCGGGAAGCCGGTCACCGCGGTGCCCGGGCTCAGACCCAACTCCCCGTTGATGACCGAAGGGCCGGTGTTGGTGACCGTGCTACCGGCCAGAATCGCGAATGGCTTGGTCGTCCCCAACGGAACGGGGGCCGGGGCGGCGTTCGCCGGCGTGAAGACGGACAGCATGCCCCCGAGCACCAGGAGGGCTCCGGTCATGGCCGCGAGCGTGGCGAGTTTTACGCGCTGCGGACCTCGGACTGGTGGTGCGCTGACCACCCTGTGACGGGCTGAATTCTCGACCATGAGTACTGCTCTCCCCCGATTGAGCAAACTTCGCCGGATGGCGCACGACAACCAGTTCCAGGGCGTTCGATTCATCAGGCATGCGATGTATGAGGCGCCGGCGGTGGACTCGGCCGGATTGCTCTTCGCCTCTTTGTCCCGCTTGAACCGGGCGCAGTGTTGTGGGGACCGAGACGCGGCCATTCGAAGAATGACGGCGGAGCGTAACTGCAGGTTCACTCACCGTAGGCTTACATCCAAAGAACTGTCAATAACTTAAGGTTATGCAGTGATTACGGCGTGTGATGCTGTTGAAAGTGGATAGGAAGTGTTAGGGCGAACTGGCGTCATCGGAGCCGTCGAACACGCGACTGCTGAGGAAGTCGTCGGGTTCCAGCCGCATGAGCTGATCTCGGGTCGTCGGACCTGAGGATTCCAGGATCCGGTTGGCGTGCCGCAGCCTGGCCCGCTCGATCGCGTTCCGAATACTGCGAGCGTTGGCGAAGCGGGGCTGCTCCTTGCGCTGGCGCACGTACTCGGCAAAGACCTCTTCGGTCTCCGGGGCGAAGGTGTAGCCCTCTTTGGCGACCATGAGGTGCCCGATGTCCCCGAGTTCGGCCGCCGAGAAGTCCGGAAAGTCGATGTGGTGGGCCACCCTGGAGCTCATGCCGGGGTTGGAGGCGAAGAAGGAGTCCATCCGGTCCTTGTAGCCGGCCAGGATGACGACGATGTCCTCACGCTGGTTCTCCATCACCTGCAAGAGGATCTCGATGGCCTCCTGTCCGTAGTCCCGTTCGTTCTCCGCGCGATAGAGGTAGTAGGCCTCGTCGATGAATAGCACCCCGCCCATGGCCTTCTTGAGGACGTCCTTGGTCTTGGGGGCGGTGTGCCCCACGTACTGGCCGACGAGGTCGTCCCTGGTGACTGCAACGAGATGGCCGCGGCGCAGATAGCCAAGCCGGTGCAACAACTCCGACATCTGCAGGGCGACCGTCGTCTTACCAGTGCCCGGGCTTCCGGTGAAGCTCATGTGCAGGTTCGGGCGTGACGTGGACAGGCCAAACCGGCGCCGCGCATTGTCGACCAGAAGCAGCGCGGAGATCTCTCTGATGCGCTGCTTCACCGGTACGAGTCCGACCAACTCGGTGTCCAACGACTTCAGGACCTCGTCGACGCCGGATTTCGCGAATTCGGTTGTTAGGTCCAACTCGCCGTCTGGGGGTAGAAGGTCGGACTCCGACTCCTCCGACTCCTCGGACTCGGCCTCGGAGCCGGTGTCCTTCGTGCCTGCGCCGGAGGCCCGACCCGGCCGCGGCATCCCGAAGCCAGGTCGCTCCTTTTCTTCACTCACGACTTCGTTGGGTACCTCTCGCCGACCGGCCGCTCGACCGCGTACGCATGCGTTGTGTACGCGATCCGGCGATCGGAGCCCTCGGCACGATCCAGGCGCATACCCGGCTCGTTGGTCGGCCTGGCCACGATGAAGGACAGCGCCGTCGATTGCCGACCAAGCGAAGCGTCGTACGCGCTGACCTTGATGTAGTGCTCGGGATAGGCATCTCTGCACGCGTTGATCTCCTCGAGGACCCCGACCGCATCCTTGAGGTCGAACATCGGCAGCCCCCACATCTCCCAATAGATGTTCCGCGGATGCGGGTCGTCGGTGTACTCGACCGAAAGCGGCCAGTCGTTGTCCAGGCAGTACTGGACTTGCTTGCTGATCTCCTCGTCGGTGAAGTCGGGAAGGTAGGAGAAGGTGCCCTGGGTGATGCGCATGTCGCTGGATCCCTTCTAGGAGGAGGTCGGTGTCTCGACAACGTCGAGAGTGTCGGTGGATTCGTAGTTGAAGGTGATGTCGCCCCAGGTGTCCAGCGCCAGCTTGAGCGGCTTGTTCCACTCCGCTGTTTTGCGCAGCAACTCCTCGCCACCCTTCATCAGGTCCATGCCCTCGTTGCGGGCCTTGACCATTGCCTCGAGGGCTACTCGGTTCGCCTCGGCGCCGGCCGAGATGCCCATCGGGTGACCGATCGTGCCGCCGCCGAACTGCAAGATGACGTCATCGCCGAGGAGATCGAGCAGCTGGTGCATCTGGCCGGCGTGGATGCCACCGGAAGCGACCGGCATGACGCCGGGCATCGACTGCCAGTCCTGGGCGAAGAACAGGCCCTTGGTCGGGTCGGCCGGAGTCTTGTCCAGCCGCAGCACGTCGTAATAGCCCTTGACCGAGGCCGGATCTCCTTCGAGCTTGCCCACGATGGTGCCGGCGTGGATGTGGTCGACACCGGCCAATCGCATCCACTTGGCGATGACCCGGAAGCTGACCCCGTGGTTTTTCTGCCGGGTGTAGGTTCCGTGCCCGGCTCGGTGCAGGTGCAGGATCATGCCGTTGGCCCGGCACCACTCCGACATCGACTGGATCGCGGTGTAGCCGATCGTCAGGTCGATCATCACGATGACACTGCCCAGGTCCCTGGCGAACTCAGCCCGCTCGTACATCTTCTCCATCGTGGCTGCGGTGACGTTGAGATAGTGCCCCTTGATCTCGCCGGTGGCAGCCTGCGCCTTATTAACGCCCTCCATGGAGAACAGGTACCGGTCGCGCCAGCGCATGAACGGCTGGGAGTTGATGTTCTCGTCGTCCTTGGTGAAGTCCAGGCCGCCGCGCAGTGCCTCGTAGACCACCCGGCCGTAGTTGCGGGCCGACAGGCCCAGCTTGGGTTTGGTGGTCGCGCCGAGCAGCGGTCGGCCGTACTTGTTGAGGTACTCCCGCTCCATCACGATGCCGTGTGACGGTCCCTGGAAGGTCTTCACGTACGCGACCGGGATCCGCATGTCCTCCAACCGCAGCGCCTTCAGCGGTTTGAAGCCAAAGACGTTGCCGATGATCGAGGACGTGAGATTGGCGATCGAGCCCTCTTCGAACAGGTCGATGTCATAGGCGATGTAGGCCAGATACTGGCCCTCGGTGCCGGGCACCTTCTCCACCTTGTAACACTTGGCCTGGTAGTGCTCGTGCGCAGTCAGTCGGTCGGTCCACACCACCGTCCAGGTGGCCGTCGAGGACTCACCGGCCACGGCCGCTCCGGCCTCTTCGGGCGGCACGCCCTCCTGCGGGGAGATCCGGAAGACCGCCAGGATGTCGGTGTCGGCGGGCTCGTAGTCCGGCTGCCAGTAACCCATTTCCGCGTACGGGATGACGCCGGCAGACCAGCGCTCGCCCTTCTTGCCCTTAGATGGTGCTGGCTTGTCGTCGTTCGTGTCGCTCATCCGTGCGCCTCCTGTGATCGAGTGCCTAAGCTGAGTCTGCCCGTTCGAGGTTGAGTCGTCTATTAAGTCTTCGCTGGCTACAGTTGAGTAATGTCTGAACTCTTACCGTCTGGCGGTTTGCCAGCAAACCGCCAGAAGGCGCCTGCGGTGACCCTGTCGCGACTGATGACCTTCGTGACGTTCGCCGAGGAAGGCTCGGTTGTCGGCGCTGCCCGACGGCTTGTCGTCAGTGAGTCTGCCGTTTCGGTGGCCATGTCCGCGTTGTCCCGCGACCTCGGCGTGGCGCTCGTGGAGCGGGTCGGCCGCGGCGTCGAGCTGACTCCGGCCGGCTCGACGTACGTCGGCTACGCCCGCAGTGTCCTAGGTCTGCTGGAACAGGGCTGGGCGGCGGCAAGGGGAGTGGGGGCACCGGGCCGGGGTCGCCTGCGGCTCGCGGCGGTGCCGACCGCTGCCGACCAGTTGATCGCTCCCCTGTTGGCCGCCTTCTCCAACGATTTCCCCGATGTCGAATTGCGGGTCGACGTGGGCAGCAGTTCCGAGGTGTGGGATCTGCTGAGCCATCATGAAGTGGATCTTGTTCTGGCTGGGCGACCGCCGCAAACCGCATCGGGCCGGATCGCCGCACAGCGCGACAACCTCCTTGTCGTGGTCGCGCGGCCATCGATGCTCGCGCCCTTCGATGAGGGTGAGACGACCTGGCTGCTGCGCGAACGCGGGTCCGGGACGCGAGCCAGCCTCGAGGCTCTGCTGTCCTCGCGAGACCTGGATCCACCGCGGATGGTGCTCGGGTCCAACGGCGCGGTCCTGGCAGCCGCCGTAGCCGGCTTGGGTGCGGCACTCGTCTCCGCCGACGCCGTCGCCGTCGAACTGGGAAGCAACCAGTTGGTGGTCGTTCCGGTCGAGGGCACCCCGCTCGTACGTCCCTGGCATCTGGTCACTGGCACGACGCCGACCCCGGCGACCCGGCTGTTCGTCGAGCACGTCCTGTCCGTACCCGGCTGGCGTTCTGCCCCGTGATCTTGAACTCTTGGTGGCGACACGCCCTGAACGCGCCGCCGAACCGCAATAAGGTCAAGATCACGCACCGTACGACAGGTGTATGACCCGTTCCCCCTTGTCGTCCACCTGCTGGGGGAGGCGGGCCCGGCAACGCCTCCCTAGCGTCGGAGATGTCCAGAAGATCCGGTCGATGCGAGGAGGCGCCTGTCGTGCGGGATGACCAGCCGCCGCCGGCGCCGGACCGAAACCTCGCGCTCGACCTTCTGCGGGTGACCGAGGCTGCAGCCATGGCCGGTGGTCGATGGGTCGGCCGGGGAGCCAAGAACGACGCGGATCAAGCAGCCGTGACAGCGATGCGGACGATGATGTCAACCGTTGCCATGGACGGGGTCGTCGTCATCGGTGAGGGCGAGAAAGACCAAGCACCGATGCTCTACAACGGTGAACGGGTCGGAGACGGGACCGGCCCGCCCTACGACGTGGCCGTCGATCCGATCGACGGAACCACGTTGGCCGCCAAGGGAATGACCAATGCTGTCGCGGTGCTTGCCGTAGCTCCACGAGGTTCGATGTTCGATCCCTCAGCGGTCTTCTACATGGACAAGTTGGTCACCGGACCGGCGGCCGCGGCGTTGATGGATCTGAACGCGCCGGTGGCCGACAACATCCGGGCAGTGGCAAAGTCAAAGGGTTCCTCGGTCAACGACGTCACCGTCTGCATTCTGGATCGGCCGCGGCATGACGAGCTGGTGGCGGATGTGCGCGCCGCGGGGGCGCGCATCCAATTCATCAGCGACGGGGACGTGGCCGGGGCCCTGATGGCGTGCAGTCCGGACTCCGGGGTGGATCTCCTGCTGGGCATCGGCGGCACCCCCGAGGGAGTCATCGCCGCCTGTGCCGTGAAAAGCCTCGGCGGAGTGATCCTGGCCCGGCTGACTCCGCGCTCGGACGGGGAGCGGGAGGCAGCCGCCGCAGCCGGATTGGACCTCGAAGTCGTACTGAGCACCGATGACCTCGTCAGAGGCGATGACGCCTTCTTCGCCGTCACAGGGATCACCGATGGCGAGGTCGTACGGGGCGTGCGGTACGGCGCTGGAACGGCCGTCACGGACTCGATCGTGATGCGGGCGAAGTCCGGGACGGTGCGGCATGTGACCGCCATCCATCGCCTGGATCGGCTGGCCGGCTATTCCGCGGTCGACTACGAACATCCGACCCCTGCCCAGGTGGCGGGGATCCACAGGGAGGACTGATCGGTGAACGATCTCCAAAGCGCGGCAACGGATCTGGTGGCCCGCCCCCGTGGCATCCTCGCCGCGGACGAAAGTCCGGGAACCATGGACAAGCGCCTCGAGGGTCAGGGCATCAGCGCCTCGGCTGACGCCCGCCGGGACTATCGGGAGATGTTGGTGACCACGCCTGACCTCTCGGAGTGCGTCAGCGGCGTGATCCTCTGCGAAGAGACGTTCAACCAGAGCCTGGCCGACGGCCAGTCCTTCCCCCAGGCGCTGTCAGAGATGGGTCTGGCCACGGGCGTCAAGGTCGACACCGGCGCCAAACCGCTGGCCGGTGCCGAGGGCGAGACCATCACCGAAGGGTTGGACGGACTCCGAGAACGCTTGCAGGACTTTGCCTCCCGAGGTGCGGTGTTCGCGAAGTGGCGGGGGGTCTTCACGATCGGGCCGGGGCTCCCGACCCATCGCGCACTGCGCGCCAACGCCCATGCCCTCGCGCGGTACGCCATGTTGTGCCAGGAAGCCGGAATCGTTCCGATCGTCGAGCCGGAGGTCGTGGCGGCCGGCAATCACACCATGGAGCAGTGCGAAGCGGTGACGAACTTCGCCCTGATCGAGGTCTTCACCGAACTCGCCTACGCCGGCGTCGACCTCGCAGGCATCGTGCTCAAACCGAACATGGTCACCCCCGGTTTGGACCGGCTCGATGACGCGACCTCCGACGAGGTCGCCGCCAGCACAGTCTCGACCCTGCACGGCACTGTCCCGGCCGAGGTTGCCGGAATCGCATTCCTTTCCGGCGGTCAGCCCGGTGAGGTCGCAACGCGCAACCTGGGCCGAATCGCCGCGAGACGGGCACCGTGGCCGCTGACCTTCTCCTTCGGCAGGGCTCTGGTCGATCAGGCATTGGCCGATTGGGGTGGCCGCGCCGAAAGTGTGATCGCCGGCCAGTCCGCACTGGCTGATCGCGTCCGGGCTACCTCGGAGGTTCTGCGCGCAACCGAGGTGGAGCGCGTCTGACCCGGGGCGGCTAGTCGCTGATCACCGCGCGTACGTGGGTGCCTCGCCCCGGCGCTGACCACAGTTCGATGTGCCCACCGATGGCCTGCATCCGCTCGGCCATGCTGCGCAGGCCCAGACCGCCCTCGCTGTCCTCGTCCCTGATCAGGGCCGTCCCGTCCGGTGCTTGTCGGTACCCGACGCCGTCGTCGCGTATGTCGAGGACGACGTTCCCACCACGACGCTGCAGTCGAACGCGGATGGTGGCCGCCTGAGCGTGTTTCGTCGCGTTGCCCAGCGCCTCCTGAGCGACTCGATACAGAGCCAGGGCTGCCGCGGGTGCCACGAAGGGTGGCTCGACGGCCTCGACGTCCACCTCGACATCGAGATCCTCGACTCCGAGAGCACCACACAGGCTGACAAGTCCCTTTGCCAACCCCAGGTCGTCCAGGACCGGTGGTCTGAGCCCCTTGATTGCCGCTCGTACGTCGTCGGCCGCGAGCTGGGTGAGCTCGCTTGCCACGAGTATCTGCCGATCCGCGAACTGGACAGCATCGCTGGTCTGCGGCTGCGTCGACAGTTCGGCCAGCGCTGCCCTGGCGGCGGCGAGATGAAATGACAGGCTGGCCAGACGCTGGGAGACCCCGTCATGCAGTTCGGCTGCCATCCGCCTGTTCTGCCGTTCCACATCGCTGATCGAGCCTCTCGGTGCGCCGGCGCCCGGGGCCGACCCGACAGGTTCGCCGCTGCCGGCTGCGATGACCGCGGCCAGGCGTCCGAGTGCGACGAGGTCCGCAGTGGTCATCGAGCCAGCGCCATCCCCGTACACCTCGAGAACCCCGCCGGTGTAGTGCTCACCACCAGGGATCGGTACCGCAGCACCGGCCGTCGGGACTCGGAGGTCACCGGCATAGTGATCTCCCCGCCGATCATTACGGCGGTCCGCGATCATGGTTGGTCGCCGATGGCTGGCAACCCATCCGGCTACACCGACGCCCAACGGGAGGCGTCGATCGAGCAGGTCATCGATGCTGGTGTGTCGGCAGATCAGTTCCCGGGCGGCATCGTCGAAGTCCCACACCGCCGCCATCGATTGCCCGGCGGAGAGCCGGCCCACGACGACGCTGGCTGCGGCCGCTCGGCCGTAGACCAGCGCGTCAACAGCTTCCTGGAGCGCGAGCGCGTACGCATCCTGAGTGCTGGCCACCGCGTCGCTGCTCGGCATCAGTGAAACAAGCCCTCACGCAGCGCGGTCGCCACAGCAGCCGAGCGGTCGCTGACATCCAGCTTCCGGTAGACCGAACTCACATGGCTCTTGACGGTCTCCTCACCGACGACCAGGCGCGTCGCGATCGCCCGGTTGTGGTGCCCGGCGACCATCAAGGAGAGCACCTCGCTCTCGCGCTGCGTGAGGCCGAGCCGGGCACCGGGCCAGAACTCCCCGGCGGCCATCCGCGCCGCACTCGCCGTGGCCCGGCCGGCCAGCGCAGCATCGATGACGATCTCGCCGGAGTGGACTGCCTGGAGATGTTCGACCAGTTGCCGGCCGTCGACCCGCTTGAGCAGGTACCCGACAGCCCCGGCCCGCAGTGCCTGGAAGAGGTACTGCTCGTCGTCGTAGACAGTCAGGAACACCACGCGGCAGGAGGGCTCACGCGCGATGAGCCGATGACAGATGTCCAGCCCGCTGTCCTGACCCAACCGCACGTCCAGCACGACGATGTCGGGCCGCAGGTCGCCGACTACCCGGAACGCCTCGTCGCTGGTACTGGCCTGCCCGACGATCCGGATCTCGCCGGCTCTGCGCGCAAGCATCGCCTTGAGCCCCTCCAGGACCATCGGATGGTCGTCGACAAGGACGACTCGCAACGGCGGGGGCATGAGCACAGATTAGTGAGGCTCCCCCTCGCCTTCCCCCAGCGACGGGGCGCGATCTGCGGGGGCGACTTCTACGCTGTGTGATCCGGCAGTGTGCGCGATCGAGGAAGGACGTCCGAGGTGCCTGACAAGATCGTCAAGATGGGCCGGGCACAGGGCGGCCAGAGACCGGTGATGATCGCGATCGCCGGGGACAGCGCCGCTGGCAAGACGACTCTGACCCAGGGGCTGGTAGATGCGCTCGGCGACGATCGGATCACCGCGATCTGCGTGGACGATTACCACCGCTACGACCGCGAGGAACGCAAGTCGCTGCCCTTCACCGCTCTGCATCCGGACTGCAACTACGTGCAGATCATGGAGCAGCACCTGCAGATGTTGGCTACCGGTCAGCCGATCCTGAAACCGGTGTACGACCATTCCAGCGGCGAGTTGGTCCGGCCGGAGCTCGTGGAGCCGCGCGAGTTCGTCATCGTGGAGGGACTGCTTCCGCTGTCCACGAAGCTGTCGCGAGCCTGTTTCGACGTGACCGTCTACCTGGACCCGGTAGAGGAGATCCGTCGCGAGTGGAAGATCGCGCGCGACACGAAGAAGCGCGGGTACGACAGGGAACAGGTCGAGGCCGAGATGGACAAGCGCGAGCCGGAGTCCGCCGAATTCATCCATCCGCAGCGGACCTTCGCCGACATCGTGGTCCGGTTCGCCCCGATTGCCACCCGCGACGACCCGCCGGAGACTCCGCTGTCGGCCGAACTGCTCCTCCGGCCGACCGTGCGCCATCCCGACCTGTCCGAGGTCTTCAAGCAGGTGGACGGCCGAGCGATGCACCTGAAGTTGATCCGCGACGAGGACGGTCGGCCGACCGATGCCCTGCACGTGCACGGGTACGCCCCGTCGTCGGACATCGAGGTGCTGGAGAAGGCCATCTGGGCGGACATGGGCGGCGAGGACACCGTGCCGACCGGCCTGGGCATGCTCGGCGGCGACGACCGCAACGAGCCGCTCGCGGTGACCCAGTTGCTTTTGCTCTACCACTTGTTCGAAGCCGCCCGCTGAGAGCAGGGCGAGTGGGGTCGCTCAGCTGCTCAGTCGGCGCAGGATCGCCTCCATGACCTCGGCACCTGCACTGGTCTCGAAGATCGCCTGGGCATGCGCCGAACCCGCGACTTCGAGCACCTCGTTGTCGTCCCCGGGCGCATCGGCAATCAGGTCCTCGATAGAGCCGGCCGCCCCCTCGTCCTGGCTGTAGATGAAGAACTTCGGCCCGTCGCTGAGCGCGGCAGCCTCACCGCCGGCTGGGGACAGCAAGACCAAGTGGTCGTAGCTGTCGGGATTGTCCACCGCAGCCTCGATCACCGCAGCCCCGCCGGCACTCGCGCCGAGCAGGGCCACCTCCTGGGCGCCAAGCTCGGCTTTCAGGTAGTCGACGGCGGCGATCAGGCTCTCGGTCGAGGTGTCCTCGACCGCCAGTACGGCGATGCCTTCGCCAGCGAACTGCACGGCCTGCAGTTCCCAGCTGGCCGCATCGAAGGCGGCCCCATGTACGAGCACTACCCCGTAGCTGCCCTCGCCCCAGACGAGCGCGTCGTCGGGACCCACCTCGACGCGCCGCCCGGACCCGTCGCCGCCCTCGGCAACGTCATCCGGGTTCGCCTCGGAGGAAGCAACGGGTGGGGCGGCCTCCCCGTCGGCGCCGCAACCGACCAGCGCGACCAGGACGGCGGCGATCAGAGCGGTACGTGCTCCAAACCCCGGCCGGCGCGACCTCGCTCTTCTCATTGTCAGCAGTGTCCACCACGGCGGAAACTCGGCGACTAGGGCCGTCCGTCCGTGTGCCAGCCGAACGGATCGGTCAGCCGATCAGTCTGCGCACGATCGCCTCCATGACCTCGGCACGTGCACTGGTCACGAACATCTCCTCGGCATGCGCCGAACCCGCGACCTCGAGCACCACGTTGTCCTGGCCGAGTGCCGCCTCGATCAGCGGCTCGGTAAATTCGGCTGCCGGATCGTCCGGACTGTAGATGAATAACTTCGGCGCATCGCCGAGTGCAGCCACATCGCCGAAGGCTGGTGAGACCAACACGAACTGGTCGTAGCTGCCGGGACTGCTCGTCACGGCGTCCATGACGGACAGGCACCTAACGCTGAGGCACAACAAGGCGACATCCTGGGCACCGCGTTCTGCCTTGAGGTAGTCGACAGCGGCGGTCAACAGCTTGGCCCATGGTTCGCCGAGCTCGGCTCGCCAGTCCGTGATCACCACGACTGGAATGCCGTCCTCGGCGAACTCCAACGCCTGCGCCTCCCAGTTCCATGCCTCGGAATGTGCGGGCACGATCACCAGTCCGTGGTCGCCCTCACCCCAGACCAGTGCGTCCGAAGCGCCCAAGTCGACCCGGTCTCCGGACCCATCGTTGCTCTCGGCGTCAGCATCTGGCTCTGCACTGTCCGTGGCCACCGTGGGGTCTTCGCTGGATCCGGCAACGGACGGGGGCGCAACCTCCGCGTCGGTGCCACAGCCGCCGAGGACGAGGGCCAGCACGAGAGCAACCGGCAGGGTGGAAAGGGTCCAAAACTGTCCGGGTCGTGCCAAAGGACTCCGCATTCGCACAAGTCTGAGGACACGAAGGTGAGCACGGTGTGAGCTGTCGTGCAAAGCTGCCTGCGTGGCCGAGTTCATCAACGTTCCCGCATTCATCGCCGGACTCCCGAAGGCCGAATTGCACGTCCATCTGGTTGGGTCAGCCTCGGTCCCGACCGTCCTCGAGTTGGCCCGTCGACACCCGGATTCCGGCGTTCCGACCGAGCCGGAGGCGCTGAGCGCGTTCTACGAGTTCACCGACTTCGCGCATTTCATCGAGGTCTACATCGCGGTCAACTCGCTGATCCGCACCCCGGAGGACATCGAAGCCCTGGTCGTCGGGATCGGGGCGGACATGGCGGGGCAGAACGTCCGGTACGCCGAGGTGACTGCGACGCCGGACAGCCACCTCGTTGTCGGGATCGCCGCCGAGGACGTCGCGGCGGCCTACACCGTCGGTCGGGCCCGGGCACTGGCCGAGCACGGTGTCGAGCTGTCCTGGATCTTCGACATCCCGGGCGAGCTCGGGCTGCCCTCGGGATTGCGGACGATCGACTGGGTCGAGCAGTACGCACCAGAGGGCAGTGTCGCGTTCGGGCTGGGCGGTCCCGAGCAGGGCATCGACCGGCCGCAGTTCGCCGCGGTGTTCGCGCGAGCCCGGGCACTGGGGTTGGCCAGTGTCCCGCATGCCGGTGAGACGACCGGCCCCGAGACCGTCTGGGATGCGATCAATTCCCTTGCCGCACAACGCATCGGTCATGGAATCGCGGCCGCCCAGGACCCCGGCCTCATGGACTACCTCGCCGAGCACGCAATCCCGTTGGAGGTGTGCCCGACCTCCAACCTGCGGACCCGCGCGGTGTCCCGGATCGAAGATCATCCCTTCCCGGCGCTGCGGGCCGCGGGGGTCACCCTCACGCTCAACTCCGACGATCCGGGCATGTTCGACACGACGCTGTGCAAGGAGTACGAGATCGCACACAGCGTCTTCGGGCTGTCCTCGGTCGAGTTGGCGGACCTGGCTCGTGCGGCCGTACGGGCTTCGTTCCGCAGCGACGCGGGCAAACGTGCGCTGCTGGCCGAGATTGACGCCTACGAGCGGGTAAAGCTGCCCGCCTAGCTGAGCCACCGCGCCATCGCCGACTACCATCTCGATCGGCTTCGCGAGCCGGTAGGGAGCAGCGATGATCATCCGGCGATGGTCGGCAACGGCGACGCCAGAGGGCGCTCGGGACTACGAGGAACACTTCCGGAGCTCAGTAGTCCCGAGCTCGCTGGGCTGGTCGGCCAGCTGGTTGCCTACCTGTTGCGCCGGCCGGTTGGGGAGCGCTGACCTCCTTCGACGCAGAGGTCACACACCACGAAGTCATGCTGGCCACTGGTCGTTAGCGGCGGC
>Ga0136617_10003099_pt1 | contig 14831 bp, 10 predicted proteins | sample AntDrymUQ3222106_2_FD_129672 | JGI IMG/M metagenome (GOLD analysis project Ga0136617, IMG submission 129672) | Polar desert sand microbial communities from Dry Valleys, Antarctica - metaG UQ322 (21.06) | ecosystem: Environmental > Terrestrial > Soil > Desert | place: Antarctica: Dry Valley... | reverse complement strand
TGGCGCGCGCGCGGTCGTGCGGTTTGTTAAAAACATCATCGAGGAGCAAGGCGGAAATGTGAGACTCGACTGGCATGGGCATCAGGACCGAGGACTTGGTGTGATCAATTCGATCGCCGCTATCGAAGGCGGTGCGGATCAAGTTCATGGGTCGGCCCTGGGGATGGGCGAGCGAGTCGGCAATACGCCCATGGACCAGTTGCTGGTGAACCTCAAGCTCATGGGCTGGATCAGCAACGACCTGGCACGACTCGGCGAGTATTGCGAACTTGCCTCGTCCGCATGTGAGTGGGCGATACCTTTCAATTATCCCGTGTTTGGGCGCGATGCCTTTCGCACAGCTACTGGCGTACACGCCGCCGCCGTGATCAAGAGTTACCGGAAAGGTGACCGAGCACTTGCTGACCTTGTTTACTCGGGCGTACCGGCCGGTCAATTTGGGCTTGAGCAAGTCATTGAGATTGGGCCCATGAGTGGTAAGTCCAATGTGATTTATTGGCTTGAGAAGAGAGGCATTGAGCCTAGTGACGAGCGGGTTAATCGGATCTATGAACGCGCCAAGAGATCGTCCGCGGTATTGGCCGCCGACGAAATTTTACAACTCGTTTGAGAGAGACCTCGGTCTGGATGCTTATGCGCATACTTAAATTCCAGGACATGGGTCGATCACTATGACTTCTGCGGTTACCATAGCGGCACCCAAAATCATCGAAGAGTTGCTGGCGTCGCCTTCCGTGCAGGTGGCCTTTAGTTTTTTCGATTCTCACGCAGAAGAGATCACCGAGGAACAGATCCGGATTTGCTCGATCCCAGCGCCTCCTTTTGACGAGCAGAGACGAGCTGACTATCTCTGCGAGAGGTTTGGCGAAATCGGTTTGGAGGATGCTCGAATAGACGAAGAAGGCAACTGCCTGGCATTGTGGAGAGGACGCTCGCTTTCTCCTCTCTTGGTTGTCAGCGCCCACCTCGACACAGTTTTTCCAGCTGGAACGGATTTCACTGTCCGGCGCATGGCAAACAAATTGTTGGCGCCCGGCATCTCGGACGATGGCTGTGGATTGGTTGCGCTAATCGCAATCGCTCGAGTTCTGGCCGTAGTGAGAATTGTAACTGAGGGCTCAATTCTGTTTGTAGGGACAGTGGGCGAAGAAGGTGCAGGCAATCTGCGGGGCGTGCGCCATCTCTTCGGCAAGGGCGATTGGGCCAAACGGATTGATGCATTTATCAGCTTTGATGGCGCTGGAATAGATCGAATCACTAATGGCGCGCTCGGTTCGCGACGCTATCGAGTGCGCTTGCGCGGAACAGGCGGTCACTCGTGGGCCGATTTCGGCGTGTCCAATCCAATTCACGCCCTGGGACGCGCAATCTCCAGACTGGCTTCCTATCCCGCACCAAGGCAGCCCAGGACCACTTTCAATGTAGGCCGCATCGAAGGCGGCTCAAGTGTTAACGCCATACCCGGCGAGGCGGTCATGGAGGTCGACCTTCGGTCAGCTAGTGGCCACGAGCTACTCAGGCTTGATGCATTTTTTCGCCGGGCCGTCAGGGAAGCCGCGGATGACGAGAATGCCACCCGACGGAAAGATGATCTGCCGTTGGAACTTAACCTTCAGCTAATAGGCGAACGGCCCAGCGGCGAAACGCGGTCCGATGCTCAGTTAGTCGAACTGGCTCAAGAGTCAACGCGCGCCTTAGGTTTCAAGCCGCGCCTGGACCAGGCGTCGACCGATTCGAACGTGCCTATTTCTCTGGGCCTACCCGCAATCACACTCGGCGGGGGAGGGATGTCAGGAAGTTCTCACACCCTTGATGAATGGTATGATCCCAGCGAGCGCGAAGCCGGCTTGAAGCGGGCGCTGCTTGTAATACTGGGGATGGTGAAAGTTAAGACCGGGTAAAAGGAGAAAAAGAGGTAACAGGCTACTTCTTGCCCTTTTACTTGTTACCCTTCCCCTATTATCCTTATTTTAATTGATTGGAATCGTGACGATAGCTGAGCCGGCTTTACCGGGAGGAAAGCGCTTTTGACGCGCTATCCGAATTGCCGAGGCATCTCCCCCAGAAGCTTGTGTCACGCGACCAGACTCATCATAAGTAACGCTAACCGTAATCCGTTTTGGTCCCGCATTCGTGGCCGCTGGTACCCGGTTCGCGGCTGGCGAAGACGAAGCACCAATTGGTAGATTAGCCGTCGTTGCTCTGTCGTCACGCGCCTTGGCACGATCTCTTTCGCGTTGGCGTCTGGCTGCCGTTGCTGCACCATCATCTGACGCTGCACTGGTATCGAGCGTTTCTTCAGACTGCGATACATCAGGAGTCGAGGACAAGATGGGCTCTTGTAAGGGGGTTGAAACCACCGACTGAGTTGCGGCGGCCGCTGACACTTTCGTACGGTTGTACCAACCAGCGGGCACGCCGACGGCTGCAACCGTGGCAAGCACCGCAACCACGACTGCTGACGCAAACAACGACTTCCGCTTCGCCATAGATTCTTTGCCGATAAATGTGAGAAATGACGGTACGTGCATTTGCGTCTTGCTCTTTGGAGCACTATCTTCGACGGTACCCGATTCACCCTGCTCGGATTCGTACCCCATCGGGAAAGCTTCCTGCGGCGTTATACCTTCGTCCAACCGGCGCAGTCCCTCGAGCACAACCTGTGTCCAGGGTTGATTGATGGTGCGGTCAGCTACTTCGGCTGAGCCACTAAATTCAAACCTGGCATTTGGCAACGTCAAAGCATAGTAAACCGCTTCAATCCCGCGCAATACTCCAATCCTGGCGTCCACAACGGAACCGGCCTGCAGGTGGAAGTAACCGGATCCCTGCGGATAAAGGACCTTGAGCCGTCCAGATTTACGCTGATTACAAAAGAACTCGATGAGTTCTGAGAGTGAAAGGTCACTGAGGTGTCCAGTCAATGGCATTAGAATAGCTCCTCTATGGGAAGAGAGAATTGGCGGGGGAGGGGTAATCAATACTGAAACGCGCTCGTCACCTAAGGGTCACTTCGAGTTATTTGGTGAGAGCGAACTTGTAGCTGATCAGGCCCGATACCTTTACGGGCTGACCCGAAAGCTTGGTTGGAGAGAACCGCGCTCTCTGCGCTGCTCGCACGGCTGCTTCCCGCAAGGTTACCGGGCCACCGCCGGCTTGAGCAGAGATCACTTTGCCGTTTTCATCGATCACGACTTCCACCGTTACTGTGCCGTCGATCCTCATCCGTTTAGCGTGATCAGGATATGCGGGAGCCGGCAGGGAGAGTGCCATGCCATTAAGCACGCCGCCAGAGACCGGCTTCAGAATCGGCCTCGGTGCCGGGCTTGGTGGAGGCTCTGATTCCAACCCCACCACTGGTTCATTGGTCCCCGGTGTCATGCTCACAGTCCTTAATTCAGCAGGGTTCGTTACATTCAGCTTGCCAGACATATTCGACGCAGGCGGCAGTGACGCTGTTGATTTCTGACCTGCCACTGGCTGTTTGTTTGCCATGGAACCAGCTTCTAGCTCGGGTTCGGGATTCACCTTGGCGACAGAGGCCGATGAGGTGGAAGGCTGAACTGGTGTCACGTTTGGCTGGGCGGCCGGTTGAGACATCTTCACCATGTTCTCGTCGAGGTAGTACATGATCGCACGATAGGTGATCTCGGTTGGCTCGAAGGTAAACCTGCCTGCCTCGACGACCGCAACAGAGGCCGTCATCTTGTTCCAGTTTCCGGCAAAATCAAACTCATACTTGTAATTTTCTTTGCTCACCAGCGAGCCATCGTCGTTAACCAAAGTCATCTCGTTAATGTTCCCCTTGTCGTCGTACTTGTAGACCTCTTTGCCGGTTAGAGTGCCTCCGGCTACCGGGTAGTATTGGTTCTCGACCTTGTTGCCTTTGATATCGTAAGCGACCACCTCGAGGAGGGCGCGTTTTCCTTCGACGATTCTCCCATCCTGGCTGGCAAGTCTTACTACTTCGGTGCGCACTCTACGCACAGGCCCTACGAGCCCATCCTTAATGCGATCGGTTTCGACCGCGACGATGGCGGGCTGGGGCTGAAAACTACTCGCCTTCGCGGTGAGACTGGACTGCGCGAAGTTATGAGAGCTTATAGAAAACAAAAGAAGAGCGGCAACGACGCTTAGGACAGTTGTGATGATTGGTTTCAACATAGTTCTTCGTTCCTGAAAGCCATGAGAATAGGGACAAGTTGGATCTAAAAACTGTAGGCGGGGTGTCAGCTAGAATTCGTTTGCCAACAGCCGCGGACTTCGCGGCAAAGGGATAATACCTCGTTAAACTTCGTTTGTCTAGGGGAAACGCTGTAAGCAAAGCGAAACTGAGCTTTAGCCTTTCGTGGCCGGATCTGCTGCTAGAATTGACACCATTTGGTCGATCACTCGGGTAGCGCTGCCACGGGCGGTTTGGTCATTACACAGAATGGAAAAGGCCAGGACTTCCCCCCCTGCCGCGGTTACATATCCCGATAGCGACGTAGTATAGGTAAGTGCCCCGGTCTTGGCCACAACCCGGTCAGCTATCTTTCCCAGCCGGCCGCCCAGCGTGCCATCTCGGCCCGAAATAGGCAGCGATGCACGAAAAACAGGGCCTGCAGCGGTCTTGGAAAGAGAAACCAGCAGCCTGGAAATTGATTCGGGCGTGACTAGGTTAAGCCGCGAGAGACCCGAGCCGTCGTGAAGGGCCAAGCCGGCTGTCGAAATCCCGGTCCGCGATAGCCAGAGGCGAATCACTTCCAAACCCGCACCGTCGTCCCCGCGTTCTCTTCCAGCCGATACCGGAGTCGAGACAAGGCTGCCACGCTCTCTACCGAGCGTACGGAGAATCAGTTCCGCGTAAAGGTTAATGCTGGCTTTGTTTGTGTCCTTTACGATTTCACTCAGCGGCTTACTGGAAACGAAAGCCAACTTGATAGCAGCTGAAGGATCGAAACGCTCATTTGGAGGCTGGCGGGCATCACGCTTTTGCGCAGTTCCTTGAACCTTGATGCCTCGGTCTTGAAGAGCCTTAAGAAAGAGTCTGGCAGCCCAGAGCGAAGGATTCTGGACAGAAAGCCGAGCGCCGAACCCTCCGCCACCAAGTGGAAACTCTCCCCAAATCCGAACCTTGTTATCTGAAAGGCCGCGATGTATTCCAATCGTCATTTGCTCGCCGGGCTTTACGACGGTCAGGCTGTTCTGAATCGAAACGTAGTTCTCCCCGTCGTTCACACTTACCAGTGGCAGGGCGTCAGTTTTTGCGGGTGGCAGGATACTGAGCCAGACCTCGTTATCGTTGACAGATAGAGCGCTTGCTTCAGCACCGAAATACCATTGAAGATCGGTCCAGGGCATCTCCCATGACCTGCCGGATACCGCGCTGGTAAAGATCATCGGCGAGCCGGGCCAACGAGCCATCGCTGCTGTCCTTTCTTGCTTGCGCGACGAGGTCAGGCGCTCCGCGCCCATAGAGTATGAGATCACCGCTGATCGCTCCGGTCGCATCCGGTTGAGTTCCCGCGTAGGCCGAGGTTCGCCAACGATAGTCGGCGCCTAGTAGGTCCAGGGCGACGCCGGTCGTATAGATCTTCATATTGGAGGCGGGGATAAAAAGCTGGCCGGCGTTCCGTCCGTAAACCTCTCTCCCACTGGTGAGCGAAATAACAGAAACGCCCCAACGCGCCGAGGCAAGTCCACCCTGGTCAATGGCGGAATCAATAGACTGAGAGATCGATGCTGGGGATTGCTTTGAATCCGTGGTTGCTTGGGAAACCCTGGACGAGGCTGCCGCATTGGGCTGTTTAGTACTTGTCTCTGAAAACGCCCTACCGGTATGTAGCGGCTTTAGGCTCACTACAGAGACAATCACGAGCAAGACACCTAAAGCGCAGTTGACAAGAAGACGACAAGTTAATTTAGGGATGCGGCTCATCGTAACTATCCTGAATCTAGACTGAAGTGTAACTCCGAAGTTTGCGTAACTCTTCGCGCTAAACCAATATGCGCTAAACAAATAAATGATTAGTGATCAACTTGCGAAGAGAGTAGCGGATCGATTTCCGGCCAGTACAATTCGCGCCGCAGTATAGACTTCTTCTACGGTAACGTCGTCGATAGCGCTGCTGTAGATGATTTGGTGACGGTCGCCTTGAGGCACGTAACTTTGAGGAGCGCGCTTATCAAGCAGCAGAACCACCGGAGCGCCCACGGCCGAAGCGATATGCATAGGCCCGGTATCATTTGAGACAAAGACCGCAAGCCGCGCCTGGGCGGCCGCAACCTGTGGAATAGTGAGTTTATCGAGAACGAGAGTGGTAGGTGGGAACTGTCGGCGAATGTCCTGAACAAACCCACGTTCTTCGGGTCCCAGGAAAACCAGAATTCTTACCTGGTCGTTTCGCGCCAGGAAGTCTGCGAGTTCAGCGAACCGCTCGAGCGGCCAGCGACGGCTGGGATGACCTGCTCCCGGAAATATTCCGACTAAGGGAGTGCCCACGTCAGCCTTCGCCTGCCTCAAGATCTTTTCTATAGCTGCATCGTCGGCTGCTCTGGTCTTGAGCTGAGGTAAACGGTCCGCGTCTTTCACGCCCAGTGGGATCAGGACGTCGAGATAACGATCGATTAAATGGCGATGACGGTGGTCTACTTCAACAGGCGGTCGCGGGTGGAAGTTAGCCAGGAAATCGAGTGAGCGCGTGGGGCGACGTGAATAGAGGCGCTTGGGCGCGCCTGACAGGAATCCGAGAAGGTTGGTTTCCGAAAGGCTATGAAGATCAATTACAAAATCAAACCGAGACCGTCGCACCCCTTGAACCAGCCTGGCGATCCGCGCCAGCGAAACCAACTTCGGTCCGTCTCGCAGCGCCACTCGATCAACCATAAGAGTGGAGTCGGCATAGCCTGAAAGTTCAACCACCTCCGCACCCGGCTTACCGACGGCCACCGAGATTGCCGCTTTCGGAAAATGTTTGCGAATGGCGTGCAGCGCGGGCAGACTGAGCACGACATCGCCAAGTTGGCCAAAATCAATAACCAGGATGTTTCGCGGGTCAAAACTCAATTTTGCTATTGCTACTATTACTAATGGCCGATTCCCTGCACCTAGCTACAAATGTTCTAGGAATCCCGCAGGTCGCGCCCGGTCATCTCCGCTGGCTTGGCAATGCCGAGCAAGCCGAGAATGGTGGGTGCCACGTCCTCAAGCGCACCCCCATCCCGTAGCTTCATACCGCGCGACGCTTCATCGATCAAGTGCAAAGGCACTGGATTAGTGGTGTGGGCGGTATGCGGCTGGCCGGTTTCCGGATTGATCATTTGCTCCGCGTTTCCATGATCTGCAGTAATCAGGGCCACCCCTCGTGCCTGCCGAACCGCTTTGGTAATCCAGCTCAGACACGTATCAACGTACTGGCAGGCTTCTATGGTTTTGTCGAGTTTCCCTGTGTGGCCCACCATGTCAGGATTTGCAAAGTTAATGACGAAAACATCAGTTTGGTCATCTTCGATACCGCGCAGCACCTGATCGGTGACCTTAAACGCCGACATCTCGGGTTGCAAATCATACGTTGCGATCCTTGGGGAAGGCACAAGCAGACGGCGCTCCGAAGGGTATTCCTTTTCAACGCCACCGTTGAAAAAGTAGGTAATGTGGGCATACTTCTCAGTCTCGGCAAGCCGATAGTTGCGCACGCGGATGTTGGACCAGACTTCCGCCAGCACATTTTGGTGCTCGTGGGGAGCAAACGCTATCGGGAACGGGAAGGTTCGATCGTAGAGCGTGAAACAGACGAAATCGATCCTCGGCCTGCCGGGCACGGGAAACTCGTTGAAACCCGCCAACGCAAGCGCGCGGGTGAGTTGTCGAGCGCGGTCGGGTCGGAAGTTGAAAAAGATGACCGTGTCTTCGTCCTTGATGGTCGCTACCGGTTCCCCACTGGCGTTCACTATCACAATCGGTTCGATGAATTCGTCAGTGAGCCCTCGCTCGTAGGCTCGCCTGATCGCGTTTCCCGGATCAGTAGCCCTCTCACCCTGGCCGAGAGCCAACAAATCATAAGCACGCTGGGTTCTTTCCCAGCGTTTATCACGGTCCATCGCGTAGTAGCGACCCACGAGGGTGGCGATCTTGCCTACCCCGATCTCCTCAATCTTCTTTTGCAGCATCGACACGTACACGATCGCTGAAGACGGCGGTGTATCGCGGCCGTCAAGGAAACAATGGATATAAACGCGTTCGAGGCCGTGGGCCCCGGCCATGCGCAGTAAGGCGTAAAGATGTTCGAGTGACGAATGAACCTGGCCATCGGAAATCAGCCCCATCAAATGAAGGGCCCGGTTCCGCTTCTTAACGCTTTCCATCGCCGCGACCAGAACCTCGTTTTTGACGAACCCGCCGGTGGCGATTTCATAGTCAACTCGGGAGACATCCATCCGGACCACGCGGCCGGAACCAATGTTGAGGTGGCCCACCTCCGAGTTGCCCATCACTCCAGCAGGAAGCCCGACTCGAGCGCCGGAAGCCTCGAGCAGTGTGTGAGGATAAGATTCAGTCAATTCGTCGTAGTAAGGTGTGGCGGCGAGGGCAATCGCGTTTCCTTCACGGATAGGTGAATAGCCCCAGCCATCGATGATTATGAGCGCGACGGGTGTGTTGTTCGTCAAGTCTGGCCTTAAAGGTGAAGAAGGTCGTAGTCTATTGAGCTGCATCCCGCCAGTAGTCTGGTGTTTCCTGCATCTGTGGATCGGGTCGCTCCATCCATCGTTCCGGCCGCTTTAGTTCGATGAAGCCAAACTGCCGATAGATCTCGTGCGCATCTTTGGTGGCCAGCACCCAACGGCGGAATTTCTGTAGCTCAGGATTAGAGAGGATGACTTCTACCAGCCACTTGCCGAGGCCTCGCCCGCGATACGCATCCAGGACAAAGACGTCCGCGAGCCACGCGAAAGTGGCGTAGTCTGTGACGACTCGAGCAAAACCGATTTGCTGTGCTCCACTGTAGAGACCGAAGTTAAGCGAGTTTTCGATGGAACGCTCTACAGTCTCAACACCTCGACCCTGGGCCCAATACGAATCTTTCGAGAGGAAGTTATGAATGACGGGTATGTCGAGGCGATCTCGAACAGTGCTGATTGAAAACTCCCCTCGCTGCCACTCCCGACTCATTTGCGCAACCGCACCTCGTGTAACCTTCCAGCTTTCAACAGCAACCGCCGCCTTCAACGTCTCGCCGGGCGGGCTTTTTTTGGGCGGCGGTTCGTTTGCGACGCCAGGGGCGATCTGGTAAAAGGCCGCGCGACCTGGGTAGCGGGCCGCTCCGCCCAAGTCTTCCTCTATCCGGAGCAGTTGATTGTATTTCGCGATCCGATCTGAGCGCGATAAGGAGCCGGTTTTGATCTGGCCGGCGTTGGTCGCGACGGCGAGATCGGCAATGAAAGGATCCTCAGTCTCTCCGGAACGGTGTGAGATAACCGCCGTTCGGCTGGATGTTTTTGCCAGCTCGATGCAATCAAGTGTCTCGGTAAGCGTGCCGATCTGGTTCACCTTAATCAGGATCGAGTTTGCCACGCCCCGCTCGATTCCTTTGCGCAGGAATGCGGTATTCGTGACAAAAAGATCGTCCCCAACCAACTGCACGCGCTTGCCAAGTTCATCCGTCAAAGTCTTCCAACCGTCCCAATCGTTCTCGGCCATACCATCCTCAATGGAGACAATCGGGTATTGGTCTGCCCAGCTTTTCCAGTAAGCAACCATTCCATCACTCGACAGCTTTCGCTTGTCGCTCTTCTTAAACACATAAGATTTGCCGTCGAAAAACTCGCTGGCTGCCGGATCTAGAGCCAGCAAGCAATCGGTGCCGGCCGTGTAACCCGCCTGCGTTATGGCCTCGAGAATGGTTTCGATCGCCTCTTCGTTTGATCGCAGGTTAGGAGCGAAACCGCCTTCGTCACCGACACTGGTGGCGTAGCCTTTCTTCTGCAAAACAGTTTTGAGTGCATGAAAGACTTCCGCCCCGATTCGCAGAGCCTCGCGAAAAGCAGGTGCGCCAACCGGCACGATCATGAACTCCTGGAAGTCCACATTGTTATCGGCATGGGCCCCGCCATTGATGATATTCATCATGGGGACTGGAAGAGTTCGCGCGTTGGGTCCGCCGAGATACTTGTAGAGCGGGATCTCGAGATAGGTCGCGGCCGCTCGCGCAGTGGCGAGTGATACGGCTAAGAGTGCATTCGCTCCGAGCTTCGATTTGGTCGGCGTGCCATCGAGTTCAATCAAAGTTTGATCGACCTCGGTTTGATCGAGCGCGTCCATGCCCTCCAGTTCGGGCGCTATAACGTCATTTACGTTGCGCACAGCCTGCAAAACACCTTTGCCGCCATAGCGTTTTTTATCGCCGTCGCGTAGCTCGACGGCTTCATGCTCTCCCGTTGACGCGCCAGACGGTACCGCTGCACGGCCCATTTCACCGCCCACGAGGGTAACTTCCGCTTCCACTGTGGGATTGCCGCGCGAATCCAGAATCTCTCTCGCTTGAACCTGATCAATCCAGCTCATTTATTGGCTCCTGAGCACTGTGATGTTATCCAGCTGCGTGAGCACCTGCGGCGGCGGAAGGGGGTCCTGAGACTTCGGTTTCCTCCGGTAATTCCAGACGCACACGCATCACTCGGCGACGCTCAACTCGTTCAACTCGAAACACCAGGCCGTTGTGTTTCACTTCTTCACCTGGTTTCAAGACATGGCCTGCGGCGGTCATTAAGAACCCGGCGATGGTAGTGTAAGCTTCAGATTCCGGCACTGACAATTTCAGCCTGCGATTTAAGTCCCGAACAGCCAGCACACCATCCAGCAGGAACTGCCGTTCGCCCACCGGAGTGATCTGCTCGTTAACTTCTACGTCGTGTTCGTCAGATATTTCGCCCACAATCTCTTCCAGTAAATCTTCAAGCGTAATAATTCCTTCGAGACCGCCGTGCTCGTCCACGACGAATCCGAAGTGGGTCTTGCCTTTTTGCATCTGCCGCAAAACATCTTCCAGCCGGGCTGTGTCTACCACAAATAAGGGGGGCTGTATAACGTCTTCCAGACGAAACGTTTCTGGATGGAGCAGATACGGCATAACGTCCTTGCTGTGTACAAACCCAATCACGTCATCTATGGATTCGCGATAAATCGGAAGACGTGAATAGCGATGCTGCTCAAAGGCCTTGGTAATGTCTTCCAGGGAACAGTCGCTGGAGGTCGCGGCAATGGCAGTGCGGGGCACCATGGCTTCACGCACCAGGGTATCCGAAAACTCGAACACCCGGTGAATCAGGCGGCGCTCTTCCGCGCGCAGATGACCGCTGTCCCGGGAAATGTCCACCAGCTGCCGCAGCTCCGCTTCGGTATAGCTCGACGCATGTTCCGAAGTTGCCTGCAGGCCCACGAGGCGAACCGTTCGCGCACTGGCCCAGTCGAGGGCGCGGATGGGCCATTGAAACACCCGATAAAAGAGTTCCATTGGCAGGGAGACTGTCAAGGCAACTCTTTCCGCCCGCGCCAGACCAATTAGTTTCGGCGCCTGCTCACCCAGCACGATATGTAGCGAAGTGATTATCGAAAAGGCTATTCCAAAAGCCAAGCCGTGTCTGACGGTGTTGGAAAGTCCGGAGAAGGGTCGTTCCAACATGCGCGCAATGACGGGTTCACCTACCCAGCCCAAGGCGAGCGAGGCTAGAGTAATCCCCAGTTGTGACGCTGAAAGGTAGGCGTTCAGATTGTTGAGGAGTCGAAGTAGTCGGATTGCAGAAGCTTTCCCAGCCGCAGCCAGTGTCTCAATGCGTGAGCGTCGGACACCTACAAACGCAAATTCGGCTGCCACAAAAAAACCATTGCCGGCAACGAGCAACAGCACAGCGCCCAGTTTCAGAGCGAACATTGCCACACTGGTAGGAGCACTTGCGTCACCATCGGCGAACATCAGGGTGAAAAGATAACTTGGCGGTTCGGACATTCTTCAAAAGCGGGTGGGGTGCAGGCCGACTCCAAATCAACTGTTAACGTGAGGGATTATAGCATGCGGGACGTAGCCCGAGGCATAGGGCTACCGGCTCGGTACTGGTCATTTGGAGTCCGGAAGTTCAGAGTTAAACCTTTCGATTGCACTTAGGGTAGCGGTCCAATCGATAGATGAATCTACTGAACCAGCACCTACCCGCTCCGAAGATGGTATGCGGTTCTCAATTGCGTGAAGCTTACCTGGATTCCAGGAGATTCTTTAGTGACCGACGGCAGCCCCCGCGGCATGAGCGCGAACCGGGCGCCGATCATGCTTGTTGCAGGCCCGCGCGAGAGCTTGTTCGACCCGGGGTTCGACGTTGCATTCCTTTTGCCGACAAACTGCGGCCAGCTCGGAAACGACAAGATATCGAGCGCGCTCGAGCATGCGTTGCTCGCGAAATGAAAGCGGCTTGAGATGGCTCAAATAGGTCAAATGCTTAAGCACATCAGCGACTTCGAAGACATCGCCGGTCCTCATTTTCTCCGAGAAGTCCTTGAAACGATCTTTCCAATCGTTTGCGGGGGAAGTGAAATCATCGGCCAAGGCCTTCAGCAGCATGTCACATTCACCCGACGAGATCGGTGACCGGAGGCCAACTTCCGATGCATTAGAGACCGGGACCAAAACCACCGAATTGTTTGCAGCAAGACGGAGCGTATAGAAAGGAAGTGAGGCAGTCCCTATTTGCTTCTGCTCTATCTGCTCGATGGTCCCGATTCCGTGATTTGGATAAACCACTTTCTGGCCGACTTTGAAGCCCACACAGCACCTCCATTGAAGCAAAAATCAGACTGCGCTGCACGCGCGGGGTCTGGGGGAAACCCTTGAGCGACGCAGCACGCGCCGGGCTCCTAGGTTAGGTAAGTGTCGGAAGTCTAGCAAGCGCTGTTGGAAAGCGTCAAGCTTTTCAACTGCCGCCCGCTGCTAAGTGAAATTAGAATTGGGAGTGCACCTGTATCAGCTTGACAAGTCATTTTCCAGCAGTGTGATTACTACCCCCGCGTTCCGAATGCCGCGAGCATCGCGGATTCTCCTAACGCACGGCTACGGAACCATGAATGGCAAAGAATAGTTCGTCACATTCTGGCATGGTTTCAGCTCGATTTCAGTTTTAGCGGCCTCAACTTCCTGGCGCAGTTTCACGCGCGCTTCGGCTTCATCCGGGAGCCGCAGCCTTGAGATAACATTTGATTCGTTTTGACCAGCAGTTTTAGCAATTGCCCAGTAGCGTCCCGGAGGCAGATTATTAAGAGCGAAACTTCCGTCATTGGAAACCATCAAAGCGAATAATCGCAACACGTCTTCAGCCTTCTCACGCTCGACTGGAACCAGGTAGACGAATAACCTCGCGGGCAGCTTTTGATTTTCAGGGGTCTTGATTTGCCCGTGAAGCGAGGCTGCGCCTGCGGCAAGAGTGATGGTCAGGCCCGACACTCGTGCCCCCGATTTTATTGTGGTCCAGTGACGCGCCGCGTCGGTTGACCGATTCGCGGGCGTTGTCCTGACACCGGTCGCTGTCGAAGATGGTAACGAGATCGATTGCAGATACCAGTACTTTGCCAAGAAGCGAGTGCTAAAGCGGTACTGACCGGGAGCTAGATTGCGCAGTGTGAAATCGCCTTTCGTATCTGGAATGGTTGGTGTTCCCAGGGACCAGAGGAATTGCGGCTGATCCTTGGCGGCATCCTTCTCGTTGTGCCATGGGGTGACAAGAGTTTCTCCAAACAAAGGCCAGCGCTTACCTTCGCACTCGGGCACCTTTGATTCCTCCAACGCCACTCGTCCAGTTATTGAGCCGAGTGGTTTCGTGGTTAATTCGATGCCGGTGACGTCCGCGCCTCTAACCTTAATTCGACGCGGCTCTGAGAGGGCAGTGCCTACTCCGGGGAAAAACGTTTGCGCGGTTACATCGTAATCTCCGTCAGCGATCCCTGAGATGGCGAATCCCCGGCTACCCGGGGGTTGGTATGCCGACTTGGTCCATTGGGAGATTCCGTTCAGGACGGAAGTTAAATGGATATTTAAGCCACTAGGTGTCGCTGTGCTGTTTGGGTCATTTGCGAATCCGCTAATTACGTGGCCCGGGTCTCCACGATAGCGAATGTCTACATTAGTGGTCTCTTCACCGGCACGTACGCTGATTTCTCGGGCGTCGTCGCGCGTCGAAGAGGGCGCATATGTCGGCGCGTGAGATTCATATTCGGCTGCATTGTAATCCGTAAAATTTCCGTGGCCTCCCGCCGATACGATGTAGGTTCCCGTGGCCAGCCCGTAGATCCGATAAATCCCGCGATCATCCGTGGGCTGCTCTCTGAAGGGGACTCCATAACGCGGAGGCTGACCATTGCCGTCGCGTAACATATAGGCGAACACGCGCACGGCAACGACCGGCTCGCCGGCGGAAGTTGTTACCGAGCCCGTTATTACTCCACCTCTGATTAACTCGAGTTTCACCGAGTCGCCCACTCGATAGTAAGGTGCCAGAGTACTGTCGGGGTCCCGCGGCGGTGCAGTGTAAGCGGGTATAACAGCCGAAACCTGGTAGGCCACCGGATCCAAACCAGCGACTTGAAAGTTCCCTTCGGCGTCAGTCGTTGTGACGTTGCCTGGTCCGACAGAGCCAAAGGCACGAACAGAAACTGCTGCGTTCGCCAGCGGCTGGCCAGATTCGTTCACCACCCGGCCGGTAATCGATCCACTCTTAGCAGGCTGCTGAAAAACTAAAGATTCTTCCCGCAGGTTGATCACGGTCAACTATAATCTGGTCCAACGCCAAAGACGGAGGAACAGAATGCGGGG
>Ga0136617_10003096_pt1 | contig 14836 bp, 11 predicted proteins | sample AntDrymUQ3222106_2_FD_129672 | JGI IMG/M metagenome (GOLD analysis project Ga0136617, IMG submission 129672) | Polar desert sand microbial communities from Dry Valleys, Antarctica - metaG UQ322 (21.06) | ecosystem: Environmental > Terrestrial > Soil > Desert | place: Antarctica: Dry Valley... | reverse complement strand
TGGCCAGCGGATCCTGTACCGGGAGGACAGGCTGGTCGTCGCCCACCGGGTCGCCACAGACGGCACGACCGGCTCCGCTGGTCAGGTCGGCTGGCTGGTCAGTGGTCTCCGGCGCGCCCGGCGAGTGTGGTGGCGCAAGGTTGGTTGACGAGCGCATTGTGGAGTGCTGCGGCAGCCGTCAGGCTGGCGGCCATGGACGAACTCCTCCGGCTGACCGCCGACTTGGCCGCTGACTTCTTCGATCGCCTCCCTGAGCGGCCGGTGGGCGCCGCCGCCGACCGACCTGGCTGCCCTGCGGGCCGGGCTGGGCGAGCCACTTCCCGAGGGCCCGATCGACGCCGGCCAGGTCGTGACGGAGCTTGCCGCGGCCGCCGACCCGGGGATCGTGGCGTCGGCCGGCCCGCGCTACTTCGGGTTCGTGATCGGCGGCAGCACGCCAGCCGCCCTCGCCGCCGACTGGCTCACCTCGGTATGGGACCAGAATGCCGGGCTGCATGTTGCCGGCCCAGCCGCCGCGGTCATCGAGGACATCGCCGCGGGATGGCTGTTGGACTTGCTTGACCTACCGACGACAGCCTCCGTCGGCTTCGTCACCGGCGCCACCATGGCGAACTTCACCTGTTTGGCCGCTGCCCGCCATGCCGTCCTGGCCAAGGCCGGCTGGGACGTCGAGCGGGACGGGTTGTTCGGCGCGCCACCGCCGCGGGTCATCGTCGGCGTCGAGCGCCATGTCACGATCGATGCCGCCCTGCGCTACCTCGGGTTGGGTTCCGACCGGATCCAACTGGTGGAGGTCGACCGGCAGGGCGCGATGCTGCCCGACGCGTTGCACGCGGTCCTCGCGGCCGGCGACGGCCCGGCGATCGTCTGCGCCCAGGCCGGCAACGTCAACACCGGCGCCATTGACCCGCTCGCCGAGATCTGCGACCTCGCGCATCGGCAGGGCGCCTGGGTGCATGTCGACGGCGCGTTTGGCCTTTGGGCTGCGGCGACACCGGCCCTGCGGCCTCTGCTGGCCGGATCGTCGTCGGCCGACTCGTGGGCCACCGACGCCCACAAGTGGCTCAACGTGCCGTACGACAGCGGTCTGGCGATCGTCGCTGACCCGCAGGCGCACGCTGCCGCGATGGGCAAGGCCGCGAGCTACCTCGTCGGCGGACCGGCCGGGCAGCGTGATCCGTTCACCTGGACACCGGAGGCGTCCCGACGTGCCCGCGGCATCCCGATCTACGCGATGCTGCGGGCGCTGGGGCGTACCGGCGTCGCCGATCTCGTCGACCGGTGCTGTGCGCTGGCCAACCGCTTCGCCTTACGGCTGGCCGCCGCAGATGACGTCGAGGTCCTCAACGACGTGGTGCTCAACCAGGTCCTCGTACGCTTCGCCGGTTCCGACGAGGTGACCCGTGACGTCGTCAGCCGCGTACAGGCCGACGGGACATGCTGGGCGGGTGGCACGACCTGGCAGGGCCGGGCCGCCATGCGCATCTCGGTGTCGAACTGGTCGACGACCGAGGCCGATATCGATCTCTCCGCGGAGGCGATCCTGCGCGCCTTCGAGGCGACGTAGTCCGGCGAACTTCACTTGACTGACGAGCTACCGGCAAGCGACTGAGCGGTCAGTGGCTGATCAGGTCGATGACGACCTCATTGCCTTCCAGGCTCGTGGTAGCGGCGGTGTAGTAGCCTCATCGCCGCCTGGAGATCATTCAAGCGCGCCAGCACGGACGACTCTCACGACGTGCGCGGGCGATGCTTGTCGTGGCCGGAAGTCATTTGGTTCCAGGACGGTGACTCGCTCGATTGTAAAGCCTTCCGCCAAGCTGGCCAGCGCGTTGACTGTCGGCACGGTCAGCAATGCAACGCGAAAGGGCAAGTGCGGAACGAGCTTGATGAGCGCGGCGGTGAGGTAGCTGGGCAGATTGCTCAGCAACACGTCGACGGGCAGTGTCGGCAGGATGGCTATGGCGTCGCCTTGGATGACCGTGGCGTGAGGCACCCGTCTTGCCAGCTCGGCCGTGAGGTTGGCGTCGTATTCAATGACGGTGAGGCTGCGGACCGTCGGAATGTGTTCGGCCACGGTGCCGATGCCGGCGCCGACCTCCACGACCTGATCTGTTTGCCGGATGGCGGCTGCCTCGATGATCCGCGCCAGCTTGGCCGGGTTGCTCAGGAAGTGTTGATCTAGCTCCGGATTGATCACAACGCCGAGATCATCGTTGGCTGGCATCGCCGCTCCACCCTGTGCTCACGGGTCTGCACCTTGTTGGCTATCCCAGGACTTGCTGGAGCTGTTCGGCAGCCTCACGCGTACCGGTGGGAACGTGCGGTTCGCAGAGCCGGGGTAGCGACTTACTGAGTAGCACGGCGGTTCGTTGGGAGGCAACCTCGTTGGCCAGCGGCGTGAGCTGACGCAGGGATTCCTCGGCATCGCGCCATGCGCTGATGCGCGTCTGTGCGCCCAGCAGGTACGCCAGGTGCAGATAGCGGCTACGTACCTCGTGGGGTTTTGTGGAAGCTACGGAGCGTTCGAACAGCTCTGCGGCGACGGTGGGCCGGCCGAGGTGTAACTGGGCCATGCCCTCGTGCCAGGCCAGTTCACGTTCATCCACCCACCAGGCCCACTTCGGGTCGCTGTCACAGCCGCCGTCCTGGAAATGAGATCGCACGGCATCAAAGAGCTGCATCGCTTGGTCGTCCCCGCCTTGCGCTAGCGCACGAGCCTTTCGCACCAGAAAGAGTGCCTTGACTCGTGGTGTCAGCCGATCCCGGCCTTGCAGGACCGACTCGGCGAGGTGCAAGGCTTCTAGTGGCCGACCGAGGAAACCAGCATGCATGCTGCTGTTTTGCAGGGTGAGGAGTTCCATCTGGCGGTCGCCGGCCAGTCGAGAGAAGTAAAGCGCCTCTTGATTCATGCGCCGCACGTCGGTCTGGCGGTCAGCGTCATAGAGCAGCCAACCGGCAACTTCCGCTAGCTCACCGACGACGGCTTGCAGGTCACGCTCGATTGTTGGTCGGTAGGCACCGATACCGAGCTGGTGATGCAGGGACCGGAAGAAGCGGATGGCTAGGCTGGCAAGATCGGTGCCGCCATATTGATTGTCCAACTCCACGATGTGCCAGATGTGCCGACGCACGGCTTCAAGGTAGTCCCCATCGGCGAACGGCATGGCGGGCAGCGGCGCAAGAAGCACTCCACCCACGCCCGGCTGGTCCGTTGACGGCGGCTGGCTCCCGCGGCTTCGAGGGAAGCCCAGCTCGTGGTCACTGAGGCCGTAGATTTCGCGGAAGAGCCGGCGATACATCTCGTCGGGGACCTTATGGCCGTTCTCCCATCGAGAGATCTGCGTCTTCAGGCTCTCTCGCGTCGGCGCCGTGCTGGCGCGCGTCCGGGCACGGCGTTGCAGTTCGTACACGAGGCGGGTTTGTGACCAGCCCCTTGGCCAGGCGGGCATCCCGGAGCTTAGTCGTGGCCGCGTTGCCGCTCACCCGTCACACCCCTCACGCTGCTTCCACAACGCAGGATCTCACCGGGATACCTCGGGGGTTAACACGGGGGCGTGATAACCGGGTCATCTTCCGTGGAGTACGAGATGGGGTTGTCATCGAGCACATGACGAAGCCCTATCTCGCAGGTGCCGGGCAATGGTGACCGGCGAGTCGCTGTGCCCGTCGTGTGGCGGATTGTGTTGGACCGACGGCGCGACGGCGGTGTGCCGCGACTGCGGTGGATCAGGGGTGCGGGTTGACCCGCCGCCGGAACCGCGGAAGCGGCGGCATGCCGCTCAGCCCGGTCGGCACCCGCTCAGACGCGCGGACGGACCGGCGGTGAGACAGCGCCCGGAGTGCGTCGTGCGAGCGTGGTCATTGGCCGAGGGGGATGTGTTGCCGGGCGGGATCAGGGTGGTGTCGGTGCAGCGTGACTCGGCGGCCGGTCGCGTGGTAGTGGGCGCTGATGACGGTGGCCAGCGGATCTTGTACCGGGAGGACAGGTTCGTCGTCGCACGGCGGGCCGCCATCGGCGGTGTGGCCGGCTCCGGTGCCCAGGTCGGCGGGTTGGTCGGGGCTCTCCGCCGCGCCTGGCGGGTGCTGCGGTGGGCGCGAATCGATTGACGAGGCAGCGCCAAAGGACTGGGCTCCGGTTCTGCGGGGCAGAGCGGTCAGTGGCTGACCAGGTCGATGCCGACATGGTCTCCCTCCGTGCTGGTAGCGGCGGTGTAAGCAGGGTCTGCCCGGCAGCAGCGCTTGGTCTTCTTGCCCGAGCCGCACTTGCACCGGCCGCCTCGGGCGCTTCTGATAGCGGCGCTCGCTGTGCCGCGCTCTGTGCGCGCCCTGGAGCTCCTCGGCTATCTCGTCGTAGTCATCGGGCGGGAATCCGAGCTTCTCGCGCACCCGCCTTCGCGCGAAGACCAAACAGGATCCAGTAATAGCCGTCGTCGGCTTGGCCCACCAGGACCACGCCTCTGGTGAACCACTGCACGGCAGCAGCGAGTCGCCCATCATCTCGAGGTGCTCGCCGACGTAGAGCAGGATGCTGGGGTCGCGGGCCGTTTGCGCGAACAGCCTCCTCAATACCGGCGCATGTCTCGTCGGTCTTGCCGGCCGCGATCAGTGCGGCCGCGGGTGCCGCTGGTCGCGCATGTGGTCCTGGCGCCGAGGTGAACATACGAACTGATCTCGGGCGAGTGACGGATGCCTCCTGCAACCGGCCGGCGGCCTGAGCCCTCACGCGCCGCTAGTTCAACGACGCGCCCAGCGCTGCTGTATTCCGCTATCGGAGCGACCTGAAGCTCGATATCGACCAGCCCCAGTGCCGCGTCGAATCGGTGCCGAAGATTGCTGATCAGTAGGGCAACGCTATTTCGGCAGCACCCAGCTTCCATGCCTCTCAGCTTTGACCCCGGTCCCTGCAGTTCCCGCGTCGTGGCATGGCGGCTACGTCACGGGCGATAGGTGCGCTGCTGCGATACCTGGGGCGGCCGACTACAAGTGCACGAGAATGGCGTGAGTGCGGATCGCAGTTTCGTACGCGGTGAAATGGTGGCCGCACCAGAGCAGATCGCACAAGTCCTCGCCGACGAGAAACATCGTGCGGACCATGGCTCGTGCGCCGCAGCGGTCACACCGCTCGGCGGTGTTCGGCGGTGTGGCGATGGGCGTGGTGGATGTGTTCACGTGAGTCCCCCCTCAACGGATGACTCCATCGTGAGCCCGCTTTCCCTGCCGCGGATCAGGCGAACGGTCCCATCGTTTGCGCGATCGGCTCAGCGGATGGTCACAACGGGTCACCCCGAAGGCCCACCGAAGGCCCGGCCTCGACCCCACCTTTGATGATCACGCTGGCAGCAGGGTGGGTCAGGAAGGCGGGGGAAGGCGTCCGGTGACCGGGGAGGCGTCGTGTCCGTCGTGTGGTGGGTTGCGTTGGGCCGATGGCGCGACGGCGGTGTAGTAACCCCATCGCCGCCTGGAGATCATTCAAGCGCCAGCACGGACGACTCTCACGACGTGCGCGGGCGATGCTTGTCGTGGCCGGAAGTCATCTGGTTCCAGGACGGTGACTCGCTCGTGTTGAGCGACTCTTTGGATGATGGTGTGGCGCTGGGTTAGCGACACGCGACGTGAGGATGATCTTGGGGAGGCTCTTCGGGGTTGCCCTTTTTGGTGTGCGACGACACGGTGATCACGTCGTGGACGCGCAACGGCCCTCCCGGTTCCTTTGACCAAGATCGGGAGGGCCGTTGCTTGGTGCTTGGAGGCACCCGTGGTGATGGTAGGCACGGATCAGGTCGGGGTCGATGGGGCGTTGCGGGCGGGTGAGTTGACCTGCCCTTGGTGCCGGGGGTCGCTCACGCCGTGGGGACATGCTCGTGAGCGAGTTGTGCGCGAGGATCGCGATCGTGTTGAGCGGCTGCGATCGCGGCGGGCGCGGTGCGGTTCGTGTTGGGGGACGCACGTGCTGCTGCCGGTGATCGTTCTTGTCCGGCGGGCTGATGCCGCCGGAGTGGAAATCGCAGACCGTCGAGGCGCTCAGTGGCAACCCCGACTCGATACTCGTGCTCTACCGCGCCGCCCTGCTCATCCGCCGCGAGCACCCTGCCCTGGGCGACGGCACGCTGCGCTGGCTGGACACCCCCGCTGGGGCGCTCGGTTTCCGCCGGGCTCCTGGCTTCACCTGCATCGTCAACATCTCCAGCGACCCAGTGCCGATACCCACCGGCAGCGAGGTGCTGCTGGCCAGTGGGCCGCTGACCGCCGACCAGCGGGTGTCGACCGACACTGCGGTCTGGCTCGCCGACTCCGCCCACGGTTAGCCTGCTGTTCGGCCGTACGAGGTGCACACCACGCCGGGGCGGCGGTATTCCGGCCGCAGGCTGCCACTTTTCGCGGAAACTGCGGAAACGGGCTTTAGTCGGCGGGCAGGGCTGTCGAAGTCATGGGAACCCTGGAGTGAGGTCACATGCGCCGGAGCCCGTTGATTGCGCTGCTCGCAGGCGTCGTGCTGATCTCGGCCGGGCTGCTTGCCACCGCGGGAGCGCTCGTTCAAGAGCGTCAGCAGGAACGCACGTTGCAGCGCGACGCGGACCAGGTGGCGCTGGGCTTCGCCTCCTACTTCGAGCGCGCACGCAGCCTTGATCTGCTGTTAGCCCAGAGCCCGGCGCTGCGACCGTCGGCTGGCCACGGGGTTGACAACGACGCAGCCAACCAGGCGCTGGGCTACCTCCAGGAGCTTTACCCGGGAGCGATAGGTGAGGCTTGCCTGACCGATGAGCGGGGCCACGAACTCGCCAGTGTGGTCGAGGGCGCCCCCATCGCTGTCAAGCACTTGTCCGTCCACAAGAAGAAGAGTGCCTTCTTCCATCCCACCTTGACGTTGGACCCGGGACAAGTCCATCAGGCGGCGCCGTACGTGTCGAAAGCGACCAAGAAGTGGGTGATCTCCAACGCCACCTGGATCAGGCAGGCAGACGGCAAGCCGCTGATCGTCCACTTTGAGGTGGCATTGGACACCTTCCACCGTTACCTCGCGAACAGCTCGGCCAATCGGCACGTCGCCATAGTCGACCGAAGGACTGGGCGCGTCGTTCTTCAGGACGGTGTCGCCCTGCCGACTGCCACTAAGGCCAGCCAGTTCCCGAAGTTTCCGGCCGCTGCCGCTCTGAAGTCTGGCCCGACGCGTCCTGGCGCGATCGACGTCGATGGTCACCGCGCCGCTGCGAGCAACGTGGCCCATACCGGACAGAACGCGAACGACTGGGTGGTCGTCGAGTGGTCCACGGCCAACGCCAGCTTCCTCCCCGCATGGGTCGGTGGCGCGGCCGCCGCCCTCGGCGCGGGTCTCGTGCTCTTTTTCCTCGTCGTTCTGCGGCGTCAGCAAAGCGCCTGGCGGATGGCGGCACGCCTCGACCATCTCACCGGAATGTCCAACCGCATGGCGCTGGAAGAGGCGCTGGAAGAGGCGGTTCTCGACGCGGCTGCGTCGGGTAGGGGTCGGGTGGCGGTTCTCATCCTCGACCTGGACAGCTTCAAGCAGATCAACGACACCCTCGGCCATGACAGGGGCGACCTCGTCCTCCAGGAGGTCGGGCGTCGACTGCACGCGAACACGTTCGAGTACGACACCGCGGCCCGGCTGGGCGGCGACGAGTTCGCGGTGATCCTCCGCCAGCTGCGAGACGTCGATGACGTCGCGGCAGTGGCCCACCGGCTCCGGGAGGCGCTCATCCGCCCGATCGAGATAGACGGGGTCGCGCGGTTCATCGGAGTCAGTGTTGGCGCGTCGATCTACGGCGATCACGGCCGATCCTCCGACGAGCTGCTCCGGGCCGCGGACGCGGCCATGTATGAGGCGAAGAAGGGGCGTGACGGCGTACGTGTCTACGACGCCGGCACTGCGGCGGGGGCCAACGCTTCAGGCCTTGCCGCCGAGCTTCTCCTCGCCATCGAGAACGAGGAGCTCGAACTGGTCTTCCAGCCCGAGTATGCGCTCGACACCGATGAGATCGTGGGCATCGAAGCGCTGGCGAGGTGGCGTCGCGGAGGCGACGCCGACATCCCGCCCTCGGAGTTCATACCTCTCGCCGAACAGACCGGTCTGATCCGGCAGCTGACACACCTGACACTGCGCAAAGCGCTGGATCAAGCCCGGGTCTGGCACGAGGCGGGAGTGGCCATCCCGGTCAGCGTGAATCTGTCCGCCCAGCTGGCGGCCGACCGATCAATGCGCGCCGACGTGAGTCACATGCTCGACGAACGAGGCCTCAGCGGCGCCGCCCTGGTGCTGGAGATCACCGAGAACACAGTCATCAAGGAGCTGGAGGTCGCCATCGAGGTGCTCCAGAGCATGCGCTCGATCGGTGTGCGCGTCGAACTGGACGACTTCGGCAGCGGCTACGCATCATTCAAGGCGTTGTACGAACTCCCGCTCGACGGCGTTAAAATCGACCGGGCCCTAGTCAACGACCTCAGCACCGGTGGTCAACTCCTACTTGCAGCCACGATCGACATCGCTCGCCGCCTGGGACTCAAGGTCGTCGCGGAGGGCATTGAGGACATGTCGAGCCTGGAACTCGTACGCAGCCTTGGCTCCGACACCGCACAGGGCTATCACCTGGCACGACCGATGAGCTCGGAGGCTCTGCGATTCCTGCTCACCCGAGTTCCAGCTGAACTGTCGGAGGCCGTACCGGATGCACAACAATGGGCGCCGTCTCGCTGAGAACCGATCGACACCGTCCGCGACCCCGCGACAACGCCGGCCTTGGCAGCCCCGCCAGCCCACTCCCGCGAAGATCTCACGGAGGGCCAGCCTGCCAGGTCCGGCGCTGTCAACCACAAGCGTCAGGTCACAGCGACTCCACGACACTGTTGACAGTGGTGCAGGTCCCGCTCGAGTTCTGTCCATTGATCTTGATGATCACGTGGTCGACGTTCACGTGGCAGAATGAGCTGATGCTGATCGTGTACTGATGAGAGCTGTTGTTCGGCGGGCAGAACAGTGGGGACTCCCTGAGGCGAGCACGTTGTGCGACGAATCGTGATACTCCAAGGCGGGAACTGGAGAGGCCTTACCCGGCCCCGGGTTCGCGGCCCGGGAGCGGCCGGTGCGTATAACCGTCAACCGGGAAGTCGCGCCGAGCCGGGAGGGCGTCGGAGGGGGTCGTATTAGTGATCATCGGCGAGGACAACACAACCCGCCGTAGCGAAGGACCCCTGCTTCATCCGTGCTCGTGATGACTGGGAGGAGTCGGTGCATGACCGCAAGGTCCAACAACACCCTCGATAGCACTCGAACCCTCCAGCACAAGCTGTACTTGGCGGCCAAGCGGTCGCCGAACCGACGGTTCCACGCGCTGTTCGACCGGGTCTTCCGCGAAGACGTACTCCGGCGCGCGTGGCTGGAGGTGCGCGCCAACCAGGGTGCGCCCGGCGTCGACGCCATCACCATCGCCGACATCGAAGCCGCTGGTGTCGAGGAATTCCTCGAGTCGCTGGCGGAGCAACTGCGGATGGGGACGTATCGTCCGCGGTCGGTGCGGCGAGTCTGGATCCCCAAACCCGGCAAGCCGGGAAGGATGCGACCGTTGGGTATCGCCAGCGTCGCCGACCGGGTGGTCCAGCAGGCCGTCAAGATCGTCATTGAGCCGATCGTGGAGGCCGACTTCCTACCGTGCAGCTACGGGTTCCGCCCGAAGCGCAGCGCCCACGACGCCCTGCAAGCCATGCGGGAGCGCGGACCGACCTCAACGCGTGGATCGAAGCGTGGAACGAAGACCCGAAACCCTTCGTCTGGACGAGACAGCCGACGAGATCCTGGCTAACCTCGCCAACTACCGCACACGACTTAATCAACTAACAACAACTCGGGACACTAGGAGTTCAGTGTCTTCTGCGGAAGACAGCTATCCACACCCGCGGCGTACGCAGGGCCGCGGTTCAGCTCCGAGAGCCAACCAGCGCAACCCCGGGCGAGCGAACCGAGTCCGGGCTGTCAGCTCGGCAGCGGCAGGGCGGCGGGTTCCTCGAACGTCGACAGCAGCGCGGACACCTCGTTGCGGCAACCGCCGCAGCCGGTGGTGGCCCGGGTCGCCACCGCCACCTCACGGACCGTCCGAGCACCCGCCAGATGCGCAGCCCGGATCGTCTCGGCGCTCACCCCGTTGCACTGGCACACGGTGCCGCCGGCTGGCGCCCCCGCCGGGGCAGCACTGATCGAGACACAGGTCGATCTGGCGAACAGCAGCGACAGCCGGTCTATCGGCAGTGCGCCACCTCGGTCGAAGAGCTGTGTGACCGTGCCGACGGTCGCGATCTCGCCGAGCAGGATCGCGCCCACCAATCGGCCGTCTCGGATGATCACCTTTTTGTACGTACCCCGGGTGAGATCGGTGAAGGAGAGCACGTCGGCATCGTCGCCGGCTCCATCCGTGCCGTCCGCGCAGTTGGCGGTCTCGCCAATCGCGGCCAAGTCGACGCCCGCCGCCCGGAGTCGAACGACGGTACGTGAGCCGCCGTAGCGTGCGGCCGGATTGACGCCGCTGAGCTGGTCCGCGAGCACTTCCGTCTGCTCCCAGGCTGGCGCGATCAGCCCGTAGACCCGCCCCTCATGTTCGGCGCACTCGCCCACGGCGTAGATCCGCGGATCGGTCACCGAGCGCAGCGTGTCATCGACCACCACACCGTCGCGTACATCGAGCCCGGCGCCGCGGGCCAAGGTCACCTCGGGCCGCACCCCGCAGGCGACGACCAGCAGGTCGGCCGGGAGTTCCGTACCGTCGGCGATAGACACCGCTCGCACCCGGCCCGGTCCGCCTGCCTCGTCACCCAGGACCGCCACCGGGCCGGCGTCCAACCGGACTCCGATTCCGAGCGCACGAAGCGTACGGGCCAGCACCCGGCCGGCCGCCGGATCGAGTTGGCGTTGCATTAGGTGCGCCTCGGCATGGACCAGCTCGACGTCGAGGCCACGGGCGCGCAATCCGCGGGCCGCCTCCACGCCCAGCAACCCGCCGCCGAGCACGACCGCGCGCCGCGCCTGATCGGCAGCGGACATGATGCGCTGGCAGTCATCGAGGGTACGGAACACGGCCACGCCGGCGAGCAGGTCGCCGGCGTCGGTGCGCAAGCCATCCAGCGGAGGTATCCGGGCCTGCCCACCGGTGGCCAGTACCAGCTCGTCGTACGGGATGCGGCTGCCGTCGCTGGCCTGGACCTCGTGGCGCCCACGGTCGATCGCGGTCACTTCGACCCCGCTGCGCAGGTCCACCCCAGGCGGCGGGTCACCGAGGCGGATGTCGTCGAGCCGGTACTGGCCGGCGACCATCCCGGACAGCAACGCGCGGTTGTAGGCCGGGTGTGGCTCCGCGCCGTACACCGTCACGGCGATGCGGCCATCCGGGTCGCGGGCAGCCAACTGGTCGACGAACTTGGCTCCTGCCATCCCGTGGCCGATTACGACAACCCTGCGGCGGGCGCCGGTCTCGCCGGGAAGGTCGCTCATGCCTTCTCCAACCGCACGGCACACACCTTGAACTCCGGCATCTTCGAGGTGGGATCGAGCGCCGGATTGGTGAGGGAATTCGCCCGGCCGTCACCGCCCCAGTGAAAGGGCATGAACACGGTGTCGGGCCGGATCGCCTCGGTGACGGTCGCCCGCCCGGTCGCCGTGCCCCGGCGGCTCACCACCCGGACCAGCTCGCCATCGGCGAGGCCGAGCCGGATGGCCAGATCGGGCGCCATCTCCACAAAAGCGTCGGGGCTCGCCTTCACCAGTGCGTCGATCAAGCGGGTCTGCGCGCCGCTCTGGTAGTGCGCCAGCACCCGGCCGGTGGTCAGGTAGATCGGGTACTCCGCATCGGTCTCCTCGGCAACGGCGCGGTGCCGCACCGGACTGAATCGGGCCCGGCCGTCGGGCGTCGCAAAACTGCGCAGGAACATTCTCGGCGTGCCCGGATGCTGCTCGGTCGGGCAGGGCCAGAACACGCCGTCGGTGGCGTCGATGCGCTCATAGCTGATGCCGGCGTAGTCTGCCGCGCCGCCGGCGCTGGCCCGGCGCAGCTCGTCGAACACCTCGACCGGTCGCGGGCTGAAGCCTGGCACGCCCAGTCGCTCGGCCAGCCCGGCCAGGATCTCCAGGTCGGTACGGACACCCGGCGGGGGGTCGAGCGCGCGGCGGCGCCGGATCACCCGGCCCTCCAAGTTGGTGGTGGTGCCGTCCTCCTCGGCCCACTGCGCCGACGGCAGCACCACGTCGGCTCGCTCCGCGGTTTCCGAGAGCACCAGGTCGGCCACGACCAGCAGGTCCAAGCTGTCCAGCCGCTCGCTGACGTGCCGGGCGTTTGGCGCCGAGATCACGGGATTGCTGCCAAACACGAGCAGGCCGCGCGGACCGTCGGGAGTGCCCAGGCCGTCCAGCAGCTCGTACGCCGAGCGGCCAGGACCGGGCAGATCGTCGGGATCGATGCCCCAGACGGCAGCCACGTGGGCGCGGGCAGCGGGATCGTCGATGCGGCGGTAGCCAGGGAGCTGATCGGCTTTCTGTCCGTGTTCGCGGCCGCCCTGGCCGTTGCCCTGCCCGGTGATGCAGCCGTACCCCGAGCCGGGTCGGCCCGGCAGTCCCAACGCGAGCGCCAGGTTGATCAGCGCCGCCACGGTGTCGGTTCCCTTGCTGTGCTGCTCGGCCCCGCGGCCGGTGAGCACCAGCGCGGTGCTCGCCTGCCCGAGGATGCCTGCCGCTTCGCGCAGCGCCGGCACCGGCACGCCGGTGATCCGCTCCACCCGCTCGGGCCAGTACCCGGAGACGATCCGGCGGACGGCGTCGAAGCCGCTGGTGCGCTCGGCTACATAGTCCTCGTCGAGATATCCCTGCGCGATCACCAGATGCAGCAGCCCGTTGGCCAGCGCCAGGTCGGTGCCGGGAGAGGGTTGCAGATGCAGGGTGGCATGGGCAGCTGACGGGGTGCTCCGCGGGTCGATGACGATCAGCGCCCCACCCCGCTCGCGTTGCTCGGTGATGTGGCGCATCACTGGCGGCATGGTCTCGGCCAGGTTGCTGCCGGCCAGCAGGACGGCGTCAGCCGTAGCCAGGTCGGACAACGGAAACGGCAGCCCGCGGTCGAGTCCGAACGCGCGGAGACCGGCTGCGGCGGCCGAGGACATGCAGAACCGGCCGTTGTAGTCGATGTGCGGGGTACGCAGCGCCACCCGGGCGAACTTGCCGAGCTGATAGGCCTTTTCGTTGGTCAGCCCGCCGCCGCCGAACATCGCGACGGACGCCGGCCCGTGGTCTCGACGGAGATCACGCAGCTCGCCGGCCACGCGGTCGAGCGCCTCCTCCCAGGACGCCGGCCGCAGCGGCGCCCCCCGGTTGTCGCGTACCAGTGGGGTCGTCAATCGGTGTGGCGAGGACAGCAACTCCGCCGATGTCCAGCCCTTGACGCACAGGCCGCCGCGATTCGTCGGGAAGTCCCGCGGGTGGACTGTCAACTTGGCGTCGTCAGCGTCGCCGGCGCCGTTGCCGACTGAGCGCAGCGTCATGCCACACTGCAGCGCGCAGTAGGGGCAGTGGGTCGCCGTGCCCGTCATCGACCGGTCGCCACGGTGCTACACGCCGGCCGCGGCCAGGCTCGGCCGGCTCGAGGTCAGTACGCGGCGGCGCAGGTAGCACCACCAGGTGAGCGCCGCGCAGACCACGTAGAAGGCCAAGAAGGCACCGAAGGCCGTTCCGACACCGCCGGTCTGGGCCAGCGAACTGCCGATGCCCCGAGGGATGAAGAACCCGCCGAGCGCGCCGATCGCCGAGGTGATGCCCAACACCGCCGCGCTCTCGCGCAGGCCACGGGCCTGCGCCGTCTTCCAGGCCGGCCGGTCGGTCGCGTCGACGCCGGCCATCGCCTGGCTGCGGAAGATCGCCGGGACCATCCGGAAGGTCGAGCCGTTCCCGATGCCGGCCGTGATGAACAACACGAGGAAGGCGCTCAGGCAGAGCGTGAACGAGCCGGCGTTCAACGCCTGCCACACCACGACGACCGCCAGCCCCATCACGCCGAAGTTCACCAGCGTGACCCGGGCGCCGCCGAACCGGTCGGACAGCCAGCCGCCGACCGGTCGGGACAGTGAGCCGACCAGCGGGCCGAGGAACGCGTAGTGCGCGACGACCACGCCAGGGAACTGGGTCTTGATCAGCAGCGGCAACGCGGCCGAGTATCCGATGAACGAGCCGAATGTGCCGATGTAGAGGACAGCCATCACCCACATGTGAGGGCGCTTGAGCACCACAGCCTGATCGGCCAGCGACGACCGTGCCGTGGACAGGTTGTCCATGAAGAAATAGGCGGCGACGGCTGCGAGGACGGCCAACGGAATCCAGAACAGCCCGGCGTTCTGCAGGTGCACGCCCGGCGCCTGCGCGCCACCGATCAGTACGACTCCGATCAAGATCGGTACCAGGAATTGGACCACGCTCACGCCGATGTTGCCGCCAGCCGCGTTGAGCCCGAGGGCGAGACCCTTGCGGCGCTCGGGATAGAAGAACGAGATGTTGGCCATGCTGGAGGCGAAGTTGCCGCCGCCCAGGCCGGCGCTCGCGGCAACCAGCAGGAACACCCAGTAGGGCGTGGCGGGGTTGCTCACCGCCATCACCAGCAGGCCGGTGGGTATCAGCAGCAACAGGCTGCTGATCACCGTCCAGTTGCGCCCGCCGAACTTGGGGACTGCGAACGTGTACGGCAACCTCAACACCGACCCGACCAGGCTGGGCAGTGCCACCAACCAGAAGAGCTGGTTGATCGAGAACGCGAAGCCGGCGGCGGGCAAGCTCACCACGACGACGCTCCACAGCAGC
>Ga0136617_10003095_pt1 | contig 14837 bp, 15 predicted proteins | sample AntDrymUQ3222106_2_FD_129672 | JGI IMG/M metagenome (GOLD analysis project Ga0136617, IMG submission 129672) | Polar desert sand microbial communities from Dry Valleys, Antarctica - metaG UQ322 (21.06) | ecosystem: Environmental > Terrestrial > Soil > Desert | place: Antarctica: Dry Valley... | reverse complement strand
TCGAGGACCTCGCGCAGGGTCGGACGACGATCGCCATCGCCCACCGCCTGTCCACCGTGCGCGACGCCGACCAGATCGTCGTCCTGGACGCCGGCCGCGTCGTCGAGCGCGGTACCCACTCAGAGCTCCTCGCACGAGGGGGCCGCTACGCCGAGCTGGTCGCCCGCGACGAAGGCTCGCCGCTCGCGGCGTAGCGGGGCGGCATCGTCCATCCGCCGAGCGCGGTCCGGTGCCGCCGGGGCGCGTCGTAGGCTTGCGCTCTCCCGGCTCTCGTCTTCCCTTGCCCTCCATCCCCAAGCGCCGGCCGTCCGCGGCCCTCGTCGTCGCCCTGCTCGCCCTGTTCGTGGCGCTCGGCGGCCCGGCCGAGGCGGGGCGGCTGATCACGGGCAAGCAGGTCAAGGACCGCTCGCTGCAGGCCCGCGACCTGTCGCGCAAGGCGGTGCGGAACCTGCGCCGGACCCCGCGCGCCTCCGTCGGCGAGCCGGCGCTGGCCAACGCCGGGGTCACGAACGCGAAGCTCCGCGACGCCGCGGTGACGGCGGCGAAGCTCGCGCCCGCCGCGGTCGGCGCGTCGCAGCTGGCCCCCGGCGCGGTCGGCGCGCGCGAGCTGCGGGCGGGCGCGGCCGGCCCGGGGCAGATCGCCGACGGCGCGGTCAGCGGCACGAAGGTGGCCGACGGCTCGCTGGACTCGCGTGACGTCGCCCGCTTCTCCGGGCGCTTCCGCATCAGTGTGCCGCGGGTGCCGCTCGGCAGCTGCTGGTCCGGCGAGCCCGTCGGCCTGGCTCCCGAGCAGGCGAACGCCGACATCTCCGGCGACCTCGTGATCGTGACGCCGGACGAGGCCTGGCCCGAGCGCCAGCTCGCCTTCACCGTGCGCAACTCGGCCAACCGCAGCCGCTTCGTGCTCGCCGCCTGCAACGCCACGCTGACGGAGTCGGCGGGCGTAGAGGCCGGCTTCCGCTACGCGGTCATCGACCTGCCGTAGGTCAGACGATCGTCGCGACGGTGCCGCCGTCGACCGACCACGCGGCGCCCGCCACCATCGAGGCGCGCTCGGAGCACAGGAAGGCGATCACGGACGCGATCTCCTCCTCGGCGGCGAAGCGCCCCACCGGGACCCGCGCGGCCTGCGCGTCGAACGCCTGCTCGCGGGAGATGCCCGCCGCCGCGGCCGCCTGGTCGGCGAGGCCGCCGGCCTCGATCCACAGCGGGCTCGCGACCGGCCCCGGCGCGACCGCGTTGACGAGCACGCCGCGCGCGGCGTAGGTGTCGGCGAACACGCGCGAGAGCGACAGCTGCGCGGCCTTGGTCACCGAGTAGGCGGCGTTGGTCAGCGACGGCCGCTTGCCGGCCGAGGAGGAGACGTTGACGATGCGGCCCCAGCCGCGCTCGGCCATCCCGGGTGCGAACGCGCGCATGAGCCGCATCGAGGCCAGCACGTGCAGCTCCCACTGGCCGTTCCAGTCCGCGTCGGTCAGCGCGTCGAGCGGTTTGGCGAAGCTCGTGCCGGCGTTGTTGACGAGGATGTCGACGGGGCCACCGGTCCGCTCGGCGATCCGCTCCGCCGCGCCGGGCGCGGTGACGTCCAGGCCGGCCGCCCGCGAGACGCCGACCACGTGCGCGCCCTCGGCCTCGAGCAGCCGCACGGTGGCGGCGCCGATGCCGCGGCTCGCTCCGGTCACGACCGCCGTCCTGCCGCTGATCTGAAGGTCCATGCGGTGCTCTCTACCCCGCGTAGCGCCGCGCGACCTCCTCCACCGAGCCGCCGTAGCCGCCGCCGAAGAGCACGGTGTGCACGAGCAGCGGGAACAGCTGCCACAGCGCGAGGCGGTCCGCGTGGCCGGGCGCGAGCGGCGCGGCCTCCTCGTAGGCGGCCAGGATCCGCGGCGAGGGGACGGCGAACAGGCGCAGCATGGCGAGGTCGACCTCGCGATGTCCGCCGTAGGCGGCCGGGTCGATCAGCCATGCCGACCCGTCGGCGCCGGCCAGCACGTTGCCGCTCCACAGGTCACCGTGCAGCCGCGCCGGCGGCTCGGCCGGGCCGGCCAGCTCGGGCAGCCGCTCGCACACGCGCTCGACGGCCCGCGCCGCGCCGGCGGAGAGCGCGCCGCGGTCGACCGCCGGCGCCAGCAGCGGGCGCAGCAGGCGCTCGGCGTAGAACGCCGGCCAGTCGTCGTCCGGCGTGACGTCGAACACGAGCGGGCCGATGCGCAGCGCCTCGCCGCCGTCGCGGAAGGCGCCGAAGGCCGGCGCGCCGGCGGCGTGCAGGCGCGCGAGGCCGCGGCCGAGCGCCTCCGCCCCCGCGTCGGTGAGCGAGCCGGGCTGCACCCATTCGAGCGCCAGGAAGCGCGAGCCGGAGCGGGCAGCCCCTGGTGCGTCTACGCGGGCCGGAGAGACGTCGCCGTCACCGGCCACGTGGACGCCGCCGGCGTCGCCGTCACCGACCGCCAGCACGCTCGGCACGCGCACCCTCCCGGGCTCGGCGAGCCAGCGCAGCGCCGCGGCCTCGGCGGCGAACTCGCCCGGCGCCGCGTCGGCGCGCGCCTTCACGAACGCCGTGCGCCCGTCCGCCAGCTCGACCCGCCAGGCTTCGTTGATCGAGCCGCCCGAGATCTGCTGCGCGGACGCGACCTCCGCGCCGAGGTCCTCCGCCAGCCCGTCGGGCAGGCTCACGCCGGGCGGACCTCGGCGAGCAGTCCGCGGCAGGCGGCCTCGACCAGGTCGAGCACCGTGTCGAACCCGTCCGCACCGCCGTAGTAGGGGTCCGGGACGTCGAGGTCGGGCGGGTGGGCGGGGCTCCCATCCGGGTCGAACTCGCGCAGCAGCCGCACCTTCGCCCGCGCCGCGTCCGACGGCGCGAGCGCATGCAGGTCGGCCAGGTTCTCGCGGTCGGCGGCCAGCAGCAGGTCGTAGCGCTCGAAGTCCTGCGGGCGGACCTGCCGCGCGGCGCCCGCCAGCGTCACGCCGCGCCGCCCGGCGGCCGCGGTCGCCCGCTCGTCCGGCGGCGCGCCGGCGTGCCAGCCGCCCGTCCCCGCGCTGTCGATCTCGATCTCGTCCTCCAACCCAGCCTCGCGCACGAGCGAGCGCATCACGCCCTCCGCCGTGGGCGAGCGGCAGATGTTCCCCATGCAGACGAAGAGCAGGCGCACGGCCCGACAGGATGGCGGCTGCGCGCCCGGCGCGGTTGCCTGCCGCCCTTCGCGGGCAGAGGGGAGACGTGAACCCGCTGTTCCTGCCCGTGAAGCTCGTCGAGCGCGCGCTCGACGACTTGACCGCGATCGGCGACGCCGCGCGGCGCCTGCCCATGCTCGAGGAGGCCGTGCTCTACCGCGTGGACGCGCTCCTCGCCCGCCTCGACGGCATCAGCGGCCAGCTCGGCGAGCTGCGCGCGACCGTCGCGCCGATCGAGCAGCTCGCGGAGGTCCGCAAGGGCATCGAGCCGCTCGACGACGACATGCGCGCGGTGCGCGAGTCGGTCGACGAGCTGGAGCCGCTGATCGAGCGCATCGCCGGCCAGACGGCCGCCGTCGACGCCAAGCTCGACGACATGCGGGGCGACCTCGCCCCGCTCGGCGAGCTGGCGGACAAGGTGCCCGGCATCGGGCGCCGCTGAGCGGCGGCGCCCGCCCGCCCGCCCGCCCGGCGTGGCGTGGCGTGGCGTGGATCCAGGCCTAGTTCAGGCGCTCCACGATCATCGCCTGGCCCATGCCGCCGGCGACGCACATGGTCTCCAGGCCGATGGTGCCGTCGGTCGCGTCGAGGTTGTTGAGCAGCGTGGTCATGATCCGCGCGCCGGTCATCCCGAACGGGTGGCCGAGGGCGATCGCGCCGCCGAACGGGTTGAGCCTCTCCGGGTCGATGCCCCACTCGTCGCGGCAGGGGACGACCTGGGCGGCGAACGCCTCGTTCAGCTCGAGCACGTCGATGTCGTCGATCGTCATGCCGGCCCGCTCGAGCACCTCGGCGACCGCGGGGATCGGGCCGAGGCCCATGATCTCCGGGCGGATCGCCGCCACCGCGGAGGCGACGATGCGCGCGCGCGGCTTCAGGCCCAGCTCGCGCGCGCGCTCCTCCGACATCACGAGCACCGCCGCGGCGCCGTCGTTGAGCGGGCAGGCGTTGCCGGCCGTGACGGTGCCGCCGTCGGGCTTGAAGGCCGGCTTCAGCTCGGCCAGCTTCTCCACGGTCGTGCCGGGACGCGGGCCGTCGTCGCGCGTGACCTCGGTGCCGTCGGGCGCGGTGACAGCGACGATCTCGCGGTCGAAGTGGCCGCTGTCGCGCGCGCCGACCGCGCGCTGCTGGGAGATGGCGGCCCACTCGTCCTGCGCCTCACGGCTGACGTGGCAGCGCTCGGCGACGTTCTCGGCGGTCTGGCCCATCGGGATGTAGACGTCGAACAGCGAGCCCTCGGAGCCGTCGAGCTTCGGGTGCAGGGGCATCGGCGGCTGGTCGCCCAGGCGCGAGACGGCCTCCACGCCGGCGGCGATGTACTGGTCGCCCTCGCCGGCCTTGACCGCGTGGAAGGCCATCCGCAGCGTCTGCAGCGAGGAGGCGCAGAAGCGGTTGACCGTGGTGGCGGGGACGTGGTGGTCGAGGCCCGCCAGCAGCTGCGCGCTGCGGGCGATGTTCATGGCCTGCTCGCCCACCTGGAGGCCGCAGCCCATCATGATGTCCTGCGTCTCGGCGAAGTCGACGCCCGGGTTGCGGTCCACCAGCGCCCGCAGCGGCACGGCGGCGAGGTCGTCGGCGCGGACGTCCTTGAGCGACCCCTTGCCCGCCCGCCCGATCGGCGTGCGGATGGCGTCGACGATCACGGCTTCGGGCATTCAGGCTCCTGTCACGGTGGACCGATCGTCGATCGTAGCCGGGCGCCGCGGGTCGCCACGGCACGCGCGGCGAGGCGGCAGCCGGCGGCGAGCGCCTCGGCCGGCTCGGCGCCGTCCACGCGCGCGGCCAGCAGGCCGGCCGCGAACGCGTCGCCCGCGCCGGTCGTGTCGACCACGTCGACGGGCTCGGCGGGAGCGCGGTGCACGCGCGCGCCGTCGGTCCACAGCGCGCCGCCGGCGCCGAGCTTCACCACCACCTCGCCCCGTTGTCGCCTCCGTCCCCTCGACGGGGATCGAGGCGACAATCGGCGCGCGAGGGCGAGGGCCGCGCGCTCCGGGTCCGCCTCGCCGGTCAGAACGCGCGCCTCGGCGGCGTTGGGCAGCAGCAGGCCGGCGCCCGCAACCCAACCGAGGAAGCGCTCCGCGCCGGCGGCCGCCAGCGGCGCGGCGGACGAGGGGTCGGCGGAGATCGTCATCCCCCGCTCACGGGCCTGCTCCAGCGCGCCCACCACCACCGCCCGCGAACCCTCCCGCAACACACCGTACCCCCCTACATGCAGGTGTTCCCCGGCCGGCAGCTCAACCGCCTCCAGAGCATCGTTCGCCCCCGCGTCCGGCACCATCGTGCGCTCGCCGCCCGGGTGCACGAGCACGATGCACGTCCCGGTCGGCCGCTCGCCGTCGCGCTGCACGCGGGGCTCCACGCCGGCGGCGGCCAGCGCGGCGACCGCGGCGTCGCCGAGCGGGTCGGCTCCGGCCCGGCCCACGAGCACGCCGCGGCCGAGCCAGGCCGCGACGTTGGCGCCCGAGCCGCCCTGGTGGTGCTCGATCGCCGCCGGCGTGTCGCTGCCGCAGGCCAGCGGCCCCGGCAGCGCGGCCACGACGTCGACCATCAGGTCGCCGACGACGACGATGCTCATCCGCGGTTCTTACCGCCAAACGATCCCCAACCGCGTCTCCCCCTGTGTTACGTTCGCCCGCAGGAGTCCCTGCATGGAGTTCCGGCTACTCGGTCCGCTCGAGGTGGCCGACAACGGTCGGCCGGTCGCCGTCGGTGCCGGCAAGCGGCGCGCCCTGCTGGCGATCCTGCTGCTGCACTCCAACGAGGTCGTCTCCCCCGACCGGCTGATCGACGAGCTCTGGGGCGAGCGGCCACCGGCCACGGTCGCGAAGAGCCTGCACGTCTACGTCTCCCAGTTGCGCAAGGAGTTGGGCCACGGCAACGGGTCCGGTGAGGGAATCCTGCGCACGCGCGGGGGCGGCTATGTCGCGGTGGTCGCGACCGACGACGTCGACACGCATCGCTTCGAGCGCCTGCTCGCGGACGGCCGGCGCGCGGCCGAGGCCGAGGACCCACGCCGAGCGTCCGACAAGCTCGGGCAGGCCATCGCCATGTGGCGCGGTCCGCCGCTGGCGGACTTCGCATACGAGCCGTTCGCGCAGCGGGAGATCGCCCGCCTGGAGGAGCTGCGGTTGGTGGCGCACGAGTTGCGGATCGACGCCGACCTGGAGCTCGGCCGGCACGGCGACGTGGTCGGAGAGCTCGAGGCGCTCGTGGACGAGCATCCGCTGCGTGAGCGCCTCCGCGGGCAGCTGATGCTCGCGCTCTACCGCTGCGGGCGCCAGGCGGAGGCGCTGGAGGTGTACCGCGACGGCCGTACCCGGCTCGTGACGGACCTCGGGCTCGAGCCCGGACCCGCGCTACGCGAGCTGGAGGCCGGGATCCTCGAGCAGAGCCCCGAGCTCGCGCCGCCGGCACCCACCCGCCGGGCGGCCGCGCCGGCGCGCGCGCCCACCGCCGGGCCGCCTGCACGCGACGACGGCCCCGTGGTCGTCGCGCCGCCTGCGGCTGCGGCGCCGCGAGCTCGCCGGCTGCCGGCGCGCGTCGTCGTGCCGATCGTCTCCGGGGCGGTGCTGCTGAGCGCGGCCGGCCTCGCCATGCTGGCCGAGACGGCGGAACGGCCGAGCCCTGGCCGCTCACCGCCGGCGCTCGACCTGGCGCGCAGCTCGGTCGCCCTGGTCGACGCGGGCGGTGGCACCGTCCGCTTCGCTGCGCCGCTCCCCGGGCGCCCGACCGGTCTCGTGGCCACGGGCGACACGGTCTGGACGGCCACCGTCGACTCGGCGGCGCTCGTGGGCATCGACATCGGCACACGCTCGATCGTGCGCACCGTGCCGCTCCGGATCCGGCCGGACGCCGTGGCCCTCGGCGAGGGCGCCGCGTGGGTCGTCGACGGCAGCCGCGGCGTGCTGGCGCGCGTCGAGCCGGGCTACGACGAGGTGTCCGACGCGATCCGCTTCCGGCGACGGCGCTCTGGCCGCGGCGACGCACCGGTCTCCGGGGGCGATCGCGGCGGAGCGCCCGTCTCCGCCGTCGTCGCGGACGGGGGTGTGTGGATCACCGACGGCTCGACGCGCCTCGTGCGGGTCGACGCGGCGACCCAGTCGGTGACGACCGTCGAGACCCGGCGCCCGCTGACCGGCGCCGCGGCGGGCGCGGGCGCGATCTGGGCGATCAGCGACAACCCTCCGAGCATGATACGGGTCGACCCGTCGACGCGATCGGTGACCGACACGCTCCCCCTCGTGACGCGCCGGAACGAGGGCGCACCGAATCCGGTCGCGGTCGCGGCGGGTGCGGACGCCGTCTGGGTGCTCAACACCAACACGGCGACCGTGACGCGCGTCGATCCGGTGACGCGGGGCGTCAGCGCGACCATCCAGATCGGAGTCGACCGCGTGCCCAACGCGATCGCCACCGACGGAGCGCGGGCGTGGGTCGCCAACGAGGACGGCACGCTGTCCCGGATCGATCCGGGCGCGAGCGCCGCCGCCTCGGTCTGGGTCGGCGAGTCGCTGCGGCAGGTGGCGGCGGCGGGCTATCGGCTCTGGGTCGCGACCGCGGCCCTGGACCAGCAGCTGCCAGGAGGTGGTTGATGACGACGCTGCGGCGCACCCTGCTCACGCTCGGCTGCGCGGGGGCGGCGGCCGCCGCCGCGGCGTGCGGCGACGAGCCGTCCCGCGCGCCCGGCGGGCCGCCCGCCACGCCGCTGTCCTCCTCGATCTGCTCCCCGGTCTCCTACGGAGGCCCGGGCCGCCCGCAGTACCTGATCGTCGTCAGCTCGGGCTTCCTCGGCCGCTACAAGGGCCACGGCGTGCAGACCGCGCAGGCGATCAAGCTGGTGCTGACCCAGCGCGAGTGGCGCGCCGGCGAGTACACCGTCGGCCTGCAGGCGTGTGAGGAGACGAGTGCGAAGACCGGGTTGCCGAGCCCCGAGAAGTGCGCTCGCAACGCCCGCGCGTTCGCCGGGAACAGCAGCGTCCTCGGCGTCATCGGGCCACTCACCTCCGACTGCGCGACCCACATGCTCGCGACGCTCAACCGGGCCCCGGGCGGCCCGCTCGCGACGATCAGCGGCGGCAACAGCTACCTGGGCCTCACGCGGTCGGGCCCCGGGACGCGGCCGGGCGAGCCTGGGCGCTACCACCCGACCGGCCGCCGCGGCTACGCGCGACTGGCGCCGACCGACGACGTCCAGGGCGCCGCCAACGCACTGTTCGCCGAGCGCAACGACGCTCGCCGCGCCTTCGTGGTCCATGACGGCAGCTCCTACGGGCGCGGCCTGGCGGCGACGTTCACGTACGCCTCGAGACGGATCGGACTCGGGCTGGTGGGAGCGGCCCGCTGGGATCCGGAGGCGGACGACTACCTTCCGCTGGTCGCGCGCATCCGCGCCGAGCGGCCGGACACCGTCTTCATCGCCGGCATCCCCAGCGGCCCGGAGCTGATCGCGGACCTCGCCGACGGGCTCGGCCGTGAGGTCCAGCTGATGGCCGGCGACGCCCTCGAGCCCAGCTCGATCGTCGAGGCGGCCGGCGCCGGCGCGGAGGGGCTGGTCATCAGCATCGCCGTGCTGCCCACGAGCGACCTGCCGCCGGCGGGCCGAGCGTTCGCCGACGAGTTCACCAAGCGGTTCTCCCAGCACCCGTGCTGCTACTCGGTCCACGACGCACAGGGCACGGGGATGCTGCTCGACGCCATCGCCCGGTCCGGCGGCGACCGCTCCCGCGTCGCGGAAGGGGTCATGACGGCCGAGGTGAGCGGCGGCCTCGTCGGTGACTTCTCGATCGACCGCAACGGGGACACGACGCTCAACCAGATGGGCATGTACAGGATCCGCGCCGGCCGGATCCGTTTCGAGACCGTGATCACGCCGGTGCCGGAGCTGCTCGCGCGCGAGTGAGCAGCGGCCTTTACCCGCGTTAAGCCGTCTCGGGCGTGCGTCTCTACCGCCCCGCAGCAGGCTGCTCCCGACGCGGCTCGCACAGAGCGGCCGCCAGGAGAAGGGAGAGCCACCGTGCTCACGCTCAAGCGCTTCGGAGTCACGACCGTGCTGGTCGCCTCGATCGCCATGCCGGCGACGGCCGCGGCCCAGGGCCAGGACCTCCGCAGCCCCGACCGGCAGTTCCCCTCGGCGCCCCCGCAGACGCAGGATCTCCGCAACGCCGACCGCCGCTCGCCGGCGCCGCCGGCGCCGGCTCAGGACCTGCGCAACTCCGACCGCCGCTCACCGGTGACCGTCGAGCCCGCGCCCGCCGCGGCGCCCGCGGTCAGCGCGATCGAGGTGCCGGGCGACGGCTTCGACTGGGGCGACGCCGGCATCGGCGCCGCGGGTGGGGTCGCCGTGCTGGCGCTGCTGGCCGGGCTGACGACGGCCGTCACCCACCGGCGCCGTGGCCCGCGGATGATCGCGTAGGACCACGAACCCGCCGGTCGTCGAGAGGGGCGGCCCCGAACGGGGCGCCGCCCCTCTCGCTCGTGTCACACGGCCGCGGCGATCCGCGCCGCCAGCTCGGCGTTGCGCAGCACGATCCGCACGTTGACCGCGAGGCTCTCCCCCGCCGTCTCGCGGTGGAAGAAGTCCAGCAGGAACGGTGTCGCGTCCTTGCCCGTCGCGCCCGCCCGCGCCGCCGCCGCCAGGCCGGCCTCCAGCACGCGGTCGTGCAGCGCCGGATCGAGCTGCTCGGCCTCGGGGAGGGGGTTGGCGACGACGATCGCGGCCCCGCCGTCCAGCGCCGCCCGCGCGCGCACCACGGCGGCCGCCTCCTCCGGCGTGTCCACCCGCCACGGCGCCGGGAAGCCGGAGTCGCGCCGGTAGAAGCCGGCGAGGCGGTCGCTGCCGTATCCGAGCACGGTGACGTTCAGGGTCTCCAGGCGCTCCAGCGTCGCCCCGACGTCGAGGATCGACTTCACGCCCGCGCACACGACCGTGGTCGGCGTGGTGGCGAGCGTGCCCAGGTCGGCCGACTCGTCCCAGCTCTCGCGCGCCTCGCGGTGCACGCCGCCGAGCCCGCCGGTGGCGAACACGCCGATCCCCGCGGCGACCGCGAGCCGCGCCGTCGCCGCCACCGTGGTCGCGCCGTGGCCGCCGCGCGCGAGCACGGGCGCGAGGTCGCGGACGCCGCACTTCGCCACCTCGTCGCCGCCCGCGATCGCCTCCAGCGCGCCGTCGTCGAGCCCGATCCGGACCTCGCCCGCGACCACCGCGATCGTCGCCGGCACCGCTCCCGCCGAGCGCACGGCCGCCTCGAACTCGCGCGCGATCCGCAGGTTGTCCGGCCGCGGCAGACCGTGGCTGACGATCGTGCTCTCCAGCGCGACGACCGGCCGTCCCGCGGCGAGCGCCTCCCGCACCTCGTCGTGCACGCGCATGGCGCCGCACCGTAACGATCCGTTGAGGTCCGCGGCCTACCATGGGGCGACATGTTCTTCACTCGACACAAGACCAGCCTGCTCGAGCCCGAGCAGGTCCTGCCCGGCCGCGAGACGCCGCTGCCGCTGCCCGAGCGCCACGACGTCCTCGGGACGCCGATGACGCCGCCGTTCCCCGACGGCCTCGAGACGGCCGTGTTCGGCCTCGGCTGCTTCTGGGGCGCCGAGCGCGTGTTCTGGACCGCGCCCGGCGTCTACACGACGGCCGTCGGCTACGCGGGCGGCCAGACGCCGAACCCGACCTACGAGGAGGTCTGCTCCGCGCGGACCAACCACACCGAGGCGGTGCTCGTCGTCTTCGACCCGCAGCAGACCTCCTACGAGGCGCTGCTGAAGCTGTTCTGGGAGGGCCACGACCCGACCCAGGGCATGCGCCAGGGCAACGACGCCGGCACCCAGTACCGCTCGGCGGTCTACACGACTACGCCGGAGCAGCTCAAGGCCGCGAACGCTTCGCGCGAGGCCTTCCAGGGGCAGCTCGGGCAGTCCGGCTACGGCGAGATCACGACCGAGATCGCGCCCGCGGGGCCGTTCTACTACGCCGAGGCCTACCACCAGCAGTACCTGGCCAAGAACCCGATGGGCTACTGCGGGCTCGGCGGCACGGGCGTGAGCTGCCCGATCGGCACGGGCGTCTCGAGCTGAGCCCGCGCCGGGGGCGGGGCATCGCCCGCACCGGGCGCGTCGGCGGGCTCGTCGCCGGCCAGGGCCTGCGCTGGGCCGGCACGCGGGCGGCGAACCTCGTGCGCACGCCCGAACGTGCGGACGCCGCCACCGGCGAGCGCGCCACGGCGCTGGCGCGCGAGCTGGTCGCCCAGCTGAGCCAGATGCGCGGGGCGGCGATGAAGATCGGCCAGGTGCTCTCGACGGTCGACTTCACCGCCATCCCGGAGTCCGAGCGCGAGGAGTTCAAGCGCACGCTGGCGTCGCTGCGCGACGAGGTGCCGCCGCTGCCCTACCCGCGCATGGCCAAGCTGCTCGAGCAGGAGCTGGGCGGCCCGCTCTCCGAGCGCTTCGAGGACTTCGAGCGCGAGGCGTTCGCCGCCGCCTCGATCGGCCAGGTCCACCGCGCGGTCACGAAGGACGGCCGCCGCGTGGCCGTCAAGGTCCAGTACCCCGGCGTGGCCGAGGCGGTGGAGACCGACCTGCGCAACCTGCAGGTGCTGCTCCCGCTGGTCAAGCGGCTGGCCCCGGGACTGGACGTCAAGGCGCTGGCCGGCGAGCTGCGCGAGCGGATCGCAGAGGAGCTCGACTACGAGATCGAGGCGCAGAACCACCGCGCCGTGGAGCGCGCCTGGCGCGGGCACCCGTTCGTGCACGTCCCGCCGGTCGACACGTCGCTCTCCAGCCGCCGCGTGCTGGTCACCGAGCTGCTCGAGGGCCGGCGCTTCGAGGCCGTCAAGGCGCTCGGCGAGGCCGAGCGCGACCGCTTCGGCGAGATCGTCTTCCGCTTCTTCTTCGGGACGCTCAACCACCTGCGCCGGGCGGCCGGCGACCCGCATCCCGGCAACTACCTGCTGCTCGACGACGGGCGCGTCGGCTTCCTGGACTTCGGCCTCATGCGCGTGGTCGACGCCGACTACCTGGAGGGCGAGCGGGAGCTGGCCCGCGCCGCCGTGGCCCGCGACGCCGAAGGCGTCCACGCCGGCCTCGCGGCGCTCGGCTACCTGCCGGACCCGCCGTCGTTCGAGCCCGAGCGCGTGCTGGGCCAGCTCCGCACGGCCGGCGACTGGTACTTCACGCCGGGCTTCAAGCGCCTCTCGCCCGGCTACGTCGCCGAGCTGATGGAGACCGGCTCCTCGCCGCGCTCGGAGTACTTCGACGAGATGCGGCGCGAGACGCTGCCGCCCCAGGCGCTGCTGATCCGCCGCATGGAGGGCCTCGTCCTGTCCGTCCTCGGCGAGCTGCGCGCCGGCGCCGACTGGTCCGCCCTCGGCGCCGAGTACTACGACGACGGCCCGCCCTCCACCCCGCTCGGCGAGCAGGACGCCGCCTTCTGGGCCGACGCGGGCGCCGCACGCCGCGCCGCCGCCGCCGCATAGGCTGCGCGGCGCCGGCCGCTCGTGCGGATGGCCAACTCCGCCATCCGCAACGGCCCGCTAGACCCTCGACGCGCGGGCGCCGATGGCGACGCCGGCGTGCTCGTCGACCACGAAGCGCCACGGCGTCTGCGCCTCCCAGCGGGCGAGCACGTCCCGCTCGCCCGGCCGCCGCAGGTCGTCGAGCACGACGGCCGCCCCGGGCACGAGTCGCGGCTCGAAGAACGGCAGCGCCGGTGCCCGGCGGCGGGCCTGCCCGACCGCGTGTGCCGGCGGCCCGTCGATCACGAGCAGGTCGACCCGATCGGGCAGCGCGTCGAGCGCCGCCGGCGCGTACCAGGGCGGATCCCCCTCGAGCGGGGCGTGCACGACCTGCGCGCAGCCGTCGAGCGCCTCGCGGCGCAGCAGGTCGCCGACGAGCGCCGCCCATTCGGCGTCGTGCTCGATCGCCACGACGCGCCCGGCGCCGCGCTCGCGCAGAAGGCGGGCGACGACGACCGTGCTCACGCCGCTGCCGCATTCGACCACGCGCGTGCGGCGACCGTGCACCACTTCGTTGCAGACCGCCACCAGGCCGGCGGGGCGCATCGTCCCCGTGCTCCACGGCAGGTAGCCGCCGGCGTCCAGCAGCGGGCGGAGGACATGCCAGGCATGGAGGTCCTCCGCCTGCACCGGCTCGTCGGCGAAGCCGGTCAGGCGGCCACCGCCTGGAGCTGCTCGAGGTAGTCGCGTTCGTACACCGAGGCGACCCGCTCGGTGGCGAACTGCTGCGCCCACGCCCGGGCGCCGGCGAGGTCCGTCGTGCGCCGGCCCGAGAGCACGCCCTCGAGCGCCGCCGCCAGCGCCGCCGGGTCGTCGGGCTCGACGATCAGCCCCCGCTCGTCGGCCAGGCTCTCCGGGAAGCCGTCGACGCGCGTGCCGATGACGGGCACGCCGAGGCCCATGGCCATGACGGCGGACTGCGAGAAGGCCTCGCCGCGCGACGGGCAGACCTGCACCGACGCCCCGGCGACCCAGGGTGCGGGATCGTCGACCCAGCCGCACAGGCGCACGACGTCCTCCAGGCCCGCGCCGGCGATCCGCGCCCGCAGGGCCGGCTCGAGCACGCCGGCGCCCAGGACGAGCACCGGCGGCGGCGCGGCGATCCGCGCGACGGCGTCGACGAGCACGTCGGGACCCTTGTCGACCGCGAGACGGCCGGTGAAGACGACCCGCGGCGAGGGCAGCCCCGGCCGCTCCACGGCGTCGAAGCCCTCGACGGGCGACACGCCGCGCACGACGCCCTGCCCGTGCATGCCCGCTCGCAGGACCGCCTCCCGAGCGGCCGGGCTGTGGCCGTAGAAGCGATCGACGCGTTCGGCGACGTCGGCGATCGCCGCCCACTGCGGCTCCCCGGGCCAGGTCAGGTCGTTGTGCTCCGAGGCCATGAGCGGGACACCGGGCGCGATCGCGTGAGCAGCCGCCCACCACGCGCCGAACATGTGCGCGTGCACCACGTCGGCGCCCGCCAGCCGCGGCTCGAGCCAGCCGGCGAACGTGGCGTCGCAGCGCCACTGCAGGTCGTCCTCGGCGCCCATGAGCTCCGGCTCGACGCCGTGCGCGCGTGCCAGGTCGACACCCGCGTCCGTCGCGAACCCCACCAGCAGGCGCGTCCTGTGCCCCCGCGCGGCGAACGCCCGCGCCACACGCAGGAGGGAGAGCTGCGCACCTCCCGGCTCCAGCTTGGCGACGACCCTGGCGACGATCATGGCGCCGGACGGTACCGGCAGGAGCGGCGGCACTCGCACGGCCGCCGACGCCGCGGCCGGATCAGGCCACGCGCCGGCCGACGAGCGCGGCGTGGGCGCCGACGTGGCGGGCGAAGTCGGCGAAGTCGCGCGCGTAGAGGGCCTGGGGGCCGTCGCAGAGCGCCTCGTCGGGATCCTGGTGGACCTCGACGATGATGCCGTCGGCGCCGACCGCCGCGGCGGCGCGGGCGAGCGGCTCGACCAGCCGCCGGTCGCCGGAGGCGTGGCTGGGGTCGACGATCACCGGCAGATGGGAGTGGAGCTTCAGCCACGGCACGGCACTGAGGTCGAGCGTGAAGCGGGTCGCGGTCTCGAACGTGCGGATGCCGCGCTCGCACAGCATCACGCGCTCGTTGCCCTCCTTGAGCACGTAGTCGGCCGCCATCAGCAGCTCGTCGAGCGAGGAGGAGAG
>Ga0136617_10003094_pt1 | contig 14837 bp, 17 predicted proteins | sample AntDrymUQ3222106_2_FD_129672 | JGI IMG/M metagenome (GOLD analysis project Ga0136617, IMG submission 129672) | Polar desert sand microbial communities from Dry Valleys, Antarctica - metaG UQ322 (21.06) | ecosystem: Environmental > Terrestrial > Soil > Desert | place: Antarctica: Dry Valley... | reverse complement strand
GACATCACGATTCACTTCGTCGATGAGGTCGACATGCATGCAAGCCCGATCGGCGGCAAGGGCATCGGCGAACTCGGCGCAACCGGCGTCGCAGCCGCCGTCGCCAACGCAGTGTTCCACGCCACCGGCAAACGCATCCGCGACCTGCCCATCACGCCGGACAAGCTCGTTTCGGCGAGATGATGAAGGGACCCGGACCGCTCCCGGGCGAAACGCATGGCTGAAGCCATGTTGAAGATGGTCAAGTTCGACATCCCGGTCTTAGAAAGGCCTACCGCGTGGATCGAGATCAGACTGACTTAGTGCTCTATGCAGCCGTTTGATCTTTTCCCATTTTTTTTTGCGGTCATCATTTAGCAGCCCCCGCGCCGTTTGATTTATTTTGGGATAGCGAAATCCATCCGAAGCCTTGACGCGCCGTCCCACCACTTTTCCGAGGACTTCAGCCTGCCCGGAATCGGGCCGTTTGCCGTGTTTCATGAGGAAGGCGGAATAGGCGTCGCGCCCATGCTGGTGTTCCCAGTGCTGGGCTTCCAACCGAACCAAATGCGCATCCGCCGACGGTGCCGCCAGTGGTTTTGCCGGGAATTGAACGATCGAACCCAACGCGAAATCTCCAACAAGCCAGTATTGTTGGAGGTCTTTACTTTTATATTAACGCTGGTGAAGCCTGGTCCTAAGCTTGGAACCCAGGGAGGTGGGAGGTTTCGGCGGCACCGCCGTATCTTTCCTCTTAGAAACTCACGGACGGAACCGGCTAACCTTTCCAGTTCTCAACAAGTTAGAGTGTGGCAATAGCTTGGTTAGAATTCGGTTAGAAAGCCGGTTTTGTAGCGACTATTCACTAGCTGCCCCGTTGGCGGTTGATGGGGTGGTCGCCTTAAATCTGTCCCTCGCGCGCCATGCGTTTGTCCAGGTAGATGGCGCAGAGCTTGGTCAGTTCATCGATCTTGTCTTGGAAGAAGTGGTTGGCGCCGGCGATCACCTTGTGCTCAATCACGATGCCCTTCTGTGTCTTGAGCTTCGAGACGAGGCTGTGGACCGCCTCCGGCGCGGTCACTGTGTCTTTTTCGCCGTTGACGAACAGGCCGGAAGCCGGGCAGGGCGCCAAGAACGAGAAATCATAATGCTTGGCCAGCGGTGCTACGGAAATGAAGCCCGAAATCTCCGGACGCCGCATCAGCAGCTGCATGGAAATCCACGCGCCGAAGGAGACGCCGCCGATCCAGCAGACCTTGGCCTCGCGGTTGAAGGACTGCAGCCAGTCGAGCGCGGAAGCCGCGTCCGCCAGTTCGCCCGCGCCATTCTCGAAAATACCCTGGCTGCGCCCGACACCGCGAAAGTTGAAACGCAACGCTGAGAAGCCTCGGCTGACGAACATTTGGTAAAGCGAATGCACGATTGGGTTATTCATCGTCCCGCCGAAGGTGGGGTGCGGGTGGAGCAGAATGGCGATGGGCGATCCCGGAGCTTTGTTGTGGTTGTAGCGCGCTTCGATCCGCCCGGCGGGGCCGTTGAAAATCACTTCAGGCATGAAAAATCCGCGTCCTCGTCTGAAACCCCTGGAGTGCCGGGTTAATAGTTGACTCCAGCGCTCGGGTTTTCTATATCCGTTGTTTAGAATGTTTCAAAGGGACGGCCCGCGCTTGGGTAACCCAGGGAAACTCGCCTTTAGCATGGTTAAGGGGTGCAAAAGCAAGCACTTCGTGAGCCAAAGAGGGATCGCCAGCGATGAAAATGAGCACCAAGGGCCGTTACGCCGTCATGGCGATGATCGACATCGGTGAGCATTGGCAAGGCCGGCCGATCTCCCTGGCCGAAATCGCCGAGCGTCAGGATATCAGCCAGGAATACCTCGAACAGCTTTTCGGCAAGCTCCGCAAGGCAGGCCTTGTCGAAAGTGCCCGCGGACCAGGCGGCGGTTACCGGTTGGCTCGCGAAGCGGGGGAAATTCCCATGGCGGACATAATTCTTGCGGTCGACGAACCCTTGCGCGTCACGCGCTGCGAGGGCGATGCGGTTGAAGGTTGTGTCAGGGGCGAGAAATGCAGCGCCCATGATCTGTGGTCTTCATTGGGCCGCCAGATGATGTCGTTCCTCGGTTCCATCACCCTCGATGACGTGGTCTCCAAACGCAATCTGGCATTGGCCGCCACGGTTAAGCAGGCCAAGGATCACTATGTGAGGCGGAGCAATTGAGAACCTATCTCGACCATAACGCCACCAGTCCGCTCCGCCCCGCCGCCAAGGCGGCGATGCTGGCGGCAATGGAGGTTAATGGAAATCCATCCTCCGTTCATGGCGAAGGCCGCGCGGCCCGCAAGCTCGTTGATGATGCACGCGAAACCATCGCCCAGGAACTCGGCGTGATCGCGCCCATGGTGGTGTTCACCGGCGGCGGCAGCGAGACGAACAATCTGGCGATCAAGGGCGTTGCTGTGGAACGCCTGTTGATTTCGGCAATCGAGCATCCCTCGGTGATCGAGGCGGCCAAAGCGTCTGGCAAGAGCGTTGAAACGATCCCCGTCACCGCGGACGGCGTGGTCGACCCTGATGGGCTTCGCGCAGTCCTGCCGGGAGCAAGAGCATTGGTCAGCGTCATGCTCGCCAACAATGAAACCGGCGTCATCCAGCCGCTCCGCGAGATCGCCGCCCTGGCGCGCGAACACGGGGCGCTGTTGCACACGGACGCGGTCCAGGCCTTTGGCAAGATACCGGTGAACTTCGGCCTGCTTGGCGCGGACATGATGACAATCTCCGCCCACAAGTTCGGTGGACCCATGGGTACCGCCGCGCTCATCATCCGCGATGGCCTGCCGCTTGAACCGCTGACCCACGGCGGCGGCCAGGAATTGCGCCGCCGCGCGGGCACTGAGAATGTCGCAGCCATTGCCGGGTTCGCCGCTGCCGCATCCGACAACCGGCCCGATATCCACGCACTTCGCGATAAGCTGGAGGCAGAGTTTGAGGATGCGGTGATTTTCGGGCGCGGTGCCAGCCGGCTGCCCAACACCACTTGTTTTGCCGTCCCGGGCATCAACGCCGAGACGCTGCTCATGGCTTTCGATCTTGAAGGCATCGCTGTTTCCTCGGGCTCTGCGTGCTCCTCGGGCAAGGTGGCGAAATCCCACGTGCTCGCCGCCATGGGTGCTCCTCCCGAAATCGCCAGCGCCGCCATCCGCGTCAGCCTCGGCTGGAACGCAGCAAGCGAAGATATCGACCACTTCATCGCCGCGTGGCGCCGCATCCGTGCGCGTCATCAGGCAAGAGTTGCAGCATAGGTAAAGTAATGGCCGATCTCGACACCATCGAACTCGTCAAGGATATCGAAGTCGACAAATACAAATACGGCTTCACCACCGACATCGAATCCGACTTCGCGCCGAAGGGCCTGAACGAGGACACCGTGCGCTTCATCTCCGCCAAGAAGGGTGAGCCTTCGTGGATGCTGGAGTGGCGTCTCGAAGCCTATCGCCGCTGGGTACAGATGGTTGAGCCCAAATGGGCGCGCGTCCACTATCCCAAGATCGATTTCCAGGATCTTTATTATTACGCAGCTCCCAAGAGCATGGCGGGACCGAAAAGCCTCGACGAAATCGATCCCAAGCTCCTCGAGACCTATGCCAAGCTCGGCATTCCGCTGAAGGAACAGGAAATCCTCGCCGGCGTGCGCAAGCAAGGCGAGAAGAGCGAACTCGACAGCGACGGCGGCGGTGAATATGGCTCCGGCCGTGTCGCCATTGACGCCGTGTTCGACTCGGTCTCCGTGATCACCACGTTCAAGGACGAACTCGCCAAGGCGGGCGTCATCTTCTGCTCGATATCGGAAGCAATCCGCGAACATCCCGAACTGGTGAAGAAATATCTGTTCTCCGTCGTGCCCCAGGGCGACAATTTCTACGCGGCTCTCAACTCGGCAGTCTTTTCCGACGGCTCCTTCGTCTATGTGCCGCCGAACACCCGCTGCCCCATGGAGCTTTCCACCTACTTCCGCATGAACGCCAGGAACACGGGTCAGTTCGAGCGCACGCTGATCATCGCCGACAAGGGCGCCTATGTCTCCTATCTCGAAGGCTGCACCGCCCCCACCCGCGATGAAAGCCAGCTTCACGCCGCCGTAGTCGAACTTATCGCGCTGGACGATGCCGAGATCAAATACTCCACGGTGCAGAACTGGTATCCCGGCGACGCCGAAGGCAAGGGCGGCATCTACAATTTCGTGACCAAGCGCGGCGACTGCCGGGGGCCTCGCTCGAAGATTTCCTGGACGCAGGTCGAAACCGGCTCCGCCATCACCTGGAAATATCCAAGCTGCATCCTGCGCGGCGACGACTCGCGCGGCGAGTTTTACTCAATTGCTATCTCCAATGGCCGCCAGCAGGTCGATAGCGGCACCAAGATGATCCATCTGGGCAAGAACACTTCAAGCCGCATCATCTCCAAGGGCATTGCCGCTGGCCGGAGCGACAATACCTATCGCGGTCTCGTCTCCGCGCACCGCAAGGCCACCAACGCCCGCAACTTCACCCAGTGCGACTCGCTGCTCATTGGCGACAAATGCGGGGCGCACACGGTGCCCTATATCGAGGCCAAGACTTCCACCGCCCAGTTCGAACACGAGGCGACAACCTCGAAAATTTCCGACGACCAGATGTTCTACTGCATGTCGCGCGGGCTTTCCCAAGAGGAGGCCGTGGCGCTCATCGTCAACGGCTTCGTTCGCGACGTGCTGCAACACCTGCCGATGGAATTCATGGCCGAAACGCAGAAACTGATTGGAATTAGCTTGGAGGGTAGTGTAGGTTAGTTACATAGAAAACAAGATAGTTGTTGACACTATCAACTATTTTGATAGAGTTAGCATTGTAACAACCTACAAGGATAAAAACATGTCTACAAGAAATGCAGAATTTTATATGTGGACCAATGAGTTAGCAACGAAATCGGACAAGATTCGGGCCTTGGGGCGCAAGGGTGTTACCACTGCGGATATCGCACGTTATCTCGACATCCGCTATCAGCATGCCCGCAACGTCTTGGTCAAAAGTGGTCTGCATCGGAGCCGGTCCGAAAAGCAACCTCAATCAGGCGAGCAGCCCGAGCTTCGCCCCTCGCGGCACGCATGGGTTGGAATTGATGCGCTTGGCGGCCTCAAGGTTCCGCAAGACCTACTCAAGGCGGCTGGCCTTGAGGCGAATGATCAGGTGCATGTCAGGCTGAGCGAAGATGGCATCGAGATATTGTCTCGATCCGCGGCTTTGAAACGTGCCCATCAAATTGTTGGCAGTCATGTGCCGCCCGGTGTGTCGCTGGCCGAAGAGCTGATCGCTGAACGCCGCCGGGCAGCCCAACAAGAATCGGCGGGTCCAGCATGAATGCCGTGATCCTGGATGCATCCGTGGTGCTTGCGGCGGTGCTTGGTGAAGAAGGCCATGAGAGCCTCTTGGCCCAACGGCAATCCTGTTTTGTCTCTTCGGTCAACATGGCTGAAGCACGCTCGAGACTTGTCGATCACGGCATGCGGCACGAAGACATTGAGCAGTCCCTGTCGCTCGTGAGCATGACCGTTGTTGATTTCACCGATCACCACGCCGTGTTGTCTTCCCAGTTGCGCGTGGATACGCGAAAAGGCGGGCTTTCACTCGGGGATAGGGCCTGTCTTGCTCTCGCCATGGCGATGGAGGGAACGGCACTGACAGCGGACCGCGCTTGGGCAAGCGTCAACGTGCCGATCGAAATCAAGTTTTTAAGATGAGGCAAAAATGATCTACCGCGTTTGGCATGGTTACACGACGCCGGAGAATGCCGAGGCCTACGAGGCCCTGCTCAAGAGCGAAATTTTCCACGGCATTGAGTCGAAGAAGATTGAGGGCTTTCGCGGCATCGACCTGATCCGCCGCCGCAGCGGCGATGAGGAGGAATTCATCACCATCATGCGATTCGACCGCATCGATGATGTCAGGAACTTCACGGGCCAGGATTACCAATCGGCCTATGTACCCGATGCCGCCCGCAAGGTCCTGAAGAGATTCGACGAGAAATCGCAACACTACGATCTGCGTGAAAGCCGCTCATACTGATGGAAAACAAGTAATGCTCGAAATCAAAAATCTCCACGTCAAGCTCGCCAATGAAGACCGCGCCATCGTCAACGGCCTGTCGCTCAGCGTGAAGCCGGGCGAGGTCCATGCCATCATGGGGCCGAACGGTTCCGGCAAATCGACGTTATCCTATGTGCTGGCGGGTCGCGCCGGTTACGAGGTGACTGATGGCTCCGTTACCTACAAAGGTGAAGATCTGCTCGCGATGCCGCCGGACGAACGCGCGGCGAAGGGCGTGTTTCTTGCCTTCCAGTATCCGGTCGAGATTCCCGGCGTTGCCACCATGCAGTTCCTCAAGGTGGCGCTGAACGCCCAAAAGAAATCACGCGGCGAAAAGGAGCTTTCGACGCCCGATTTCATGCGCCTTGTCAAGGATCGCGCCGCCAAGCTTAACATCGGCACCGATATGCTGAAGCGCGCGGTAAATGTGGGCTTCTCCGGCGGCGAAAAGAAACGCGCCGAAATCCTGCAGATGGCCGTGCTTGAACCGTCGCTCTGCGTCCTCGATGAAACCGATTCAGGCCTCGACATCGATGCGCTGCGCGTCGTGGCGGACGGCGTTAACGCATTGCGCTCCCCCGAACGCGCCATGATCGTCATCACCCATTATCAGCGCCTGCTCGATTACATCGTGCCGGACAAAGTGCATGTGCTGTCGCAGGGGCGCATCGTGAAATCCGGCGACAGGACGCTGGCGCTCGAACTCGAAGAGAAGGGCTACGCCGAATTCGAGAAAGACGCCGCATGAATGTGGCGCTGACCAAAACGCCTGCCGAGACCGTTTACGGCCTGTCGCTGCCGCACCGGCGGATGGAGGAGTGGCGCTGGACCGATCTTCGCCAGATGATCGACCGGCCTTATCCGCCGCGCCTCGATGTCGAGGCGAAGAAAGCCGATGTGACGCGCATCATTAAGGCCTCATGCTTTGCCAAGGTTGCGGCCGGGCGCATGGTCTTCGTCAACGGCCACTATGATGCCGGCCATTCAAAGCTGACCAATGGCGACAACGCCTCACGAGCGGCAACCGATGAGCCCGTGATGCAAATGAATCAGGCCTTCGCCACCGATGGCGCAAGGCTGACGCTCTCCGGCAACGCGGACACACCGGTGGAGCTTCTGTTCATCGCAACGGACGCGGAACCCCGCACCATCGCCACCCGCAATGTGATCGAGATCGCGGCAGGCGCTTCCGCGACCATCATAGAAACCCACCTGGGCGAGGGCTCTTATCTTGCCAACAGCGTCACCGAAATCGTGCTGGGCGAGGGCGCCAGGCTCGATCGCATCAAGATCGAATGCGAAGCGGCATCCGCGCTGCATCTCGCCCATGCCCATGTGACACTGGGAAAGAACGCGACGCTCCGCGATTTCACGCTGACGTCCGGTGGGCGCGTCACCCGCCAGAACGGCACCTATCAATTCAACGGCGAAGGCGGCGATGCGAAAATCTCCGGCGCCTATCTGCTGGCGGGCAAGCAGCATGCCGACACGCGCCTCGTCGTCGATCATGCGGTGCCCCATTGCACCAGCCGCGAAGTGTTCAAATGCGTGATGGATGAGAACGCCCGCGGCATCTTTCAGGGCAAGGTGATTGTGCGCCCCCATGCCCAGAAGACCGATGGCAAGCAGTCGAGCCACGCGCTTCTTCTTTCCGATACGGCCGAATTCGACGCCAAGCCGGAATTGGAAATCTTTGCCGATGATGTGGTCTGCGGCCACGGCGCCACTTCGGGCGATCTCAACGAAGATCATATCTTTTATCTGCGCTCGCGCGGCGTCCCCGTAAACGAAGCCAAGTCCCTGTTGATCGCGGCCTTCGTCGGCGAGGCCTTTGAGACGATTGAGCACGACGGCATCCGCGAGGCGCTCACCGCCTATGCCGCAACCTGGCTCACCGAACACCGGGTAGCGAAGTGAACGAAGCTCCGCGTCAGCTTCGCCCCGCTTTTGACGTTGCCGCCATTCGCTGCGACTTTCCGATCCTGTCGCGTCAAATCTACAGCAAGCCGCTTGTCTACCTTGACAACGCCGCATCCGCTCAGAAGCCGCAAGCCGTGCTCGACGCCATGACCAAGAGTTACACGGACGAGTATGCCAATGTGCATCGCGGACTGCACTTCCTGTCGAATACGGCGACGCAGTCCTTCGAGGATGCGCGCGAAAGTGTCCGCCGCTTCATCAATGCTCCGTCCAAGGACCAGATTATCTTCACCCGCAACGCCACGGAGGCTATCAATCTCGTGGCCCAGAGCTTCGGCGAGATCCTCATCGGTGAGGGCGATGAGATCGTGCTGTCGATCATGGAGCATCATTCCAACATCGTGCCGTGGCATTTCCACCGCGAGCGCCGAGGCGCTGTCATCAAATGGGCGCCCATCGATGATGATGGCAATTTCCTGCTCGATGAATTTGAGAAACTGCTGACGCCAAAGACAAAGATCGTCGCCATCACCCACATGTCGAATGCGCTGGGCACCATCGTGCCGGTCGCCGAAGCGATCAAGCTTGCCCACGCGCGTGGTATCCCGGTGCTCGTCGATGGCAGCCAGGCGGCGGTGCACATGCCCGTCGATGTCACGGCACTCGATGCCGACTTCTACGTCTTCACCGGCCACAAGACCTATGGCCCCACCGGCATCGGCGTTCTCTATGGCAAGGCCGAGCATCTGAAACGTATGCCACCCTATCAGGGTGGCGGCGAGATGATCAACGAGGTGACGACCGAAGGCATCACCTACAACGATCCGCCACATCGCTTCGAGGCGGGAACGCCGGCCATCGTCCAGGCCATCGGCCTTGGCGCAGCACTCGATTATATGCGCGGTATCGGCCTTGCCAACATCGCCGCCCATGAAGCGGGCCTCCGCGATTACGCGATGCAGCGCCTTTCCCAGATCAATTCGCTGCACATCTACGGGCGTGCGAAAGACAAAGGCGCCATCGTCGCCTTCAACATGGCTGGCGCCCATGCCCATGACGTAGCGACCGTGATCGACCGCTCCGGGGTCGCCGTGCGCGCCGGCACTCACTGCGCCCAGCCGCTGCTGGCGCGCTTCGGCGTCACGGCAACGTGCCGCGCCTCCTTTGCCATGTACAACACCCACGAAGAGGTTGACGCGCTGGTGGAAGCCCTTATCTCTGCACAAAGGATTTTCCTGTGACCGAAGCTCTTGAACAGACAGTGGCCGAAGCGCCGCCCCAGCCCAGCGCCATTCCACCCGACGATCTGGCGCGCATGACCGACGACATCGTGGCGGCTCTCAAGACCGTTTACGACCCTGAAATCCCCGTCGACATCTATGAGCTCGGCCTGATCTACAAGGTCGATATCGACGACGACCGCAACGTGGCAATCGAGATGACGCTGACCGCGCCCGGCTGCCCCGTGGCCGGAGAAATGCCGGTGTGGGTAGAGAATGCGGTTTCAACAGTCGCCGGTGTCGCCAGCGTAAAAGTAACCATCGTTTTCGATCCGCCGTGGGATCATAGCCGCATGTCCGATGAAGCGCGCGTCGCGCTCAATATGTGGTAAGCTAAGCAGATGGCTACAGCAAATCCCCGTCCCCGCTCGCAGGCGATGAAACTCACCGACGCCGCCGCTATGCGCGTCCGCGAGATCATGGCGAAATCGGAAAAGCCCGTCGCCGGCCTTCGCATCGGCGTCAAGAATGGCGGCTGCGCCGGCATGGAATACACCATGGAATGGGCCGCGGAGCAGAAACCCTTCGACGAAGTTGTCGAGGACAAGGGCGTCAAAGTCCTGATCGACCCCAAAGCCATCATGTTCCTGCTTGGCACTGAAATGGATTTCCAGGCGAGCGCCCTCAAGTCCGGCTTCGTCTTCAACAACCCGAACCAAACCTCCGCCTGCGGCTGCGGCGAAAGCGTGCAACTGAAACCCGCGACTGTCTAAAAACTCCCTTCCCCCCTCGCGGGGAAGGTGGCGCGGAGCGCCGGATGAGGGGGCGGTTCAGCATCTCAATTGCTTAACGGGGGACTCGCTGAAGCAGCCCCCTCATCCGTCTCGCGCCTGCGGCGCGAGCCACCTTCCCCCGCGAGGGGGGAAGGAGTAAGTTAGGGAATGTCCAATTTTATCCTGGCGGTTGCGATCATCGTCGGCGGCTGGTGGCTGCTGCGCAAGCTCGCAAGTTCCCAGCCTACACAGGTCAGGGGGCTCACGCGCAAGCTCATGGGTGGGGCCATCATCGCGGGAGCGGGTTTCCTTATGCTGCGCGGGGCGTCCAATCTGGCAATTCCGCTTTTTGCCCTGGGCGCGGGCCTCGTGGGTGAGACGTGGCTGTTTCCCAATGGCCTCCGTTGGCCTGGATCAAACACAACCCCCCAGCCCTACACGCCCGCTTCAGGTGGTCCAATAACCCGCGCCGAGGCGTATGAAATCCTTGGGCTGAAACCGGGCGCGACCATAGCCGACGTTCGCGATGCCCACCGTCGTCTGATGAAGGATTTCCATCCCGATCACGGCGGCAGCAACTATCTCGCCATCAAGATCAATCAGGCGAAAGATCGGCTGTTTCAGGATTTGGGAGCCACCACGTAACAACTTGTATTCACGCGCACCAGTTGCCTGCAGGCTTCACGGGCGGTCTTCTCGGTAAAACCCGAAAAACGGGCGCGGTAGGTGGTCTTGTCGCCCTTCTGAACCGTTACGGTGAAGGCCGGTTTGTCGCGAAGTTCGGTCGGACCTTCTGTCCGGAGCCGGGTCAACCTCGTCGCTGCATCCTTCTTCGTGGCATAGGCGCCGATCTGGATATTCCAAGCCTCGCCCGGAGGCAACGGAACCTCGCCAACCGTCGATGTTGTGTCCGCTGGCTCGGCTTTCGGTTTCACTTCAAAGGGCAGCTTTCCAGAAAGCACAGTAGGCGCAATCGCGGCTTCGATGATTTTGGGTGCGGCAGGTTTTCCCCTTGGCACGGCGACAATGGATTTGTCAGTCTCCGCTGGCACCACGTCGGCTGGCTGTTCTCCGCTCGGCGAAGTCTCCGCGGCGTCGGCCATGGCGGCGGCAAGAGGATCCATGGCGCCGAGAGATGATCCGGCAAGTGCTGCTATGGTCTTGCCATCGACGCACTTCGGAAATGCCTTGTCGAGCATTTTCTTCATGTAGGCATTGCGCGAGCCCCCCGACTTTCCACCCATGACAACGCCAACAATGCGTTTGTCGCCGCGCTTGGCGGACGTCGTGAGGTTAAAGCCAGAAGCATGGATATAGCCGGTCTTGATGCCGTCGGTGCCGGCATATTTACCGAGCAGGCGGTTATGGGTATGGGTTGTGCGTCCGCCATAGGTGAAGGCCATGGTGCGGAAATAAGGGTAATATTGCGGGAAGTCGCGTTGCAGGCGCAGGCCCAGCGTTGCCTGGTCGCGCGCCGTCGTGACTTGCGCCGGATTGGGCAGGCCAGAGGCATTGCGGTACACCGTGCGGCTCATGCCGAGTCTATGTGCGGTTCGCGTCATGCGTTCGGCAAAGGCGGCCTCCGTGCCGCTGAGAGTTTCTCCCAAGGCCATTGCCACGTCATTGGCGGATTTTACCACTAGCGCCTTGATCGCCAGTTCGACGGTAATTTGCGTGCCCGGTTTCACGCCGAGTTTCGAGGGCTGCATGCGCGCGGCCCGGGCCGACATGATCACCGGTGACGAAAGTTTGATCCTGCCAGATTCGAGATCCTCGAAGACCAGATAAAGCGTCATCATTTTGGTGAGTGAGGCGGGGTAGCGCCGCCCATCCGGATCGACTGCGGATAATACTTTGCCGGTGCGGGCGTCGACCGAGATGGCGGAAAAGGCCACTTTTGCAATCCCGGGTTGCGCGGTGTTTAGCGCTCCTAAAAAAAATACCAGCGCCGACAAAATAACCCGCCAGAGGGGGAAGGTTGAGACGCGCCGGAGCGCCGCACCAGATAAAATCATGAATGACTCCACTGCCCGGCCGAGGCCGGCATCGTTACCACAAGACGTCCAGGCCGCCCCAGCCATCTAACCTTTGCTGCCGTTACGGAGTGGTAAACGGCACGAATCCTACCTTAATCCAATTTTATTATGTTGCAACGCAAAATAATCTTGACAAAAATGGTGCACTGCATATATCGCGGCCATAAGTTCGCAACCGTAACCCATCCCCCGGAGCCACACATGATCAAGTCGTTCGAAGAGTTTCAATCCCTCGGCAAAGACGGTTTTCAGGCCTATGCGGCCTCGGCCAATGCGATGACCAAGGGTTTTCAGGCCATGACCCAGGACGCCGCGGAGTTTTCGCGGAAGTCATTCGAGACCACGACCACCGCTGCCGAGCGCACCGCTGCCGCGAAGTCAATCGAAAGCGCTCTGGAGGTCCAGCAGGACTATGCCAAGGAAGCCTATGATGCCTTTGTGGGTCAGATGAGCAAGTTCGGCGAGCTTTACCTCGCCACCGCCAAGGAAGCTTACAAGCCTTTCGAAGCGAGCTTCCAGGCGTTCGGCATCAAGACCGCCGGAAAGTAACTCTTTCTCTGCCGTGTCCCGCTGCGCACCCCGCGCGGCGGGCTTTTCTATTCAGCGATATCGATCGCCACCGGTACGTGGTCCGAAGGGCGTTCCCAGCCCCGGACATGCGCGTCGATTCGCGCCGTCTTGAGCCTGTCTGCCGCCTGCGGCGAGAGCAGTAAGTGATCGATGCGAAGGCCGTTGTTCCTCTGCCACGCACCCGCCTGATAATCCCAGAAACTGTAGATCCCCGGCTTATCCGGCATGATAGCGCGGACCGCATCGGTCAGTCCGAGGTTTTGCATGATGCGGTACCTCGCCCGCGTTTCCGGCAGGAAAAGGGCATCGGTCACCCAGTTCTCCGGAAATTTCGCATCGAGTGCCGCGGGAATGACGTTGTAGTCGCCGGCCAGCACCAAAGGCTCTTCAAGCGCCAGCAGCCCGCGCGCATGGAGGGTGAGACGGTCCATCCATGCCAATTTGTACGTATATTTCTCGGTGCCTACTGGATTGCCGTTGGGCAGATAGATAGAGGCAACCCGCACCATGGCGGAGCCCGCGGGAAAGAGCGCTTCGATATAGCGGGCAGGGGACTCGGCATCGTCGCCGGGAAGGCCCCGGCGAACATCCTCAGGCTTAAGCTTCGATAGGATAGCGACGCCATTATAAGATTTTTGGCCGTGAACGATGACGTTGTAACCCAAATCCTCGAAGACAGTGGAGGGAAAGCTATTCGTCTCGCATTTGATTTCCTGCAAGCACAGCACATCAGGATTGGCTTCCTTGACCCAAGCGACAGCAGTATCGATGCGGGCGCGGATAGAATTGATATTCCAAGTGGCAATGATCATGGCTCATCATGGAGCTATGTCGCGTTTGGTTCAAGAAGCTCCGGTCGAAAACCTTGCGGGCGAACGCCCGCACGGCGTTTCCTCATTCGACTGGCAATTGTTCAAGACTGAGAATGTTGCCGTCCGGGTCCCTGAACCACGACGCCTTGAATCCGGCGTCGTTACTGAACAGGCCATTCTGTGTCTTGAGGCCGGGCTTGTCATAATCTTCGAAGGAGACGCCGCGCGTCCGGAGATCGGACATTACTTTGTCGATATTCTCGACGAGGAAGGTCGCCGACGTCTCTTCAGCTGCTGTATGCGGGCTTTCGTAGAGGTTGAGCATCGTTCCCCCGCCAGCCTTATAATATACCCCGCGCTCATCCGACCTTGCCACACTCAATCCAAGCGTTTGCTCGTAGAATTCTCTAGCCTGTTTGATATCTTCCGTGGGAATGTTTGCGCACGCGCGCGCGCCAGCGAGCGTGCCTTTGTTGCTTGCGATGTTTTCTGCATAGCGGCTTCTTCTCTTATTTCATTTCCCGAACCGCACGGGCGAAACCGCGCATCTCGCGGACGAACAACCCCGGTTCCTCGAAGGCCGCGAAGTGGCCGCCGCGCTCGACTTCGTTCCAGTAGATCAGCTTGGGGAAGAACTGCTCAGCCCATTCGCGCGGCGCCGGAAAGAGCTCGCGCGGGAAGATGCTGACGCCCACCGGGAGGTCGACGATGCCCGCATTCTTGGCATCGCCGATGCCGGCATGCTCGAAATACATCCGTGCCGAGGAGGCCGCCGTGTTGGTCAGCCAATAGAGCGTAATATTGTCAAGCATCTGGTCCAGCGTCAACGCGTCCTCTGGATCGCCCTTGTTGTGGGTCCAGGCGTGGAACTTCTCATAAATCCAGGCCGCCTGGCCTGCTGCTGAGTCGGCGAGCGGATAACCGATGGTCTGCGGCCTCGTTCCCTGAATGGCGAAATAGCCGAACTGGTCGGTTTCGAACTTTTTTTGCGCATCGATGGCCTGCTGCTGTTCCGCCGTCAATTTTTCCGGAAGTTTATCCGGCACAACCAGCGGCATGTTGAGATGGATGGCGGCAAGGCCTGGCGCGTGCTGTTGCGCCATTGTCGAGGTGATGAAACTTCCCCAGTCGCCGCCCTGCGCGACGTACCGTTGATAGCCAAGCCGCTCCATCAATTCCGTCCACGCCCGCGCGATACGATCCGATTTCCAGCCCGGCGCGCTGGGTTTGTCCGAGAATCCAAAGCCCGGCAACGAGGGCGCAACGACATGAAATGCGTCTTCCATCTTGCCGCCGTGAGCAGTGGGATTCGTCAATGGGTCGATGATCTCCAGGAACTCAATTATGGAGCCCGGCCAGCCGTGGGTGATGATGAGCGGCAGCGCGTCCGGATGCTTTGATGGCG
>Ga0136617_10003093_pt1 | contig 14839 bp, 14 predicted proteins | sample AntDrymUQ3222106_2_FD_129672 | JGI IMG/M metagenome (GOLD analysis project Ga0136617, IMG submission 129672) | Polar desert sand microbial communities from Dry Valleys, Antarctica - metaG UQ322 (21.06) | ecosystem: Environmental > Terrestrial > Soil > Desert | place: Antarctica: Dry Valley... | reverse complement strand
GTCGACGCGCAGGGCGCGGTGTGGGCCTACCGGCCTCAGACCGCGGAGCTCGAGGCCGAACTGGCCGTGCAGGTGCGGCGGCTCGCCCGTGCCAAGCCCGGCTCGGGCCACCGTCGCGGCCGGCGGACGGCGAGCTCGTGCCGGCGCCCGAGCAGTGGGCCGCCGTGCGCGCCGCGTTCACCGCGCGCATGTCGATAGTCACCGGCGGCCCGGGCACCGGGAAGACCGCGACGATCCGGCTCCTGTGCGCCGCGGCGAAGGTGCAGCAGGCGTCGATCGCGCTCGTCGCGCCGACGGGCCGCGCCGCGCGGCGGATGGCCGAGTCGACCGGCATGGACGCGACGACCATCCACTCGGCGCTCGGCTGGGTGCCGGGCCACGGGCCGACGGTCGACGCGCTCAGGGGCGACCTGCTGATCGTCGACGAGACGTCGATGGCGAACCTCGAGCTGCTCGTGACGCTGCGGCGCCCGACGAGGTCGTCTCGCTCGTGACCGACCGCCTACCGCGCCACTTCGGCGTCGATCCGCTCTCCGACATCCAGGTCTTCGCGCCCGTCTACCGGGGCTGGGCATCGACGCGCTCAACCGCCGCCTGCGCGAGGCGCTCAACCCGGACGGGCGCGCGGTGCTGGGCGCGCGGCTGCGGCTCGGCGACAAGCTCATGCTCTCCGGCCGCAACCTGCACGAGCTGGGACTGATGAACGGCACGATCCTGCGGCTCGTCGAGCACCGCGAGGCCGACGAGGCGCTCGTGGTCGCGGCCGACGGCGCGATGATCGAGCTGCCCGAGGACGAGGCCCCGCGGCTCCAGCTCGCCTACGCGTGCTCGATCCACAAGGGCCAGGGGATCGAGCTGCCGGTCGCCGTCGTGATCGCGCACGCCGCCGCCGGAGCGTTCTTCCTGCGCCGGGAGATGCTCTATACGGCGATGACGCGCGCGCGCCGGGCCACGCTGGTCGTCGGGCAGCGGGCGGTGGTGGGCCGGGCGGCGGCGACGCCGGACACGGCGCGGCGCCACTCCCGCCTCGCCGCGCGGCTCACGGCCTGATCGCGATCCGGCGCAGGAACCGGCGCAGGCGCTCCAGCGGCGGGACGGCGACGGCGCGCAGCACGACGGTGCCATCCGCCCGCCGCTCCGGGATGAGTTCGATATGCGTCATCGCGGTGCAGGATGGCGGCGCTTTCTGAGGCGGAGATCAAGCGGCGCGCTCCTCCCCCCACAGCTTCGGGCGCAAGCCCGAGGCCCGCGCCGCCGGCCGGGCGATCGCCGCGCGCACCGCCGCCTCCGTCCCCGCGAGGATCAAGCGCCGCCGCGCGCGGGTGACGGCCGTGTAGAGCAGCTCGCGCGTCAGGACCGGGGAGGCGGGAGGCGGGAGCAGGACCGCGGCGGTGTCGAACTGGGAGCCCTGGCTCTTGTGGACCGTCATCGCGTAGACGGTCTCGACGGCGCCGAGCCGGCTCGGGCTGAGCTCGGCGACCTCTCCGCGGCGCTCGAACGCGGCGCTGACGCGATCCGGGCCGGTCGCGACGACGACGCCGGTGTCGCCGTTGTAGAGCCGCAGGCCGTAGTCGTTGGCGGTCACGAGCAGCGGCCGGCCGGCATACCACTCACCCGCGGCGGCGATGTCGAGCTCCGCCGCGAGCCAGCCCTCGACCTGGTTCATCCACGTGGCGGCGCCGTGCGGCCCGCGCCGGTGCGCGCACAGCACGCGGAACGCCCCGAGCGATCCGATCGCGCGGGCGGCGTCGCCTGCACGGGCGGCGGCGATCACCGCGCGGGCGGCCGCGACGGCGCCGTCGCGGACGGAGGCCAGCGCATCCAGGGCGCCGGGCTCGGCGACGTCCACCGGGATCCAGGTCACGCCTTCGGGCGCGCCGGCGAGCGCCGACATAACCGCGTCGGCATCCCCCTTGCGCACGGCGGTCGCGAGCGCCGCGATGCCGGCGCCGTAGCGGTGCACCCGCTCGAGCACGACGATCCCGTCCCCGACCGTCACGCCGGCCGGCGGATCGCCGGCGACGACGTCGCGACCGGTCGCCTCGGCGAGGCGGCGCCGCGCCGCGGGCGCCATCCGCAGGCCGTCGGTCGCCGGGCCGACGATGTCGCCGAGCACCGCGCCGGCCTCGATCGAGGTGAGCTGTCCGGGGTCGCCGACCAGGACGAGCCGCGCTTCGGGACGGACCGCCTCGGCGAGCCGGGCCATGAGCGAGAGCGAGACCATCGACGTCTCGTCGACGATCACGACGTCGTGTGCCAGCCGGTTGCCGCGATGGTGCCGGAAGCGGCTGTGGCTGCCGGCACGCCAGCCGAGCAGCCGGTGCAGCGTCGACGCCTCCAGCGCGAGCAGGTGCGCGCGGACGCCCTCGTCGACCGCGAGCGTGCGGGCCTCGCCGTGCACGGCCTCCTCGAGCCGGGCCGCGGCCTTGCCGGTCGGGGCCGCCAGCGCGACGAGCGGCGCCGCGACGCCGGAGGCGGCGGCCTGCTCGGCCAGCAGCGCGACGATCCGCGCGACGGTGGTCGTCTTGCCGGTCCCCGGCCCGCCCGCGACGACCGCGAACCGGCACAGCACCGCGGATGCCGCCGCCAGGACCTGACTGCCGTCGTCGCGCCCGGCGAACTGGCGCCCCAGGCCGTCGGCGAGCACGTCCAGCCGGACGTCCGCGGGCGCTGCCTCGCTGAACGCGCGCAGATCGGCGGCGAGCCGCCGCTCCTCGCGCCAGTAGCGGTCCAGGTAGAGCCGCGTCCCGGCGAGTCGCAGCGGCCGATCCGCCGCCGCGAGCCCGCTCTGCTCCAGCCGCCGCGTCCCGGCGAGTCCCAGCGGGCGATCCGCGTCCGCTCCGGTCGCGACGAGTCCGCTCTGCGCCAGCCGTCGGATCCAGCGGTCGACCTCCGGCCACGGCAACGCCGTGAGGTCGACTGGCTCCTCCGCCTCGACGGTCGCGCTGCCGCGGATCGTCGCGAGGTCCACGTAGACGTGCCCGAGCCGCGGGCCGCGGACGGCGAGCGCGACCGCCAGCGCGACCGACGGGTCCTCCGCGCCGGCGAGCTCGGCCAGCCGCCGCGCCACGTGCACGTCGGCGGCCGAGAGCACGCCGGCGTCGTTGAACGCGCGCAGCAGCCCCGGCGCGCGCTGCGCGTGACGGACGTCGAACGCGTCCTCGATCACGCCGGCCTCGCGCCGTCGAGCGCGTCGCTCAGCGCCTCCACCAGCGCCCGCGCCGGCCGCCACGCGAACACGCCGCACGGCACCCCGTCCACCGTCGGCGTCGCGGCGCCGGTCATGCCGCGCACGAACAGGTAGAGGACGCCGGCGAGGTTGCGCGCGGGGTCATAGCCCGCCAGCCGCCAGCGCAGGTACCGGTGCAGCGCCACGGTGTAGAGCAGCGCCTGCAGGCCGTAGTGCGCGCGGTCCATCTCGGCCGCGAGCGCGACCGGGCGATGGTGCCAGGCGCTCAGCTCCTCACCCGGGGCGGCGAGCCGGTTGGTCTTGTAGTCGACGATCGCGAACGCTTCACCCGCCCGGACGACGAGGTCGATGCTGCCGGTCAGGTAGCCGCGGACGCTGGGGCGCAGCGCCGGGTCGCGCAACCGCTCGGCGTAGCCCGCGAGCGGATCGCCGGGCGGGAGGTGCTCGCGCAGCACCGCAGCGATCGCGGCCAGCGCGAGCCGGCCTGTCGGGGCGTCGCCGCCCACGAGCGGGAGCTCGAAGTCAAGCTCGTCGAGGCGGTCCGTGCGCCGCACGTCACGCAGCCGGACGCCGGCGAGCAGCGGGCCGAGCGGCGTCTCGATCGCCGCACGCAGCCCGGCCACCGCCTCCGCCGGATCGCCGATGTCGACGTGCCGTCGCGCCTGTGTCGCGGCCACGTGGCGCGCGAGCTCGGCGGCGAGGTCGGGCGCGGCGAAGTCGGTCGCCTCGAGCACCCGGTGCACGAACGTCCCGACGTGCAGGCCGACCGGCATCGCGCCCAGCAGCGACGGCGTGGCGCGCAGCGCGGCGCCATCGCCGGCCGGCCGCGGCCCCGGCAGCGTGACGGGCGCCGGCTCGTCGGTCACGACTACCTCCTCGGGCTCGCTCGCGACGCGCACCTCGTGCGCACCGGCGGTGAGATCGCTGTAGGAGGTGCGCCGCCAGCGCCGATCGAGCTGCCGGTCGAACGCGGCGGCGACGAGCTCGCCCGGCGCGCGCGGCAGACCGGACCAGGCGACCGGCAACCCGAGTACCGAGCGCTCGACGCCGATGCACCCGGGCGCCGCGGCCGCGAGCGCCTCGAGGCGCGCGACCACCGCCGCGTCGGCCGGCGTGCTCTTGCCCGCCGGCGCCACGTTGCCCTGCTCGTCGCGCGCGAACAGCAGCCGCCCGAGCGCCGAGTCGCGGCTGTTCCACGACCCCGCCCACCACACGACGGCCTGATGGCGGGCGCGGGTCAGCGCCACGTAGGCGAGCCGCAGGTCCTCGCCGCGCTGCTCGACGAGATGCTGCTGGCGGTGGCGGTCGAACCCGGGGCCCTCGAGGCCGACGTCGATCGTGCGCACGTCGCCCGCTCCAGGGTCGTGGTAGGCGACCGGTACGCCTTGCTGCACGAAGCCCGGCTCCCACAGGTAGGGGTAGTAGACGATCGGGAACTCGAGGCCCTTGCTGCGGTGGATCGTGAGCACCTGGACGGCCTCGGCGTCGGACTCGAGCCGGCGGCTGCGCTCCTCGTCGCCCGTGTCCTGCTCGGCCTCGGCGATGCGGCGCCGCAGCCACGACGTCAGCGCCGTCGTCCCCAGCTGCGCCGTCGTCGCCGCGGCGTGCAGGAGCTGACCGACGTGGCGCAGGTCGGTCAGCGTTCGCTCGCCGTCCACCGCCGCGAGGACGCGCGCCGGGAGCCGCTCGCTCACGGTCACCGCCTCGGTCAGCGAGGCGACGCCCTTGACGCGCAGCACCCGCGCCCAGTCGTGGAGCCGGCGGTGCACCTCCTCCCACGCCCGCTCGTCGGCGCACGCCACGCGCTCCGCGGACCAGCCCAGGAACGGCGTAAGCGCCGCCGATCGCGCGCGCGCCGACGACGCCGGGCGCTCGATCGCCTCGAGCAGGCGCAGCCACGCGCGCGCCGGCGCCGTGCCGAAGACGCTGCCGGCGCCGTTGATCACCGCCGGGATGCCGGCGGCGTCGAGCTCCGCGCGGATGAGCGCCGCGTTGCGGTGGGTGCGCACGAGCACGGCGACGTGGCCGGGGCGGATCGGCTCGCGGACCAGCGTGGTGCCGTCGTCGGCCCGGCGCTCGATCTCCGCGCCCGACGACAGCAGGCCGACGACGTCGGCGGCGAGATCGGAGGCGATGTGCTCGCGCGCGGACGCGTTGCGCACGTAGCCGCCCTGCGTGCGCGAGATCGACGGCTCGTCGCGGTGCACGATCCGCACGCGCAGGGGCGCGGCGACCGGCGCGCCCGACAGGCGCGGCGCCCGGTTGGCGTCGGCTGCGCGCACATCTCGGTAGACGATGCCCTCGTGCCCGAGCCGGGCGCCGCCGAACAGCGCGTCGTAGGCGTCGACGAGGCCCTGATCGCTGCGCCAGTTGACCTGCAGGGTCGCGTGCCCGGCCGCGGCACGCGCCGCCTCGAGGTACGCGTAGACGTCGGCGCCGCGGAACGCGTAGATCGCCTGCTTCGGGTCGCCGATGAGCACGAGCGTCCCGTCGCCGAACGCTCGCCGCATGATGTCCCACTGGACGGGATCGGTGTCCTGGAACTCGTCCACCAGCACGACGCGGTAGCGGGCCCGCAGCCGCGCGGCCACCGCGGCGCCGCCCGGTCCCGCGAGCGTCGCGTCGAGGCGCATCAGGAGGTCGTCGTAGGTCATCACCGCCGCGCGCTGCTTGCGCCGCTCGAGCTCGTCGCGGATGGCGAGCGCGAGCCGGCGGCGCATCGCCGGCACCGTGTCGGGTGCGGCGTCCGCGGGCTCGATCGGCGCGCCCGGATTCGCGACGGCGATCGACGCGATCCGCATCGCCTCTTCACGCGTGAACCGCGGCGGCTCGCCGCGGTGAAAGCGGCGCACGTACAGGTCGTCGACGACCTCCCCCACCACGTCGGCCACGTCCTCGACGAACGCGCAATCGCGCTCGACGTCGCCGGCGATGCCGAGCCCCCCGAGCACCTCCTGGCAGAAGCCGTGCGTCGTCGTGATCGTCGCCGCGTCGAAGTCGGCGAGCGCACGCCCAAGCCGCTCACGCCGTGCCCGGACGACGTCGGGCGGGGCGTCCGCGAGCAGCGCGACGACGTCGTCGCGGTCGCTCGCCGGACCGCCCGCAAGCGCCCGCTCCACGCCGACGAGGCGCTCGCGCACCCGCTCGCGCAGCTCCCCTGTGGCCATCCGGGTGAACGTGACGAGCAGGAGGTCGCGGAGCGGCATTCCGTCGGCGACGTAGCGCGCCGCGAGCGCCGCGATCGTGTACGTCTTGCCCGTTCCGGCGCTCGCCTCCAGCACCGTGACGCCGGTCGGGAGCGGGCCGCAGACGTCGAACGGGCGGCTGTCGGCGGCAAGGCTCACCGGTCCGTGACCTCCTCGTGGGCGAGGAGGCCGTCCCACAGCCGGCGGGCGTAGCGCCCGAAGCGCGTGACCTCGCGCTCGTCCCAGCCGTCGCCGCGCTCGTCGGGGCGCGGCGGCTCCTCGTTGAGCTCCGCGAACGTGCGGACCCCGCCCAGCACGAGCTGGTGCTCGGGCTCGCGATCCTCCTTGTCGAACGCGAAGCCCGACTCCCAGGCCTCGCGGCCAGCCGCCGCGGCGTTCGTCCCGGCCGACGCGTAGGCCGCGGAGGCCATGCAGGCGAGCGGCGGCGGCTCGCGCATGCCGCGGTCGTAGAGGTCGACCAGCGTGACGAGCTGCTCGCGTGCGGATGCGCCGGGCACCGAAGCGATCCGCGCGATCGTCACCCTGGCGTCGGCGCCGTGGCGGGCGCGCCCGATCGTCATCGCCTCGTAGCGACGATCCGGATACGCGTTCGTGAGGGCGAGCAGCCGCACCCACGCCGCGAGCCGGTGGCGAGGGCTCACGCGCGAGTAGGTCACCGTGCGCAGGACGTCGCCGGCGACGTCGGGCACGGTGCCGCTGAGCGTGCGGCCGCCGGGCAGCGCGAGCTTCACGTCCAGCGACCCGCGCTCGCCGGTTCCGGCGTGCGCGAGGATCGCGTCGAGGACCGGCACGACGCGCTCGACGACCGGCTTGCCGAGCACGCCCGGTGGCAGCGTGCCGCGCGCGATCTCCGCCAGGACCGCCGCGCGCGACTCGGCGCCGGCGAGCCGGGCGTCGAGCAGGCGCCGGCCGACGCCCCACAGCGCCAGGCCGTCGAGCTCGACCGGCAGCGCGTCGTCGGGCTCGTCGGAGAAGTCGGCGACGCTGATCCCGAGCCGCTGGCGCAGGAACGCGCGGACCGGGTGCTGCGCGAAGCGCACGAGGTCGTCGGCCTCGATGACGGTGGCCGCCTGGTCGGGCAGCGGCCCGGCGAGGAACGGCCCCGGCGCGGCGCGCTCGCCGTCGAGCGCCCGCGCACCCTCGAGCGTGACGCGGTCAAAGCTCCACGGCCGCTCGGGCACGAGCGCGCCGACGGTGAAGTTGCGCGCGTCGAACGGCTGCAGCGGGTGCTGCACGACGACGCGCTCGCGGCCGACCACGTCGAGCAGCTCGCCGACCGGCACGGCCGGCGGGCGGACGATGTTCGTGCGCTCGTCGTTCCCGGTGTAGGTGACGATCAGGCGGTCGGTCGCCGCCATCAGCGCGTCGAGCAGCATCTGGCGGTCCTCGGTGCGCGAGTCGCGCTCGCCCACGTGCGGGTCGTCGAGCAGGAGGTCGTCGCCGTCGCGCGGGGACTTGCGCGGGAACACGCCGTCGTCGAGCCCGAGCAGGCAGACGACCCGGTGCGGCACCGAGCGCATCGGGACCAGCGTGCAGATCGTCAGGTGGCCCGTGCGGAAGTTCGTGCGCGTGGGACGGCCCTGGAGGCGCTCGGCGAGCAGCGCACGCACCTCCGCGGGCACGAGCCGCGTGGCGTGGCCCGCGGCCTCGGTCACGACGTCGTCGAGCAGGCGCTGCAGCTGCGCGCGCTGCCAGGCGTCGGGCTGGGTCGTCGCCGTGAGCGCGTCCGCGGCGGCCGCGATCGCCATCGCCCACGCGTCGATCGGCTGCGCCGTGCCGAGCTGCTCGAGCGCCGTCTGCAGGCGGTCGACGAACTCGGCGAAGCGGCCGGCGAGGTCGATCGCGCCGCTCTCGACGTCGTCGAGCGGCAGCACGCCCGCGAACAGCCGCTGCTCGTCCTCGGTCATCGTCACGCCGACGAGCAGCCGATCGAGGCCCGACCGCCAGGTGCCGGCGGCCAGCGCGTCCAGCTTGAACGGCGCCCGGTGAGCCGCGTCGAGTCCCCAGCGGATCCCGCTCGCCGCGACCCAGTCCTCGATCCGGGCCAGGTCGTCGTCGTCGAGCCGGAACCGCCGCCGCACCGGCTCGCGATCGGCGAGGTCGAGCACCTGCGACGCGGTCAGCCGCTGCCCGGCAAGGTCGAGCAGCTGCGCGACGACGCCGAGGATGGGGTTGGTCTGGCGCAGCGACCGGTCGGCGAGCCTGACCCGCAGGTCGGGGGGCCGCAGCTGCGCCGGGAGCTCGTCGTCCTCCTCGGACACCTCGCCGGCGCCGAACGTCGCGTGGATCAGCGGCGCGAACGTCTCGATGTCCGGGCACATCACGATCACGTCGCGCGGCTCGAGGCTCGGGTCCTCGGCGAGCAGGTGCAGGATCGCGTCGCGCAGCACCTCCACCTGGCGCGCGCGGCCGTGGCAGGCGTGGACCTGCACGCTGTCGTCGGGCGGCGCGCTCGCGAGCGCCGCGCGGTCGGCGCGGATGTCGGCCTGGAGGCGGGCGAGCAGCGTGCCGGCCGCGTGCTCGACCGGGTGGTGGTGGTCGACGTGCTCGCGGCCTGCGCCGGCGACGAGCTGCAGCTCGCGCGCGTCGTGTCCCCACGAGGCCAGGAGCCGGTTGACCGGCAGCGTGGTGGTCTCGTCGTCGGCGCGGCGGACGACCAGGTGCTCGACGGTCTCGGCGATCCGCTCCCACAGCGCCGGCGACGGGTGCAGGAGGAACAGGTGGACGTCGCGGTGTGCGGACAGCGCGCGGAGCACGCGGAGGCGCCCGGCGGGCAGGCGCGTCAGGCCGAACAGCGCGAGCCGTGGCGGCAGCTCGACGAGCGCGGGCTCCGCGCGGAGCCGCGCGCACGCCTGATCGAGGCGCTCGGCCGGGCCGGGCGCCCCGATCCGGTCGCGCAGGCGGCGCCACACCTCGGCCTGCCACTCGCCCTCGGACCCCCCGGTCGCCCACGCCCGGATGAGGTCGGGGCGCTGCAGCGCGTAGCGGTCGAAGAGCTCGGCGAGGTGCCGGACGGTGCTGAAGCGCCGCGCGCGGCGCGCGGGATCGGCCGCAGCTCCCCCCAGATGAGCGGCGAGGCTCCATGCCCACGGCTCCCCCAGCGACTCGTCGACCACTTCGAGCAGCGGCCACACCATCCGCTCCGGCAGCCACGGGTCGGCGTCGGGCGCGATCCCCGACGCCACCGCGATCGCCCCGTTCACCAGCGCGCGCGGCGTCGGGAACTCGACGTTCGCGCAGATGCCGTCGGCGCGGCCGGCCGTCGCGCCGAGGCGGTCCGACATGCGCTGCGTCAGCCAGCGCTCCATCCCGCGCGTCGGCACCGCGACGACCTCCGGCGCGAACGGGTCGGGCAACGGGTCGGCCAGCAGCCCGCGCAGCGCGCCGACCAGGCCGTCGGCCCGTTCAGCTCGATGGATGTGGAGCACGCGGCAAGTCTGACGCGGGGTCCGGCTCCCGCTCCCGCCGACGACCGCCCGGCGGGCGCTGCGCTCCGCTCACGGAGCGTGGCTCGTGTCGTTCCAGAGCCAGATCACCCGACGCTCGCGCTCGTAGCCGAGGTCGCACAGGGCCGCGGTGCTCAGGGCCAGGGAACCCGCCGCCTCCGGCGGCAAGCCGAGCCAGCGGGCGCCGAGGATGCGGAGGATGTGGCCGTGCGCGAAGAGCGCGACGTCACCGCCGGCGGCCTCCGCGCGGGCGATGACACGGTCCGCGCGGGCGGCGGCCTCGGCGAGTGGCTCGCCGCCCGGCGCGCCGTCCGTCCACAGGTCCCAGCCCGGCCGGTCGACGCGGATCTCGGCGGTCGTCAATCCCTCGTAGTCGCCGTACCCGAGCTCACGCAGGTCGTCGTCGGTCACGGCGGATTCGGCGAGGCCGGCGAGCCGAGCCGTCTCCTGCGCCCTGGCCATCGGACTGGCAAGGACGAGTGCGAAGCTCCGGCCGCCCAAGCGCCGGCCGACCGCCTCCGCCCCGGGCCGTCCCTCGTCGAGCAGCGGAAGGTCGGTCCGGCCCGTGTGCTGGCCGGAGCGGCTCCACTCCGTCTCGCCGTGGCGAACCAGCAGGACGGAGGGTCCGGTGCGTGCCATCCGCGCACTATCCCAGCAACGTCGTCCGCTGAGCCCACCGAGGCTCGTTCAGCGGCGCGCGGGCTAAAGCTGCTCGCGGCAGCGCACCACCGCCTGACGGGCACCGGCGCTCGAGATCAGCGCTCGACACCGTTCGCAGCCGCAACGCCGCTTACATTTAGAGGATGCCTGCCGAGCCGTCTGACCCCGACGAGGCCGCCCGCGAGGCCGACGAGGCGCGCCGGCTGCGCGCTCATCGCGACGCGGCGCTGACTCCGGCCGAGCGACTCGCGCGCGTCCACGAGCTCTGCCGGCAGCTCGCCGGGATCCGTCCGGTCGCCAGGCACAAGCGCTGATGCTGCCCGACCTCGCGGGCGCGATCTCGGCCCTCAGCCACGCGGGCGTTCGCTTTGTCGCAATCGGCGGGATCGCGGTCGCGGCGCACCGGGTGATCCGCGCGACCGAGGATCTCGACCTGGTGCCAGACCCGGCGCGCGAGAGCATCGATGCGCTTGCGAACGTCTTGGTCGCGCTCTGCGCCCGTCTGCTCCGCAACCCCGAGCGCGAGGTGGACGCCGAGGTCCGCACCGCGCTGCACCGCAGCCGGAACCTAACGGTGACCACATCGCGCGGCGACATCGACATCGTGCAACGGCTTCCAGGAGTGCCGTCGTTCGCGATCCTCGCCACCGACGCTTGGGAGGCCACGATCTTCGACGTACCGTTTCTCGTCTGCTCGCGCGCGCACCTGATCGCGATGAAGCGAGCCCGCGGGTCGGCGCTCGACCAGGCCGACCTCGAGCGGCTGCTCGACCCCGGCCACTGAGACGCTTGCACGGGCAGGGCTCGGCGAAGGGCGGATCACGACTTGTCCCAGGTCACCCGCTTGCGTCCGGCCCGGCAGCGGTAGTGGCCGACCGGGAGTCCCTCGTCCTCGGTGATCACCGTGCACCGGTACTCCCGCACGCGAAACCGGCGCGGCCCCGAAACGAAGTTGTGGCGCCTCGCTACCCGCCGGACGAGCTTCCTCGCCGAGCGGCAACCGGTCCCCGTGGCGCGGATGTCGAACGCTCCGTCCTCGGTGGCCGGCGTGAAGACGATCGTCCCGCAGGCGACGCCTGCACTGGCCGCCGACGCCGGCGAACCGCCCGCGAGCACCGCCCGCGCGCTCAGCAGCGCTGCAGCCGCCACGGCTCTCCGGACTCGCGTCGTGCCCATCGCCCGGGCAAGCCTACCGCGACCGAGGGACTGCACCGGGTGACCCGACGACCGCGTCGGGTAAGCCCTCCGCATGGAGCTCGTGATCGTCGACGCGACCTACCCGGACGACTCGATCGAGCGGGCGGCTGCCGGAGAGCTGGGCGTCGCGGTCCGCCGCGCGCTCGTCGACGCGCCCGGCGCGATCCCGGCTGCGGTCGGCGACGCCGAGGGCCTGCTCGTGCACGTGATGGCGATCGACGCCGCGGTGCTCGAGGCCTGCCCGGCCCTCCGGGTCCTCGGCCGCTACGGCGTCGGCGTCGACAGCATCGACGTCGACGCCGCGACGGCCCGCGGCATCGCCGTCGTCAACGTCCCCGACTACGGAACCGAGGAGGTCGCCTCGCACGCCGCCGCGCTCGTCCTGACAGTGGCGCGCCGCGTGCCGGAGGCCGACCGCCTCGTGCGTGCGGGCCGCTGGGACGACTGGGCGGAGCTGCGGCCGATCGCTCCGTTGGCCGACTGCACGCTCGGGCTGGTCGGCATCGGCCGGATCGGCTCCGAGCTGGTCCGCCAGATCGGCCCGCTGTTCGGCTCGGTGCTGGCGGTCGACCCGTCGCCCGCGACGATGCCCGACGGCGTCGAGCGGGTCGAGCTCGAAGCGCTCCTGGGCCGCAGCGACATCGTCTCGCTGCACCTCCCGCTCACCGCTGACACACGGCACGTGATCGACGCGGCGGCGCTCGCGTCGATGCGTCCGCATGCGGCGCTCGTGAACGTCTCGCGTGGTGGGCTGGTCGACCAGGCGGCGCTCGCGGCGGCCCTAGAGCTCGGCCGGCCGCGCTTCGCGGCGCTTGACGTCCTCGACGAGGAACCACCGCCCGCCACCGAGCCGCTGCTGCGCTCGGACCGCGTGCTGCTGACCAACCACATCGCCTGGTACTCCGAGCGCGCCATGCGACGGCTGCGCCACGAGCTCGCCGAGCGCTGCGCACGCGTGCTCCGCGGCGAGTCCGTGGCAAGCGTCGTCAACTCCGAGGGGCTGCGCTAGACGGTTGCTCGAAGCCGGCGCGTGAGCCGTGGGAGTACGCTCAATGCATGGCCGGCTCGCAAGCGCTCATCAGGCCCCGCCGCCGCGTCGCCGCAGGCGTCTGCGCCGGGCTCGGGCGGAGGTTCGGCGTTTCCCCCACGCTCGTTCGGGCGCTCTTCGTGGCCTCGTGCCTCCTGCCGGGCCCGCAGGTGCTGCTCTACGCGGCGCTCTGGATCATCGTGCCGTCCGAGTGACCGTCGGCGGCGGCGCGGTGGCATGAACGGCCGCGATTGCCCATCATCAGGCGATGGCCGAGACTCACAGCGGCGCCCCGGCGTCCCCATTGACGCCCCGCGAGGCGGTCGCCGCCATGCACATCACCGCTCCGAGCGAGCGCAACCCGAAGCTCGCGGGGCTGCTGGCGGCGGCGAACGCCGACACCCAGCTCAAGGCGCGCTGGCATGCGGCCCAGATCACTGCCGAGCGTCTCGGCATGAGCGACCACTCCTGGGTGCATCTACGGATCGTCGTCAACAGCGCGCTGCGGGTGTTCCGGCTCCTCCGCCAGCGCGGCGTCCGATCGTCGCTGGAAGTCGACTACGGGCTCGAGGCGACGGACGCCGAGGTCGTCATCGCGGGCGCCTGCCTGCTGCACGATCTCGGCATGTCGATCCACCGCACCGATCACGAGGCGTTCAGCCTCTTCCTCGCCGCCGACTGCCTGGATGGACTGCTCGCCCGCGTCTACGAGGATCCTGAGCGGACGATCGTTGCGTCCGAGGTGATGCACGCGATCATCGGCCATCGCAAAGGTGGCGTCCCGCTGACGCTCGAGGGCGGGATCGTGCGCGTCGCCGACGCACTCGACATGGAGCACGGCCGCGCCCGTGTCGCCTTCGAGACCCGGCTGCCCAACATCCACTCCCTGTCGGCCGCGGCGATCGACGACGTCCGCATCATGCCCGGCGAGCAGCGCACGATCCGCGTCGAGATCGACATGAACAACTCCGCGGGCGTGTTCCAGGTCGACCAGCTGCTCGCCAGCAAGCTGCGCGGATCCGGACTGGAGGACCACATCGAGGTCGTCGCCCAGATCGAGGCGGAGCACGAGAAGCGGCTGCTCACCGTGTATCGCATCTGAGAGCTGCCGCATACTCCGCAACGCCTACCTTGGTTGCAATGCGTTGGTCACTTGAGTTGTGTGCGGGTGTCGCCGCGGCGATCTGTGCCGCACTGACGGTTGGCTGCGGCCGCGAGGACCAGAGAGCAGCGCCTGCGCCGCGGCCGTCATGATCGACGATGTGCCTTACATCGGAACCACGATTCCCGCGGGCCGTCGGGTCACCCTCGGTGCGCCAGTCAAGGGGATTTCGCCGCGCTGCAACGACGGCGGAGGACCTGAACCCGATGTCGACGCCCAGGTGGCCTCGATCGCCGGAGTTCCCGTGGCGGTTGCAGTCGTGGAACCCAACGCACCCCAGGCCGTCTACCTCGCTCCGGGCTACCTCCCCGACCTCGCTTCACACCCTCTGCAAGAGCTGCTGCACGGCGGAAAGCGTCGCTGGATCGACGCCCGGGACCGTCGTCGCTGTCGAGACACCGCGCACGTCAGCGGAATCCTCGACGAACGCGACGTGCTCACCGGCACGTTGAAGACCCACGGCACGATCATCGCCGTCGACGGACGTACCGACTACCACGGTCCGCTGCGCAACGGACTGCCCTATCTGACGGGCGGCGAGCACCTCGACGTGCGAGGCAAGCGCTGCCGTCACCGCGAGTTCTTGATCGCCGATCGTGTTGAGGTCAGCCGCTGAGGCTCGAGCGGTAGCCTCGGCCCCAGAGTGGCTCGAACTGGGCTCGAGGAGGAAAACCGACGGCGAGGTGCCTGGCACCGGACGCTGGTCTACTTCGGTCTCGCGCAAGGCGGCCATCGGCCCGGCGCGTCGAGCCGAACCTCCGATGAGGTGACGGAGCTGCTGCGAGCGGACACCGCGGGCGCGATGCGTGCCCGGCCGGCTCGTAGGCTGAAGGCATGAGCCGAACCGAAACCGCCGACGGGCGCTGGCTGGCGCTCGAGGGCGCCGTGAACGCGCGTGACCTCGGCGGCCTGCCGCTCGCCGGCGGCGGCCAGACGGCGCATGGGGTGCTG
>Ga0136617_10003092_pt1 | contig 14847 bp, 14 predicted proteins | sample AntDrymUQ3222106_2_FD_129672 | JGI IMG/M metagenome (GOLD analysis project Ga0136617, IMG submission 129672) | Polar desert sand microbial communities from Dry Valleys, Antarctica - metaG UQ322 (21.06) | ecosystem: Environmental > Terrestrial > Soil > Desert | place: Antarctica: Dry Valley... | reverse complement strand
TACGCGCCGCACACCTCTCCAACGACTTCAACGACTACTGGGAACACCACATCCGAGCCGACCAGCAACGGCTATACCGCAAGGACTCCTGGCAACTTGTCCTGAAGTAGCCACACCCATATCCGATGCCGGATTGCGCTGCAACGTCCTGACGGGCCCGCTGCTCGGGACGATCGTGCTGGATCGGCAGACCGTGGCGCTCCACGCAGCACGTCCGCGCCAGCCAGGCCGCCAGCGGAAGCGACCACGTCAGGAAGAACGCGCACTGCACGTCGGGGCTCAGCCATGCGGGTGCCTGCTCGAAGGTCACCCAGACGATCGCCGTCGAGGCCAGCGCGAGAATCGGCGGGCGGTCGGGGCGGCACAGCGCCTCCCACGCGAGCAGGGCGAGCAGGAACGGCAGCTCGTAGTACACGACGTTCCACGGATCCAGCAGGCAGCGCAGCAGCAGCAGGAGCGCGAGCAGCGCCAGCACCTGCTCGCCGTCGACGCGCGGGGCGGCGCCGCGGACGCGCGCCCACAGCAGCGAGAGCGGCACGACGAGGAGCGCGATGAGCGGGTGCGTCAGCGGCGACAGCCACTCGGGCGGGACCCGGTAGCCCGCCGGCTTCGGAATCCCGTCGCCGCCGATGACGACGTGACCGGCTTCGCCGAGCATCCAGAACAGCTGCCACGGGACGAAGATCTGACCGGTCGTGCTCGCGGCGACGACGAGCGTCGCCGCGTGCGGTGCGGCCACGGCGATCGGCGCGAGCACCGTGGCCGCGACCCCGCCGGCGAGCGCGAGCACGACCATGCGCCGGGCCGGCAGCGCGAGCAGCACCGGTCCGATCGCGAGCACGGCCCAGGCCTTCGTCGCAAGCGCCAGGCCGAGCAGGACGCCGGCCAGCACGGTTCGCCGGTCGCGCGCGGCGAGCACGGCACCGATCGCGAGCGCGGCGCACAGCAGCTCCTCCGGGTGGCCGGTCTCCAGCGCGCGCAGCGTCACCGGGTTGGCGACGCAGAGGCCGAGCACGAGGGCGCGGGCGCCGGTCGATCGGCCGCGATCGCCCATCCGCCGGACGAGGACGAGCGCGAGCAGGGCAGCCGCGAGCAGGCACGGGATCGCGAGAGCGCGGTAGACCGCGAGCTCGCCGCCGCCGAGCGCCGCGACCGCCCCGGCGAACGGCGCCCGCACGACGAGCGAGCCGCCGTAGGCCGGCACCTGCGCCAGGAAGCTCCCGACGTCGCCGCCGATGAGCGCCTTGAGGGCGCCGGAGACCTCGTTGTCGTAGTCGCTCCAGGCGAAGCCGACGAGACCGGTCCACGACATCGTCGCTATCCCGAGGAGCGCGGCGAGCCACCACGGCCATTCGCTGCGAACGCGGGCGTGCACACCGACGCCATCGGCGCGCGAGCGCCGGCGCTTGAGAGCGCCGCCGTGCTACTCGACGGTCCGCAGCGCCTTCGGCAGGCCGCTGAGCACCTCGTGGCCGTCCGGGGTGACCGCGACGAGGTCCTCGATCCGCACGCCGACGGCGCCGGGGACGTAGACGCCCGGCTCGACCGTCACGATGTTGCCGGCGGCGAGCGGGTCCTTGCCGAGCTTCGACAGCCGCGGCCCCTCGTGGACCTCGAGGCCGACGCCGTGCCCGAGCCCGTGGCCGAAGTGCTCGGCGTGCCCGGCCTCGTCGATGATCGCGCGGGCGATCGCGTCGAGCTCGCGGCCGGTCGGGCCCGGGCGCACGGCCGCGAGCGCCGCCTCCTGGGCGCGCAGCACGAGGTCGTAGACGGCGCGGTCGCGCGGATCCAGCTCGCCCGTCGCGACGGTGCGCGTGCAGTCCGAGGCGTAGCCGTCGAGCTGCGCGCCCCAGTCGATGACGACGAGCGTGCCCGCGGGGATCGGCACGTCACGCGGCTCGGCGTGCGGCAGCGCGCCGTGCTCGGCGGCCGCGACGATCGGCGCAAACGACGCCGCCTGCGCGCCGCGGCGGCGCATGGCGATCTCGAGGTCGAGCGCGATCTCGCGCTCGGTGCGGCCGACGATGCCGCCGCCGACAACCTCCTCGAACGCCGCGTCGGCGAGCTGCGCGGCGGCTCGGATCGCGTCGATCTCGGCGGCGTCCTTGACGGCGCGCAGCTCCTCGAGGATCCCGCCCGCCGCGACGAGCTGCGCCTCGTCGCCGACGAGATCGGCGAGCTCGGCGTGCTGCTTGACGGTGAGGTGGGCGTCGTCGAAGCCGAGCCGCAGCGGGCCGGCCGGCAGGCCGTCGACCAAGCGTTTGAGCAGGTCGCTGGAGATCTCGCGCTCCCACTCGGCGTCGAGCTGGTCGGCCGCCTGCGTGAGGTAGCGGAAGTCCGTCACGAAGCGCCGCTGGGCCGCGGCGACGACGGCGGCCGCGTTGGTGCCTGTGAAGCCCGTGAGCCAGCGGACGTTGACGAGGTTCGAGACCAGCAGCGCGTCGAGCTCGCGCTCGGCGACCGCGACGAGCAGGGCGTCGACGCGCGCGCTCACGACCGCGCGGGGTCCACCGGAGGGGCGTTCACGAGCGCCGCCTTGAGCGCCGCCAACGCCTCGCGGTAGCCGTCGACGCCCTTGCCGAAGATCGTCGCGATGCAGCTCTCGGAGAGGACGGAGACGTGGCGCCACTCCTCGCGCGCCATGATGTCGGAGAGGTGAACCTCGACTGCCGGGACGGCGGCGAACTGCAGGGCGTCGCCGATCGCGCGCGAGTAGTGCGACCACGCGCCTGCGTTGACGATCGCCCCGTCGGCGAGGTCGCGCACGCGGTGCAGCTCCTCGATGAACTCGCCCTCGTGGTTGGTCTGGAAGAAGCGCGCGTCGAGGTCGAGCTCGTCCGCGAAGGCGTCGATCGCCTGCTCGAGCTTCAGGAACGTCATCCCGCCATAGTGGCGGGGGGCGCGACGGCCGACCTGGTCGAGGTTGACGCCATGCATGACGTGGATGCGGTTGCGGGCGTTGGACATGTGCTCGGCAACTCTGCCATGGCGGCGGGCTGGGCGCGTGCGAGGGATGGGCACGGCCCCTCCTCCGCTGCCGCTGTCTCACCAGCGGCGGCGCTCACCCGGACGCCACGAGCTCCTCCACCGCCGCCAGCACGTCGGCCGAACCCACGCGCTGGCCGAACCTCACGTCGCCCGGCGCACCGACGAGCACGAAGGGCACGCGCTCCCCCACGCGCTTCTTGTCCATGCGCGTCGCGGCGACGACGGCCTCGGGGTCGGCGCCATCGAGCCGCGTCGGCAGCCCCGCGGCGTGCAGCAGCTCCGCCACCTGTCCCCGCAGCGCATCCACCCCGCTGCACCGCAGCGCCGCGAGCAGCCCGAGCGCGACGGCCTCGCCGTGGCGGTAGCGCCGGTAGCCGGTGACGGTCTCGATCGCGTGGCCGACGGTGTGGCCGAGGTTCAGCAGCTGCCGGGCGCCGCCGTCGCGCTCGTCGGCGGCGACGACGGCGATCTTCGTGCGCGCGCAGTCGAGCACGATCCGCTCGTCGACCGCCGTCCCCGCCGCGACGCGCTCCCACAGGGACCCGCCGGCGATGAGCGCGGTCTTGACCACCTCGGCGTAGCCGGCGGCGTGCTCGGCGGCCGGCAGCGTCGCGAGCGTGTCGACGTCGGTGATGACGGCGGCGGGTTGATGGTAGGCCCCGACGTAGTTCTTGGCCTCCGGCAGGTCGACGCCGGTCTTGCCCCCGTAGGCGGAGTCGACCTGGGCGACGACCGTCGTCGGGACCTGGACGACCGGCACGCCACGCTGGTACGTCGCCGCGCAGAAGCCGGCGAGGTCGCCGACGACGCCGCCGCCGAGCGCGACGAGATGGTCGTCGCGGCCCATCCCCTCCGCCGCGAGCTCGCGCCAGACGCGCTCGGCAACGGCGAGCGTCTTGTGCTCCTCGCCGGGAGCGATCGTGATCGTGTGGTGGCTGTCGCGCAGCGCGCCGGCGCAGTGCTCGGCGACGTGCTCGTCGGTGACGACGAATGCCCGCCGCCCCGGCCGCGGCAGCCCGCCGATGAGCCCGCGCCCGACGAACACCGGGTACTCGCCGCCGGCCGCCGCCGCATAGACGAGCCGCGTGCCGGGCGGAGCGTCGCGCAGGGACTCGAGCGCCGGCAGTGCGCGCCGCACGAGCCGGTCGCCCTCCGGGAGGAAGGCGTCGGCGACGGACTCGTAGAGCGGGCGGCGCTCGGCGTGCAGGGCGGCGAACGCCTCGCGATCGCGCGCGAGCGGGCGATCGTCGCCGGCGGCGCGCTCCCACGCCGTCTCGTCGCTGACGTCCATCCAGACGACCGTGTGCTCGCGCAGCGCGTCGCGCACCCGCTCGGACGACACGGCGCCGCCGCCGAGCGCGATCCCGGGCGCGCCCGAGCGCAGCGCGCGCAGCACGACCTCCTCCTCGTGGCCGCGGAAGCGCCGCTCGCCGTGGACGGCGAAGAACGCGGCGATGCTCATGCCGAGCTGCTCCTCAAGCAGCGTGTCGGTGTCGAGGACGTCGTCGAGCGCCGACGACTTCCCCGCCCCCATGAAGCCTACGAAGACGAGCGCCACTGGATCCGCTCGCGGTAGGCCTGCACCGCGGCGATGACGTCGTCGATGTGGTCGCCGCCGAACTTCGTCCGGTAGGCGTCGGCGAGCACGAACGCGACCATCGCCTCGCCGACGACGCCGGCCGCCGGGACCGTGCACGAGTCGGTGCGCTCACGCAGCGCCTGCGCGGGCTCCTTCGTCGCGATGTCGACCGAGCGCAGCGGCTTCGTCAGCGTCGGCAGCGGCTTCATCGCCGCACGCGCGACGAGCGGGTCGCCCGTCGTCATGCCGCCCTCCAGGCCACCGGCGTGGTTGGACTCGCGGTAGAAGCCGCGCTCGTCGTCGTAGAAGATCTCGTCGTGGGCCTCGGACCCGGGCTTGCCCGCCAGGTCGAAGCCCTCCCCCAGGCCGACGCCCTTGATCGCCTGGATCGAGCACAGCGCGCCGGCGAGCCGGCCGTCGAGGCGCTCCTCCCACGAGATGTGCGAGCCCAGGCCCGGGACCAGCCCGAACGCGACGACCTCGAAGACGCCACCGAGCGATTCGTTGGCCTTGCGCTGGACGTTGATGTGGGCGACCATCGCGCGGCTCGCCTCGCGGTGCAGGCAGCGCACCGGGTCGTCGTCCACCCCCTCGAAGCCGGCGACCGTCAGGGGCACGTCGCGCGGCGGCGCGTGGACGCTGCCGATCTGCACGACGTGCGAGCGGATCTCCACGCCGAGCGCGCGCAGGAACGTACGCGCGAGGGCGCCGCCGGCAACGCGCGCCGCCGTCTCGCGCGCGCTCGCGCGCTCGAGGACGTTGCGCACGTCGGAGAGGTTGTACTTCTGCGTGCCGACGAGGTCGGCGTGCCCCGGACGCGGGAGGTGGACCTCCGGGATCTCCGCCGCGACCGGCCACGGGTTCATCCGCTCCTCCCAGTTGGCGTAGTCGCGGTTGGCGATCAGCAGCGCGATCGGGCTCCCCAGGGTCACGCCGTGGCGGACCCCGCTGGTGACCTCTGCGCGGTCGCGCTCGATCTTCATCCGCCCGCCACGACCGTGACCGAGCTGGCGGCGCGCCATGTCGCGGTTCAGGGTCGCCTCGTCGAGCTCCAGGCCCGCGGGCAGCCCCTCGACGACGCACGTCAGACCGGGTCCGTGCGACTCGCCGGCGGTGATGAGGCGGAGGGCCATGACAGCCCGTGAGTCTATGTGGCGTTGCTGGCCACGACCGCGCCCAGGCCGCGGTCGAAGGCGAACTGCCCGATCGCCGCGGCGGTCGGGCCGTCGTGGATCATCGCGCGCAGGACATCGCGGCCGTCGGGGTGCACGCGGGCGCGCAGCCTGGCCGCCTCGTGCCGGCTGTCGACGACGCGCCGCACGACGGCGTCGATCGCGAGCTCGAACCGGCGCGTCTCGCCGTCCGCGCCCTCGACGACGACGATCCGCCGCTGGCCGGCCTTCAGCGCGATGACGCGGCACGTCCTCTCGGCGCACCCGCCCTCGCCGCCGGTGACGGCGTTGGGTCCGAGCAGGAAGATGGACCGGGCGCCGTGCTGGGTCGTGCCGAGGTGGAGGAGCGCGGGGTTCGACAGCCCGCCGAGCGGCTCCAGGCGGGACACGCCGCGGACCTCGGCCTTCTCGTCCTGGCCCCAACGCAGCGTCGTGCGGTAGACGCTCCCTGTGGACTGCACCGGAGCGGCCCCACCCTGGTGGGTCACCGCCACCGGCTTCGTGCCGGTGCCGGACGCCGGGGCAGATGCGCCGGACGTGGCGTCCCTGGCGGCCGCGGTCGACCCGGCGGGCGCGCCATCGTCTGTCGCCACCCGCGCCGCCGACTCCTTCGTTGGCCTGCGGAACGGGTCACGAACCTTGCCGTGGCGGCGGCGCACCGAGGCCTGGCCGACGACCTGGACGGCCGGCGCGGAGGACGCCGCATCGTCCGCCGGTGCGTTGGCCGGCGCGGCGACGGGAGCCTCGCCCGCACCCTTGCCGCCCTGGCCGAGCACGAGCGGCACGGCGACGGCGGTGATGAGCAGCAGCAGCGCGATCGGCCACAGGCGCTTCTCGACGAGCTCGTCCAGGAGGCTGCGCAGGAAGCTCATGGCGTGGCCTGCGAGGCGTCGGACTCGGGACCGTCGACGACGGACAGCGCGGCCGGCAACTCGGCGACGTAGGCCTTCGCGACGATGTCGGCCTTGACCTGCGGAAGGCCACCGCGCCCGGCGGTCATGACGACGCTGTCGATCGTCAGCAGGCGACCACTCACGGAGAGCGTGTCATCGCTGACGCGCGAGAAGCGATCGATCGCCGCCAGCAGGCGACGCAGGCCGGAGAAGTCGCCCTCGAAGGCGAACGTGAAGGGCTTGGGCTGGACGTCCGCCATGGCCTTCGCCGCCGAGCCGGCGGCGGCGGGCGCCGTCGTCGGCGCATCCTCGACGCTCACCGAGCGAAAGTCGACATCGGCGGCTCGCGCGGCGCTCTCGAGCTGGTAGACGAGCGAGGCGACGTCCGCCGTCGGCGGCACGGCCTTGCCCAGCCGCGCGACCGTGGCGTAGTCCCTGCTGTAGGTCGCGCGGGCCCGCTCCTCCGTGGCCGCCGTGGTCGCTCGTGCGCCGGCGTCGACGGGCCGCGCCGCGATCTGCCTGAGCTGGGCTGCGAGGCCAGCGGCCTCGTCGCGCTTCGGGGCGACGGCCAGAGACCAGATCGCTCCGACAGTTGCGGCCATGGCCACGATCACGAGAGCGAATCGATCGCGAGGGCTCATCGCAGGCCGTCCCGGCGGTTCGTGTCCGGCGCAGCGAACGACATCGTGATCGTGAACGTCGGATCGCTGTCACGGTTCGCCGGACAGCCCCTGTCCCCGCCGGACTCGGGCTTCTCGGACTTGCCGAGGTCGACGTCGCGCACGCCGTCGACCGCTCGAAGGCGGGCCATGAGCTGCGCGACCTTCCCCTGACTGCGAGTGCAGCCGTCGAGCTTGAACGTCGGTGCGGGCGCCGCGTGGGTCGTCGGTGACGGTGCCTGGCCATCGGATCCGGACGCACCGGACAGTTCGGTCAGCCAGACGTCTGCGGGCAGCAGACGGCTGATCTCGCGCAGGGCATGGGCCCAGTCGAAGCGGGTGCTTGCCAGCGCGCTGACGGTCGCGATGCGGTCCTTCGCGAGCCGGGAGAAGTCCTCGTAGGGCCGGGCGACACCGGCATCGGCGCGGGCCTCGGCCGCCGCGGCGCTGGCGCCGGCGCCGGCACTGGCACTGGCGCGGTCCAGCTGGGCACGGCGATCGCCGGCCTGCCGGTTGGCGATCGCCCACAGGGATGCGAGCACGACGAGTGCAGCGAGCGCGCCGAGCAGCGCGTAGGCGGCACCGCGCGAGCCCCCGCCGGCGGCACGCCGCCCGCGCCCAGCGCCGGGCATGAGGTTGACGGCTCTCACCCTGGCACCGCCTCGACGGCGAGACCGGCCGCCACCGTCAGTCCGGCGAGATCGCCGTCGCCGGCGAAGTCCTTGCCGGCGGTGACGCTGCGCGTCTCGACGGGCATCCCGAGCTCGGCTGCGAGCGCCCCGGCGAACCCGGGCACAGCCACGGCGGCGCCGGTGAGCACGGCGCGCTCGACGCCGGCACCGGCCACGGCGTGCGCCCGGTGGAACTCCAGCGACGCGCGGATGTCGCCGGCCAGCCGGCTGGTTGCATGGACGAGCACCGCGCGGGCGTCGGCGACGATGCCGGGGTCGCCGTCGATGTCCGCGAGGTCGCGCTCGAAGCCCACGTCGCGCAGCCACGCGCGGGAGTGCGCGAGCGTCAGCGAGCGGCGCTCGGCGAGCTCCATGCTCATGCCCTCAAGGCCCGCACCGGTGACGCGGGTGAACGTGCAGACGCCGTCCACGACGACGGCGAGGTTCGCCATGCCGCCGATCGACAGGTACAGCGCGGAGTCCGTGCGACGCCGGCCGCCGAGGACGCGAATCATGGCGAACGCGGAGAGGTCGACGCCGCGCGTCTTGAGCCCCGCACCGCTGACGGCGGCGATCGCGGCCTCCACCATCTCCTTGCGGGCGGCGACGACGACGACCTGCAGCCGGGGCCCCGCGGCTGTCTGCACGATCCCGATCGGCGCGTAGTCGAGGACCGCGGACGCCATCGGCATCGGCAGCTCGGCTGCGACCACCTCGCGCACGACCGCGTCGATCGCGGCGGGATCGGTGACAGGCGGCAGATCCAGCGTGCGGACGACGATCTTGGCATTCGCGACGCCGATGCGAACGTCGCGCCTGAGACCCTTGTGATCGCTCCACAGCTGCTTCAGCGCGGTCGTGACCGCCTCGACGTCCACGACCTCGCCGTCACGCACGGCGCCGACGGGAAGCTCGATGGTGGCGGCGCGCTCCAGACGCACCGAGCCGTGCACGCTCACCTCGGCGGCGACGATGCGCCCAGGCTCGATGTCGAGACCGACGACGGTCTTGACGGACGCCTTGCGAAACGAGAGGGACATGGGATCGACGTCTCATCGGCGGCAACGCAATGCCGCTGGAGACCGCGTCATGAGGACCGCCCATCCGTCCGCCCGGACGGGGTCCGGCGCCCGCCCGTCAGACGCGCGCCAGGTATGCGTCCATGAGCCCGTCGCCCGCGATCACGGCGACCACGCCGCCGAGCGCAAGGAACGGCCCGAATGCCACGGCGGTCTTGCGACCCTCGCGCGCGCCCTTGCGGGCCATGATGAGCACGCCCACGGCGACGCCCGCCACGAGCGCCACGAAGACGGCGACCGCGACCTCCCGGCCTAGGAAGAGCCCGAGCACCGCCGCGAGCTTGACGTCTCCCATCCCCATGCCCGCCGGAGACGCGAGCGCCGCGAGCAGAAAGCAGCCGCCGGCTGCCCCGCCGGCGAGGAGCCGCTCCGGCTCGCCGCTGGGGTCCAGCAGGGTCCCGACGACAACCGCCATGCCGGCCGCCGGGGCCGTGAGCCGGTTGGGAAGCAGCCGGACGGCGAGGTCCACGAGCGTCAGCGGCACGAGGAAGGCGACGAGCAGGATGCCGAGCACGAGCATCGGGACGTCGTCGTGGTGGACCACGACGGTCGCGGCGAACAGCGCGGCGCTCGCCAGCTCGACGAGCGGCAGGCGCGTCGGGAGCCGAGCGCCGCCGGGGCGCGACCACGCCGAGGTCCCCGGCATGCCCCGCACCAACCGCCGCGCGAAGGCCTGCAGCAGCGAGCCGAGCAGGAGCCCGGCGGCGGCGGCGAGGGCAGCGGCGACGGCGAGCTGCACCGACGCGAGGCTAGAGGACGTGCGCCGGCGCGCCGCTGCAGGTCCCTGCGCTACCGCGCGGGGACCTGCTCCGTGTAGAGCTGCACCTGCCAGCCGGCCGCGACCGGGTCGATGAACTTCGGCGGAGAACGGAAGCGCAGTCGGTCGTCGTAGGTGTAGGCCTTCACGAAGCCTGTCTCGGGCGTCCCGTTGATCGAGGTGCCGACCGGGCCGCGGAACTTCTGCGCGATGGCCCCGAAGACGGTGAGCGTCCCGACCGTCGCGCCGCAGACGTAGTTGTCGACGATGAACGAGTGCGCGAGCGACAGGATCGCCGCGTCGACGGTCACGTTAGGGACCGGCCCCCCGTTGTTGTCGCAGTCGTAGCTCGTGCCGCTGGCGACGAGGTTTGAGACCGGGTGGTACACCCGAATGAAGTTGTTGGAGATCATCCCCAGCAGCACGTCCGCGCTCGCCGCCTTGCGGACGTCGTCCTTGATGACGATGTCGTTCTCGGCGCCGAGCGTGAGGGCGACGGAGTACGTCCCCTGGATCTCTAGGTTGCCGCAGCCCGGCGGTATCGGCAGCGCGGCGCTGCCGTAGGGCGCCACGGGGTTGTACGTCGCGCCGCATCCGCCTCCGGTCTGGTTCGGCGGCGTTCCGGTCAGCGGGCCGTTGTCGTGCGAGACGAAGATGACGCCGTCGGCCGGCAGCGGCACGACCGCGCCGGCGAGCTGCGTGCCGTCCTCGCGCCTGCCGGTCACCGTCATGTTCGCGCCGTTCATCGTGATCTTCGTCAGGCCCTTGAAGCGATAGGCCGGTTCGGCGTCCTCGCGCAGCCGCGAGTTGCTCGGCGGCAGCGTCAACATCGGAGCGTTCGGCCGCCAGGTGCCGAGCCTGGACTTCAAGAGACCGGTGGTCGTGAAGTTCACGTTCGGGGCGGAGCTTCCGCAGGAGCCGTTGGCGCGCCACCCGACGGTCGCGGGCGTCTCGCCGGACGTCAGGCTCCGTCCCGGCCCGGAGACCTCTATCGCGTCCTGCGGGCTGCGTCCGAAGCGAGCATGGCCGCAGAGCAGCAGCTCGTCGTTGGTGTGCAGCGGGCCGTTGACGACGTCGCGGTCGGAGGACGTCGGGTTGCTGTTGCCGTTCGTGGCACTCGACGGCCCGATGAAGCTGGTCTCGCCGCAGGTACGGCTGTAGGACTGCCAGGTACTGCCGTTGAGCCTGCCGGCGTTGGGCGGATCGCCGGTGAACGGGGGAAGCGAGCCGCGGCCCTTGTACCAGTAGGTCCTGGCGCAGGTCTCCGTCCCCCACTGCACGACGTCGCGCCGGGGCGGCTGCGGCGTGCCCGGGCGCTGGTTCTCACGGGTCGGCCGGCCCTGGGCGTTGATCGTGTACAGCGCCGGGTCCTGTGTCTCCAGGTCCGTGAAGTAGATGTAGTTCAAGAAGCTCGCGCGCCGGAACCTCGCGACGATCGAGCGGCGCGGGCCAGTGGCCGTCGCCTGTCCGGTCGAGCGGATGGCGAACGTGCCGGTCGCGTTGTCGATCATCGTCGTCGCGCTGTTCTGCACGCACGCCGGCGCGCCGTTGGCCGGCATGAGCTCGATCGCGTAGCGGGCCTCGGATCCCGGCACGTTCAGCCAGCGCGTGCGCGTGTCCGCGCCGCTGCCGCTCCAGCGCTGGTTGACGGCGTTGGGCGACGGGACGTTCGTGCACCGGCCCCAGTAGTCGTCGTCCTGGACGAGGTGGAAGAGGTAGTTCTGAACGCCGGCCTCCGCCGCCGCGTAGGCGATCTTGCGATCCTCGTCGTGACGGCTGGGACCGAGGTCCCCATCGGCAGCCGAGTACGTCGTGAAGACGATCGCCATGACGACGAGCATGACGCCCGCCATCGTGATCATGATGAAGCCGTTCTCGTTGCTCACAGGCACAGCGGGCTGTTGTCCGGGTTCGTCGGATTGGACGTGCGAACGTAGACCCGGCTCGCCATCGCCAGGCGCGTCGTCGCCCGCCCGCCGACGGCGACGAAGTTGAAGCCGACCTGGATCGTGCGGGCGAGGTCGTCGGCCGCGAGCGGCGTCGTCGTGATGCGCGTCGGGCGCGCGGTCCCCCCGTCCGCCGGCACCTGGAAGCGGTAGTACTCGAAGACGGGCGTCGTGCCGTCCGGGACGATGCCGTCGGCGATGACGGCCGTCTGCGCAGGCGTGTCGAACGTGACGTTCGGGCGCGCTCCGGAGCCCGTCCAGACGGTCTCGACAAGCCGCTTGGCGTTCGCGTCATAGCTCAGGGTGCGCCGCTGGACGATGAGCGGGGACGCCTCGGGCGCGAGGCTGGCGTAGAACGTCATCGATGTCGGCATGGCGGCCGTCAGCGCGGGCAGGTCGGTCCCGAGGCAGAGCTGCGAGCGCACCTGACGCGTGACGCGATCCATCGCCAGGCGCGCGCGGGCCGTCGTCTCGACACGGTCGACCGTGCTCGCGCCGAGGCGCGTGCTCGTGTCCAGCAGGCCCATGAGCGCGAACATCACCCCGAGCCCGACCGTCATCCCCACGAGCAGCTCGACGGCCGTGGAGCCGACGTCGTCGCGCAGCCGTCTCACGGGCACACTCCCGCCGGCGCGTCCGCCAGGTCGACGGCGACCTCCTGGCCGGGCAGCGTCGTGTTCGACAGCGTCAGCTCGCGATGGACGGCGCCGTCGGACACGCAGACGCTGAAGTCGGTTCCCCCGGGATAGCCGGGATCGGTCAGACGGCCGTCAGCGTTCGTCGTGCGCGTGATCGAGGTGCCGCACGATGTGACGACCGAGACCGATGCACCGCCGATCGGGCTGGCACCGTCGAAGACCTCGAGGTCGAGCGCGGGCAGCAGGATGGGCGTCGTGACGGTGTTCTGCCCCGGCAGGACCGTGGCGACGGCTGGGGTGCTCGGCCGCGCCTGCGTGCAGTTGTCGGCGTAGACGGAGTACGGGCTCGCGAACGGGAACAGCAGCGGCGTGTCGAGCCGGCTGCCCTCCACCGCGTAGGGGAGCAGCGTCGCCGGCGGTCCCGGATGCTCGATCGTGGCGAAGGCCGGGTCCGAGGGCACCTGCACGCCGTCGCTCATCCGCGTCGTGACGAAGTCGGCGCGCAGCGCGCCTCCGCGGTCGTAGGCGAAGACGACGTTTCGCGTCTGCTCGCCTGCGACCGACTGCGTCGTCGAGATCGCCGACGTGCCGGTCGGGTCGACCCACCCGGCGCTGGAGTACGACAGCGCATAGTCGTTGGCGGCGGGCAGGTAGCCCCAGAGCACGCAGCCTGAGGCGTTCGTGACGCCGCTGACGTTGTGGTCTCCGGTGAGCGCCAGCGTCTGCCCCGGGACCGGGTCGCCGTTGCGATCGGTGATCTGCACCGAGAGCGAGCCCTCGGCGGGGCTGAAGGAACGGGCCGGCGGAGCGATGATGCTGTCGAGCGTCACGGGCCGGCGGCCGCGCAGGGACGCCGACTCGACCGTCGATGTGATCCTCAGGTAGTCCGCGGACGCTCCACCGGTCGCGCAGTTGGCCTCCCCGGTCGCGTCCGTCACCCACTCGGCCCGCGACTCGATGGTGAACGTAGCCCCGTCGACGACCTCGACGCTCGTGCCGTGGTGGTTGGAGAGCTCCTGCAGCGGCAGCGCACGCAGCCGCTCCTGCTCGGCCTGCGCGAGGTTGCCGGCAATGGCCTTGGCCTTCTGCTCGGCGCCGCGGGCGTCGGCGTGGTCGAGCGCTCCGAGCACCCCGAACGCGAGGATCAGCATCAACGCGGCCGACACGAGCACCTCGACGAGCATCGACCCGTGCTCCCCCCGGAGCGCCTGGCAGGCCGTGCGAGGCGGCCGGCCTCCTGAAGCGATGGGCATGCTCTCTCATCGGCGGTCGGCCGGGGGTGGACAACGCCGCACCCACCCCATCGACGAATGGACGAAAGAACTACCCCGAGGTATCCAGGTACAGCTGAACGAGATCGTTCCCTGCGAGCACGCCGACGACGCCTCCCAGCGCGAGGAACGGGCCGAACGGCACGGCCGTCTTGCGGCCGTCGGCCAGCCCCTTGCGCATCATGATCGCCACGCCGACGGCCGTGCCGACGACGAGCGCGACAAGGAATGCGGGCGCCACACCGCGGCCGAGGTACAGGCCGAGCACGCCGACGAGCTTCGCGTCGCCCATCCCCATGCCGTTGGGATGCAGCAACGACGGCACCAGCAGCGCGCCTGCGGCGGCCGCGCCCGCGATCAGGCGCTCCACCTCGCCGCCCGGATCGAGCACCGTGCCGAGCACGATGGCGAGCACGGCCGCCGGCCCCGTGAGCCGGTTCGGAATGATCCGGTGGTCGAGGTCGATCAGCGCGATCGGGACGAGGAAGGCCACGAGCACGAGCGAGGACGAGCATCGCGGCGTTGTGCGCGTGCACGACGGCGGCGGCGGCGAAGAGCACCGCCGTGAGGGCTTCGACGACCGGGTAGCGCCGTGCGATCGGCTCCGAGCACCCGCGACAGCGACCCCGCAGCAGCATCCAGGACAGCAGCGGGATGTTGTCGCGTGCCGAGACCGGCGCGTTACAGGATGGGCAGTGCGAGCCCGGACGCGCAAGCGACTCGCCGCGTGGCAGGCGGTAGGCGACGACGTTCAGGAACGATCCGACGAGGAGGCCGAAGGCGGCCGCGGGCAGAAGGGCGACGGGCATGGAGAGGATCTCCTCGGTACTCGGTGGTCGGCAGGTGCTCTGTCGGCTCTATCGGCAGCCGTGCGCGACCGCTTGACGGTACGACGAAGGGGCGGGCCCGTGGGCCCGCCCCTTGTCAGCTCGCTGCCGCAGCGACTACCAGGTGGTGCCGCTGCAGCCGCCCGAGCCGGTCTGGTCGCAGGTGCGGGCGTAGCCGGAGGCGTTCTTGAGGATCTGGAACGTGTTGCCCGACTGGGACTTCGCGACCACGGTGAAGCCGGTGGAGCCGTTGGGGGTGATGCTCCCTCCGGGGGCCGTGATCGTCGGGCCCTTCTCGACCGTCGTGTCGCAGCCGGCGTAGGTCTGCGAGTCCGTGAAGCACGACTCCATCTGCGAGACGACGTTA
>Ga0136617_10003091_pt1 | contig 14847 bp, 13 predicted proteins | sample AntDrymUQ3222106_2_FD_129672 | JGI IMG/M metagenome (GOLD analysis project Ga0136617, IMG submission 129672) | Polar desert sand microbial communities from Dry Valleys, Antarctica - metaG UQ322 (21.06) | ecosystem: Environmental > Terrestrial > Soil > Desert | place: Antarctica: Dry Valley... | reverse complement strand
CGTCGGCGAGATCGGCGATGCCGACAAGCCCGCCTTCCTGGGCGGCGCGCGCGCCTTGCTTTTCCCGATCGACTGGCCCGAGCCGTTCGGCCTGGTGATGATCGAGGCGATGGCAGCCGGCACGCCCGTCATCGCCTGGCGCGAGGGCTCGGTCCCCGAGGTGATCGATGAGGGCATGAGCGGCTGGATCGTCGACGATCACGACGCGGCGGTGGCGGCGGCGCGGTCGGCGCACCTCCTGCCCCGGCACCTGGTCCGCGCGGCCTTCGAGCGGCGCTTCACCGCGCGCCGCATGGCGTCGGACTATGTTTCGATCTACGAGCATCTGATGCGTGCGGGACGAAAAGCGGCGAACGATCGGGTGGTCGAGGCCGAAGCGGGCGCACTTCCTAGCTTTGGCTAACGCCAAAGCTGTGGCTGACGCCGAAGCAAGGCACGGCCCGCCCGCCGAGGAGCCGCGCGTCGAGGACCATTATATCGCAACCGAGCGCTCGCTCGCCGAGCGCCCGATGCGCGTGCTCAAGAGCGGCGATCTGTTCGGCCTGTTCGCCGCAGATGGCGGCATCGGTGTCCGGCGGGGTCCCGAAGGCCTCTATTGGCGCGACACCCGTTATTTGTCGCGCCTGACGCTGCGCATCGGTGGCCGGCCTCCGCTCCTGCTCGGTTCCTCGGTGGCCGAGACCGGCGCGCTCATCGTCGATCTCACCAACGCCGATATCGAGGACGAAGCCGGCGAGATCGTGTTGCTCCGATCGAGCCTGTTCGCCGGCCGCACCCGCTTCCTGTCGCAGGCGAGCTGCTTCGAGCGGATCGCGCTCAGGAATCATCAGGGCACCTCCCTCGACGTGCTTGTCGAGCTCGAATTCGCTTCTGACTTTGCCGACCTCTTCGAGGTGCGCGGCGATCATCGCGCCCGTCGTGGCTCTGTTACGGCAGGGAGCGACGGGAAAGCGGAGGCGTTGCTCGCTTATGCCGGCCTCGATGGGATCGAGCGTAGGGCCCGGCTCCGTTTCGATCCCCCGCCCGACCGGCTGCAAGGCGATGCGGCGCGCTGGCGCCTCCGACTCGAGCCCGGAGCGCGCGCGTCTTTGAGCATCGCGATCGGCTGCGAGGCGGGCGACGCCGTCCCCGCCCCGCTGCCCAGTTTCGGATCGGCGTGGCGGACCTCCCGCCGCACTGCGCGGGCGCGATCGCTCCGGCTCGAGCGGGTGAGCGGAGGCGGCGGATTCGACGACCTCATACGACGCTCGGCGCTCGATCTCGACATGCTGGTGAGCCAGACCCCGAGCGGCCCTTATCCCTATGCCGGCATCCCCTGGTACAGCACCATATTCGGGCGTGACGGCATCATCACAGCGATGCTGCTGCTCGCCGAAGCGCCCGATCTGGCGAAAGGCGTGCTGGCTACCCTCGCCGCGCTCCAGGCCGATCGCACCGATCCCGCTGCCGACGCCGAGCCCGGCAAGATATTGCACGAGGCGCGCTCGGGCGAAATGGCCCTCTTGGGCGAGGTCCCTTTCCGCCGTTATTATGGCAGCGTCGATGCGACGCCCTTGTTCGTCATGCTGGCCGGGGCGTGGCACCGGCGCAGTGGCGACCGGGAAACGATCGAGCGGCTGTGGCCGGCGATCGAGGCGGCGATGGGCTGGATCGAGGGGCCGGGGGACGCCGACGGCGACGGCTTCGTCGAATATGGGCGCCCGGGCGGCCCTTCCGCCCAGGGCGAGGGCCTCGCGAACCAGGGCTGGAAGGACAGCCACGATTCGATCTTCCACGCCGACGGACGGCCCGCCGAAGGGCCGATCGCGCTTGTCGAGGTCCAGGCCTATGCCTTTGCCGCCCGCCGCGCGGCGGCGCGGATGGCGCGCGCGCTCGGGCGCGAGGTCCAGGCGAAAGGCTGGGACGCCGACGCCACGGCACTCCGCCGCCGCTTCGAGCGCGCCTTCTGGATCGAGGAGATCGGAAGCTATGCGCTCGCCCTCGACGGTGAAAAGGCGCCGTGCCGGGTGCGCGCGTCGAATGCCGGTCATGCCTTGTGGGCGGGCATCGCCTCGGCCGGCCCCGCCGCGCGCGTGGCGCGCCTCCTGATGTCGCGCGAATTCTTCAGCGGCTGGGGGGTGCGCACCCTCGCTTCGGGGGAGCCGCGCTACAATCCGATGTCCTATCATAACGGCTCGGTGTGGCCGCACGACAATGCGCTCATCGCCCTGGGGCTCGCCCGCTATGGTCTCCGCGCAAGCGCGGCGCGCATCTTCGAGGGGCTCCATGCCGCCGCCGGCCATGACGAGCAGAGCCGCCTCCCCGAATTGTTCTGCGGCTTTCCGCGGCGGCCCCGACGCGGCCCGGTCGCCTATCCGGTCGCCTGCTCGCCCCAGGCCTGGGCCGCGGCGGCGCCGTTCGGCCTGCTCGCCGCCTGCACCGGCCTCGACATGGATTTTGCCAGGATGCGGATCACGCTCGATGCCCCGGTGCTGCCAAGTTTTCTCGATACCCTGATCATGCCCGATCTCGCACTCGGCGATGCGCGGGTCGGCCTAAGGCTCGCGCGCCACGGCGCCGACGTGACCGTCGCGGTCACCGAGCGAAAAGGCGATGCAAAGGTGGTGGTGGAGAAATAACCTGCCCTCCCTGTGCCGAAGACATGGGGAGGGCACCAAATCTACGATGTGCTCTTCATCCGCGCGCGCATGGTCTCGCGGGCATTGCGCTTTTCCTCGTCGCTGATCGTGCCGTCGCGATTGGCGTCGGCGCGGTCGAACATGGCGAGCGCGCTGGTATTGGCCTCGGCGAGCGAGACGCGGCCGTCGCGGTTCGCGTCCATCGTCTCGAACATGCGGCCGTGCATGGCCCCATGCATGCCTTTGCCCATCTTGCCACCCATGCCCCGGTGCTCGCCGCGCATCTTCATGCGGTCCGCGCGCCCTTCACGGCGCTCGTCGCGATTGCCGGCACGCGCGGCGTGGCCGGCGTCGAATTCGGCGCGGCTGATCTGGCCGTCGCGATTGGTGTCCATCGCGGTGAAATGCGCGCCGCGGCGCTCGGTGCGCATCGCCGTCATGCGCTCGCGCATCGCGCCCATCGCGGTGTCGGCTTCGGCACGCGTGACGAAGCCGTCGCGATTGGCGTCGACCCGAGTGAAATGCTCCTGCACCTTCGCCGAAACCTCGGCGCGGGTGTGCGGGCGGTCGCGCCGGTCATCCATCTGGGCGACGGCGGGAATGGCGGCGATGGCGGCAATGGCCGTGCCGGCAAGAATGTAGCGGTTCATGTAAAGCTCCTCGGAAACAAGATGTCGGGCGCATAGGTCGCCCACCCTGTATGTCGCTTGAACGCGTCATAGCCGGTAATGGTCCACCACGAGCGGCGCGAAGATCACGTCGCGTGAGGCCGGCGCACCGAGCGCGCGCGGCAGGGCCTGCTCCGGATCGAACCAGCCGGCGAAGCGGCTCACCACCCAGATGCCCGTGCGCCCCCGCACCCGCGCATCGGCGACCAGCGCGCGGGCATCCTCCACGCGCAACGCCGGCACCGCACGGGTGCCCGAGGGCCTTCTTCCCGGCCAGGCCGGCGCCGGGAAGGGCGCCGGGATCGCCCGCACTTCAACCCGCGCCCCGCCCGCACCGTAGGCGAAGGGCAAAGCCAGCTCGTTGGGAAGCAGCCACACCTCCTCGCGGTCGCCGACCCGAAGCTCGAGCCACAGGGCGAGCTCGTTCCATCTTTCCTCGGGGCGGGCGGTGACAAGGAGGATCGAGGCGAAAGCGGGGATCGCGAGCGCCAGCACGGCGACCGCGCGCTTCCGTCCAGGCTCGCCGGCGGCGGCGATCCCGGCCGCGGCCAGCAGCAGCAGCGGCAATACGGAGGGGACGAGGGTGCGGGGGAGGAAGACCGGGCTCAGCACCAGGGAGACGAGGATCGTCGCCGCGGCCGGCGCCAGGGCCGCCATGGCGAGCAGCACCAGGGCCGGGCGGTTCGCGCGCCGGCGCGCGAGCGCGTAGGCGCCGAAGCCCGCCAGCGCGAACAGGATGAGCGCGAGCGGTCCCGGCGTGGCGAGGCCCCTGGCCAGCCCCGCCGGCACATCCGCGGGTACGAAGGTGAGCCACGCGCCCGCGCTCCAGCGCGCGCGCTGCTCGGCGAGGATCAGGAGGCCCGGCAGCCAGAGGACGAGCGCCGCGCCATGGGCGATCGCGAAGGCGGCAAGCTCGCGCCGCAGCCGTCCCTCCATGCCGAGCGCGACGAACAGGCCGCCGCCCAAGGCTGCCGCGAAGAGCAGCGACAGGCTGTGCAGCCACAGGCAGGCCGCGAGGCTCGCCGCATAGCCTGCCCACCAGCGAACACGCGCCCGCCCCTCCTTGCCTTCGAGCAGGGCCAAGGCCGCGAGCAGGGCGATCCCGAACGCCAGCGCGAACAGAGCATAAGGCCGAGCCTGGCGCGCGGCGACGACGAGAGGCGGCGACACCGCGACGAGGGCGACGGCCATCAGGCGCGGCCAGCGCGCGGCCGCGAGCGAACCGATCCGTCCCGCCGCTGCCCAGGCGAGCGGCAGCATCGCGAGGCCCGCCAGCACCGAGAGCAGCCGCAGCCCTGCGGGCGAGACGCCCGACAAAGTCGACCAGCCCTTGAGCAGCGCATAATAGACGGGCGGGTGGGTGTCGTAGCCACGGGTCGAGCGCCACAGCGCGCCATAATCCTGGCCCGCCATCCAGCGGCTCCAGCTCTCGTCGAGCCACAAGGGCGTCGGCGCGATTGCCCAGAATCGCAGCACCACCGCCGTCGCCAGAACCAGCATCAAAGCGAGCTGCCAGCGCCGGTCGCGCAGCGCTTCAGGCACGGCGCAGCCCGGTTTTGGGGAAGAGCAGGGCCCAGAGCTGGAAGCCGATCACGAGCGGCGCCAATGGCGCCGGGATCGCGTTCAGGATGAGGAGGAGCAAGGGCAGCAGGAAAGCCACCGCGGAAAGCGCGTCGCCGCGCGTCCGGAACAGCAAGAGGCCGGCCAACCCGGCCACCGTCATGTCATAGGAAAAGGCATAGGGCAGGACGAGGAAGGTCGCCGTCGCCGCGGCCAGCCCCGCCGCCTTGGAATCGTCCGGCATCCGCCACCACAGGAGCCCCGCCACGGCCGCCGCCAACAGGCCCTGGATCACGCCTGCCGCGAACGTCGGCACCCCGATCAGGGCCAGCGAGGGCATCAAGGTGGGCATCATCTGGATGAAGAAGGTGCCGAGATCATCGACCATCGCCGCCTGGAGCATCGCGGTCCGGCCAAGATAGGTGGTCCACAATTCGGGCCCGAACAGGATGATGGAGAGCAGCACCAGCCCGACCGACGTCGCCGCCGCGGCGAGGATCGCCCGCCATTCGCGCCGGTGCAGAAGGACGAGCGGCGCAAGCACCGCGAGGTGCGGCTTCACGATCATGCAGCCGATCAAGATGCCTGCCAGCCACGGCCGCCGCGGCAGTATGTGAAAGGCGCCCAGCCACAGCGCCCCGATCAGGAACCCGTAATGGCCCGCCCACAGATTGACGAGCGAGGCCGGCGCCGCGAGCGCGAGCCAGGCCGGCACCCCCGCCTCGCCGAGATAGGGCCGCGCCGCGCGCACGAACGCATAGCCGGTGCCGCCCAGCCAGGCGACGAGCGCGACGGGGTAGGGGATGAGCGCGAACAGCCAGGTGTAGACGAGCGTGACCGGTGGATAGGAATAGTTGTGATAGGCGAGCTCGGGCGCGAACAGCGCGTCCTGGAACGCGCGATAGGCCTGCACATCGTAGAGGATGTCGAGCCGCCCCTGCAGCGTCAGCGCGCCCGAGGTGTAGACGTTGACGAAATCGCGCCCCCATAACGCCGCGCCCATGATCGAAAGGTCGCCGCCCCAGCGCACCATCGCCAGGTCGCGCGCGAACAATATCGCCCCCATCGCCAAAGCGAGGATCCAGATCGCCCCCCAGAGTGAAAGCCCGCGCCGCTGCGTCACGCTGGGGAAGGCTCCGCGACCAGGGCGATCGAGACGCCGATCGGGAGTGGCAGGCGCGGCACCACGAAGCGCTCGGCGGCAAAGATGGCGCCGAGCAAGGCGTTGACCGGCTTTGGCGGCATCACCTCGTCGCCGCCCTCGCGCCCGGCGAGCTTTCCCGCCGCGCGGGCGGCGACGATGAGCGGCATCAGAAGGCTGTTGAAATGGGTGAGATGGCGAATCCGCCAGCCCGCCTGTGGAAGCAGCGCACGCAGCGCCTTTGCGGTGTAGCGCCTCTGATGATGATGCGCTTCGTCGTGCGCGCTCCACAACCAGGGCAAGGCCGGGACGGTGAGGACCAGCACCCCGCCCGGCGCCACCTTTCCGCGCAGCTCGACCAGCGCGCCCTTGTCGTCGGGAATATGCTCGAGCACGTCGAACATCGCGATCATGTCATAGGCGCCGTCCTCGAGCCGGACGCCGCCCGGCAAGGTCCCCGCCATCACCTCGATTCCTCCTCGCGCGCTCGCCAGCGCGCGCGCCTCGGCGTCGGGCTCGAGCGCGTCGACCGTGCCGAAGCGCGACAGCAGGGCAAGGTTGGAGCCCGTGCCGCATCCCGCCTCGAGGATGCGCGCGCCCGGGCCCGGCTTCACCTGTTTCTCGATGAGGGCGGCGATGATCCGGCGCCGCGCCGCAAACCACCAATGGTCGCTGTCGATCCGCGCCATGGTGTCGAAGACGGCGCGCTCCATCAGCTCTCGCCGCCCGCCCCGATCTTTTCCCGCACAACGTAAAGCGGGCGGCCCTTGGCCTCGACCAGAATGCGCCCGACATATTCGCCGAGCACGCCCAGCGAGATGAGGTGCAGGCCCCCGAAGAACAGGATCGCGACCATCAGCGAGGGATATCCGGGCACCTCGATCCCGAACAGGGTGGTGCGGATGATCACCACCGCGGCATAGATGAGCGAGAAGAGCGCGATGACGAGCCCGATATAGGACCAGATGCGAAGCGGCATCGTCGAGGCCGAGGTGATGCCGTCCAGCGCCAGCGTCCACAATCTCCAGTAGCGGAACTTGGTGGTGCCGGCCTTTCGCTCCTCGCGATCATATTCCACCGCGGCGGTCTTGAAGCCGCCCCATGCGAACAGCCCTTTCATGAAGCGGTTGCGCTCGGGCATCGTGCGTATGAGGTCGACCACCTTGCGGTCGAGAAGCCGAAAATCGCCGGCATGCTCGGGGATCTTGTCCTGCGAGAGCGCATTGTGCGCGCGGTAATAGAGATCGGCGGTCAGCCGCTTGGGGAGGGAATCGCTCTTGCGGTCGCGGCGCACGCCATAGACGATGTCGCTCCCCGCCCGCCATTTCTCGAGCATCGCGCCGATCGCCTCGGGTGGATCCTGGAGGTCGACGTCGATCGGCACCACCGCCTTGCCGAGCGCGAAATCGAGCCCCGCCGAAAGCGCCGCCTCCTTGCCGAAGTTGCGCGACAGGATGATCGCCTTGACCCGGGGCTCGGTTTCGCGCGCCGCCCGGATCGCCGCCAGCGTCATGTCCTGGCTGCCGTCGTCGACGAACAAGATCTCCCAGTCACCCTCCGGGAGCAGCCCGCCCAGGACGCCCGAGACCCGCGCCACGAACGGCGCGATCGCCTCCTCCTCATCCTTCACGGGCGCGATGAGCGAGAGGAGGGGCGCGGTCATGGCGGGGGCTTTGGCATAAAGCGGGCCCAAGGGGAATCGTCCCTCACCTGCTACCCGAACACCCACTTCCGATTGAGCGTAAAGGTCAGCACCGGGGTCACGAACAATACCGGCAGGATCGGCCACCAGGTCGGGCCGCCCATCTGCTTCACCAGAAGCCAGACGAAGAACTGGTTCGAGAGGAAGCCCAGCACGTTGACGGTGAAGAAACGCGCGGTGCGCGTCGCGGTATTGTCGCGTCCGCCATGGCCGCGGAAGCTGAAGCGGCTGTGGAGCAGATAGCCGATCCCGGTGACGGCGAGGAACGCCAGCGTCATCGACAGCATCGGGTCGAGGCCGACAGGGGTCGCGAGCAGCCAATAGCCGCCGGCGACGAGGATGGTCAGCAGCACGCCCGACGCGCCGAAACGCAGCGCCTGGCCGGCGATCGCCGTCAATTCGGATCCGCGCATATTCCCTTCCCTTGGCCAGCCTTGCCCTTTCGCCCGGGGGATGAAAAGGGGCGCCCGTGACCCCCGAAAACCTGACCGGCGAAATCCCCTGGCTCGAGCGCCACTGGCGCTGGTGGCTTTTGCTCATCTGGCTGGTCGCCTGCGCCCTTCTCATCTTCAAGGGCTGGAACCAGATCATGTGGTTCGGGCTCGGCGACACCGACGACAATATGCGGATGATGCAGGTGCGCGACCTGATCGCGGGCCAAAGCTGGTACGATCTTCGACAATATCGACTCGATCCGCCCGGCGGCGCAGACATGCACTGGTCGCGGCTCGTCGATCTCCCGATCGCCGGCATCAAGCTCCTGCTGTCCCCGCTAATGGGAGGCGCCCTGGCCGAGAAAGTCGCCGTCACGATCGCGCCTTTGCTCCCCGCGCTCGTCGTGATGGGTGCGTTAGCGCTCACCGTGCGCCGCCTCGTCGCGCCGCTGGCCTTCGCTCTCGCGCTCGGCATCATGTTTTGCGCGCCGAGCGCGGTCCACATGTTCGCGCCCCTGCGGATCGATCATCATGGCTGGCAGCTCGCCATGCTGGCGCTCGCCCTCGCCTCCTTCACGGATCCCAAGCCCGCGCGCGGCGGGCTGCTGCTCGGTGCGGCGAGCGCGGTCTCCTTTGCGATCGGCCTCGAGATGCTGCTTTATCTCGCGCTCGCCGGCGGCATGGTCGTACTCCTCTGGGTGCGCGATCGGGCCGAGGCACCGCGGCTGCAGGCCTATGGCCTCGCCCTCGGCGGCGGCTCGGCTTTGGGCTTCCTCCTCTTCGCGTCCGAGGCCAATCGGGCTCCTCTTTGCGACGCCTTCTCGCCGGTCTGGCTGTCGGCGATGCTCGGTGCGGGTGCCGCGGCGTCGGCGCTCGCCATGCTCCGCCTCGAGACATGGCCGCGGCGCCTCGCCGCGGCCGCCGCGGGCGGGCTCGCGCTCGCAGCCTTTTTCGCGCTCGCCTGGCCGCATTGCCTCGGCCGCCTCGAGGGCGTGTCGCCCCAGGCCGAGCAATTGTGGCTGAGGAACGTGCGCGAGGCGATGCCGCTCTGGCGCCACGGGCTCCAGCGCGCTTTGGTGATCGCCGCGCTCCCCGCCATCGGCCTTGCCGGCTATGCGCTTATGGCGTGGCGCGCGCGCCGCGATCCTGCCGCTTTGCTGCGCTGGGCCCCGCCAGCGACGCTGGCTCTCCTCGCCTTCGGTTTGCTGTTCTGGCAGACCCGCGCCGGCCCCGCCGCGCAATTGCTCGCGGTTCCCGGCGCCGCCGCCTTGGGCTGGGCGATCATCCCGCCGCTCAGGCGGAGCCGCCTCATGCTGGTGCGGGTGTTCGGCACGGTCGCGGGCTTCCTCCTCGTCTCGGGGCTCGCGGTCGGCCAGGGCGCGGCCTGGTTCGTCCCCGACCGCAAGGCCGGAACCCATATGAAGCGGGTCAACCGCGCCAACGGGCGCTGCCCGACCATGGCCGCACTGGCCCCGGTCGCGCGCGTGCCCAAAGGCCTCGTCCTAACCTTCGTCGACCTCGGTCCCCGGCTCATCACGGTGACGCCGCACGACGCGATCGCCGGCCCCTATCACCGCAACGACGAGGACATCGTCTTCGTGCAGACCATCTTCCGCGGGACCACCGAGGCCGCCCGGCCGCGCATCCAGGGCCGCGGGATCGACTATGTGCTGATCTGCCTGGGACTTTCCGAGTCGACCATCTACCAGGCCAATGCGCCGCGCGGATTCTATGCCAGGCTGGCGAAGGGAGAGGTGCCCGGCTGGCTGTCGCCGGTGAAGCTGCCGGCAAATTCGCCGTACCGGATGTACAGGGTCATTCGGCCCGAACGAGGACAGTCGTTACGCATCCCAAACCTACCGTAAAATTCAAGGCAGGCTCTTGGTGAAAGAATATGGCGCGCCCGTTTCTCCCAAAATAAAACGGACCAGGCCCGGGAAGGCCGCTTCAGCCCGGACATCGTTGGACAACAGCGCCACGCAAGCGCGACGGACCTCGACGCAGACCCAGCTGTTGCCGGTCGTGTCGTTGTGGCCACCCTTCTCAAATCCGCGACCCTGCGGGCCTTTGAAGACGATCACGCCCAGGCCGGCGGCGAGGTCCGGCCGGCGTTCGTCTGCGGGCAGCTCCGCCTGCAAGGTTGGAAACTGGGTGCGAGTCGTTATGGCAAGCTGCGGCCGCGTGATCTCGGCGCGGCTCCCCCGCGACAGGCCTTCGCCGCGAATGAAGCCGGCCGCAAAGCGCGCGAAGTCCGCAACCGTCGTATCCATGGACCCGGCGGCGCGCACTGCGCTGCGCTCGTCGTGGGGTTCGATCTTGCCCTCAATGTCCCAGCCGTCGGCCAGGTTGGCGCGGAAGTCCGGCCGCCAGATCATGCTGGTGTTGCGCATGCCGAAACGATCGAACACCCGGCGCTGCATCTCAGCGCCGAGATCCAGCCCCAAGCCGCGCTCCAGCACGAACTGGAGCAGGATGAAACCGTCGCCAGAATAGGCGTAACGCGTACCCGGCTCGAAGTGAAAGCGCAGCTTGCCGTCGGGCTCGAGGAAGCCGAAGTTGGCGAAGCCCGGGCTGTGGGTGAGCAACATCCGCGGCGTAAGCCTGCGCCAACGTTCGTCGCCGGCAAGGTCGCTCCATCGGGCGTAACGGTCCTCCACCTCTGGTTCGGCGTAGGCGGGCAGCGCCCTGGGCAAATAGCGTTCGATGGGAACGTCGAGCCCTATCGTGCCTTCGTCCACCAACTGCATGACGGTGTAAGCGAACACTGCCTTGGTGAGCGAGGCACCATACATGATGGTGTCGGTCTGTAGCGGATCAGCGGCCGCGTTGCGGACGCCATAGCTCTTCACGTGAACGGGCCGGCCGTTCTCGATCACGGCAATTGCAAGTCCCTTGGCACCTGTGGCGGCCATGGAGCGCTCGGCCTCCGCATCGATCGCGGCGGCGCTTGGCATCAGCGCCGCGGCGCTTTGCGGAACGGCGCGCATTGCGCAGGCCGGCAGCGACAGCAATCCGGCCAGGATGCAGAGGGCGGACAGCTTTCTCATCCGTCGTGGAGGCTCTTAGACCCGGAAGCTTACCGCGATCCCGTCGATCACGAACTGGGCAGCGAGGGCGGCGAGGATGACCCCCAATAAGCGCGTCAGCATCGCTTCCATGCGGTGCCCGAGGAGCCGCATCAGCGGCCCGGCCGCGAGCAAGGCAAGCAGGGTCAGCACCAGGATCGCGCCCAGAGCCGCGAGCACGGTGAGGGACTGAGCCAGCCCTTCGCTGCGCGCCATTAGCAGCATCACCGAGGCGATCGATCCCGGGCCCGCGATCATAGGGATCGCCATCGGAAACACGCTGACATCGTCGCGCGTCGGATCGTCGCTCACCGACTGCGCCCGGGTCTCGCGCCTTTGGGTCCTCTTCTCGAACACCATCTCGAGCGCGATCAGGAACAGCATGATGCCGCCCGCGATCCGGAAGGCGGCAAGGCTGATGCCGAGCGCGTCGAGCAGATCCTCACCCAGCACAGCGAAGAAGAGGAGGATCGCCGAAGCGATGACGACCGCGCGCACCGCCATCCGGCGCCGTTGCCCCGCGTCGGCACCACTGGTGAGTCCGGCATAGATAGGCGCGCAGCCCGGCGGGTCGATCACCACCAGGAAGGTGACGAAGGCCGAGACGAAGAGCTCGATCATGATGCCGTATCGGCCAACGCCGCCGGCGCGTCGAGGCCCGCGCGCGCGAAAGCCGCGACGAGCGTGTTGCGGAGCAGCATCGCGATCGTCATCGGCCCGACCCCGCCCGGCACCGGGGTGATCGCTCCGGCGCGCGCGCATGCGCTTTCGAAGTCGACGTCGCCGGTGAGGCGGCTCTTGCCGTCCTCGCCCACAACGCGATTGATGCCGACATCGATCACGGTGGCCCCGGACTTCAGCCAATCGCCCTTCACCATACCGGGGCGCCCGGCGGCGGCGACGAGGATGTCGGCGCGCGCCGCCAGCGCCGGAAGATCGCGGCTCCGGCTATGGGCGAGGGTCACCGTGCAATCGTTCTGCAGCAGCAAAGCCGCCATCGGCTTCCCGACGATGTTCGAGCGGCCGATCACCAGGGCCTCGCGCCCGGCGAGGGTGCCCAGCGTGGTGCGCAGGAGGACGAGGCAGCCCAATGGCGTGCACGGGACGAACCGGCCTTTCCCGCTCCACAAGGCTCCCACATTCTCGGCATGGAATCCGTCGACATCCTTGTCGGGCGCGATCGCGGCGATCGCCGCATGCTCGGCGATGCCCGCGGGAAGCGGCAGCTGGACGAGGATGCCGTCGACATCCTTGTCGTCGCCGAGCCGGGTGACCAGCTCGAGGAATTCGCGCGCGCCGACATTGGCGGGGAGCCGGTGGACCGCGCCGTCCATCCCGGCTTCGGCGCAGGCCTTTGCCTTGGCGCCGACATAGACCTGGCTGGCGGGATCCTCGCCGACAAGCACCACCGCGAGCTTTGCCTTGCGTCCCACCTGCCGTTCGAATCCGGCCGCTGCTTCGGCCGCACGCGCGCGCCATGCGGCGGCGATCGCCCTGCCGTCGATCAGCGCCGCGCTCATGCGCCGTAGGAAAGGGCGATATCGTTGGCGACGCCGTTGAGCAGGGTGCGCAGCACCAGGATGAGGAGCAAGACCACAAGGGGCGAGAAATCGATGCCGCCGAAATCGGGCAGCACGCGCCGGATCGGCCGATAGAGCGGCTCGGTGATGCGATCGAGCGCGTAGAGGAACTGGCGCATGAAATCGCTTTGCGTGTTGATCACGTTGAACGCGACCAGCCAGGAGAGGATCGCCTGGCCGATGATAATGTACATGAGCACGCGCAGCAGCAGATCGGCGATCTGGAAGAGGGAAAGCAGCATGGCGGCCATGTAGGGGAGGCACCCCGGGCGGGCAACCATCACCGGTGGCGGACCTATTCGCGAGGCTTTAAATGCGCGCCATGATCACAATGCTTCTCGTCCTCGCCGCGCAGGCGGCACCCGCCGCCCCGCCCCGCCCCTCCCAGCTCAAGCTGTTCCGCGACTGGACCGTGGGCTGCGACAATGGCCGCTTTTGCCAGGCGGTCGCGCTCATCCCGCAAGGCTGGCCCGACGGCGCCGCCACCATGGGCGTGCGCCGCGGGTCCGAGCCGGGTGCTCCGACCAGGGTCAATTTCGAGCTCACCGGCGATGCCGACGCCGCCGCCGCGTCGCACCTCGAGGCCGATGGCCGCCGCATTCCGGTCCGGCTCATGATGGGCGAGACCGGGCCCGAAGCCGCGGCGGCCGACATGCCCGCTTTGCTCTCGGCCTTCCGCTCGGCGCGCGCGTTGCGCATCGTCGGGCGCAGCGGCGAAACGCTGGGCACCGTCTCGCTGGCCGGCGCCACCGCATCCCTTCTCTACATGGACGAAGCGCAACGCCGCCCTGCGCCGCCGCTCCCGGCCGTCCGCTCGCCGCGCCCCGGCAGCGGCGCACCGATCGCGGTCACGCGCACGCTCGCCGCATCGCTGCGCAAGCGCCATGGCTGCGAGATCGGCGAGGTCGGCGGCCCCGATGATATCGAGGCCTTCACCATCGCGCCCGGCACCAGCCTGCTGCTGATGGCGTGCGGCAGCGGCGCCTATAACGTCACCCATATCGCCCTGATCGCGCAGCGCGGCCAGACGCGGCTCGCCCGCTACGATACGGCCGAGACGAGCCTGATCAACGCCGGCTGGGACAAGGACAAGGGGCTGCTCAGCAGCTACTCCAAGGCCCGCGGCCTGGGCGATTGCGGAACCTCGCAGAGCTTCGCCTGGGACGGCGCCCGTTTCCGCCTGGTGCACCAGGAATCGATGGGCGAATGCCAGGGCTCGGTCGATTATATCACGACCTGGCGGGCGCGGGTCGTGCGGTAAGGACTAGGGAGCGAACCGCACCTTCTCGGCCTCGGCGAGAATGATCGCGAACTTCTCGTCCTCGTCGGTCCATTGCGCACAGACGCCCCATCCCGCCGCGCGCAGCAGCAGGCGCGAATCGCGCAGGCCATATTTGTGGCTGTTCTCGGTGTGGATGGTCTCGCCCGCCGCCATCGTGAACCGCTTGGCCTCGACCGCGAACTCCAGGTCGCGAACCGCTTCGAGATGCATCTCGATCCGGCCCATCTCGTCGTTCCACACCGCCTTGTGGCGAAGCGCCTCGATGGGAATATCGCCTTCGAGCTCGCGGTTGATGCGCTCGGCGAGGTTGAGGTTGAAGGCGGCGGTGGTTCCATCCGGATCATCATAAGCGGCGACCAGCTCGCGCTCGTCCTTGATCCTGTCCATGCCGATGAGGAGGTGCGCGCCCACGCCCAGGGTTGTTTTCATCGCGCGCAGCAGGTCGACCGCGGTCGAGGGGACGAGGTTGCCGATCGTGGAGCCCGGAAAGAAGCCGAGCTTCGGCGTCCCGGCGACCGCGTCCGGAAGGCGGATCGGCTTCATGAAGTCGGCCTCGACCGCAAGCACCGGCAGCCCGGGAAAATCCTCGCGCAGCGCATTGGCGGCGTCGCGCAGGAAATCGCCCGATATGTCGATCGGGATATAGAAAGCGGGCGCCAGCGCACGCAGCAATATGCGGATTTTGGTGAGCGCGCCCGAGCCGAACTCGACCAGAGCGGCGCCCTTTCCGGTGATCTTCGCGACATCGGCGACGTGCGCCTCGAGCAGCCTCATCTCGGTGCGCGTCGGATAATATT
>Ga0136617_10003090_pt1 | contig 14850 bp, 13 predicted proteins | sample AntDrymUQ3222106_2_FD_129672 | JGI IMG/M metagenome (GOLD analysis project Ga0136617, IMG submission 129672) | Polar desert sand microbial communities from Dry Valleys, Antarctica - metaG UQ322 (21.06) | ecosystem: Environmental > Terrestrial > Soil > Desert | place: Antarctica: Dry Valley... | reverse complement strand
GGTCCTGTCACCGGGCGGCGACGATGGCCACCTCGAGGCGCCACTCCTGACGGGCCAGTGCCGGGACCGTGACGAGCGTCGACGCGGCGACGTGATCGCCGAGGAAGCGGTCGCGGGCGGCCATCACCTCGTCCAACGGCTCGCCGGCCACGACGTACGTGGTCACCGACACCACGTCGGCCGACGCCATGCCCGCTGCGTCGAGGATGGCGCCGACGTTCGCCCACACCGTGTCGGCTTGTTCGACGAGATCGCCGGGCACCGAGCGGTCGGGCAGCACCGGCACCACACCGGAGGTGTGCAGCAGCTGCGTCGGCGCCGTCGTGAGCACGGCATGGGCGTAGTTGGCCGCCGGCGGCGCGATGTCGGATGGGGCGATCACCTCGTTCACCACCCGATCGTCGCGCCGCCGGTGCCCGGCCGATCACTTGACGAGGGTGAAGTTCCAGTCGCTGCAGTCGTCCGGGACGCCGAAGTTCCACTCCTGGCACACCTTGAAGGCGAGCCGGCTCCCCTCCTCCTGGCCCTCGACGTTCTTGCGGCACTCGCCGGGATCGATGTCGTTGTCGTCGATCTCCCAGCGCTTGATGTTCTCGCCGTTGGCGTACTCGTCGATCAGGAGGTAGATGTCCTGGTTCGTGTGGCTGCACATCTGGAACGTGTCGCCATGGTGGATGAACCGCGCCTTCACATCGTGATCGCTGCTGTTCCAGTACCAGATCGTCAGCCGCGGCCGGCGATCGTCGGCATCCTGGGCCAGCGCTGCCGTGCCGCCGCTGATGCCGAGGATCGTCGTCGTGACCGCCACGACTCGGGCGAGGCGGCGGAGGGATGGGCTCATGCCGGTCACCGCAGGTACGTCTTCTTCACGGCACCGCACGTCGGCTCGAAGTCGCCGACCAGGCACACGACGTCGTAGTAGAGCTCTGCGTCGTCGTAGCAGTCTTCGCGCTCGGCCCCGGACCAGTTGTTGGCGCAGTGCGTGGCCATGTCCTCGAGGAACTGGTAGTCCGCGGCAGCCTTGTTGTGCCAGCGCCACGTGTTGCGGTTGTAGATCGACTGTGCCCGCTTCAGGTTGCGGTAGCCGAAGTCGTGCCGGCGGCACGCCCACGTGAACCCGTACTTGCTGTCGGGGAACGGGTTGCTACACCCGTCGGTCGACCAGTCGAAGTGGTTGGGAGACCCGTAGGTGGCGATGAACTGGCTGCCGCTCATGTCGGCCTTGTTGTTCATGCGGCGGATCCACACCTTGTAGCTCGGGTTGCGAGCCGCCACCGAGGCGGACACCGCAGCTGGTGCATCGACCTTGGCGCTCACCGCCGATGGCGCACCGACCACCAGCGGGATGGTGGCGACGGCGACCGCCGCGGCGATCGATCTGCGCAGGCGCGCGCGTCCACAGTGGTTCATCGGTGCCTCCTCTCGCCACATCGTGTGCGGCGATCTCGCGTGACGGCGGGAGCCGGTTTCGGTCCCCGTCGCGCAACTTGGCAGATCGGGCGGCACGACTCAAGCGATCCGGCGAACTGGTAATTCTCTTATCGCGACGGCCGGCCGGGACCGCCTGATGCTCCCCCGGTAGCGTGACCGGCCATGGCGATCACCGACACCACCGCCACGCCGACCGACGTCGACGTGCCGACCACGCCGACCACGCCAAGCATCGACGGCGTGCCGCTCACGCCGAAGGACGTGGTGCTCGAGGGTCCGCCGACGTTCGAGCGTGTCGAGGACGAGCGGACACATCGCAAGCAGAAGCTCGACGGCGCCCTGCGCATCTTCGGCCGCTTCGGCTTCGGCGAGGGCGTCGCCGGCCACATCACGGTGCGCGACCCCGAGTTCCCCGACCACTTCTGGGTCAATCCGTTCGGGATGAGCTTCCGCCACATCCGACCTCGAGACCTCATCCTCGTCAACCACCACGGCGACGTCGTCTACGGCGCCCATCCCGTCAACCGCGCGGCGTTCGTCATCCACTCGGCGATCCACCAGGCCCGCCCCGACGTGACCGCTGCGGCGCACGCCCACTCGCCGTACGGCAAGTCGTTCAGCTCGCTCGGCATCCCACTCGACCCGCTGACCCAGGACGCCTGCACGTTCTACGGCGACCACAGCGTCATCAGCGCGCAGGGCGGTGCGGTCGTGCTCGACATCGATGCCGGCAAGGAGCTGGCAGCCAACTTCCCCACGGGCAAGGCTGCGATCCACCAGAACCACGGGCTGTTCACCGTCGGTCAGACGGTCGACGAAGCGGCGTTCTGGTTCATCACCATGGAGCGCTCGTGCCAGGCGCAGCTGTTGGCGATGGCCGCCGGGACGCCGAAGCCGATCAACGACGAGTACGCGTCGTACACCGCCGCTCAGACCGGCTTCCCCCTGGCCGGCTGGTTCAGCTTCCAGCCGCTGTGGCAGGAGATCAGCCGCACCGACCCCGAACTGTTCGACTGAGACCTGCTGCGCCGGCCACGGTCGGCAAGTTCCTCGACACCGCGTCGCCGGAGGCGCTGTTCGTCCTCTCTGCGATCGCCCAGTACCTCGGGGCGACGATCGCCGTCCTGGTGTTCGACGAGGTCGAGCCGCAGACCGTCGCGTGGCTGCGGATGGTGGGGGCGGCGACGGCGCTGCTGCTCGTGTCGCGTGCGGCGTGGCGTGGTTGGAGCCGAGACGAGCTCCTCGCTGCAGCGGCGTTCGGCATCGCCACGGCGGTGATGAACACGTGCTTCTACTTGGCCATCGACCGCATCGACCTCGGCAAGAGCGTGGCGATCGAGTTCATCGGGCCGATCGCCGTCGCCGCTGCGGTGACGCGCAGTGGCCGCAACGCGGCCGCCCTCGCCCTGGCGGCCACCGGCGTCGGCGTGCTGGGCGGGCTCGAGATCGACGACAACGCCGTCGGGTTGGCGTTCCTGCTCGGTGCGTCGGCGATGTGGGCGGCGTACATCCTCGTCGGCGCCCGCGTCGCCCGGCGGCGTCCCGGTGTGGCCGGGCTCGGCATCGCGCTGGCGATCGGCGCCGCCGCGCTGACCCCGATCGGCGCGCCCTGGAGCGGTCCGGTGTGGACGTCGCCGCGACTGCTGCTGGCCTGCGTCGCCGTCGGCGTCTTCTCCAACGCCATCGGGTACGGCATCGACCAGTACGTGCTGCGGCGGATCCCGGTGCGCCGCTTCTCCCTTCTGCTCGCGCTGCTGCCGGTGAGCGCGATCGCCTTCGGCTGGCTGGCGCTGAGCCAGCGACCCTCGGCACTCGACCTCGGCGGCATCGCTCTCGTCCTCGTGGCCGTCGCCCTGCAGGAACGCGACGAGCTGATCCCCACGCCCGAACCGTCGTGACCATCGCTTGGCGAGGGTGAGCTCAGGGTGCGACGGGATGTCCCTCGCGCGCCGACTCCCACGCCGCCAGCCCGATGGCGAGCGGGGCCCGTCCGTCGTTGCCGCTCACGGGTGAGGGCCCACCCGAGCGGGCGTACTCGACGAACGCCGCCCACTGCAGGAGGTAGCTCGGCACGTAGCGCTCGACGAAGAAGTGCGGCAGCGGTGGCTGGCTGGATCCCGCGGCCGTCAGCAGGCTGCCGGTGTGGGCGGACGGGTTGCCCGACGACGCCATGCCGAGCGAGCCGAACGCCTCGACTCGTTGGTCGTACCCGTACTCGGCCTGGCGGCTGTTGTCGATGACGGTGAGGCACCCGTTCTCGTGCCGCAGCACCACGACGGCGGTGTCGACGTCGCCGAGCTCTCCGATCGCCGGATCGACTCGGACCGCGCCCCGTGCGAACACCTCGACGACCTCGCTGCCGACGACGAAGCGCGCCATGTCGAAGTCGTGGACCGTCATGTCGAGGAAGATGCCGCCCGAGCGGGCGATGTAGTCGAGGGACGGTGGCGCCGGGTCGCGGCTCGAGATCCGCACGAGGTGGATGTCGCCGATGGTCCCGGTGCGCACGGCATCGTGGACGGATCGGTGCGCAGGGTCGAAGCGCCGGTTGAAGCCGACCTGCAGGCGCGCACCGGCACCCGTCACCGCGGCGAGCGCACGGTCGACCTCCTCGATGTCGAGCGAGATCGGCTTCTCGCAGAAGATCGCCTTGCCGTTGCCCGACGTCGCTGCGTCGACGAGCAGATCGACGTGGGTGTCCGTGCTGGTGCAGATGGCCACCGCGTCGACGTCGTCCGCGCCCAGCAGCTCGTCGACCGAGGCGGCGATCGGAACACCGAGCGAGGCGGCGACCGGCTCGGCGGCGGCCACGACCGGGTCGAACACCATTGCCAGCGACGCACCGGGGACGCGATGGGCGAGCAGCTCGGCGTGCATCCGCCCGATCCGCCCGACCCCGAGCACGCCAACGCGAACCGTCGATTCGTCATCGAGCCCGGTGACCGACACGCCCGAAGGATCGCGCAGCGGCGGCGGCGGCCGTGAACCGGCCCGCCCTCCGCTTGCGGCTCAGGCCGTCCGGAAGAAGCCGACGCTGATCGTCTGGTTGCCGCTGACCTCGAGCGCCAAGACCTCGACCTCGTACACCGAGCGGCGATCGAAGAACTCCGAAGGCACCGACAGGGAGTTGCGGTCGGGGCCGACGTGCACGTCGTACACCGGTCGGGAGAAGCCGTTCCGATCTTCGGCGTCCTCCTTGGTGACGATCACCTCGTAGCCGGTGATGTCGACCGGATCGCCGGCCACGGTTCGCGTGACGTCGTTCCACCTCACCACGACCTCGCGCCGGTCGATCGGACGACCAGGCGCTTCGGCGTCCTCGGCGAGCTCCGGCGCGGTGATCTCCGGTGACCTGGGGACGTCGTGGGTGAAAACCGCCCGACCCACCAGTGCCTCGCCGTCGAACGAGACGGCACGCACCCGGTACTTGCCCTCCGGGAACGCCCGTGCCAGGTCATCGAAGTCGAACTCGTCGAGGGGTGGTTCGCGTGACTCGAAGAACACGCCGGCCATGCCGAGCCGATCGAGCCGGCCGGCCGGATCGAACACGGCGATCGGTCGACCGTCGGGGTCGAGCACGCACAGCTCGCGCCAGCCCTCGTCGTCGAACGCACCGTGGACACCGATGTCGCCGTCCGTCGCGTTGTACTCGATGAGCAGCTTCGCCTCCTCGAACCGCGCCGAACGGCCGGGCCGCTGCTCGCAAACGTCGGGCAGCTTGGCCAGTTGGCGTCCACCGTCCGATCGGCTGGCGGACGAGACGACGCCACCAGTCGCCGTCAGGGCCATGGTCGCGGCGAGGATCGTGGCTGTCGTCGGCTTCATGTCGCACCTCCAAGGTCGGAACCCATACGGGCTCACGATCGCGACGTTGAGCTGACGCGAGGCTGAACGGGTCGGCGACCGCTCAGGCTGACGACGAGCACAGCGCGATCGTCGGCAACTCCCGTCGCTCTCCCGGGCGGCGACGGGGACCCCGTAGCGTGCCGGCGTGCCGATCGAACCGCTGCGGACGGCCGTCGTCGGGCTCGGGCGGATGGGGCGCTTCCACCTCGGTGCGATCCCCGAGTCGGGCCCGCTCGACGTCGTGGCGCTCGCCGAGCCGGACGCCGAAACGATGAAGGCCGGCGCGATGCTGCGCCCCACAGCATCGCGCTACCACGCCGTCGAGGAGGCGCTCGCCCACCCCGGCCTGGAGGCGTGCCTGATCGCGTCGCCCACGACGACCCACCCCGCGGTCGTGCGCACAGCGATCGAGCGCGGACTCCACGTCCTGTGCGAGAAGCCACTGGCGCTCGACCCCGACGAGGCGCGGCTCCTCGGGGTGCACGCCGCGGCGCGTGGCCTCGTGCTGCAGGTCGGGTTCTGGCGTCGCTTCTCGCCCCCGTGGGCGGCGGCGCGGGCGTGCGTCGAGCGTGGGGAGATCGGAGTGCCGGTGATGGTCCGGCTGTCACAGTGGGACGCCGACCCACCGCCGCCGGCGTTCTGCGACCCGTCGGTGAGCGGCGGGCTGGCGATCGACTGCGGCGTCCACGAGTTCGATCTGGCTTCGTGGCTCACCGGTTGTGAGGTCACCGCCGTGTCGTCGTGGTCGTTGCCGATCGTCGACCAGGGGGTCGGCGCGGCCGGCGACGTCGACAACCTCGTTGCGCTGCTCGAGCTGGACGGCGGCGGGGTCGCCACCGTCGACCTCTCCCGCAACGCCCGCTACGGCGACGACGTGCGGACCGAGGTGCTCGGCGCCGACGGCGCCCTGTTTGTCGATGCGCTGCCGACGGGACGGCTTCGCATCGCCACCCGCCTTGGCATGCGGGTCGTCGAGGGCACGGAGGTCGACGACGTGATGGCCGCCGGTGTCGCCCGACAGGCCGATGCGTTCGCCGCGGCGGTCCGCGGCAGCGGGTCCGACGCCGCACGTCTGCCCGGCGCCGAGGCCAGCGCCACGGCGACGGCGATCGGCATCGCTGCGATGGAGGCGGCGCGCGGGGGCACCGGCATCGCGCTGGCGTCGGCTCCGAAGCCGTAAGGCGATGCCGTCGACCGGATCATCATCCTCGACGTGGTCCACGTCCGCTCTGGCGAGCACCAATCCGCCAGGATCGGGACCGACAGGCCGGGATCTCGGCCGAGCAGGACGGCCCGGGTGAGCGACGTCGAACCAAACCGCTGACGCACCTCGTCGAGGGCGACATCGAGCGCCGGGTCGTGACGACGGTCGAACGGCAGCGACAGTTGGACGGCGACGTCGTCGTCGAGGTTGGCGACGGCGAGGCCGACGAGCGTGAGCCCGCGCTGATCGATCTCCGGCGACGACGCCAGCACCAGGCTCCGCGCCGTGTCGAGGATGGACTCGGTGTCGGCGGTGGCGTGCGCCATCGTGTGCGATCGGGTCGCACGGCTGAAGTCGTCGAACCGCAACCGCAGCACGACCGTGCGACCGACCCTCCCGGCGAGGCGGAGGCGCCTGGCGATGCGGTCGACGAGGCCGACCACCGAGGCGTCGAGGTCGGCGGACGAGACCTCCCGCCGACCGAGGGCATGCTGCGAGCCGATCGAGCGGCGGCGACGACCGACCTCGATCGGCCGCGGGTCGCGGTTGTGGGCGAGGGCGTGGAGATGGCGACCCGACGAGTGCCCGAGCATCGCGACCAGTGCCCCCTCCGGCAGGCCGGCGACCTCGCCCACGGTGGTGATGCCGCGCTGGTGGAGCTTCTCGGCGGTCGCCGGCCCGACGCCCCACAGCCGCTCGACAGGGAGCGGGTGGAGGAACGCGGTCTCGTGCTCCGGCGCCACGACGAGCAGACCGTCGGGCTTGGCGACGGCGCTCGCCACCTTGGCCAGGAACTTGGTGCGGGCGACGCCCACCGTGATCGGCAGGCCGACGCGCTCGTCGACGGCGGACCGCAATCGGGCGGCGATCTCGGCTGGGGTGCCCGAGACCCGCAGCAACCCGCCGACGTCGAGGAAGGCCTCGTCGATCGACAGCCCCTCGACGAGCGGCGTCGTGTCGTGGAACACCTCGAACACCGCCTTGCTGGCGTCGGCGTAGGCCGACATCCGCGGCGGCACGACGATCGCGCCGGGGCACAGCCGTCGCGCCTGGGCGCCGCCCATCGGCGTGCGCACGCCGAACGCCTTGGCCTCGTAGCTCGCCGCCAGCACCACGCCGCCGCCCACGATGACCGGCCGCCCCCGCAACCGGGGGTCGTCACGCTGCTCGACGGATGCGTAGAACGAGTCGAGATCGGCATGAAGGATGGTCGCCGCTCCCATGGAACACATGTTCGCACAGAGGTGCGCGCCTACAGCTCTTCGCCGCCGGCCGGAGGCCGGCTCGTTCAACTCGCCGAGCAACCATCGGTTGCGAGCGCGAAATCTTCAGAACACGGTCTGTGTGGCGTGGCGTTGCTCGGGGGTCTCGGCGCGCAGGAACGGGAACGTGAGGTCCGCGGTGCCCTTGTACTCGTACGGGTCGTCGCCGCGAACCATCACGACGTCGCGGTTGTCACGTGTGGCGGGGAGCCGACCGTCCCAGTCCCACGGCAGCAGCGACTCCGCGCTCATGTAGTGGTTGACCAATGCTCGACGGAAGCCGTCGCTCCGATTGCGGAACGACCGGTGGAGGAGGTAGCCGGAGAAGAACACGACACCGCCGGCGGGCACCTCGCACAGCACCGCGCCGGACTCGTCGAACGGGAAGTCACGAGCCTGGTGGCCCTGGTCGAACTCGTCGGAACGGTCGTGGGGCGCCATCGGCCACAGCACGCCCGGACGGTGCGAGCCGGGGAGCACCCACAGCGCACCGTTGTCGCGGACCGCGTCGTCGAGTGCGATCCACGCCGCGGCGAGCGAGCGATCGCGGGTCGGGATGAAGAACTCGTCCTGGTGCCACGCCTGACCGGGCTTGCCGGCGTGCTTGATGAACAACATCGACTGCATGCACTTGACGTTCGGGCCGATCACCTCGCCGAGCACGTCGACGATCGCCGGCTGCGCCAAGGCATCGTGCATCGCCTGAGAGATCTTGTGCGGGAAGTGGATGCACAGGTACTCGCGCATCACGGCGTCGTCGTCGGGGTCGTCCGACGGCGTCAGGCCGTCCACCGCGCCGCGCTCGCCACGGCAGATGTCCGCCGCCTCGTGGCGCAGCGCACCGACCTCGGCGGTCGACAGCAGGTCGGGCACCACGAGGTAGCCGTGCTCCTCGAAGAACGCTGCTCGTTCGCTCATGAGCGCAACGCTATGTGGCTCAGCATCAGCGCGAGCACTTCACCGCCGGCACCGGCTGGCGTGCCGCCGCAGCGGCGATCAGGCCGTCGAACGATTCGGCGGTGATCGCCCACGTGCGATCGTCGGCGCGCCGGCTGGCCGCCCACACCATCCCGACGAGCCGGCCGTCGCCATCGACCAGCCCGCCTCCGGAGTCGCCAGAGCGGATGCCTACGGCCACCTCGAGCCCGTCCCTGAGGTGCTCGCCGCGACGGTAGATGTCGGTGGTGCGGATCGTCACGGGTCGTCGCACGGCGACGGTCCGGCTGACGACGGCGCCATCCTCCACGCCGAGCAGGTCGACGCCGCCGTCGTCGTAGGACCCGACATCGACGGGCTCGACGTCGAGCTCGTCGAGGCGCAGGACGGCGGCGTCGAGACCGGTGTCGATCGACGCGACGACCGCGCTGAGGACCGAGCCGTCTGCGGTGCGCACGGTCACCTCGTCTTCTCCGGCGACCGCATGGGCAACCGTCACGACGAGGCCATCACCGATGACGGTCCCGACGGCGTTCGCCGAGAACGGCCGGCACCCGGTCGCCTCGATGGCGACGACCGATCGGCGCGGGTCAGCTCGCGATGCGTCGCCACCGCACGTCGCGACGAGCACGACCAGCGCCGCCAGCGCCCTGGCACGCCTCATCGCGGCGCCGCCGTGGTGCGGCGCACCACGAGCGACGGACGCACTGACCGAGCCGCGGCACCAGGTGCGGCGCGGCCGATCCGCTCGATCAGCGTGTCGAACGCCAGCTCGCCCATCTCGACGCGCGGTTGGTGGACGGTCGTCAACGAGATGTGGCGCATCGCCGCCAGCGACGTGTTGTCGTAGCCGACAAGCGAGATGTCGGCCGGGACCCGCAGACCCGCCTCCTCCAGGCGATCGAGCGCGCCGACGGCGCTGAGATCGTTGCCGGCGAAGATCGCCGTCGGGACGTCGCCGCTCGCCAGCAGCGAGGTGACGGCACGGACTCCGGACAGCTCGGTGAAGTCCCCTCCGACGACCTGCGCCCGATCGCCCAACCCGTGGCGGGCCATCGCCGCTCGGAACGCCGAACGACGCGGCCCGCTCCCGGCGCCGCGCCCGCCGTCGATGTGCACGATGCGCTCGTGCCCGAGCTCGACGAGGTGGTCGACGACGAGGTCGACGCCGACGCGCTCGTCGTTCGTCACGGTGTCGATGCGATCCGACGTCAGCGTCCTGCCAACCACCACGACAGGTGCCGCCGCCGCCGCCGCTTCGATGCGTGCCGTTCCGAGCCGTGGGCTGACGAGCAGGATGCCATCGACGCGGTGGCCGAGGAACGACTCGATCGCGTCGACCTCGGCCGTCGGCCGTCGCCGGCCGGCACTGAACAGCACTCGGTAGCCGTGGCGGTCGGCGGCGCGCAGCACGCCGTCGGCGACCTCGGCGAAGAACGGGTTGTGCAGGTCGTCGAGCAGCACGCCGATCGTCGTCGTGCGGCGGCTGGCGAGCTGTCGCGCCGGCAGGTTCGGGCGGTACCCGAGGCGGGCGGCGGCGGCGAGCACGTCTCGACGCGCATGGTCGCTCACCTTGGGCGACTCCCGAATGACGAGGCTCACGAGCGCCCGCGACACGCCCGCCAGCTTGGCGACGTCCTCCATCGTTGGCTGCGCCACGCCGAACCCCCCGGTCACCGATCGTCGGCAACCCTTGACAGCGACTGTCGATCAGCATAAGAGTTGGAGCGCTCTAACACCAGAGGTGCGTCGGCGTCGCTGGTGGCGCCAAGGGGGGCGTGGACCGAGCACGGAACGCAGGGGTACGTGAGCGACAACGGACACGGGGCTGATCGCCCAGGCTTGCTCGATCGGATCGCCGCGGGTCCGATCTCGTGGGGCGTGTGCGAGGTCCCGGGTTGGGGGCTGCAGCTCCCCGTGGATCGCGTTCTCGCCGAGATGGCCGAGCTCGGACTCCACTCGACCGAGCTCGGCGCGATCGGCTGGCTGCCCACCGATGCTCACGAGCTCCGTGCGACGCTCGCCGCCCACGACATGCGTGCGGTCGGCGCGTTCGTCCCGCTCCCCCTCCACGACCCCGACCGACGTGACGAGGCGCTGGCCAGCGCGACGGCGATGGCCGAGCTGCTCGCCGACGTCGGGGCCGAGCACTTCGTGACGGCGGCGGTCAGCGATCCTGCCGACTGGCAGCGACCCGATGTCGACGAAGCCGGCTGGGATCACCTGATCGGAATGCTCGACGAGGTCGAGACGATCGCCGACGCGCACGGGCTGCGCCAGGTCGTGCACCCGCACGTCGACACGCTCGTCGAGACCGCCGACGAGCTCGAGCGGGTGCTCGCCGGCTCCGACGTCGCCATCTGCCTCGACACCGGCCACCTCACCATCGGTGGGGCGGACCCGATTCGCATCGCCGCCAACGCTGCCGATCGCGTCGGGCTGGTGCACCTCAAAGACGTCCGCACACCCGTCGCCGACCGGCTCAACGCCGGCGAGATCGGGTTGATGCGCGCCGTGCAGGAAGGTCTGTTTGCGCCCCTCGGCGACGGCGACGTGCCGATCGACGAGGTCATCATCACCCTCGAGGATCAGGGCTACGCCGGCCTGTACGTCCTCGAACAAGACGTCGCCCTGACCGACGGTGCGCCCGCCGTCGGAGAGGGCCCAGCTCGCGACGTTGCCAAGAGCGTCGCGTACCTCCGGTCAGTCGCAACCCGCCAACGCACTACGTTGCGCGGCGGGGGCGTCGCGCGATGACCGACTCCACCATCACACACACAGGGGGATCCATTCCATGACCACCAAGTTGCGACATGCGCTCGCCGCGTTTGCCGCACTCTCACTCGTCGCCGCAGCGTGCGCCGACGAGGGCGACGACGGCGACGCCGTCTCGGAGGAGACCGGCGGTGACACCGGCGGCGACGACACGTCCGCCGACACGTCCGCCGACACGTCAGGCGACACGTCTGCGGACACTTCCGCCGACACCACCGCGGACACGTCAGCCGACACCACCGGGGACACCGGCGGAACCGGGACCGCAGCGTCGACACCGGGTTCCGGCACTGGTACCGGCGACACCGTCGACGTCGCCCAGGGCGCCGACCTGACGTTCCACGTCATCACCCACGGCGACGACGGCGTGTTCTGGGCCGTTGCGCAGGCGGGTGCCGAGCAGGCCGGGACCGACCTCGGCGTCACCGTCAACTACTTCGGCGCCAACAACGATGCCGAAGCGCAGTCACAGGCCATCGAGGCGGCCATCGCCGAAGGGTCCGACGGGATCGCCATCTCGCTGGCCGACCCCGAAGGCGTGTCCGCCGCGGCGCAGGCCGTGACCGACGCCGGGATCCCGCTGTACACGCTGAACTCGGGTCTGAACAACTACGCGGAGCTCGGCGCGGTGACCCACATCGGTCAGACCGAGACCGTCGCTGGCGAGGGAGCCGGCGAGCGGTTCAACGAGCTCGGCGCGACGAAGATCCTGTGCGCCCGCCAGGAGCAGACCAACATCGCGCTGGAAGAGCGCTGCGAGGGTCTGGCGTCGACGTTCGAGGGTGACGTCGTCTCGGAGTTCGTCGGCCTTGACGCCGACCCGACGGAGCAGGAGAACCAGATCGGGGCCCTGCTCGCTGCGGATGCCGACATCGACGCCGTGATGGGCACCGGGCCGAACATCCCGCTGCGCGCCATCGCAGCCGGAGAGTCCGCCGGCCGTGACCTGATCATCGGTGCGTTCGACATCTCACCGGACCTGATCTCCGCCATCGAGGGCGGACAGGTGGCGTTCACCGTCGACCAGCAGCAGTACGTGCAGGGCTACCTGCCCGTCGTGCTGATGTACCTGCAGGCGATCAACCTCAACACCGTCGGTGGCGGCCAGCCGATCCTCACCGGCCCTGGGTTCGTCGACGCCGAGAACGTCGCCGAGGTCCAAGAGCTGGTCAACGCAGGAACGAGGTAGTCGCAATCGCAACCGGAGGTTGCTCGGCGAGCTCGTCGAGCGGCCTTCGGCCGCACCCAGCTGCAGGCGCTCGACCGGCTGAGCCGGTCGAGCGCCGGGCGGGGGCTCCGGCCCAAGGGCCTCTGCCCCCTCACCCCCGCCGGCACTCAGACCGATCATCGTCTCGAAGGACTCAAGGTGAGTTGTAACCCGCAGCGACCGTCGGAGGCGCGATGACAGCCACAGAGGCGCGGCCGGCGGCGGAGAACATGGAAGCGGTGATCGATGAGCGGTTGGCGCACCGGGGGCCGATCCAGCGGTTGCTGGTGCGGCCGGAGATCGGTGCGCTCATCGGCACCACCGCGGTGTGGGTGTTCTTTTGGGCGGTCGCCGACGTCTTCGGGACCGCTGCAGGGACGGCCAACTACCTCGACGTCGCGGCGATCCTCGGGATCATGGCCGTGGCCGTGTCGCTGCTGATGATCGGCGGCGAGTTCGACCTCTCCGCCGGTTCGATGACCGGTGCGACGGCGATGCTCGTGATCCTGCTCTCGAAGGAGGTTGGTGAGCTTGGCGGCGCCGGGTTGTCGCTGTTCTTCGCCGTCCCGCTGTCGCTGTGCTTCGCGCTGACGATCGGCTGGTTCAACGGCAGCGTCGTCGAGCGGACCCGGCTGCCGAGCTTCATCGTCACGCTCGGCAGCTTCTTCATGCTGATCGGCGCCAAGCTCGGTTTCTCCAAGCTGTTCTCCGGCCAGGTCGTCGTCGAGGGTCTCGACAATGCCGACGGCTACAGCTTTTGGCGCAAGATCTTCGCCGCCTCGTGGGTGCGCAACGAGCACCTCTGGGAGGACCGCGACGTCGTGTGGACGGTGCTGCTGATCCTCGGCGTCGTGCTCGTCGTGATGGGCATCTTGGAGACCAGCTACCGGCGAGCGCCCGAGCGCGACGCGAGCGGGTTGCTGATCGCCGGTATCGGCGCAGCGCTCGCGATCGGCGGGTTCATCGGACTGTTGAACACCGACGGCGTCGGTTCCAACACTGGGTTCGCCGCGCTCACCGGCGCCGGCGTCCTGATGGCCACGCTCGGCTACGGGCGCTGGCGGTTCCCCAGGCTGGGCAGGCGGGGTCGCGTCCAGCTCGACCGTGCGTCAGTCAGGCTCGTGGGCATCGGGATCGCCGCCATCGGCGTGGCCGTGCTCCTCGCCGCCTACTTCGACGCATCGTCCAACGACAACGTCGGGCTGCTCATCACGATCGAATTCTCGAGGGTGCTGTTCGTCATCGGGATCGGCATCGCCGGCGTGCTGGCGGTGCTGGTCGTCGCCGGGCGGGTACCGGTGTGGGCACCCGTGCTGGGGATGCTCGTGTGTGCCGTTCCCGGTGTCGGCTACCTGATGACCCGCCAGGCGGCACGGTCGGTCATCTTCGTGGCGTTCGCTGTCGGCGGGCTCGTGCTGCTGCTGATGGCCAGCACCCGCGCCGCAGCGTGGTCGGCGTCCGCGGGACTCGCCGTCGAACTGCTCACGTCACTCGTGCTGATCGGACTGGCGTTCTTCATCCGCGCCGAATCGACGTCGGAGAAGTTCCGCACCCAGCTGTTCAGCGTCATGCTGCTCATCGCGCTGGCGCTGGCTTGCTCGGCGTTGATGGGGTACTTCTTCACCACTCGCACCGCACCGGACGAGCGTGCCGACGTGTTCGGTCGTCGCGCCGCGATCGGCGGTGTGCTCGTGCTCGCCGTGGCGACCGGGGTCAAGATGCTGTACACGACGGCAGCAGAGAACGAGGTGGCGAGCGGGGTGATCCGTTATCGCATCTCGATCCTGTGGTTCGCCATCTTCGCCATCTTCGGCACGTGGCTGCTGCTGCGTGCTCAGTTCGGCAACTGGATCTTCGCAGTGGGCGGCAACAAGGAGGCGGCGCGCGTGCAGGGCGTCCCTGCGGCGCGGACGAAGACCACGCTGTTCATGCTGGTGTCGGGGGCGGCGTGGCTCAGCGGCATGCTGATCGCGTTCCGGCTCAACTCGGTTCAGGCGAACGTCGGCGACGGTGAGGAGTTCGAGTACATCATCGCCGCGGTCGTCGGCGGCAACCTGCTGACGGGCGGTTACGGCTCGGCGGCCGGTGGCGCGATCGGATCGCTGATCATGTCGATGTCGACCCAGGGCATCCCGTTCGCCGGCTGGAACACCAACTGGCGGTTCCTGTTCCTCGGCGTGATCCTGCTG
>Ga0136617_10003089_pt1 | contig 14851 bp, 14 predicted proteins | sample AntDrymUQ3222106_2_FD_129672 | JGI IMG/M metagenome (GOLD analysis project Ga0136617, IMG submission 129672) | Polar desert sand microbial communities from Dry Valleys, Antarctica - metaG UQ322 (21.06) | ecosystem: Environmental > Terrestrial > Soil > Desert | place: Antarctica: Dry Valley... | reverse complement strand
GTTTTGCCGGCCTGCGCTGGGCGAATCCCTGCGAATTCTAGGAGCGAAGCCGCGACCCGCCCTGTCAAGAGTCAACGGCGCCCAGGATTTCCGCGACAGCGTCATCCGCAATCCAGCTGAGATTCGACAATTGGTAAGTGTGGAAGGGCAAGGTCGGTGGCATGCCGGCTATCGCCTGTCCATCGCCAATCGCCCGGCGCCCAGCGCCTCTTACTTCACCAACCCATCGCCTTGGCAATACCCATGTAGACCTCGATTGGCTCCTTCAGGAACGCTGGCATCGCTTCGTAGCCGATATCGGTCACCTCGAATCCACACTCGACCATTCGCTTGCGAAGGTCGGGATCCTTTTTCAGCGCGTCGATCGTCGGAAACCTGCTCGCGAAGATTCTCCGGCGTGGCCTTGGGGTACGGCGACTTCGCGATAGACGGCGGTCGATCCACTTCTCCCCAAGCTCGGTGAACGTCGGCACGTCCGGGAACTGCGGGACGCGCTTCGGTCGCGACCGCGAACATCCGCATCTTCCCCTTCTGTTGATCGCAGCGGCGTGATGCCCGCAGAGCGTTAGCGTGTGCCATTTTTGAAATGGCACCGACACCCAATCCTTACCAAATCATTACGGTCCTCTCATTCTCGGTACTCACCTACCCGGCTATGCTTGTCTCGCTCCCCCGTGTCAATAGGAATTCAGTCGAGCGCAAGTTCTTCCGTCTCAAACGGGAGATAGAGCAAATGGGAGGAGCGGTGTGGATGCGTGCTGGTGCGGATCGTCCCTGGCGGTCCGGCCAAGTCATCCTTGGCGACTAGGCCAGCCCACAGAGTTCGATCGCTGGTGGCGGGCTACGGCACTGCTGCGTCAATTCAACCCAGAAGGAGGGTGAACATGAAGTTCGATTTTCTGAACCGTGCTGTCCCCAGCCGATCGACGACCGGCCCGCGTGCCGCTGTGGCCGCTCTTGCGGTGACGCTGCTGTGTGGCGGACTCGCAGTCGCGAATGACGACGACGACGACCGCGACCGCGACCTCGGCCCCGGCCGCATCGACGCCGCCCAGTTGCGCCAGTTCATCGACAGCCAGGTCGGCGGCATCCAGAAGCTGATGGTCCCTGCCGACGACGCGTCGATCCCGCTGCCGCGGCAAGCGGACGGAAGCGTCAACCCACGCTTCAAGACGACCGAGGAGAAGCGTTTTCTCGGGAAGATGCTGTTCCACGACCCGGTCCGGACCGCGCGCATCAACAAGGGCAACTTCGGGCAAAACGAGCCCCAGCCTTCTGACCTGCCCGCGGGCACGGCCTTCGGCGGAACTTTGAACGCCTCCGATCCAAACATCCAGGCGATCGTCGATGCCACCCGACAGACCGGATCGTGCGGCAGCTGCCATATCGGCGAGGCGGGGGGGGGCAAGGCCGGTCAGCTGCTCAACTTCAACGTCGGCGGCGAGGGCCGCGGCTTCACCGATGCGCAAGGCAACTTCTTCCCCCGCCGTCGGCCCCAGTCGATCCTCACCAAGGTGCGCACCGCGCCCATCTTCCCCGGCGACGTGCTGGTCGATGTGCTCCCGACCCTGACCGACATCTACTCCGTGCGCGGCCAACGAGAGGTCACCACGCCGGCCCGCTTCTTCCACGAGCCGGTCCCGGAAGCCCTGCTCGCGACCGGCCGGCTCGACCAGCTCGACAGCGTGGGGCGCAACTCGATGAGCGTCCTCGGCACGGCGTTCAACAACCGCCTCCTCTTCGGCGGCTTCGGAGGTGAGCCGACGGCCGCGCCGGGCTCGCTCAACCCGTTCAACGACCCGGCTGCGGAGAACATCGCGCTCCTGCTCCTCGACGCCCACCGCATGCTCAACTTTCAGTCGGCGGAGCTCCTGAAGGTCCCGGCTTTCGTGAAACTGTTCCGGGATGCCTTCCCGGAGGAGGCCGCTGAGGCCGACGCCAAGAACGACCTGACGCTCCTCGTGAACGACCAGACCGCGTTCCGGGCGACGGCCACCTTCATGCGCACGGTGGTCACCCGGAACACGCCGTTCGACCGCTTCCTGGCCGGGAGAAACCGCGCCCTGACGCACGCTCAGCTACGCGGCGCGCTGCTGTTCTTCACCCCGGCGGCAGGCGGAGCCGGCGGCGCGGGCTGCGCCAGCTGCCACAGCGGTCCGATGCTGAACAAGCAGCATAACGATCCGGATGTCACCGGCATCGGTACATTCGTCGAGGAGAATTTCGTCAACGTCGGAATCGGCGACCACCCGACGCAGGCGATGAACGCGTTGGCAAGGGGCCGGCTCGACCCGAGCAGGCTGGGCACTGACGGCTTTCCTTACCACGCCGAGGACAACGGGCGGCAAGAGATCTCCCAGAACCCGAACGGCGCGTTCAAGTTCCGTGTCTTGACCCTGCGTCAGCTCAAGAGCGCGGGGAACTTCTTCCACAGCGGCTTGTTCACCAAAGTCCGTGATGTGGTGGAGTACTTCAACGCCGGTGTTCCCCAGGACCCCACCGCGGGGGCAGCAGCCACCCTGTCGGCCCGGTTCACGAATCCTCGCGGGCCTGGTTACCCGAGAGGTCTGGGCCTTTCGAAACAGCAAGTCGACGATCTCACCGACTTCCTGGAGAACGCTCTGGACGACCCGGCGTTCGTGAAGTACGACCCCAAGTCGTCCACCGATACCTTCCAGCCGAACGTACGCGACCTCACCTACTCGAAGTTCCGCCCCGACCTCGCCGCGCTGGGAGCGAAGGACGGTTTGATGCCCAGCGGTCTGGCGATCGACAGCAACGACCCGCTGACGCGGCGCGACCAGGGGCTCGAGTTCCTGGACGTGACCTCGCAGCTCAGTTTCAGGCTTGTCGATTCTGACCGTGACCACGGGCGTCGGACAGACCGATACCGCATCACCAACAACAGCACGTCGATTGTCGACACGCACCTGCTCCTCATCGCGAAGAGCTTGTCGAACGGTGTTCGCCTGGTCAATGCCAGCGGCGTGACGAGCGGAGGCGAGCCCTATCTGCGGGTGTTCCTGCCCGAGGGCGTGCTGATGCCGGGACAGAGCATCGAGCGCGCGCTGACGTTCCAGCGGCCCCCGAGGTCCGAGCGCGAGCGCCCGCGGTATACGTATACGCTCAATGCGTTGTCCGGCCAGGGCAACCCGTGACGAAAGCCGGGCCTGCGCGTCCGCTGCGGGCCGCTAAGCCATGAACGAGGTCGGCGTGTATGGCGCCGACCTCGTTCCGTTTGACAAGCGCACGGCCTTCGTGATGTCGAGCGACGATGCTCGCCAGAGGAGTCGATCTGCCTGACCAACACCGATGCCGACTCGGGCAATGCGGGCACCGCCAGGCCGCTCCAGGACGCAGCTGGGCCGTGTCCCAGCGCATGGTGTAAGTCCACAGCCCGGACGAGCTGAGATGCGCGGTACTCAGCGAGCCACAGCGGACAGCCGAGACGGAACAGTCGCTGCAGTTGCAACCCTCATCCGACTCTGATTGCGCCAAAAGTCGCGCATCTGCGCACACACGGCATGCCGACGTTCGTGCCTCAAGGATCTTCCAAGATGTCTCAGTCAGACCAAAAAACATTTCCGTGGAAATGGATCGTTTCCGCGGTCGTCATTGCCGCGGCGTTCGGCGCATGGTTTTTTCTTCCGGTCCGGGATTGGCTCGAAACCTTCAGCCAATGGATCGAAGGTCTCGGAATCTGGGGCGGCGTTGTGTTTGTAGTTGCGTACGCGATCGCAACGTTAGTGCTGGCGCCGGGCGCTTTGTTAACGCTGACCGCCGGTCTCGTGTTTGGTCTGGCTTGGGGGTTTCCTATCGTGATGATCGGAGCAGCACTGGGCGCTTCGCTGGCTTTCCTGGCTGCGCGTTATCTTCTGCGCGAAAAGATTAGACAAGCCCTCCACGAACGGCCGAAGTTCAAGGCGGTGGACGAAGCTGTTACCGAAGGCGGCTGGAAAATTGTTTTGCTCTTGCGCTTGAGTCCTTTGGTGCCATTTAATCTGCAGAATTATTTTTTCGGCGTCACCGAAATCAAGTTCTGGCAATACATTGCTGCAACTTCGGTAGGAATTATTCCTGGCGTCTTCCTGTACTTGTATCTCGGCGCGGTCGGCGGCGCACTCACTGGGGACAGCGAGTGGGGAACCGCGCAATGGTTTTCTTCGGGGTCGGCCTGGTCGCCACCATCGCGATGGCAGTCCTGGTAACGACGAAGGCGAAGAAGAAACTCGAAGAAGCGGGCGTTGGCGGCGACGCCAAATCCGACAGCGGCCGGCGAAAACCAAAAGAGCTCGCGCGCTCCAGTAAATGACCAACGCGAAAAGCGAACTTGATCGGGTCGCCCCGCTCGCTGCGAGTCAGACGGGCGGGCGCGCGTCGCGCGGCCGCGCGGGAACGCTTACCGCGCGGAGGCCGGAGGTCGTCGTCGTGACCGGAGCATCGGCGGGCGTCGGGCGTGCCGTGGTGCGCCGGTTCGCGCGGGAAGGGGCTTCTGTCGGATTGATCGCGCGCGGCGTCGACGGATTGGAAGGAGCGCGGCGGGAGGTGGAGGCGGCGGGAGGGCGTGCGCTGGTGCTGCCGTTGGATGTCGCGGACGCGGCAGCCGTCGAGCAAGCGGCGGCGCGGGTGGAAGCGGAGCTTGGTCCCATTGATGTCTGGATCAACAACGCGACCACCTCTGTCTTCTCGCCGATCAAGGAGATGCAGCCGGAAGAATTCAAGCGCGTCACCGAAGTGTCGTACCTCGGCGTCGTCTATGGCACACAGGCGGCGCTCAAACGGATGCTGCCACGCAACCGGGGAACAATCCTGCAAGTCGGCTCCGCGCTCGCTTTCCGGGCGATTCCTTTGCAGTCGGCCTACTGCGCGGCGAAGCACGCGATTCACGGCTTCACCGTATCGCTGCGGTGCGAGTTGATTAACGACCAGTCAAACGTTCACGTGACGATGGTCAATCTGCCTGCCGTGAACACGCCGCAGTTCGGTTGGAACAAGAGCCGGCTGCCGAATCATCCACAACCGGTGCCGCCGATTTATCAGCCCGAAGTCGCCGCCGATGCGATCTACTTTGCGGCGCACGTCCGCCGGCGCGAGATGAGCGTCGGCATGCCGACGGTAGTGGCGATTTACGGCAACAAGCTCGCACCGGGATTGGGCGATTACTACCTCGGCTCGCAAGGCTACGCATCGCAGCAGACGGATCGGCCGATTGATCCGAATCGCCCGACCAATCTCTGGGAGCCGGTCGCGGGCGACCACGGCGCCCACGGTATCTTCGACGAGCGCGCGTCTTTTTCCAGCCCGCAGTTGTGGGCCAACATGAACCGCGGCTGGCTGATGGCGCTCGCCGGTCTGGGAGTGGCGGGCGTGGCGTGCGGCGCGCTGTGGCGAAGAACGCGATGAGACCGGCGCAGTCACGTGCAGATGGTCAACATGGCGGACGTCCAACTTGCTTGCAGCGCTGAAGCATAACTGGCCAGAGTACTTAATCGAGGCATGGGGACTCGGTATGTTCATGATTTCGGCGTGTGTGTGCGCCGCGTTCATTTTCTATCCGGCATCGCCGCTCCACATCAGCGGCACGTTTCCCGCCAATCTGTTCATGGGACTCGGCATGGGTTTGACAGCAATGGGGGTGATGCTTTCGCCTTGGGGAAAACGTTCCGGGGCGCACATCAATCCGTCCGTGACGCTGACTTTTTACCGGCTCGGCAAGATCAAGCGGTGGGATGCTGTGTTTTATGTGGTCGCACAATTTATCGGCGCCACGGCGGGCGTTTTTCTCTCGTGGTTGGCGTTGGGCGCACTGCTCGAAGCGCCGGAAGTCAACTACGTCGTGACGATCCCGAAGGAAGCCGGGTTCGCGGCGGCGTTTATCGCGGAGTTCATTATTTCCTTTGGGTTGATGCTGACGGTGTTGCTCACCACGAATTCGGAGAAGTTAAAGCAGCTCACGCCGTATCTGGCCGGCTTGCTGATCACGGCCTACATCGTTTTTGAGGTCAAGTATTCGGGAATGAGTATGAATCCGGCGCGGACTTTCGGTTCAGCGATCGTGGGAAATATCTGGACCGGTTGGTGGCTGTATTTCGTGTCGCCGCCCTTGGCGATGCTGGCGGCGGCGCAGCTCTATCTATTTTTCAACGGCAGCGCAGCCGTCAAATGCGCGAAACTGCACCATCACAACAAACAGCGCTGCATCTTCTGTAATAAACAGAGCGAGACAGCAACGGCATGAGGCGAATCATCTGATGCAGGGCCGAAAGCATTTGCTATGAGCAGTAATCACTACGATGTCATCGTGATTGGCACCGGCGCGGGCGGCGGCACGATCGCCAACAAACTGGCTATGGCCGGCAAACAAATTCTGCTCCTCGAACGCGGTGATTTTCTTCCGCGGGAAAAGGACAATTGGAATTCGGCGGCGGTGCAGGGCGACAAAAAATATCAAACGAAGGACGTTTGGCAGGATGCGGACGGGAAGGACTTCAATCCGCAGCAACATTATTTTGTCGGCGGTAACACCAAAGTTTACGGCGCGGCATTGTTCCGGATGCGGGCCGAGGATTTCGGCGAAATGCGTCATCACGAAGGCATATCTCCGGCGTGGGAGCTGTCGTACGGGGAACTGGAGCCTTATTACGCGGCTGCCGAACAACTCTACGGCGTGCGCGGAAATCGTGGTGAGGACCCGACCGAACCCTGGTCAACTTCCGACTATCTCTATCCGGCGGTGAGCCACGAGCCGCGGATCCAGCAGCTTGCGGAAGATTTCGCGGCGCAAGGTCTGAAACCTTTTCACATGCCGCTCGGCATTCAGCGCGATAACGACAATCGGCTCAGCAAATGTATCCGCTGCGACACTTGCGACGGTTACCCGTGTCTGGTGCAAGCCAAATCCGATGCGGAGGTGGTGGCGATCACCCCCGTGCTGAGCCGCGCCAACGTCACGCTGCTGACGAATGCACTGGTCACGCATTTGGAAACGAGCCCGACCGGTAGCGAAGTCACTGCCGTCGCCGTCGAAAGAAACGGGGCCCGGCTGAAATACACCGCCGATGTGTTCGTCGTTTCCTGCGGGGCGATCAATTCGGCGGCTTTGCTGTTGCGTTCGGCCAATGACAAGCATCCGCGGGGGCTGGCCAATTCGAGCGACTTGGTGGGGCGCCATCTGATGAAGCATAACAATTCGATTATGTTGGCGGTGTCGCGCTGCGAAGTTAAGACCGTTTATCAAAAGACGCTCGGGGTCAATGATTTTTACTTCGCTTCCGACGCCTGGGAATACCCGATGGGAAATATTTCCTTTGTCGGCAGCGTCGACGGCGCGACGCTCGCGGCTCATGCTCCCGCCATCTTTCCCGAATTTACGCTGGAGATGATGGCGCGGCGTTCGCTGGCTTTCTGGTTGATGTCGGAAGACTTGCCCGATCCGAACAACCGCGTCACGCTGGCCGGAGACGGTTCAATCGTCGTCGCGTACCGGGAAAACAATACCCAAGCCCATGAACGCTTGCAGGAAAAAACCAAAGAGCTGATGAACCAGCAGCGAAAATGCGACGTTCACGGCAGTAGCTGTCACGTCGGAATGTTCGCCAGCACCATCCACGTTAGTCAAAAAATTCCGGTCGCCGGAGTCGCGCATCAAAACGGCACGTTGCGTTTCGGCAGCGACGCTCGAACGTCAGTGCTTAACCTGGACTGCCGCGCGCACGATGTCAACAATCTCTACGTGGTTGACAGCAGTTTCTTCCCTTCCAGTTCGGCACTCAATCCGGGATTGACGATCATGGCGAATGCGCTGCGGGTCGGGGACCATCTGCTTGCCAGAATGAAGTGAAGCGGCAAGGGCGAAATGGGCCCGTGCGGGAGCAGTTATGAAATGGAAGCAGGTTGAAGCACATGCGCTCGACAGAATATTCGTTGGGTTGCTCTTACTGTTGGTATGTAGTTTCGGTGTTCGCGGCCAAGCCGCCGTTTCTCATATCGAATCAGTCGGCTTTACCGTTTCGGACATGGACCGGGCCGTTGATTTTTACACCCGGGTGTTACCGTTCAAAACGACCTCCAACACGGAAGCGTGGGGCGCGGAGGTGGAAGCTTTGAGCGGTGTGTTCGGCGCCAGAGTGCGCGTCGTGCGTTTGCAATTGGGCGCCGAAACTCTCGAACTGACCGAATATCTCACGCCATAGGGCAGACCGATTCCGGTTACTTCACGCAGCCACGACCGTTGGTTTCAGCATCTGGCCATCGTCGTCAGCGATCTGGACCGAGCCTACAAAAATCTGCGTCGCCACAAAGTTCGGTACGTGTCGACCGCACCGCAAACTTTGCCGGCCTATCTCAAACCAGCCGCCGGAATCAAAGCCTTTTATTTTAGAGATGTCGATCATCACATCCTCGAATTGATTGAATACCCACCCGGCAAGGGGGCACGAAAATGGCACGAATTGGCGAGAGACAAACGCAAACTGTTTCTCGGCATTGACCACACCGCGATTGTCGTTGAGGACACGCAAAGAAACCTTGAATTTTATCGTGATCTGTTGCAGATGCAGGTTTCCGGGGAAAGTGAAAATTACGGCGTCGAACAAGAACACTTGAACAATGTCCGTGGGGCGCGATTGCGCATCACGAGTCTGCAAGCCCCGCAAGCGGGTATCGGCGTCGAGCTCTTGCAGTATCTGGCGCCGAGCGACGGTAAACCGTTTCCGAACGATACTCAAGCCAACGATCTCTGGCATTGGCAGACGAGTTTTGTGAGCGTCGGACTCAACGGTTTGGTGACGGCCCTCGAACGCCACAAAGTGGATTTCATCTCCAGCGGCATCGTTGCCATTGAAACCAAATCGCTCGCCCTGAAGAGAGGGGCGCTGGTTCGTGACCCTGACGGACACGCGGCGAGATTTATTGAATAAGGTCATTCCGGGAGACTTAAAACAGTGCCGCATTTTAATTGTGACCTTTCCGAGACGACGACGCCGCTCGCACATTCGTGGGAGCACACCGTCGGCAGCGGCCACGCGCCGCTCGCGCTGCGCGCCGACTGGCAGGCGCAACTGCAGCGCTGCCACGACGAGCTGGGCTTTCGTTATGTGCGTTTTCACGGCCTGCTCTCCGACGACATCGGGACGTTCATCAACCACGGTGGCCAGCCGTTATATTCCTTCTTCAACGCCGATCAGATTTTCGACTTCCTTCTCTCCATCGGCATGAAGCCGTTCGTCGAACTGAGTTTCATGCCCGAAGCGTTGGCGTCCGGGGGCAAGACCGTCTTTCACTATCACGCCAATGTCACGCCGCCGAAGGATTACAAGCAGTGGGCGACGCTGATGGAAAAGCTGGCGCGTCACTGGGTCGAGCGTTACGGCCTTGATGCAGTGAAGGAGTGGTTCTTCGAGGTATGGAATGAGCCGAACCTGCCCGACTTCTGGAAGGGGAAGCAAGCCGATTATTTCAAGCTCTACCAATACACCGTCGAAGCGATCAAAGGCGTGGACGCGTCGCTCAAAGTCGGCGGGCCGGCGACGGCGAAGAACGAATGGATCGAAGAGTTTCTGGAATTCTGCGAGAAGAAGAAGCTGCCGGTTGATTTCGTCAGCACGCACCATTACCCGACCGATGCGTTGGGAAATGAAGGGGACGATACCGAAACACAGTTGGCCAACAGCCGGCGCGGCATCTTGCGCGAGCAGGCACAGGACGCTTTCCGGCGGGCGCGTGGCAAGCCGGTTTATTACACGGAATGGAACGCCTCGTCGAACCCGCGCGATGAGCGGCACGACGAGCCGTATGCCGCCGCGTTCGTCGCCAAAACGATCTTGGAGGCTAATGGTCTCGTTGAGGGCTACAGCTTCTGGACGTTCACCGACATCTTCGAGGAAAACTATTTTCCATCCGTGCCCTTTCACGGCGGCTTCGGTCTCATGAATCTGCACGGCATCCCGAAGCCGACTTACCGGGCGTATGAATTGCTGCACCGGCTCGGCACGGAACAGTTGCTGGTGGACGGCATTCACGAGACCGTAAATGTGTGGGCTGTCCGTCAAGAGGATTCCGTCACCCTCTTGTTGACCAATCACGCGCTGCCACGCCATTCGATCAAGACCGAGCAAGCGCGCGTCTCGATCGGCGAAGCGAGGGAGCCACGCCACGTCCACATCGAGCGCATTGACGAAACGCACGCCAACCCGTGCGGGCAATGGCGCGAGATGGGCGCACCGGATTACTTGAGCGCGCTGCAGGTCGAGCAGCTACAAACGGCTTCGCGGATGGCGCGCGAGCCGCACGGTTGGAAGTATGAAGATCGAGTGGTGCAAATCGAGATCGAGTTGCCGCCGCACGCGGTCGCGGCGATCACGGTTGAATTCACCTAACAGCGAAATAAGCGGAGGCAGGAACAGGTGAAAGCGAAAGCTACGACGAAAGCGAAAGCTACGGCGAAGGCGAAAGCTACGGCGAAGGCAAAAGTCGATCAACCGTCTATGACGGACAAGGAGTTGGGTGAACTCCAAAAGAGCACCTTCGGGTATTTTTTGAAAGAGACCAACCCTGAGAACGGAATGGTGCCGGACAGCACGAAGCAGAACGCGGCGGCCAGTATCGCCGCCATCGGGTTTGCACTGGCAGCTTACCCCGTCGGCGTCGAGCGCGAATACCTGCCGCGGGGCGAAGCCGTCGAGCGTGTCCTCACGACGCTGCGCTTTTTCTGGAACAGCCCGCAGGGCGAAGAGCCGAACGCGACCGGCTATCAGGGCTTTTATTATCACTTCCTTGATATGCAGACCGGGCGCCGCGCGCAGAATTCCGAACTATCAACCATCGACACGGCATTGCTGCTCGCTGGTGCGCTTGCCGCCGGAATGTATTTCGATCGCGACACGCCGGGAGAGCGTGAGATTCGCACGCTGGCCGACGCGCTCTTCGCCCGTGTCGACTGGCAGTGGGCGCAGAACGGCAAACTCAAGGTCTCGCACGGATGGACGCCGGAGAAGGGATTCGAGAAACATTGTTGGGATGGCTACAGCGAGGCGCTTATCCTCTACGCGCTCGGCTTGGGGTCGCCGACGCACCCGCTGCCGACCAAGAGTTACGCGGCGTGGACTGTGTCCTACCAGTGGAAGAAGCTCTACGACATCGAGTTTCTCTACGCCGGCCCGCTTTTCATCCACCAACTCTCACACGTCTGGATCGACTTTCGCGGCATTCAGGACGAGTACATGCGCGGGAAGGGCATCGATTACTTCGAGAACAGCCGCCGCGCGGCTTACGTTCAGCAGCGGTACGCGATTCGGAACCCGAAGCAGTTCGCCGGCTACGGCGAGTACGCCTGGGGGATCACGGCGAGCGATGGTCCCGGCCCGGCGCGGCGCAAAGTGAAGGGCGTGGAGCGCAGCTTCTACGACTACAAGGCGCGCAGCATCCCGGCGGGGCCGGACGATGGGACGCTCGCGCCGTGGGCCGTCGTCGCTTCCTTGCCGTTCGCGCCTGAACTCGTGCTGCCGTCGCTCAAACATTTCGACGAAGCGGCTCCAGAGATGACGAGCGAGTACGGCTTCAAGTGCAGTTACAACCCGACCTTCTCGGAGGGGTCGAAGAGTAAATCAGGCTGGATTTCGCAAGGGTATTACGGACTCGATCAGGGACCCGTCGTGATGATGATCGAGAATTACCGCACGGGCTTGCTCTGGCGTCTGATGCGGCGGCAGCCCGCCATCAGGATGGGGCTGCGCCGGGCCGGATTTACGGGCGGTTGGTTAGGCAATGCGGACGCCGCGAGTTGAGCGCTCAACGCGCACAGATCTTCAGCGCGGCGGCCGAAAGGACAATGGGGCGACGCGCGGCGGGGCGAACTATTCTTCAGCCGTTGTCCATGAAGCCCGGATAGAGACACATTCCGCCATCGACAAAAACGGTCGTTCCCGTCACGTAGTCGGAATCGTCCGATGCTAGCCACACCGCGACTTTCGCCACGTCGTCCGGCTCGCCGATGCGACCGTATGGGATCAGCTCGAGCAGTTTCTTGCGCGCCTTCGGCGTCGCCCAGGCACTTCGATTGATGCCGGTCGCGATGGCGCCTGGGGCAATCGAGTTGATCCGGATCTTGCGGTGCGCGACTTCCTGCGCGAGGCTCATCATCATCAACCGCACGCCGCCCTTCGAAGCGGCATAGTTGACGTGTCCCGCCCACGGAATCAGCTCGTGGACGGAGCTCATGCAGATGATTTTGCCGGCGGCCTTGGAAACAGCCGATGTGGGCTGGGCGAGAAAATGGCGAATCGCTTCGCGCGCGCACAGGAACTGACCGGTTAGATTCACATTCAGCACCTGGTTCCAGGCTTGCAACGTCATGTCCTCTACCGGCGCGTCGTTTTGCAGGCCGGCGTTGGCAACGACGATATCAATGCGGCCGAACTCCTGATCGAACCGCTTGAACAAGCGGCGGACCGCCGCTTCGCTGCCGGCGTCCGCCTTCAAAGCGAGCGCTTCTCCACCAAAGGCACAGATGTCGCGCACGATGTCGTCGGCTTTTTCCTTATTCGAGCGATAGTTGACGCCGACCGCGGCGCCGGCCCGTGCAAGAGCGCAGCAGATGGCGGCGCCGATGCCGGTGCTGCCACCGGTGATCAGCGCTTTCTGCCCAGAAAGGATGCCCGCGTCGGGCATCGCCGCTCCCTGCGTTACCTGTTCCATGCGAGCCACCGCGTCGTCTGGCGTTTGATGAGCGGCGTCAATCGAGCGCGCCGGTAAGCATCGGCCGCGTGGCGGATCGCCTCAGCTTGCGTTGGGTACGTATGGATGACATTAAGCGTGAATCCTCGATGATGTCGCCTGCCGCATAAATTCGCGGATTGCTGGTGCGCAAAAAACGTCGACGGTGACGCCACGTTCGCCATCATAATCGACGTTCACCGCTTCAAGCCTTAAGCCCTCGACATTCGGCGCGGCCTGCGCCGGCGACCGCTTCGTGGACCGTCACTGAACTCTCGTTGCCGGCACACACCACGTGCGCGGTCTTTTCAACGCCCACGCGCGTCACCTTGACGACCTCGGTATTGAGATGGATCGCCAAGCCGTCGCGAGCCAGGGTCTCGCCTAGGATCTGCGCGGCGGCGCGATCTTCCTGCGGCAGGAACTGCGGCTCGCGCTGGACCATCGTCACGTGCGAGCCGAGCCGATGGAAAGCCTCGGCGAGCTCGCGCCCGAGCGGTCCGCCGCTGACGACAGGCAGACGGCGCGGAAGCCGCGCGAGGTCGAACACCGTCTCGTTGTTCAGGTAGCCGGCCCCCACGAGCCCCTCGCTACCGGGGATTACCGGATGCGAGCCCGCGGTGAGGCCGCGATTTCGAGCGAGACACGCTAACGAAGACAGACCCACTCAAAAATCGTCGTGTGTCCCTCCTGCATCTCCTACGCAGCCTTGCGCCGCTTTATTGCCTGATCGAGGTCGTACGTCGCCTGCAAGTTCATCCAAAGCTTTGCGGTGGTTCCCAGCGCTTTGGCCAAGTCCAGCGCCGCGTCGGCTGTAACGCCGCGCTTTCCCTTGATGAATTCGTTCAAGCGGGCACGCGTCCAGTTGAGCTTCGCCGCGAATGCCGTCTGCGTGATTTCGCCAGGCTCTAGAAACTCTTCCAGAAGAATCTCACCCGGATGAAACGGGTTCTTGGGCTGCTTCATTGTTATCTCCGTTATCTCCGTTCATGGTAATCGACGATCTGAACATCTAACGCGTTGCCGCTTTCCCACCGAAATACTATGCGCCACTGAGCATTGATTCGGATCGAGTGGAATCCGAGCAGTCTACCTTTGAGCGCCTCCAGCCTGTTGCCAGACGGCATACGAAGGTCCACCAGTTCGCCCGCGTCGTGGAGATAAAGTAGTTTGCGTCGCGCTGTTCGTTGCAGTTCACGAGGAAACTGGCGCGCGTCCTTTGAAGTTCTGTCATAGAACAGGTCCTCCGCAAACCGATTTCCAAAGCGCTGAATCATTGTTGTTATGTTATCATACATCGATAATCAATTTATGAGTAGGCAAGTTCACAATTGACCAAGTGAAGCACTGAATCCAGGCGAAATAAGTCCGCTCCCTTTGCAGGGCGGTAGTGCTTTCAGTGGGATCTTGTTGCGGACGCGATAGCCTCTATTTCTCGTACGGTGGCACGTTGGCGGCACCGTCAGTGCTAAGGTCCTGAGGGCTCAACAGCCACCTGCACTTTCACTGTGTCGTCATCGACGGCGTGTTCGCGCCCACGCCCACCGGAGGCGCCGTCTTCCATCCCGCCATCGCGATCGACCGGCACGCCATCGCCACCGTGCAAGCGAACGTACGTCGCCGCCTCCTGCAGAGCTTCGTGCGCCGCGGTCGGCTGGCGCAGGACGACGCGCAGGCGATGGCGCAATGGGCGCACAGTGGTGGGTTCTCGGTCGACGGCTCGGTGCGCATCGAGGCCGCCGACCGCGCCGGGCGCGAACGCCTGCTGCGTTATGGCGCCCGCCCGCCGTTCGCCCTGGACCGGCTACGCGAACTCAATCCCGAACGCTTGCGCTACGAGGGCACCGAGCCCGGTCCGGCGGAAACGGCCCGCTGCTCCTGACGCCGCTGGAGCTGCTCGACCGCCACGCCCTTCTGGTGCCGCCACCGCGCGTCCACCGCCACCGCAAGTTCGCGCACTGACGCGAACGTCCGCTCCCTGGCCAATTGGGCGGCGCCGGCGAGCGGCCGGAGTTGGCCGATTCTGTTGAAAAAGTCTATTTCGGGCGACGCAGCGAAAATTGCAGCCCCTATGGGGCGCGGAGCTTCCTTGTAGGTGAGGGGGTACCCGGTAAAGTCGATGTCGCGATGTAGCAGCTCT